>Ga0066679_10000488_pt1 | contig 13520 bp, 10 predicted proteins | sample GraSoiAngelo_128_FD_62298 | JGI IMG/M metagenome (GOLD analysis project Ga0066679, IMG submission 62298) | Grasslands soil microbial communities from the Angelo Coastal Reserve, California, USA - 14_0927_12_20cm | ecosystem: Environmental > Terrestrial > Soil > Grasslands | place: USA... | reverse complement strand
GACCCGCAAATCATTCATCGCGACATCAAGCCGCAAAACTTGAAGCTGACCGGCCGCGGCCAAATTGTGCTTTTGGATTTTGGTTTAGCAAAAGGATCGGCGGGGCAGATGACCGCGGTGACGACCTCTGCAAGCATCTTTGGCTATACACCGAATTACGCTCCGCTCGAACAAGTCCAGGGAATGGGCACCGACACGCGCAGCGACATCTACGCGCTGGGCGCCACGTTGTTTCATCTGCTCACGAACGTAAAGCCGCCGGATGCATTAAGCCGCGCGTCAGCAATGGTCAACGGCTTACCTGATCCGCTGCCGTCCGCGAATCAGATGAACGCCGAGGTCAGCGCGTCGGTCGCTAACGTGTTGACGAAATCAATGTCGCAGAAGCGCGACGATCGTTTCGCGACTGCGAACGCGATGCGCGAAGCAATGCGCGTGGCGGCGGAGCACCCGACGGGCGATGCCGAGACCTTGGTTACCAGAGCGCCGGCGACGTTTGCGGGTTCGAGCACGATCCTTTCCGAATCAGCCACGAAATTAGCCGGCGGACAAACAGAGCGCGGCGCTCCGTCGTTCGCCAGCGAGGCGCAGACTCTGGTTGCCGGCGAAGCGACAAACGTGCGCACGATCACCGCGGGTGCAGCACAGCCAACGCGAAGTTGGCGGCCATGGATTGCGGCCGCAATTGTACTGTTAGTAATCGGAGGCGGCGCCGCCGGATTCTTTGCTTACCGGCAACGGCAAAATCAACAGAGCGCCGCATCGCCAACTCAACCTGAGTCGCAACCTGTTGCTCAACCTTCCCAGTCCACGAATAGCTCTGCCGCGACTTCAAGTCCAAACGAACCGACGAAGGCGAACGAAGTAAAGACCGAGAAACCGAAGACGGAAAGCACGACGCAGCGAATGACGACGAAGAAACCGGAGCGCAGCGACAAAGCAGTAACGGTCGATCCGCTACCGCCCAGGCCCGGCGATCCTGGCCACGATCCCAACAGAGATCCGAATCGCGATCCTAATCGTGCGCGCGATCCGAACCCGCAGTGGCCCCGCCAAGGCGACTTCGATCCGTTTCGACCTTCAGATGCTCGGCAGCCGGGGCTTCCACGTCCAACGCCTGAAATCCGCACGCTTCCTAACCGCGGCCGAATGATTAAGCAACCGGATGGCACGGTCATCTTCGTTGGGCCAAAGGGTAAGACGCGCGTGATCAATCCCGGAATGAAGCCGGCGAAAAGACCCAACTCCGCAACCTTAGAGGCTCTGCCGTCCATCAAACGGGATACGGCCTCGTCGAACAAAACATGATCAGGAGTACGGATGAATAGAAGAATCAAAATGCGTTATAGCCTTGCTTTGATATTGAGCGCTCTCGCTTGCATTTTTGCGTCATCACTGCCGTTATCGACGGCTGTGGCTGATACGCCGCCGGCGACCGTAATTCGCATCACGCCGCCTGCGCCGGTGTTTGATGATACGAAGCGACTCGATGAATTAGCGGCGCGGCGCAAGCAAGTGGCCGATGCGATTGGCTCAAAAGCGATGCTGGTGCTCTTCAGCGCTGAGCCGCGCGTCTATACCAACGACGTCGATTTTCCGTTTCGACAAGAGAACAATCTTTTCTATCTGACGAACCTGAATCAGAAGGGGTCGATCCTGGTAATGATGCCCGGAAACCCCCAAACACCCGAGATACTTTTTCTTCCGCGTCGCAGTCCGATGGCCGAACTCTGGAATGGGCGAATGTACACCCCAGAAGAAGCCAGCCAACTTTCTGGAATCAAGGAGATCTGGGATGCGGATGTGGACATTCGCTCAATCGGCGACGTGGGACAAGAGTTCAAATCTTTCACCGAAGCGCTGCGAACCCACCGAGCCTATCGACCGAAGCCGGACAAAGTCTTTCTCTCGAATTCTGCTGAAACTACTACAGCGGACGGCTTCGCTTCGCTGTTTGATGCGGCTTCAAAGGGCGCCGCGTCGCTGTATCTTTTGGGAGACTTTTCCCGCGGTGAAAGCCGGGAATATCGTTACGAGCAGCGTTTTGGTTCCGAATGGCTGAAAGCGCCCGCCGGTTTCAATCTTCAGAATGCCTGGACGATCTTCGCGCAGATGCGTCTGCGCAAATCGCCGATGGAACTCGAGCTGATGCAGCACGCGATCGACATCAGCATCGAGGCCCATCAACGCGCGCAGGTCTTCGCGTCGCAAGCCAAGTGGGAATACGAAGTCGACGCGCAAGTCGCGTACACGTTCAAGTTGCGCAACGCCGATAACTGGGGTTATCCCGATATCGTCGGATGTGGCCCGAACGCGACGACGCTGCACTACGAAGAATCGCAGGGGCCGGTTAAGTCGGGGCAACTTCTTTTGATGGACGTGGGCGCGGAGTACGAACATTACTCCGCCGACGTGACGCGAACATTTCCGGTCAGTGGAAAGTTCACGAAAGAACAAGCGGACGTTTACCAGATCGTTTACGACGCGCAGGAAGCTGCCGCCAGAGTAATCAAGCCGGGCGGAAACCTTTCGCAAGTTCACAACGCGGCCACGGAAGTAATCAAAGATGGGTTACTGAAACTCGGATTGATCACAGATCGCAACGCAGACTGGCAATATCACATCTGGTTCATGCACGGCACCAGCCATTGGCTCGGAATGAACGTGCACGATGTTGGCGGTGGCTCCTTTGAGCCGGGAATGGTCTTTACAAACGAGCCGGGAATTTATGTGCGGCTTGATGCGCTCGATAATTTGCCGAAGACACCTGAGAACGAAAAATTTATCGCTGCTATTCGTCCGGCCTTTGAAAAGTACAAAGGCATCGGCGTGCGTATTGAAGACGACATGCTGGTCACTCCCGATGGTTGTAAGTGGTTGACCGGCGCGCTGCCGCGCAGCATCGCTGATGTTGAAGCATTCATCGGAAAAGCCAGACGAGAAACGGCGAGCCGATGAGATTTGCGAATCCTGTCATCTAATTCTGAGGCGGACTGATGTCCGCCCTCGTTTGCTTCTGGCGGTCTGAATTAATCGTCTGCACTAAAAAGGAAAGTTATAATGGTGACGACAAAACGCATTTCGTCGCGACTTGGTTTTCTGATCCTCTTGATTACGTTCTGCGCTTCGCCTGTTCTTGCGCAGGCGTCAGAACCTGCCGACAAGGAAAACGAGGTCCTCGCAATCCTGTGGCAGCAATCGTCCGGTGAACATCGTGCTCTTTGTTATCAGGCTTACGCGCTCGCTCGGATGCTGCTCGATCGCGATTTGCACAATCATCGCATCAGAATGCGACGCGCCATGATCCTCGATCTCGACGAAACCGTTTGGGACACCAGTTCGTACGAAGCCATGAACGTGAAGCTGAAGAGGGCTTATCCTGAAGGCTGGAACGAATGGATGAATCAAGCGCGAGCGACGGCGCTTCCCGGCGCACTCGAGTTTCTGAACTACGCGAACTCGCGCGGCGTGCGCGTGTTCTACGTCACGAACCGCAAGACCGTCGCTAAAGAAGCGACCGAGCAAAACTTGAAAAGACTGGGATTTCCGGCGGTAAATGACGAAACTGTGTTGATGCGCGACGACCCAGCGGTCGAAAGCAAGACTGCTCGACGAAAAGCAATCAGCGCGAAGTATCACGTCGTGTTGCTGATGGGCGACGACCTGAATGATTTCGACGAGGTATTCGAGAAGAGCAAGACAATCGCGAGCCGGATCGAGGCAACCGATCGAAACAGATCCCAGTTCGGAACTCACTTCATCGTGTTGCCTAATCCGATGTATGGCAATTGGGCCAACTCGCTTTACGAATACAATTTCAAACTCACCGAGCACCAGAAAGCCGAAAAGCGACGAGGTCTGCTGAAGGATTAGCGGCGCGAATTGCTGAGGCGGCGTGCTCCATATCTCTTTGCGATCAGCGTTGAAGAGGATCAGGTGGGGACTTGATTTCAGCTTCGAGTCCTTTGAAGAATTGCGCCGCGAGCATCTTTGCTGCGGCTTCGATCATGCGCTGGCCCACGCTGGCGATGACGCCGCCGACTTGCAGCTCGCCTTCGTAGTTTACAACTGTCGCGCCAACTTTTTCTTCAAGCTTGAAATTGCCGACACCTTTCACAAATCCCGGCCCGCCTTTGCCATCGACGATCATTCGGTAATGTTCCGGCGGCTGCATGTCTTCCAGGTGCACGCTGCCTTTGAATATACCCTTGACCGGGCCAATGCCTGCTTTCATCGTCGCGATGTAGTTGTGCGGGATGGTTTCTTCCAACGATTCGCAACCCGGAATGCAGCGTTGGAGAATTAGAGGATCGGTGAGAGCAGCATAGATGCGTTCGCGCGGTGCTTTGATTTCCTGAGTTCCGGTGATCTTCATGGAATAGTCAGTACCGCCCGCGTCAGCGGGTGGGATCATGGATCATCTTCGATTCAATTGTTTTGACCCATCCGCTCACGCGGATGGTACTGACTTCATTGCCGCTGCGATTGCTCGCTTCGTATAAACTTCAGCCAGGTGCCGCCGGTAATCTGCCGATGCAAACAGATCGCCGTTCGCATCAGCACCGTCAGTTGCATGTGCTGCTGCGGCGCCGATCGATGCGTCGTCGAGATTCACGCCGGTCAAAGCGCTTTCAACTCCAGTCGCGCGATAGGCTTTCGCGGCGACACCGGTGACGCCGATGTTGGCTGCTTTGCACTTATTATTTCCATTGAACGACAGGTTCGCGGCGATGCCGACAACCGCGAAACCAGATGCGGGATGATGCATCTTCATATAAGCATGACCGGTCCGGCCGTTCGGCTTGTTGATGCGGATCTCGCGCAGAATCTCGCCGGGTTCGAGCGCCGTCGTGAGTAGATCGACAAAGAAATCTTCAGCTTTGATCGTGCGTTCGCCGTTCTTACTGACCGCGACAAGTTCAGCATTCAGCGCGAGTATGGCAGCAGGCCAATCACCCGCAGGATCAGAGTGAGCAAGACTGCCGCCGATGGTTCCTTTGTTCCTGACCTGCATGTCGCCGATCGATCCGGCACACTCAGGCAGCAGCGGACAGATCTCTTTCAGCAAATCTGACGCCTCAATTTGATAATGCGTGGTCATCGCGCCGACGCGAATCTGGCCACCTTCTTCACGAATGTACGACAAGTCTTTGATGCGGCCGATATCGACGAGTAGCGGAGGCTGTATCAGCCGGAACTTCATCGCCGGAATCAGGCTGTGTCCGCCGGCGAGAATTTTGGCGTCTTCATTTTGCGCGAGCAGCGTCAGCGCTTCATCGAGAGTTGAAACTCGAGCGTAATTAAATTCTGCTGGAATCATGAAAGAGCCTCCAATTGGTCCATTGACTCATTGATTCAATGATTCATTAGAAAACATGACCGACAAGCCAATGAATCAATGACGCAATGAATCAATGAACCAATGTTTCAACGAATCAATTTCCAAATCTTCTCCGGCCTAATCGGCATGTCGATGTGCGTAACGCCGTAAGCAGACAAGGCATCGACCACCGCGTTCACGACAGCCGGTGTCGCGCCGATCGTTCCGGCTTCGCCGACACCTTTCACGCCGAGGGGATTCACCGGTGAAGGTGTCTCGGTGCGATCAGTTTCGAACCACGGCATCTGCGAAGCTTTCGGCAGCGCATAATCCATCAACTCGCCGGTAACCAGTTGGCCTTGCTCGTCGTAAACAACTTCTTCGTACAATGCCTGTCCGATTGCTTGCACGATCCCGCCGTGAACTTGTCCGTCAACTAGCAGCGGATTGATTACTTTGCCGCAATCGTCGACTGCGACGTACTTAACGATCTTTGTCTCGCCTGTTTCTTTGTCAATCTCGACGACGCAGACGTGCGTGCCGAACGGAAAAGTGAAATTCTTCGGCTCGAAAAAGTAAGTTGCCGACAAGCCCGGCTCAGTGTCTGGTGGAATTTCTTTCGCGACGTGCGCCGCCAACGCGATTTCCTGAATTGTGAGTTTGTGGCGGCCATTTGTTGGTGTGGGCACATCGTTCAAGGCGCCAGCGGGTCCTTCTCCAACGGGCACAACCGGTTCAGATTTTCCGGTTACCGATGCGGCCGCGGCCTCCTTTTTCGTATAGCATCCATCTTCGAATGAGAGACTGGAAGCCTCGCACTGCATCATGTGCGCGGCGATCTTCGACGCTTTCTCTTTCAACTTTTGAATCGCGATCAATACTGCCGTGCCGCCAACCGCGGTGGCCCGGCTACCAAATGTTCCGATGCCGTATTGCACAATGCCCGTGTCGCCGTGAATAACAGTCACATCGTTGAGGTCCACGCCAAGTTCATCCGCCGCAATTTGCGCAAAAGAAGTTTCCTGGCCCTGGCCGTGCGGCGAAGCGCCGGTGAGAACCGTGACTTTGCCGGTGGGCTCAATGCGCACCGTGGCGCTCTCCCAACCGCCGGCCGGCATTGCCTGGGATGGACCAAGCGCGCAAATCTCGACGTAGCTCGAGACTCCAATGCCGATTAGTTTGCCGTTATCGCGTGCCTTCTTCTGCTCTTCGCGCAGACTTTGATAGCCGGAAAGATCGAGCGCTTTATTCAAAGCACCGTCGTAATCGCCGCTGTCGTAATCCAAACCGGTCGCGGTGTGAAAAGGGAATTCGTCTGCCTTGGGAAAATTCTTGCGACGCACTTCGATTGGATCGAGGTTCAATTCACGCGCGATGACATCCATCACCCGTTCGACTACGTAAGTAGCTTCAGGACGGCCAGCGCCGCGATAAGCGTCGGTGGACATCTTGTTGGTAAAGACGCCGGTGACGTTCATCTGTATAGCGGGAATTTTGTACGCGCCGCTTAACATCAATCCGGTCAGCGTCGGAATCGCCGGCGTCAGCAGTTGATGATAAGCACCGAGATCCGCAACCACGTTGTAGCGCAATCCGGTGATCGCGCCATCGTTCTTCACGCCGACTTCGACCGTGCCGACTTGTGCGCGGCCATGAATCGTGGCTTGCACATTTTCACGGCGCGACTCGATCCACTTCACCGGTTTGCCAAGCTGGATCGAAATCCAACCGAGCAGAGCCTCTTCCGCATAAACATTCAACTTCGATCCGAAGCCGCCGCCGACTTCCGGCGTGATGACTCTCAGCTTGTTTTCGGGGATGCCGATCATCAAAGCGAGTTGGGTTCGCAGCAGATGCGGAATTTGCGTCGAAGACCAAACGGTAAGTTCTTCTTCGCCGGGAAAGTAGCGAGCCAATACTCCGCGCGGCTCCATCGCGATCGGCGCGAGACGCTGATGAACCATCTTTTGCGAAACGATCTTATCGGCGGCTTTCATCGCCGCATCGATATCGCCTTCGCCCGATGTGAGCTTGTAAGCGACGTTGTCGCCGAAGCTTTCGTGAATAATGGTGCCACCGTTCGCAGCCGCTTCAACGTCGACCACGGCCGGCAATTCTTCGTAATCAACAAAAATTAGATCGACCGCATCGCGGGCCGCGTATTTGTCGGTGGCGACAATCGCGGCGATTGGATGACCAACGAAAAGAGCTTTGTTGGTTGCGAGCACTCGGTAATCCGGCACTTTCAAATCGGGCAGCGCTGCCGCGCAGGGAACCGGTCCGACCTTCGTCGCAATGTCTTTGCCGGAGTAAACGGCGACCACGCCCGGCGCTTTGAAAGCTTCCGTTGTATCGATGCCGTTGATTTTCGCGTGCGCGTACATCGAACGCACAAACGCCACATGCAAGGTTCCCGGCAAACCAATGTCGTCAACGTAGTGCGCAAGGCCTTTAATCAGACGCGGGTCTTCTGTGCGCTTCACTCTCTGTCCGACGTACTTAGTCATTTTTCCTCCCAAGTCTGGAGTGCGAAGTCTGGAGTCTGAAGTCAAAGACTCAGAATTTAGATTTCCTCAAATGTTGAGCAAGCACTAGAGTCATTCGAGAGACTTCATCAAGTAGTCCGTTCAGCTCATTGAAGGTCGCTCTAGTGATGTAAGCCAAATCAAGAGCAAGATAGAGATGAGACTGAACTTCTGCTACCGATCCAGGAGCGATGTTCAAGAAGTTGGCAAACTCCTTATCGGACCTGCGACCAAATCCCTCAGCGATATTGGCCATGATCGATACGCTGGCCCGCTGAATTTGATTTCGTAAGCCGTAGTCCTGGGCAAATTTTCCGTTTGATGTTGTCTCATAGATCTGTTTTGTGACGTGGCGAGCTTTCTGCCAAACCTGTATCTTCGAGTCGAGAGAATGTCGCCACTGCACCACTTCAGACTTCAAGACTTCAGACTCCAGACTTTTTTGCTGCCGCGTACTCGACGGCCTCAACAATATGTTGATAGCCGGTGCAGCGACACAAATTTCCTTCCAGCCCGTGCCGAATCTCATCGCGCGATGGGTTCGGGTTTCTGTCGACAATTTGCGTTGCCGCGATGATCATTCCCGGCGTGCAGTAACCGCACTGCAAACCATGGCATTCCCAAAAACCTTCCTGCATCGGATGCAAGTTGCCGTTCGTGGCGAGGCCTTCGATCGTAGTGATGTTCGATCCATCGGCTTGCACCGCGAACATCGTGCAAGACTTTACCGCTTGGCCATCGAGCAGAATCGTGCAGGCACCGCAGATCGAAGTTTCACAACCGATATGTGTTCCGGTCAGACCGAGCACGTCGCGCAAATAATGCACGAGCAACAGACGCGGCTCGACTTCGCCGGCATGATCGGCCCCGTTGACATTGATACTGATAGCTTGCTTCATTCGTAGCTACCTCGCTTACCGATTGAAATGTGAATGGGGAACTTGCGTGAGGTTTTCTATGCCAGTTTGCGATGAAAGTCAATGCCATCGCTTTTGGGCCGCGCCATCGATCTCGATTTCATCTACCGAGTCACTTGCAATTAACTCACCAATGGATCCAATTGATTGTGTAGTGTCTTACTTTGCGGTTTTTCTCTACGGCTTTGCTCCTCTGTGAACGCGGCCGCGCGAGAGGTTATTTCACGCATACACGCGAAGGCGCCAAGACTCGCAACACCAAACCAAGGACCAGTGTGATTCACTTTTGTTGACAGGAGCAAGTGTGCCGACTACAGTACGCGTTGAATACACAAGGTCGGCGGACGATCGCCGATAGAACCATAACTCCAACCTCGCAACTTCAACCACGAAAGGAGACCACATGAAACTCCCGTCGAGAGTTCCCATCATTACCTGGTTTGTAGTTGGCGCGCTCTGCGTGGTGACGAGCGTGTTGATTAGCAGTGAAAGTCTTGCCGCACGCCATGCGAATGGAAACTCCAACAACGTCCCAGGTCACAAGCGCGGCAAGAAAAAACCACCGAAGCAGGTCAATCATTGCAATGACCCGACACCTTCAAATCAGGCCGCGAGCAAATGCACGCTTGGCACGGACAAGCCATTCGTCGCTGGATGCACCTTGCCCTTTAGCGGAAGTGAGAGTCATCCGGTCGACGAGCATTGTCCGAATGAAGGTTGCACCAAGAATCCGCCCGACATAACCCAAAATCGAATCAAGAATAACTTTTGCGCCACGGGCACGCCGGTCGAAATCAGTTTCGGCTCGATCGATCGGCTCCAAGTTGATGTCGACAAGATGGTAACGCAGCACAAAATCAGCTATGGAAAAGGTCCGCCTAGTGGCCCACCCCAGCCGGATGTTCGTCCGCTGATCGGCAGCGGCAAACTCGACACTGTCGACAAGAACGGCCACCCAGTCAAAATCGGAGAGGGTGATCTGGTCACGATCGACGCGTTCGTTCTCGATGCCAAACACGATGACACTTTTCCGTTTGGTTTCGGCGGCGAAACCGTGAACTGCAAAAACAGCTTACTTGAGTGGAACGACATTCACATCGCGCTCGGAAGAACAGCGACGATGGGCGAATGCAACAGCGTCACCGCTGAGATCTTGCCTCACTTCCGCCCGGCAGTGTGGGATCGCTTTGATTCCAACTCATGCACGTCAAGGCACGTTACGAGTCCACTGCCTGTCAAAGGAATTCGCGTAAGGATTACCGGACAACTGTTTTTTGATGGAAGCCATATGCCGAACTCTTGCTCGAAACCGCGTCCTGGCGGAAATCCGTTACGACGATCGGTTTGGGAAGTTCATCCGGTTTACAAGATCGAAGTCTTCGATGTTGCCAGTTCCAAATTCATCACTTTGGAGCAATGGGCGGCGCAACACTAATCGCCTGATGACGTGAGTTAAGACAAGACCGAGAGACTTGTCACGAAGAAAGAGCGTGCAGGCTGAAAACGCCGGCACGCTCTTTCATGTGAAAAGGTTTTAGGTGCGTTCTTAACCGCGGCGTCGGCTTTGTTTGATCTCGGTGTCGACCTGCTTACTCGCGGTCTTAGCTTCGTCTTTACTCAAGCCTAAATCTTGCAACGTTCGGCCGATGCTGTGGCCCGCCGCCAAGCCCGCCAGAATCGCGTCGCGGGTAATATTCGGATTGTTTGCACCCAGGTTATGCGCCAATCTTGTTGCAGCAACATACTGCCCAAATGTTAAGTTTGGATTAGCTGTCAAAGCAGATTGATATCCGGCGCGCAGACCATTTGCACTGAGGTGCATGTCGCTGGCGAGATTCGGATGTCGTTGCAGATCATTGTCAGCCGCGTGCAAATTGTCACTTGCGGTGCGCGCTCGATCCAAACCCGCATCCGAACGACCATTTGATCTGTCTGAAGCAGTTCCACGTCCGGTATCGGCGCGTCCCACCGAATTGTCAGAAGAAGAGCCGATGCCACGGCCAACTCCGGTGCCCGAAGGTGGGCCACCCGGCGAAGCACCCTGTCCGCCCGCGCCCCGGCTTTTACCCTGGGCCGCTGCCGTTGTTGCATTAGCAGTGATGAATACAATCGACACAAAGATCGCGCCGATTACTAAAATAACTTTACGTCCCATATCCCTTATTCTCCTTTTCCGTCAAAGTATTACTGCGACCTTTGAGGCTAGTCTGGGAAGAGAAAGGGCAAAGCAATAACCGAGAGAATATGTTACGAGTTCATTGCCGCGCCGATCCTCGCGGGATCATTCGACTTTGCTTGCAATAGGATTGTACGAAAAGCAAGAACCCGCTCGACAGGGTTCTGCGGTGGAGAAACCTAGACGGTGGCTTTGTGAATCTGTCGCTTGAGACGATGAATGCCGCGGCGCGCGATCTTCAACTGCTGGTGATCGTGCGCGGCCAGCGCGGCGTCACGTTTTGTCTTGAGCGCCCTGATGCGTGTCTTGATTGCCGCCTTATCGACGCCAACAACTTCGTGATGCTCGTGCATCTCGATGCCCAGCGCTTTGCAAATCGCCACGATCAGGTGCTCTTTATTTAATTGCGTGTAGCCCTGCACGGCTTCGTGCTCGATGTCCTTGGCGATGTCGCGCAGCTCGGCGAGGGTTTTGTGTTTCAGTTCATTATGCGTGTAGGCCATATTTTCTCTCCTATGATTGCTGGTTTTAGAATGTCTGAAATACCACGTTCGACCGCTGAAAGTCGAGCCGTCGGAATCCGTTTCAGCGAGGCCCGGTGATCGAGTATCCCAGCAATCGATTTCCGTGTGCGGCGCGAACGGGAAGCAACATAACGGTTGAGTTGATTCATGACTTCAAACTTCCCCAACCGCACCTTAGAGTCTTCAATTATGCGAGGACTCCAGGCTGAAAAAATTCAAAATCCATTAGACTCTTAGCGAGCCACGGAACGCCCTCGCGCCATAGTAAGATTCCGCACCGTTGTGATAGACAAAGACGCGACCGAAGCGGCGATCACAAAAAAGGGCGCCCCCGAGTTTTCTAATATCAGAAGGCGTTGTAATCCAGCTCGACGTCTTCGTATCGAAGTTTCCAAGTTTCTGCAGCTCCCGATATTCTTCTTCCGTTAAAAGCTCGATGCCGATGGCAGCAGCCATATCAATAGCAGACTCTTTCGGCTTATGTTCTTTCCTTGCCTTCAGCGCTTCACGGTCGTAACAAAGGCTTCTGCGGCCCTTGGGACTTTCCGCTGAGCAATCATAAAAAATGTATTCGTCCGTCTTTTTATCAAACCCGACAACATCCGGTTCCCCACCGGTTTTTTCCATTTCATTGAGCGACCATAGGTTTTCAGTATGAGCTTCCAGCTTTGCTTGTACTTTGGCCCATTCAAGACCTTTATGGCGGTTCATGTTTTTCTCAAAACGGGCTTTCAATGCTCTGAGTAGTTCTTCACGCTGTTCTGGTGGCAACTCCTTTTTATTGCGATTAATTTTCTTCATACGTTTAGGTTACCTTTGATGAATAGGTGAGTTAAGCGTAACGCAATATCTTGAGTTGGCGAGTCGTGCGCCACGCTGGAATCCGTTAAGACAATCAACGCTGCGGATATCGAAAGTAAAATGCCAGTGATTTTAAGAATGTCTCTTTTCATACGGGTTTAATTCGGATGAAAGGGATTAGCAACCCAACGATTGAGTTCAGGTGGCCGCGCGGTTGTCGCGACAACATGAGAGAATAAAGCCCTGATGAAAGACACGCAATCGCGGCTCGCGTCCAACGATTTGTTATCCACCGCATAGGACAAAGTGCCCGGTCGCATAATTGCTCAAATCACTTCTTCACTTCACATGTTTTCTGAGCCAGATCGCCATTGTGTCCCAATATCCTGAAACGTACCTCGTCTTGCGCACAAATTCCTCAGCACCATATGCTCTATCCGTTTCCAGGAAATTGTGGCCGGCTTTAGGCAGAACGATGACGGCAAAGTCCTTGTTTCCCGCCTTACGTAAAGCGGCCTCTAAAATGGGTACACTTTTACTTGTTGGGACCGCCTCATCCAGTTCTCCATTCAGAGCCAAAACAGGTACGGTGACAGTTTGTAAAACCGGCAGAGGATCATAGGTAAGCGGGTCGCGCAGTCCTTTAGCAGTCGCCTCGTCTGGCGGAATCTTGAGCGCGGGAAACCAGCCGGCCCGCACATAGGGAAACCATTTTTCATCTTTCGACTTATTAATCTCAGCTTTGAGATTTTCCCATCCCGCGTTAGTCAAAATCGTGCGACGGATGAGTTGGCGAAGTGCGAGTGCTTTTTTGATGTCTACTTCGGAAAAGTTTTCCCTTCGCAGATTACTTTCAATTTCGTAGAGGAGATTCTCGGTTACAGGCAGCGCCGAAGGAACTCTAAGAATAAGAAACCCAACGTCAGTGGAAAGAGTTGCCGCCAGCGGTGCAATCCATGCTGTCTGACTGTCACCATAGAGCCCAATCCGGCGAGGATTAATATCCTTCCGTTGCTTGAGCATCTCAACTCCCGCCAGAACCTCTCGTGCCCGTTCCTCAAAGCTGGATTTTAGATAGTTTGCTTCGGAGCCGCCGATGGTTCGTCGTATCGGCGTCATCATGGCGAGCCCCTGGCGAACATAAAAGTACTGGTCTGGTCCGTTGTCAGGACCCAAAAAATATCCTTGCCCTATATCGATCAGCGCTGGGTGCAGCCCCTGCGTCGCAGGAATCAAAAGCTTTGCGGTGACCGTAGC
>Ga0066679_10000485_pt1 | contig 13535 bp, 13 predicted proteins | sample GraSoiAngelo_128_FD_62298 | JGI IMG/M metagenome (GOLD analysis project Ga0066679, IMG submission 62298) | Grasslands soil microbial communities from the Angelo Coastal Reserve, California, USA - 14_0927_12_20cm | ecosystem: Environmental > Terrestrial > Soil > Grasslands | place: USA... | reverse complement strand
CGAAAAAATGGCTCGCACGCGCGCTTGAGAGTCGTGCTCTTGCTCACATAAAAAACTTCGGCCGGCACGTCCATGATCACGGCGTCGATGCGCTTCAATTCCAGATCGCGATATGCGGTTAACGGCTCGGCATAGGCGCGCATAGGAATGTTTTCTTTTTGAAGCAAGCGCGAGGCGGCCGTATTTCCTAAGGTGCCCACGACACGATTTTTGCAATCAGCAAGCGAATGAATTTGCTGTTCGCCGTTTCGCACGGTCAGCGCGAGTTGAAAAATATAGTAAGGCTTACTGAATTGAATTTGCTTCTGCCGATCCGAAGTTGGCTCGAGCCCGTTGACGATCACGTCGAACGACTTGCGCTGCAAAGCTGAGACCAGCGTCTCCCAATCCGACGGCGCGAACTCAGGCTTACGGCCCATCGCCGCGGCCAGCGCATCGACCATTTCTTTTTCGTAACCTATGTATTGATCCGGATGATTCGGATCGTTGTAGACGTAAGGCGCGCCGCCGCTGGGATCGGCGCCCCAGCGCAGAGGCTGCTGGGCAGAAACATTGCCACTGAAAAGCAAACACGCCGCTATCCAGAGCAGTTTTGATACTGGACTTGGCAAGGGCCGTTCAAACCAACCAAATAGTCAGCCACAGATTAACGCAGATGACCCAGATGAGAAAAAGATTTTATGCGTTCGGCATTCAATCGATGTGTGTCTGTGTAAATCTGTGGCTTCGTTCATCGGCTTCGATTACAATCTCGGCCCATGTGCACTGACAGACGAGATTTTCTGAAAGCTTCAGCCGGCGTCGCCGGCGCGACCTTGCTCGCCAACCGTTTTTCTTTTGCTCACACTGACGATGTTGATTCAACTCAGCAACGACAAGACGTACCGGAATTAATCAGGCGCTTGCCAGTCATGACGAAAGACGTGGCGCCGATCACAGATGACGAGCGCAAAGCTCGCATCGCCAAAGCGCAGCGTTTGATGAGTGAGCAGAAGATCGACGCGATTTACATCGAGCCGGGCTCGAGCATGTTCTACTTCACCGGCATGCGCTGGAGCACGAGCGAGCGCATGTTCGCGCTGGTGATTCCGCAGCGCGGCGAACTCGCCTGGGTGTGTCCGAAATTCGAAGAGGAACGCGCGCGCGAACTAATCAAATTCGGCAACGACGTGCGAACCTGGGAAGAAGACGCGAGTCCATATCGACGCGTGGTTGAAATCTTTCGCGATCGCGGCATTCGCTCGGGAAAGATCGGCATTGAAGAGCGAGTGCGTTTCTTTCTTTACGACGGCATTCGTCAGGAAGCGCCGAAAATCGAATTCGTCAGCGCCACTCCGATCACCGCCGGCTGTCGCATGTATAAGTCGCCTGCGGAGATCGCTTTGCTTCAGAAATCGAACGAACTTTTGTTAATTGCATATCGGGCGACGTGGGCCACGATGCGCGACGAAATGCCGCAGGAAGAATTCGCCGGCAATTGCGTCGCCGCGCTCAATAAACTTGGCGTGCAAGGCGGAATTTTTTGCAGCTTTGGAAAGTACACCGCGTTTCCGCACGGGAGCAGCACGCCGCAGATTCTGCACGAAGGCGACATGGTTTTGATGGACGGCGGGTGCAGCGTCGAAGGCTATCAATCAGACATCACGCGCACATTCGTTCTCGGCAAACCGACTGCCCGTCAAAGGGAAATTTGGAACCTGGAAAAGAAGTCGCAGGATGCGGGCTTTGCCGCCGCGCAGATCGGCGCGCCTTGCGAATCAGTCGATGCCGCCGCGCGCAAAGTGATCACCGACGCGGGTTTTGGTCCCGACTACAAAACTCCGGGCCTGCCGCATCGGACCGGCCACGGCATCGGCTTGGATGGACACGAATGGACCAATTTTGTGCGCGGTAACAAAACTCCGATTCAGGTCGGAATGTGTTTCAGCGACGAGCCGACGATTGTGATTTATGGTGAGTTTGGAATTCGACTCGAAGATTGTCTGTATATCAGCGAGAAGGGCGCAAAGTTTTTCACCGAGCAAAGCCCATCGATCGACAAGCCGTTCGGGTGATTCGTCTAACGCGCGCGGCGGGGTTCGGATGCTAAGGGTTCGGCGAGTCTAAGATCTCAGCTTGCGCAGTGCTTCTTCTCCCAACCCATCGAACAACAACTTCAACTCATCCTTCGCGGCTGAGTCTGTGGTTCGGATGGTCTTAGCTCCAGACGAATCTTCAATCTTCACTTCGTATTGATAATCGTCCGGCGTCGCAGTTGCGCTCTGGCGCGGCTGATCGAAAGGACGAGCCTGTTCGATCAGCCGCTCCAGTTCCTGCTTACGATCGGGTGGCAGTTGTTCAGTATCGATTTCCGCGCGCAGCGGAACATTTCCAAAGCCACCTGTTCGTTCAAAACTAATTCGCATTTACCGTCTTCCACCGGCCGCGGCCGCAGCGAGCGTCGTTCCCACGGCAATACCCACAACCGCCCAGGCAGCTTTCACAGCTTTCTGTTCGGCGCTGCCGGTTCCGTAGAGCGTGCCGGCAACTTCGTAAGTCATCGCCGCGCACTGTGTGAACTGCGTGTTCGGCTGCACCTTGTCAAGCAACGTACGATACCAAATCTTTCCAGCTTTTTCCCAGGCATTACCGCCCAGGGCGATTGCCAATTCATAGAAAGCTTTGTTCGGAATGCCCGAGTTGATGTGCACGCCGCCAAAATCGGAAGTCGTGTTCACAAAGTCCTTCATGTGTGCCGGCTGCGGATCTTTACCAATCACCGGATCGTTGTAAGCGGTGCCGGGCGCCTTCATCGAACGCAATGCGGTGCCGTGGACATTGGGCGTGAAAATGCCTTCACCGATTAACCAGTCAGCCTGCTTCGCCTTCTGAGTCTTCGCGTACTGCTTGACCAACGATCCAAACACGTCCGAGAAATGTTCGTTCAGTGCACCGGGTTGATCCTGATAGACCAGCCCTGCTTCGTATTGCGTAACGCCGTGCGTTAGCTCGTGGCCAATCACGTCGATAATCTTTGTGAAGCGCTGAAAGATTTGGCCATCGCCGTCACCGTATACCATCTGCTGGCCGTTCCAGAACGCATTGTTGAAATTCCGCCGGTAGTGGACTGAAGAATCGAGGCGCAAGCCGCGATCGTCGATCGAGTTGCGGCCAAATACCTTGTTGTAAAAATCATAGGTCTTGCCTGAGCCGTCATAGGCTTCGTTTATCGACGTATCGTTGCTCTTCGGATCGCCCTCACCGCGCACCAATTTGCCCGGTAGCGTCAATCCATTTTGGGCATTGTAAATCGTGCGGCGCTTGGTTCCCGTTGGAGTCGTCGCCAGCACCGCAAAAGTGTTCAGAATCTCGCGTTGACCGCGCATGTGGGCCGACACGTTCAATGCCTGATAAGCGCGCTCCTTCTGCTTTTCGTTGCCGTTGCGGGTAACGTTTTCGTGAATATGAGGTGGGACGATGAAACAAATCGCTCGATGTAGTTCGCACATTATGTTGGCCTCCGTTGTGAAGTGGGCGGACGTCGTGTGGGATTCCGTGTGAGTTGCAATTATGGTGTTGCGGCTCGCATTGAAATGACCTAAGTGAAGCTCGCCCAAGAAAGCGCTTCACCAGCACGAATTAAAACTGCGGCCCAAAGAGTCAGATATCGGTCTCGACTCAAATTGGGATAGTGGACGCACTCTACGCCCGCGATCCAATCTAGTCAAGATTTTCACTTTAGGTTAACTAGCTAAGAATGATTCGCGCCGGTTGCGCAAGATGGTCGTTCGCCCTCAGTTCGAACTGCATCCAGGCCGTCAATTCGATTTCGTCTGGCGATTCCGCTTATTTCCGGAAATTAGCGCCGATTTGCTTTTGGAAACTTTCATGCTTTTCGCCTTTTGATGAAGTAGGCGGAAAAAAGTCTTCGCCATATCTTGACTGACGATCTCAGCATACGAGGAGCGAAACGAAAAATGAAGTTGTTTCAAAAGGTAACGATTGGCTGCGCGATTCTCCTGTTGATCGCGTGCTCAAGTGGGCGCGCCTACGCAGATGGAATCATTTTGATTAGCCCTGATATCCAAAAACTCGTTCCACCGTTGGCTGCGCTTAATCTTCAACATCACGGTAACAGCACGACCGAAGCCGGCGGCGTGCGCTACGACGGAACTGGAGACGTCTGGTTCGGCGATACCAGCGCGGGGCCGCATCAACATACTGTGTCGTTGACCGACCTGGGCATTGGCCGCGCGAGCGATTTGCGCGTGTTGTTGAATATCAACGAAGCGAACGGCGGAAACAAAGCGCCGATCACGATTGACTCGTTAGTCCTGACAGCTTACGACCAGAGCGGCAACGCCGTATTTAGCGCCGACCTGGTCAACAAAACTCCCATCACGCTGGATCAATTCAAGCATGGACAAGGCGCCAACTCAGACTTCGCATTCGGTTTGGACAGCGCCGCCGCCGCGCGCTTGCAAGCCGCGATGACGGCGAATCCAAATCTGCGGCTGGGGCTGACCGCAGCTTTGAGCAACGTCAACGGTGGGCCGGAAAGATTTTCGTTTGGCGCGGCTACTAAGCCGGTGCCCGAACCTGCCACGATGTTGTTACTCGGTACCGGCATAGCAGGACTTGCTGCTGCCGCGCGTCGGCGTCGTAAAGCGTCAGTGGCGAAGTCGGAAGACGATGTCGCCTAAGTAATCACCAAACTAGATTAAGAGCCGGAGCACAACACTCCGGCTTTTTGCTTTTACCGATCCACGAACGCTCATGATTCGATTGCCGCCCTTCAAGACCTTCCTAAAATCCGGCACAATCGAATTACACAAGCAAGCCGTCTCTGTGTAACTCTGCGTCCTCTGTGGTAAAAACTAATCAAGAACAATGCAGGACAAAGAGGACTTCTTTTGCTCAACTTTGCTATTCAAACTGCGCGTGACGCCGGTCGCGTGCTCGCCGAGCGGTTCGGCCGCGCACTCGAAATAACCAACAAGAGCGAACTCGACCTGGTCACTGAATCCGACCTTGCGTCTGAACGCCTGATCATCGATCGCATCAAGAGTCATTATCCGCGTCACGCGATCCTCGCGGAAGAATCAGGCGCCAGCGAACCCGTCGATCGCGAAAAGGAAAGCGACTGGCGTTGGATCATCGATCCGCTCGATGGCACCACGAATTACGCGCACGGCTATCCATGTTTCTGCGTTTCGATCGGATTGGAACACAAAGGTCGTATGGAAATCGGCGTAGTTTACGATCCGATGCGCGACGAAATGTTCACCGCGGAACGCGGCCAGGGTGCGGCGCTCAACGGCCTTCGCATTCATGTCTCGCGGACGCCAAGTCTCGCAAGCGCGCTTGTGTGCACCGGTTTTCCTTACGATGTTCGCCAACGAAGTCAGTTCGCGCGGCATTTCTCAAACTTCATCATGTCCGCGCAAGGCGTGCGACGCGATGGAGCGGCGGCTCTCGATCTGGTGTATGTCGCGGCCGGACGTTTCGATGGATTTTGGGAAGAAGGATTAAAGCCGTGGGACGTTGCGGCCGGTGCATTAATCATTGAAGAGGCCGGCGGACGAATTTCAAATTATTTCGGAGAGCCTCTCAATATTTACTCGCCGCCGGTTGTGGCGAGCAACGGGCTGGTCCATGACGAGATGATGCGGGTACTGAACGCTTTGAAACAAACGACAGATGAACACGGATTGACACAGATAAAACAGTAAATCCTTATCCGTATTATCTGTGTGTATCTCATCCTTAGAGAGATGATCGCACGATCGCCGACAGCCGCTCACTTTCACGACGCGCGCATTCGCGTGTGTCCTCGCTCTCGCACTGCTCGACGTGAAAGATCGGGTGATAAGTAATTTCAACGCGCACCCCTAATCTGGGGAAGCGACGGGTGTTGGGCCAAACTCTTTCACCGCCGCGGATCGTAACCGGCAGAATCGGCACGCCGGCTTCCAAAGCCATCCGCACCGCGCCGGCCTTGAATTTCTTCATCGAGCCGTCGGGATTGCCGCGACCGCCTTCGGGGAAAATCACCACCGCGCCACCATCGCGAATCCAGCGCAACGAAAGTCGAATCGGACCCGGATCGCTTCCTTCTAATTGCAACGGCCATGCGCCAAACAACTTCAGCAACAGTCCGACAATCGGCCAGTTGAACGCGGCATCCCATGCCAGGAATCGAACCGGCCGCTTAACCGCAGCTCCGACCCAAAACGGATCGACGTAGGTTTGATGGTTGGCAGCAATGATGACGCCACCGTCGGTCGGGATATTTTGGGTGCCATTCCATCTGATTCGCCAAAGTGTCCGGCTGAGGACGGCGACCAATGGCCGGAGAACGTTCAGTACCGGCTGTGGCAGTGTTCGCGGATAGCGTCGCGTGCCGTTGGGTCGCGGAGTCTGCTCAACACTGGTCGTAATATTCAAGAGTCCTATTCAGTAACGATTATTTTTTCCGGGGGTTGAATCGAAGCCACGGTACTCAATCAGGTTTCATTTCGTCAAACCGAAAAAGGCAATAGCGAAGCTAAATTCGCTCTAATTAGTAGTCGAATCGAAAAAGTGTGCTTTCGATAAATCGAGTGGATCCTTCTTTCGGCTCTTTCGAAACAGTGACCTGAATCCGTCGTCACATCTGACAACACCGTGCTAATGCGAGTAATGCTGCAACGCAAATTGCAATCGCGGCGGTCCCGCGAAAGCGATGATTGGTTTCCATCTTGGCGCGCTACAGAGCCGGAAAAACAGGTCGAATCAGGGGCTATGCAAACGAGTTAGTTCGCAGTAAACTCTCGCTCGCCCAAAAACTTTATCGGCGAATTCCTCTCGGTCCTCGATGGTGAAAATTTGTAAGGAGATTCACGAATGATTACGAAAAAACTTTCGTCGCTGCTGCTAATTGTATGCGCGTTCGCACTGGTTATTTCGGCACAAACGCCGCGTCACCCGCTTAAACTCGACGATCTTGCGCGATTTCGTAACGTTGGGGATCCGCAAGTTTCGCCGGAAGGACAATGGGTTGCTTACACCGTCTCGACCATCGACGCAAAGGAAGACAAGAGCAGCACGCACATCTGGATGGTTAGGTGCGATGGCACGAATGATCGGCAAATCACCTTCAGCAACGATAGCGAAGGTTCGCCGCGCTGGAGTCCCGATGGAAAATATCTTGCGTTCACCTCTTCACGCTCTTCGGGAAAGCCAGGCGTAAGAGGCAATCAGGTTTGGCTGCTGGATCGCAGCGGCGGCGAAGCTTATCAGCTCACTGAGTTGAAAGGACGGCTTGCTGGTTTTGAATGGTCGCCCGATTCAAAACGGCTCGCGCTGTTGATTGGCGATCCTGATCCCGATGCTCCCGATCCAAGCGCTACCCCCGCGCCCGGCACTCCGCCAAAACCGCCAAAACCGATCGTAATTGATCGCTATCGATACAAACAGGATGTGCAGGGATATCTTCTCTCCGGTCGGCACACTTATATCTATCTCTACGACATCGCGACGAAGAAACTCGATCGATTAACGAAGAGTAAATGGGACGAGTCGTCTATCTCCTGGTCTCCCGACGGAAGCCGCATCGCTTTCATGACTAATCATGCCGACGATCCAGATCGCGATCCGTCGGCCCAATTGTATGTCGCGGACGCGACTGCCGGCGCGGCGGAAAAGCTTCTGACCACACCCGACAATCGCGCCAGCCGCACGCGGCCTGAATGGAGTCCCGACGGGAAGTGGATCGCGTTTCTCGAAGGCGACGAAAAGAAATACGGCGCGTACGGCATGGAGCATTTGTCGATCGTTGCAGCCGATGGTTCCACACCGCCGCAGCGCGTTGCGTCGAGCGAGGCTCTTGACCGCGGCGTTTCACAGCCTCGGTGGAGCGATGACGGCAAAAATATTTACGCCGTCGTGACCGATGATATGTCCGCCTATGGTGCGCGCATTCCGGTTGGCGCGGGAAGCGCTGTTCCGATCACCGATAAGCCTATCGTTTTGGGACAGCGTCATAGCGCGGGATCGTGCGCGGTCGTGATCTCGGGCGACGATAACCATCCCAACGAGATTTATTCTGCCAGTGTCGCCGGCAGCAAGCTGAAGTTCCATCCGCTCACCCATCAGAACGACGCGCTGATGGCGGAACTTCAGATTCCAGTGACTGAAGAAGTGAAATTTAAGAGTAAAGATGGAACTGAAGTTCATGGCTTGCTGACTTATCCGGTCGGTTACCTGAAAGGAACGAAGGTTCCATTTCTGCTCCGCATTCACGGTGGGCCAAACGGTCAGGATCAGCACTCGTTCGCGATCGAGCGCCAGGTTTTCGCAGCGAATGGCTACGCGGTGTTGGCGGTGAATTATCGCGGCAGCTCAGGGCGCGGCCAAAAGTATTCGCGATCAATTTTTGCCGATTGGGGACATTACGAAGTGGAAGATTTGGAAGCCGGCGTCGATCGCGTGATCGCGATGGGAGTTGCCGATCCCGATCGCATGGGTGTCGGCGGCTGGAGCTACGGCGGCATTCTCACCGATTACATGATTGCCACCGACACGCGCTTCAAAGGCGCGACCAGCGGCGCCGGCACCGCGTTCACGGTCGCCTTCTACGGCACCGATCAATACATCATTCAATACGATTACGAGATTGGCCCACCGTGGAATCCGAAAGCGTGGGAAACTTACGTCAAGATTTCTTATCCATTCCTGCACGCCGATCGCATCAAGACGCCGACGCTTTTCTTAGGCGGCGAACGCGACTTCAACGTTCCTGTTCAAGGCGGCCAACAGATGTATCAAGCGCTGCGAAGTCTCGGCATCGACACGCAACTGATCATTTATCCGAACGAATTTCACGGCATCACGCGCCCGAGCTACGTGAAGGATCGATACCAACGGTATTTGGACTGGTACGACAAGTATGTGAAGAAGAATTCGGCGCCCGCGAAACAAACTACTGCCGAAGCAAGCACACATTGAGTTAACAGCCGAAGCTGCGTCAGACTGTACCGATAGCCGCACGGAAAGGATCAGATGACCACCCGGGCTGCTTGCAGGCTCGCGAGTTTTATTTGTTACGACGGAAAGATTCCGCGCACACAGTTGGCGAGATTCTTTTGCAATCTCTTCAAGCAAGTCGCACGGTCGACGCCTTTGGCGATGCAATCTTCGTATCGTTTGATAGCGGCTTCGATGCACAACAGGTTTGGCAGCGGAAAAGAGGCGCCGGCTTTTTTCGCCGACTTCTTGGCGGATTTCTTCGAAGTTTTTTTCGCACTACGTTTGGTAGCCATAAGATCCGACTCCTTGGAATATATGTCTGAGTTTAGAAACTACTGCGGCCTGAGGCACGGTCGATCGATACCTTGCTAGACCGCTGAACGCGCTCTAGCACATTGAGATGATCGGCCAAGTCTCACGCGAAGTGAAAATAATCTTAGTCGCGCCGCGTAGTCAACAAATTTCTAACAACGAACGTTCCGATGGCCAAGTCACTTCTCTATCGCTTGTTCGGCGTCGGTAAGGTTCCGAAGCTGCTCAACGACACACTCCGGATTGAAGGCATTGTCGCGTCCGATGAAGGCATTTCCGGCTCCGTAACTTATCGCGACTTTCGCGCGCCGGGTAAATATTTTTCCTGGAGGAAACAAGCCTTTGTCGGATCAATCGTGGTCACGAATGTTCGACTGGTGGCGCTGATGTATTCAAACTTTGCCGTCAACGTTCCTTTCAGCGATGAACGCATTCGCAGGCTGCAAATCTCAGTAGAAGGTTCGGACCGCTTGCTGATCGTTTTCGATCCAAGTGTGTTTCATGACGATTGGTCGGGGACAATTGAGTACCGGTTCCGGACGCCGCGGGCAGGCGAAATACTCAAATGGATTCAGGATCTGATCCAGACATGAAACGCAAACCTCCTAACGTCTTCTTCTACCTTTTCGCAGGTGTTTGTCTTGCGCTCGGTCTCAACTTTTCCGCAGCCGGTCAGCAAACTTCATTAACCGGAGACTGGACCGGCGACTCGATCTGCGTCGGACACAACTCGAGCTGTCACGACGAGAAAGTCGTCTATCACATCACGATCGTGCCCTTCACGAATCCCGAGCAAGTGCAGATCGCCGCAGACAAAATTGTCGACGGCAAACTTGAATCGATGGGTGTCATCGATCTGATTTACGATACAACCAAACAGATGTTGGCGGGCGATCTTAAGAACAGCAGGTTTGGCGGAATGTGGCAGTTCACCGTTAGGGGAAACACGATTGAGGGAGCATTGATTCTTGTTCCCGGCCACTATGTCGCGCGACAAATACGAGTACACAAAATTGAACCAACCCAAAAGGAATCATCAATGACTCATCACGCAACCGGAACATTCGAAGTGAAGATCACTCCGCAAGACGACAAGTCTGAAGATAAATCAATCGGCCGCATGTCGATCGACAAACAATGGCAAGGGGACCTTGCCGGTACGAGCAAGGGTCAGATGCTAACCGGCGGCGATGTGACGACCGGTTCGGCCGGCTATGTCGCAATTGAAAAATTCACCGGCACTGTTGGCGGCCGCAAAGGGAGTTTGATTTTTCAGCATTCCGCCACCATGACGAAAGGCAAAGGCGACCTGACGATTACGGTTGTTCCGGATTCGGGGACTGAGGATTTGAAAGGAATAAGCGGCAAACTCATCATCAAGATCGAGAATGGAAAACACTCTTACGAGTTTGATTATGCTCTTCAATAACAACCGCCGCGTTTACTGGCTGCTGATCGTTCTGCCTCTTCTGACAACTATTTCTTGTCAGAAACAAAGACAGATTGCACAGGTTACGCCACCGACGCCGACGCCTGCTATGGGACCGCCCGGCTATCCTCCGCCGGTTATGAATCAACCTTACCCGGCAACGGGAATCGTTGTGCTAATCAATCGTCAAGAGGGATGGATCGAGATCAATCACGACGAGATCAAAGGATTGATGCCGGCGATGCAGATGGAATTTTGGGTCAAGGACAAGGCTCTACTTGATAATGCAAAGGCGGGTGATCGAGTAGACTTTACAATAATCGAAACGCCAAAAGGCGAGTACCTCACCGAATTGAGACGAGCGACAAGCAATTCGCCGTCACCTTGATCAGGCGCGAGTCCTCATCTCGTACTCAGTTTGCCAGCAGTCTTTCTGCTTCAATTAAATATGCTTGCGCTTGTCGCCAGTGAATCGCGACCGTGTACGGGACATTTGAAAGGAAGGCCGAATCAGAAGCCGTGTGATTCTGTTCTTCGTATCTTAATGCGGAAACGTGGACGACGTGCGGCTGATCGATCTTTCGCCACCAGAACAAACCATCGCGATAAGAAGCGAGCGTGTTTACAATTTCGTTTCTCAATTTGCTGGGCGGCATCACAGAAATTATCGGCTGAAGCTCCAACGTCACATCGCGCAATTCCATCTCGAACGTTTGTAACGGCACGCGCGCCAGACGGCCGTTCTCTTCGAATTCTCCAAAAGAACGGTAGACGATCACTTGATCTTGCAGCCGCTTCAACGCGGAGATTGCTTTTTCATTTTCGTTTACGTGGTTCGCGCTCTGACTTAGGCGCGTGATCGATTGCGCGCGCGTCGCGGCGGGAACCAGGAAACAAGTTAGCATCGCGGCGACAATTGCCAGGCGATTAATCGAGGAGCAGGATTTTTTCATGGGGCAAACCGTTAGCCGCGAACTCTGAGAGCAATGCTCGTGCCTACTGTGTTTTCTGCGCGCGGGTGCAGGATCACTCAATCGATTGCGTATTTACGCCGCGGCATTACGGGACGAAAAGTAAAAGCTGCCACATCGGCGAGACCAGATCGTCTATGACCGAAGCAGCTTTTTAAAATCAGCGTTGCAAGGTATAGAAACTCGCAATATGATGCGCGTTCCGAAAGCTAAAAACCGCAGAGGTCACCGAGGAAGATATGAATCGGCCAACTCCATCAGAATATGCGCCCTACTATGAAGGCTACATAAGCCAGGTGAGCGAGAGCGACATCATGCCCGTGCTGCGATCGCAGATGGATGAGTTGGATGTGCTGCTCGGGCGAGTCGAGCCGGCGCAAGAGACTCATCGTTATGCCGAAGGCAAGTGGAGCATTCGCGAAATCATCGGTCATCTGATCGACGGCGAACGCGTGTTTGGTTATCGCGCGCTGTGTATTGCGCGCGGCGAGAAACAAAACCTGCCGGGCTTTGATCAAAACGATTACATGTTGACGGCGCCGTACGATCACATCGAGCTCGAAGACTTGTTGAGCGAGCTGCGGCTGGTGCGACTGTCGAACATCGCCATGTTTCGCAGCCTGGATGAAGCAGCCTGGAATCGCGTGGGCACGGCCAACGGAAATGAAGTCACCGTGCGGGCACTTGCGTTCATCATGGGCGGGCATGCGCGGCATCACATGAATGTGCTGCGTGAACGTTATCTGCCGAATCCGGGTTAGCTTGAGCGGAGCGGCTGCACCCGCGATTCAGCCACAGATGTACACAGATATACACAGATCAAATAACGGTGAATGCGGAAATCTGCCTCCGCTCTTATCTGTGTCAATCCGCCTTCATCTGTGGCTCGTGCTGATCGCGACATGCTGCACTCTTGGTTTCGGTCAATCAGGAGTTCGCGAATATCGCCGTGCGCACGAGCGGCAGATTCTCGATGAGTTCACGCGCCTGCTGGCGATTCCCAACATCGCTTCAGACACGGAGAACATTCGCCGCAACGCGCAATTCATTCGCGAGATGATGCAGCGGCGCGGATTGAATCCGCGGCTACTGGAAGGTAAATCGAAGAACGTTCCGCCCGCCGTCTATGGTGAATGGAAAGTTGTCGGCGCCGCGCACTCGATCATTCTCTACGCGCACTACGACGGCCAGCCCGTCGATCCCAAAGCCTGGACCGCGTCGCCGCCGTTTCAGCCGACGTGGCGCACCGCAGCGATGGAATCCGGTGGACAAATTGTGGCGCTGCCGGCGACGGGTGCGATCAATCCCGACTGGCGGCTCTATGCCCGATCTGCTTCGGATGACAAGGCCGGCGTGATGGCGATTCTCACGGCATTCGACGCTTTGCGCGCGCAAAACATTTTACCTTCGCTCAACATCAAATTTCTTTTCGAGGGTGAAGAAGAAGCCGGCTCGCCTCATCTCGGCGAGATCATCGATCTTCATAGAGATTTACTTCAGTCAGATGCGTGGATCATTTGCGACGGCCCAGTGCATCAATCGGGTCGCAAGCAAGTCGTCTTCGGCGTGCGCGGCGATCAGAACGTTGACGTGACCGTGTACGGAGCGAAGCGTCCGCTGCATAGCGGACACTATGGCAACTGGGCGCCGAATCCGGCGATGTTGCTGGTGCGACTGCTGGCGACAACGAAAGACGACACCGGTCGCGTGACGATCGCCGGCTGGTATGACGGAGTTGAGCCGCTTGGTGAAGCTGAGAAGCGAGCGATTGCCGAAGCGCCGGCTTACGATGACGAGTTGCGATCGCAACTGGGACTCGCGCGCACGGAAGGAAA
>Ga0066679_10000484_pt1 | contig 13542 bp, 14 predicted proteins | sample GraSoiAngelo_128_FD_62298 | JGI IMG/M metagenome (GOLD analysis project Ga0066679, IMG submission 62298) | Grasslands soil microbial communities from the Angelo Coastal Reserve, California, USA - 14_0927_12_20cm | ecosystem: Environmental > Terrestrial > Soil > Grasslands | place: USA... | reverse complement strand
CGGCTGATGGATCTCGTCAACCACGACCGGAGGTGATGTCGGCGCCGTTCCTGCCGATTGCAGCTCATTCAGACACAGGGAGACGATCATGTCCTCACGGTGGCGTGCAGTGCTCGGAATCGGCGTGTCCATCGGCATCCTTCTCGGGACGGGCATCCTGAGCGCATCGGCGCAGGCCGCCGACCCCCGAATCGGCACCTGGAAACTCAACGTGGCGAAGTCGAAGTACAGTCCCGGACCGGCGCCGCAGAGTCAGACGCTGAAGATCGAGCCCGCCGGCAAAGGGGAGAAGGTCACGTCCGAAATCGTCGGCGCTGACGGCAAGACGGTGACCGCCGTGTACACCGCGAATTACGACGGCAAGGATTATCCGATCACCGGGAATCCGAACTCCGACACGGTCGCGCTGAAGCGGATCGACAAGCGGACCACCGAGCGCACGGACAAGAAGGGCGGCAAGGTCGCTCTCGTCCTCAAACGCGTCGTCTCGGCGGACGGCAAGACGATGACCGTCACGACGAAGGGCAAGAACGCCCAGGGACAGACGGTGAACAACACCGGCGTGTTCGAGAAGCAGTAGCACTCGCGCCGGGCGGCCACGGGTCGCCCGGCCTCACACGCTGGCGATTGCCTCGATCTCGATGCGGGCGCCGCCCGGGAAGTCCTTGACGGCCACGGTCGAGCGCGCCGGCGGCAGGTCGCCGACGTGCGTGCGGTAGACGTCGTTCATCCCCGGGAAGTCGGCGAAGTCGACGAGGAACACCGTCGTCTTCACCAGCTTGTCGAGCGGACGGCGGCCTTCGGCGGCATCAGGGCGCCGGATCGATCGGCGTCGGCAGGCCGTGGCGCGCCTCGACGACCTCGGCGGCGTCCAGACACAGGTCCTCGCGGTAGCGCGAGCCGATGATCTGCACGCCCATCGGCAGGCCGCCGGCGCGGCCGGCCGGCACCGCCACGGCCGGCAGGCCGAGCAGGTTGACGGCCACCAGCAGGCGCTGGGCGCGCGACACCTCCCGCGAGCGCTCGGCGGTGGTCGTGTCGAAGCCCACCTGGAACGGCGGCTCCGTGGAGACGGGACCGACGACCAGCGGATAGCGCTCGAGAAAGAGCATCCAGCCGCGCACGTGCTTGCTGCGCTCGCCCAGCGCCTTCATGTAGCCGAGGAGATCGACGTCGGCGGTCCCGGCCAGCGTGAAGTCCAGCGACTTGTTGATGTCCACGCCGCCGTGCTTGCGGATGTAGGGCTGGGTCACGTGCCGCAGCTCGTTGATCACGATCGTCGACCAGCAGGTGGCGACGCCGGCGACGTCGGGCGGCTCCACTTCCTCGACGGCGTAGCCGGCGTCGGCCAGCGCCGCGCCGGCCGCGCGCACGGCCGCGGCCACGTCGGGATGGACGCCCTGGCGCGACGGATCGACGGTGAGGGCGACGCGAATCGGTCGGGTGACCGGCGGGCCCTCGAGCGGCGCCGGCGCCCACCACGGATCGCGCGGGTCGCGGGTCGACATGGCGGCGAGGCCGAGCCTCACGTCGGCCACGCGGCGGGCGAGCGGGCCCTGGACCGACATGAGCTGCGTGCCGACCGGACGCTCCTCGGCGACCGTCGCGTTGTAGGCGGCGATGCGGCCGAGCGTGGGCCGGATGCCGGCGACGCCGCAGCAGTACGCCGGGTACCGGACCGAGCCGCCCAGATCGTTGCCGTGACCGAGCGGCGCGATGCCAGCCGCCAGCGCGGCCGCGCAGCCGCCGCTGGAGCCGCCCGGCGTGCGGTCGCGATGCCAGGGGTTGAACGTGCGGCCGCGCAGGTCGTTGTCGGTGTGCCAGCGCAGGCTGAAGGCCGGCGTGTTCGTGCGGCCCACGATGACCGCGCCGGCACGCCGCCAGGCGGCCACCGGTGGGCTGTCGGTTGCGGCGATCACGTCCTTGAAGGCGACGACACCGTTGGCGGTCGCCTGGCCTTCCTGGTCGATGTTCTCCTTGACGGTCACCGGCACGCCGTGCAGGAGGCCGGGCGCCTCGCCGCGGCGCAGGGCCGCGTCGGCGCGGTCGGCGGCCGCCAGCGCCTGCTCGGCCAGCACGACGGTGACCGCATTGAGCTTCGGATTGACGGCCTCGAGGCGGCCCAGCACGGCCTGCGTCGCCTCGCGGCTGGAGATCTTGCGGGTGCGGATGGCGGCGGCCACGGCCGTCGCGTCCCAGCGCCAGAGCGGTTGATCCATCACGGGGTCTCCTCGGCGAATCGCTCGGATGCCGGCGATCTTAACACCGCGGACCAGCCGCCGTGATTCGCCACGGGAATTTGACACGGTGGTTTGCGGTGGGGTATGTCTGGCAGACACCGCACACCGCCGTGTCATTCCGCTCCGGTCGAGGAGGAAGCCCATGAGTCGTCTGCGCAGCCTGGCCGCCGTCGTGGTCGTCGCCCTGGTCGTCGTGGTCGCCGCGCCGGCGCCGACCGTGGCCGAGACCACGCTGCGCGTGGTCATGCACTCCGACCTCAAGATCGTCGACCCGATCTGGACCACCGCCTACATCGTGCGCAACCACGGCTACATGATCTACGACACGCTGTTCGCGATGGACGCCAAGGGCGACATCAAGCCGCAGATGGTCGACAAGTACGAGGTGAGCAAGGACCAGCTCACGTACACGATCACGCTCCGGGACGGCCTGCTCTGGCACGACGGCAAGCCGGTCACCACCGACGACTGCGTCGCATCCATCAAGCGATGGGCGGCCAAGGACTCGATGGGCCAGAAGCTGATGACGTTCGTGAAGGACATCCAGATCGTCACTCCCAAGACCTTCAAGATCGTGCTCAACGAGCCGACCGGTCTCGTGCTGGGCGCGCTCGGCAAGCCCTCCTCCAACGTGCCGTTCATGATGCCCAAGCGGGTGGCCGAGACCGATCCCAACACGCAGATCTCCGACTTCACGGGCTCGGGACCGTTCGTGTTCCGGAAGGACGAGTGGAAGCCGGGCGACAAGGCCGTCTACGTGAAGTTCGACAAGTACAAGCCGCGCCCCGAGCCGCCGTCGGCGCTGGCCGGCGGCAAGGTCGTGAAGGTGGACCGCGTCGAGTGGAAGTGGATCCCCGACCATCAGACCGCGATGAACGCCCTCATCGCCGGCGAGGTCGACTACCTCGAGGCGCCGCCGCACGACCTGCTCCCGATCGCCAAGGCCGACGCCAACGTGAAGCTCGTCGACGTCAACCCGCTCGGCAACCAGTACACCTTCCGCTTCAACGCGCTGGCCAGGCCGTTCGACAACGCCACGGTCCGCCAGGCCGTGTTCTACACGTTCAACCAGGAGGACTTCCTGAAGGCGGTCGTCGGCGATCCGGCCTACTACAAGGTCTGCAAATCCTTCTTCCCGTGCGGCTCGCCGCTGTCGAGTCCCAAGGGCATGGAGGGGCTGCTCGAGTCGAACTTCGAGAAGTCCAAGGCGCTGCTCAAGGAAGCCAACTACGACGGCACGCCGATCGTGCTGATGCACTCCACCGACCTCGCCGTGCTGACCAACCTGGCGCCGGTGGCCAAGTCGCTGCTCGAGAAGGGCGGCTTCAAGGTGGACATGATCTCGATGGACTGGCAGACGCTCGTCGCCCGGCGCGCCAAGAAGGACGCGCCGATGGCGGGCGGCTGGCACGCCTTCCTCACCTCGTGGGTCGCCGCCGACATCCTGAATCCCGTCATGATGGGCTTCATGAACGCCTCCTGCGACAAGGCCATGTTCGGCTGGCCGTGCGACAAGGAGATCGAGAGCCTGCGCGACCAGTTCGCGCGGGAGACGAATCCGGCCAAACAGAAGGCCATCGCGGAGGCGGTGCAGGTGCGGGAGACGCAGTATCCGACCCACGTCCCGCTCGGTCAGTGGTACCTGCCGTCCCCCGTGCGCAAGAACGTCGACGGCATCATCCAGGCGCCGGTGCCGGTGTTCTGGAACGTGACCAAGAAGTGAACGCCGCCGCCGCCTAGGGGTTGCTTCCCTACGTCGGGCGACGGCTGATCGCCACCATCCCGGTCATGGCGGTGGTGGCGATCGTCGTCTTCATGCTGCTGCGCCTCACCACCGGCGATCCTGCCGCCATCATCGCCGGCGACAACGCCACCTCCCAGGACGTCGCGGCCATTCGCGAGCGGCTCGGCCTCGACCGCCCGCTGGTCGAGCAGTTCGTCATCTGGCTGGGCCGCCTGCTGCGCGGCGACTTCGGCGAGTCCTTCTTCTTCAAGAAGCAGGTGAGCGAGCTGATCCTGGAGCGGGTCGAGCCCACGCTGGCGCTGGCGACCTGCACGATCGTGCTCACCGTGGCGCTGGCCATCCCGCTCGGCATCCTCGCGGCCTGGCGGCGCGGGACGTGGCTCGACCGCATCGTCATGGGCTTCTCGGTGCTCGGCTTCTCGGTTCCGGTGTTCGTCATCGGCTATCTGCTGATCTATCTCTTCGCGATCGAGCTGGCCTGGCTGCCGGTGCAGGGCTACCAGCGCCTGCGCGACGGCCTCGGCGGCTTCGTCGAGCGGCTCATCCTGCCGAGCGTCACGCTGGCGGTGGTGTTCGTCGCGCTGATCGCGCGCATCACGCGGGCCAGCGTGCTGGAGGTCCTGAACGCCGACTACGTGCGCACCGCGCGGGCCAAGGGGCTCAGCGAGCTGCCGGTCATGGTGCGGCACGTGCTGCGCAACGCCGCCGTGCCGATCGTGACCGTCATCGGCGTGGGCATCGCCGTGCTGATCGGCGGGGTCGTCGTGACCGAGTCGGTCTACAGCATTCCCGGGCTCGGGCGCCTCACCGTGGACGCCGTGCTGGCGCGCGACTATCCGACGGTGCAGGCGGTGATCCTCGTGTTCTCGGTGGTCTACGTGCTCATCAACCTGCTCGTCGATCTGTCGTACACGTTCCTCGACCCGCGGATCCGTTATTGATGCGCCGGGGCAATCGCAGCACGGTGCTGGGCGGGACGATCTTCGCCGTCATCGTGGCCATCGGCCTGCTGGCCCCGCTGCTGGCCACGAGCGACCCGGCCCAGATCGATCCGACGGTGCGCAACAAGCGGCCGGGGGCCGAGCGCACCGTGCGTGGCGACGACGGCCGCGCCCGGGCGTTTCGCTTCTGGATGGGCACCGACACGCTCGGCCGCGACGTGTACAGCCGCGTCGTCTACGGCGCCCGCGTGTCGCTGGTGGTCGGCGTGACGGTGGCGGTGGTGAGCGCGGTGGCCGGGCTCGTCATCGGCCTGCTGGCCGGCTACCTTCGCTGGCTCGATGGCCTGGTGATGCGGGTCATGGACGGCCTCATGGCGATTCCCTCGATCCTGCTGGCGATCGGGCTCGTCTCGCTCTCGCGCGCGGGGCTGCGCAGCGTGATCCTGGCCATCGTGATCCCGGAAGTGCCGCGGGTCGTGCGACTGGTCCGCTCGCTGGTGCTTTCGCTGCGCGAGGAGCCGTACGTCGAGGCGGCGGTGGCGCTCGGCGCCCGGACGCCGGCGCTGCTCGTCCGTCACGTCCTGCCCAACACGCTGGCCCCGCTCGTCGTGCAGGCGACGTTCGTCTGCGCCTCGGCGATCCTGCTCGAGGCGATCCTGTCGTTCCTCGGCGTCGGCATCCCGCCGGAGACGCCGACCTGGGGCAACATCATGGCCGAGGGCCGCGCGCTCTTCCGCGTCTTCCCGCACAACATCCTCTTCCCCGGAATCTTCCTGGCGTCGACCGTGCTGGCCGTCAACATGCTGGGCGACGGCCTGCGCGACATGCTCGATCCTCGCATCCGCAAGCGGATCTAATCGACATGGGGGCCCCGAAATGGCCCCCATACCCCCACGCGTTCGCAGCGCCCCGGCGCAGCCGTGGCGCTTCTCTGGAGTGGTTAGCGTCGTGCGGGCCCCGAAATGGCCCCCATACCCCCGACGCTCGGGTCGCCCCGGCGGAGCCGTGGCAGCCCTCGTTAGCCGGCGCTCAGCGGCTGCTCTCGCGCACGTGGGCGGCGACGCGGCGCCAGAAGTCGCCCTCGTCGCTGGAGTAGAACTCGGCCGCCGCCAGCGCGCGACTCTCGGCCTCGAGCGGGCCATAACTCTCGACGAGCCACCGCGCCGTGCGCCGCACCGGATCGGCCTCGCCCGCACCCGCCGCAGGAGCATACGCGCGCGCCGCCGTCGCGTACCCGCGTTGTATAGAGGAGCGCCCCGGCTGCGCCGGCGTGCTCCGAACGTCTGGGGGCTTGGGGGCCATGTTGGGGCGCCCATCTGAAGATATCCGCACCTTTCGCTCGGGCAGCGTGGGCGCGTCGTCCGGCTCCAGCGCCGCCGGCGGCGGGGCGTCCGCGATCGGCGCCGCGGCCGTCGCAGTCGGGCGTAGAGCCGCTGCGGTGCCGCGGGCGGGCGAGGGAGAGGCCGATGGCTCGGATACCGCCGGCGACGGCGGCGTCGTCGGCGGAGCCGGGCGAACGGTGGGTTGCGGCGCCAGGGCCGGCGGCACCGGCGGCCGCGCGAGCAGGCGGCTCACCAGGACGGCGTTCGAAATGGTGAGGATCAGCACGATGACGCCGAGGCAGGCGATGGCCGCCAGCTGAAGGCGCTGCCGGCGGTCGCGCACGTCCTGCTGGCGCCTTCGCTCGATGAACTCGAGGAGCCGCGTATCCGCTCGCGGCGTGCCCGGCTCGACGTCCTCGGGGATCGGCATTCTTCTCCCTCCGCTCCGGGCGAGTGCGCCGGAGTATGCCAACGACGTACCACCGAGATGCGGACTGCGATGACCCCCTGTATTACAATCGAGCGCCCGTATGAGCAAGCACACCGCGGAGGTGGTCATCTGCGGCGCCGGCATCGCCGGCATCGCGGCCGCCTACCATCTCGCGGTGCGCCACGGCCTCACCGACGTCGTCCTCGTCGACGAGCGCCCCCCGTTGTCGCTCACGAGCGACAAGTCGACCGAGTGCTACCGCAACTGGTGGCCGGGCCCCGGCGACGACATGGTCGCGCTGATGAACCGCAGCATCGACCTGCTGGAGGACCTCGCCCGGGAGAGCGGCAACGTCTTTCGCATGAACCGGCGGGGCTATCTGTTCGCCACCGCCGACCCCGACCGGGTGCCCGGCTTCCTGCGCGCCGCCCGGGAGGCGGCGGCCCTCGGCGCCGGGCCCCTCCGCCTCCACGATCATCCGGCCAGCGAGTACCGCCCGGCGCCGGTCGACGGGTTCGAGGAGCAGCCGATCGGCACCGATGTGATCACGGATCGCTCGCTCATCCGCCGCCACTTCGGCTGGCTCACCGAAGACACCGTGGCGCTGCTGCACGCGCGGCGCTGCGGCTGGTTCAGCGGCCAGCAGCTCGGCATGTACATGCTCGAGCGCGCCCGCGACAAGGGCGTGCGGCTGGTCGAAGGGCGCGTGGAGGCCGTCGCGACGTCGGGCGGGCGCGTGAGCGGTGTCACGCTGGCCGGCGCCGGCGGCGCGCGCACGATCGCAACGCCGCGCTTCGTGGCCGCGGCGGGCCCGCTGATGAAGGACGTCGGCCGGTTGCTCGGCGTCGAGCTGCCGCTCTTCTGCGAGCGTCACGCCAAGGTCGCCTTCAACGACACGCTCGGCGCCATGCCCCGCTCGGCGCCGATGACCATCTGGGCCGATCCGGTGCGGCTGCCGTGGTCGGACGAGGAGCGCGCCGAGCTGGCGGCCTCGGAGCATCGCCATCTGCTGGAGGAATTTCCGGCCGGCGTGCACGGCCGCCCGGAGGGCGCGGGCGAGAGCCGGGTCGTGCTGCTGATCTGGACCTACGACGTGGCGCGGATGGAGCCGCGGTTCCCGCTGGAGTTCGATCCCTACTACGGCGAGATCGCCCTGCGCGGCATGTCACGCATGGTGCCCGCGCTGACGGCCTATCTGTCGCGGCTGCCGCGCGCGGTCGTCGACGGCGGCTACTACACGCGCACGCGCGAGAACCGTTTCCTGGCGGGCCCGCTGCCCGTCGAGGGCGCCTTCATCCTCGGCGCGCTCTCCGGCTACGGCCTGATGTCCTCCAACGGCGCCGCCGACCTGCTGGCCGACCACGTCACCGGCCGGGCGCTGCCGCGCTACGCCCCCGCCTTCCGTCTCGAGCGCTACGACGATCCCGCGTACCAGCAGCTTCTCGAACGCTGGGGCGACGACGGCCAGCTCTGACCGGGGTCAGGCGCGCGTGACCGGCGATCGCCGGACCCGGCCGCTGCCGAGGGGGCCGGGGCGGCGAGCCCGCCCCGGCCGTGGCCCGATGCCTCAGGCCGAACGCCGCGCGACGTAGCCGTAGCGGGCGTTGCTCCGCTCGCCGCCGGCGGCGACGTACTCCGCGCGAATCGCCGCGAGCTTGTCGTTGGTGATGGCCCCGAGCGCGGCCTTGACGTTGATGTTGTAGAGGCGGGACGCATTGCCGCTGAAGATCCCGGTCTTGACCTTGCCGTCGGCCGAGCCCAGCGCCGGGAACTTGTGGGCCTTTCGCATCTCCTCCGGGATCTCGAGCCGCCGCATCGCCTCGATCTGCCACTGCGGCGAGCCGTACCAGACCGAGTCGGTGCCCCACAGGACGCGGTCGGGCCCGAGGCCACGGACGAGCGTTCCGATGAAGGCGGCCGCGAAGCGGGGATTGGACACGGCGCAGGTGGCGAAGGCGGTGCCGATCTCGCCGTAGACGTTCCTGACCCCATACTTGGACGGGATCTCGGCGAGGTCGGTGGCCCACTGGATCCGGCCGGTCTTGTCGAACTCGGCCATCGCGGCGTCGGGCGATTCCTGGAACGGTCGCAGCGCGCCGTGGTAGATGACGAAGTTGAGCTTGGGCCAGTCCTTGGCCGCCTTGGGGAGATCGTCGACCGTGGCGTACTTCCAGACGTCCGGCCAGGACTTCTCGTAGTCGGCCGGCAACAGGCCCTTGTGGATGCAGATCGTGTTGATGCCGCTCTTGACGGCCTTCTCGTAGAACGGATACATGAGCTTCTCGTCGTCCAGTCGCCAGTACGTGCCGAGCTTCGACGGGAAGAGCGGGTCGCCGATCGTGTAGCCCTTCCAGCTGTCGGGCTTGAGGGTCGCGATCGCCCGATCGACTTCGCCCATCCAGTCGCCCTTCTTCGGCGTGAACACGGTGTGGCCGAGCATGCGCCGGGAGCCGGCGGTGCGGTTGATGGCCGCCCGCCCGGCCACGATCTGATCGTTGCTCAGCAGATCCCAGGTCGGGTCGTCGAACGGCGCGCCGGAGAGCAGCGCCACCTTGGTGTCGCTGTCGACGAACACCTCCTTGACGTAATTCTCGAACTTGTACCGGTAGAGGTCGTTCTCGTTGGTGATGGCCGGGTTCCAGTGCTGCTTGGCGTACTGGGCCAGCCCCAGCAGGCCGTCCTGCTTGAAGTCGTCTCGCACGAAGTGAGTCTGCACGTCCACGATGAACTGGCCGGCCAGCGCGTCAGCGCGCGCGACCGCCACGCCGGGCTCGGCCGCCTCGGCCGGCGCCACCTCGAAGACCGAGCCGAAGACCTCGTTCATGGCCAGGAACGCCGCGGCCATGCCGGCGGCGCTGGCCAGAAAGCCGCGCCGGCTCAGGCCGTGCCGGCGCCCGAGCTCGTCGGCCATCTCCTTGATTCGCGCCTCCACGCGCTGCTGCTCGCGTGTCTGCGGCAGGGGGTTGTACTCGCCGTTCGACACGATCTGCGTCGGAACGGGCGAGCGGAACGCGGCGCTCTCGGCGGGCGCGGTCCGGTCGAGCTCGGCGGCACTCAGGTAATGAGGCATCGTTGACCCTCCTCGACGCCGTACGGCGTCGGCGCGCCTACACTAGGCGACCCCGCGGCGGTGTCAAGACCCTTGCCGGATTGCCTGTGAACGCGGGCACGAGCGTGGCGCTTCGCGAACAAGGGGCCGGTGCCTCGTTTACACCAGCTGCGCCCGCAGCTTCGAGCTGAGCCCGTCGATGACCATCACCATGACCACGGTGACGAGCAGCGCGGTCGAGGCCGCCGGATAGTCGATCATCCGCAGATAGGTCTGCAGGTAGAAGCCGATTCCCCCGGCGCCGACGAAGCCGAGCACGGTCGCGGCGCGGATATTGGTCTCCAGGCGATAGAGGACGTAGGACAGGAACAGGGGCAGCACCTGCGGGAGCACGCCGTAGCGCAGCACCTGCAGGCGGCTGGCGCCGGTGGCGGTGATGGCGTCCACCGGGCCCGGCTCGATGCCCTCGATCGCCTCCGAGTAGAGCTTCGCCAGCGAGGTCGTGGTGTAGGCGACGACGGCCAGCACGCCCGGGAACGGGCCGAGGCCGACGGCGGCGACGAAGATCAGCGCGTAGACGAGGGTGTCGACGCTGCGAAAGAGGTTCAGCACCGTCCGCGCCGGGTAGAACACCGCCGGCGGCGCCACGTTGCGCGCCGACACGAATCCGAGCGGCAGCGCCAGCGCGGCGGCCACCGCGGTGCCGAGCAGCGCGATCTCGACGGTCTTCACGGCGCCGAGCAGCGTGGCCGGCAGCACGGCGAGGTCGGGCGGCAGCATGCGCCGCACGAAGTCGGCGATCCATGGCAAGCCGTGCGCCAGCCGCACGGGGTCGGCGCCGGTGTCCCATACCGTCCAGCCCAGCACGACCAGGGCGACGAACGCCGCGGCCTGCCTCATCGGGGCTCGCCGTAGATCGCGTCGACCACGGCCGGCGTGACCGAGGCCGGCGGCCCGTCGAAGGTCACCCGGCCCCGGCGAAGGCCGACGATGCGCGTGGCGTAGGCGAGCGCGGTCTCGAGCTGGTGCTGGCTCACGACCAGCGTGAGCCCGCGCGCGTTGATCGATCTCAAGATCCCCATGATGTCGGTGGTGAGCGCGGGATCGAGGCTGGCCGTGGGCTCGTCGGCGAGCACGACCGCCGGCGCCTGGGCCAGCGCGCGCGCGATGGCGACGCGCTGCTGCTCGCCGCCGGACAGCGTATCGGCGCGACGCTCCGCGAGATGGGCCAGGCCCACGCGGCCGAGGCACTCGCGGGCGAGCGCGCGGTCGGCGGGGGGAAAGCGCCCGAGGAGGCTTGGCAGCGACGGCACGTAGCCGAGCCGGCCGGCCAGGACGTTGTCCAGCACGGAGGCGCGGCGCACCAGGTTGAACTGCTGGAAGATCACGCCGATCTGCCGGCGGGCCGCCCGGAGCTCGGCGGCGCCGGCGCCGGTGACCGCGCGGCCCGCCACCCGGACGCTGCCGGCGGTGGGCTCGACCAGACGGTTGAGCGCCCGGAGCAGCGTCGTCTTGCCGCTGCCGCTGCGGCCGAGGATCACGACGAACTCGCCGGGCGCGACGGCGAGGTCGACGCCGTCCACGGCGGCCACCGCCGGCGGGAAGACGACACGCAGGCCGGCGACGTCGATCATCGCGTCGGGCCGGCCGGCGGGCGGGGCGGGCGCGCTCAGCGTGGCCGGGCGCCGAGCAGCTCGATCGCCGCTCGCACCGGATCGTAGTCGCGATCCTCGGCCGGCGCGAAACCGTCGATCTCGTAGAGACGCGCCAACAGGCTGGCGTAGGTCGGCGCCTTGATCTGCAGCAGCGCGGCCCGCACCCGGGCGAACAGCGCGGGATCGAGACCGTCGCGGGCCGCGATGCCGGCCTCCGGGATCTCCGGCGTCTCGGCGACGACGACGATGCGCTCGCGCTCGGCGGGGTCCTTCAGGTACTGCTCGCGCGCCAGGTCGAAGGAGGCGATGGCGTCGACGTGGCCGTTGAGCAGCGCCCGCATGCTCGCGTCGTGCGCCCCCGAGAACACGACTTCCTTGAAGAACGTCCGCGGATCGCGGTTCTTGACGAGCCCACGCTGCACCAGCAGCACCATCGGGTAGATGTAGCCGGAGGAGGAGGCGGGGTCGACGAAGGCGATCGTCTTGCCGCGCAGCTCCTCGACCGACCGGATGTTCGACTCCTTGCGCACGAAGATCCGCGAGGTGAACGAGGATTTCCCGTGCCAGAGATTGCGTGCCACGATCGTCGCCTTCGCCTCGCGGTGCGCCAGCACGTAGCCGCCGGGATGGACGAACGCCAGGTCGGCGGTGCGATTGCGGAGCGCCTCGATCACCGCCGCGTAGTCGGACGCCACGGTGACGCGCACCGGCATTCCGACCAGCCGGCCCAGCACCCGCCCGAACTCGTCGCCGGCGGCCAGGAGGTCGGTCGGCTTCTGGGAGGGCGTGAGCACGAGGTGCAGCGTCGGCTCGGCGCCCGGCGCCGCGCCGGGGACCGCGAGCGCGACCGCCAGCGCGAGCAGCACGGTGCATCCGACGAGCGCGCGCATCGCTGGTGAGGATATAACATTGGGCCTCGTGCGCGAGATTCTGATCGTCGACGACCACGAGGAGGCCCGCGGCGCCCTGCTCGGCATGGTCGAGGCGGCCGGCTATCCCGCGGTCGCGTTCGCCAACCCGGCCGGGGCCCTCGCCCGCGTCGCCGAGCAGCGGCCCGCCCTGATCCTGCTCGACATGATGATGCCGGAGATCGACGGCGCCGACTTCCTGGTCCGACTCCGCCGCCTGCGCGGCGGCGACGCCGTGCCGGTGATCGTGGTCTCGGGCATCGGCCACCTGCTGCAGGGCCTGCGCGGCGCCGACGTCGACGCCGCCGGCGTTCGCGAGGTGCTGGCAAAGCCGATCAAGTACGCGACCCTGGTCGACGCCATCCGCCGTGTCATTGGTTCGCCCCAGGGCGGCCCCCCCGCCGGCCCTGCCTCGGCTGCCGGTTGACCGCGGCCCCGGCATTGGCGACAATCGAGTGCCGTGTCCACGATCCCGACGCCGCGGAGACGAAAGGCGGACGCGAAGCCCGCACGCAAGCGCGCGGCGACGTCGCACGCCGTGCGCGCGAAGATCGTGCGCCTCGTTCCGCGCCGACTGCTCGAGCGCGTGACCCGCGCCCCCGGCAGCCAGGCCGTTGGCGGCTGCATCAAGTGCGGCAGCTTCTTCATCGAAATCGAGCCGGCGTTCGTGCACTGCCGGTACTGCGGCAGCCTCTCGCGCATCCGTGGCGCCTCGCTCCTCGCCCAGGAGGAGTACGAGATGCGCTCCGGGCTGCGCCTGGCCTCCTGACCTCCGCCTGATCCCGCCGACTCCTTCTCCGCGCGCGCCGCCGGCGTCGCTGGTACGCTGTTCGCAGCGCCTCCCCCGGGATCGTCACCCAAAGGAGGGACAACCATGAGACTTCACCGCACCCTTGTGATCCTCGTTGCGGCGGCCGTCGTCGCGCTGCCCCTCGGGGCTGGCGCCCAGCAGCCGTCCACCACCAAGCCGTCGGCCGCCGCGCCGGCCAAGAGCGGCCTGGCCGCGGCCGATCGCAAGTTCATGATGGACGCCGCCCGGGGCGGCGCGGCCGAGGTGGAGCTCGGCAAGCTCGCCGCCCAGCGCGCCAGCTCCGACGCCGTCAAGCAACTGGGCCAGCGCCTGGCCGACGATCACAGCAAGGCCAACGAGGAGCTGAAGAACCTGGCCCAGCAGAAGGGCGTGACGCTGCCGAGCGATCTCGATCCCAAGCACCGGCAGCTCCGTGACCGGCTGGCCAAGCTCTCGGGCGCCG
>Ga0066679_10000483_pt1 | contig 13572 bp, 12 predicted proteins | sample GraSoiAngelo_128_FD_62298 | JGI IMG/M metagenome (GOLD analysis project Ga0066679, IMG submission 62298) | Grasslands soil microbial communities from the Angelo Coastal Reserve, California, USA - 14_0927_12_20cm | ecosystem: Environmental > Terrestrial > Soil > Grasslands | place: USA... | reverse complement strand
TTGGACGAGCGCGCGTTGGCATGGCATCGAGCGGCCGCGCTGCTACAGCTCACGGAGCGTCTGCCGACCGCCGGGCGTGGTGATTGGCGGGAGCGGGCGCACGCGCTGCTGGGCGAGGCCGCTCGGCTGACCGAGCGCGCGGCCGAGCCTGAGACGATGACCCCGCGCCAGCGCGCGGCGGTCCGGTTCGGGGCTCCCGCGCTCGAGCTGGTGCTGCAAGCGCTCTCGACGAGGCCGGCCACACGGGAGGAGCTGGATCAGATTCGCAAACTGCTCGACGACCGGAAGGGGCGCACGACGAGCTGACCAGCCTCTAACAAAAGCCGGTGTTCGCCCGCACATTGGAGGTGGATTCTCACCGCGAGCCCCTCATGTCGGTCGCATCCCGGTTCTTCCTGCCTGGTGGGTTGTTCTTGATACTGGTCGCCCGCCTGGGCGCCCAGAACCACGAGCACGAGGGCGCGCACGTCGAGCGGCTCGGGCACGTGGTCTTTGCGACGTCCTGCCGACCCGAGGCGCAGCAGCGCTTCGAGCGGGCGATGGCGCTGCTGCATTCCTTCTGGTGGGAAGAAGGGGGTCGGGCGTTCCGCGCCGTGGCCGCGGCTGACTCGACCTGCGCGCTGGCGTCCTGGGGACTGGCCCTGAACTTCTGGGGGAACCCGTTCGTGGGCGGCCCGTCGGGCGACAACCTGCGGCAGGGCGCGGCCGCCGCGTCGCGAGCACTGGCGTTGGACGCGCCCACGGCCCGCGAGCATGGGTTCCTCGCGGCGGTCGGCGCGCTGTACCGTGATTACGAGACGACGCCGAACAGTCGACGGCTCCTCTCCTACTCGGACACGCTGGCGCGGGTGTATCGCGACTTCCCCGACGATCCCGAGGTGGCGATCTATTACGCGTTGTCGCTCGTCTCGACCGCGTCGCCCACCGACACGACGTTCAGCCGGCAGCGGCAGGCGGCGGCGATCCTCAATCCGCTGTTCCGCCGCTTCCCCGAGCACCCAGGGCTCGCCCACTACATCATCCACGCCAACGACTCTCCCCAGCTCGCCTCGCTCGGGCTGGACGCCGCCCGTCGTTATGCGCAGATCGCACCCTCGGCGCCGCACGCGCAGCACATGCCGTCGCACATCTTCGTGCGGCTCGGGCTGTGGGACGAGACGATCGCCGCAAACCAGCGCTCGTTCGACGCCGGCGTCGAGTATGCACGCGCGCAGCGCCTTGGCGGCGTGGTTCCCGAGCAGTTCCACGCGCTCGACTACATGGTGTACGCCTACCTCCAGGAGGGGCGGGACTCCGCGGCGCTGCGGACCGTCGCCCAGGGGCTGGCGCTCACCGCGGTGTTTTCGGGCGACGCGCTGGTTACGAACTACAATCGCGTGGCCATGGAGGCCCGCGTGCCGCTCGAGCAGGGCGACTGGGCCGCGGCGGCGCGCCTGCCCGTGCGCGGCGCGGGGCAGGGTGGAATCGGCGAGGCCCTGGCGCACTTCGCGCGCGGAATCGGGGCCGCGCGGAGCCGCGCCACGGCCCAGGCGCGGGTCGAGGTCGAGACGCTTGGCGCCATCGAAGCGGCGCTCGCAGGGCAGCCGGGCTACAACTGGTCCCGCATCGTCGGTATCAAGAAGCAAGCGGTGGTCGCGTGGTCGCTGCTCGCGGCCGGCGATACCTCCGGCGCCCTCCGGGAGGCAAAGGCCGCGGCCGACCGCGAGGACGTGACCGAGAAGCACCCGGTGACGCCGGGCGAGCTCCTGCCGGCACGAGAGCTCGAGGGCGACCTGCTGCTCGCCGTCGGCCGGTATGCCTCCGCCCGGGCCGCCTACCAGGCCACCCTGCGGCGCGAGCCGGGGCGGCCACGCAGCTTGTTCGGCGCGGCGCGCGCGGCGGAGTTGGCCGGGGACGTCGCGGCGGCGCGGACGGGCTACCGCGCGTACCTCTCGCGCATGCAGCAGAGCGACGGCGCGCGTGGCGAGCTCGCGATCGCGCGCGGCGCGCTGGCGGGACGCTAGCGCCGTTCTTGGCCCCATCGAGCTGGAACGGCGTTAGCCCGCAGATCTGGATCATGGTAGCCGGGGCCGGGTATCCTGCCCATGCCGACCCGGTTCCGATACCTCGTCACCCTCACGCTGTGCCTCGTTCCAGCGGTCGCAGCGAGCCAGGCACCCGCTGTGCCGTCGCCGGTGGCCTGGTGGCCCCGGGTGCCCGTCCAGGGATCGTTGGTGCACGTGGTCGTGCGCCCGTCCGCCGGCGACAGTCTGACCGTGGTGTCCGGCGACCTGGCGGGCGAACCCTTGCACTTCGAGCGGTTGACGGACGGCTTCCATGCACTTGGCGCCGTGCCGTTCAGCGCCGGGGACAGCGCGGCGGCGCACCTCGTGGTACAGCGCGGCGGCGACGCGGACGATACCCGGCTCGTGGCGCTACCGGTCGCGCGGCGGCGGGTCCCGCGTGAGCGCCTCCGCGTGGCCCCTCAATATGCAGAGCCACCCGAGTCTCTAGCGGAGCGTATCCGGCTCGAGCAGGAGATGGTGCAGGAGGTGAGGCGGCGGGCGCACCAGACCCCGCGGCTGTGGCAGGCGGCGTTCGTCAGGCCGAGCGTTGGCGCGGTGACGAGCGTGTTTGGTGTGGCACGCGTGTTCAACGAGGTGTTGCGAAGCCGTCACTGGGGTGTCGACTTCCGTGCACGGTGGGGAGCGCCGGTCCGCGCCACGAACCGCGGTGTCGTCGCCCTCGTCGCCGATCTCTACTACAGTGGCACCACCGTCCTCATCGACCACGGTGCGGGGCTCGTGACCGGGTATTTCCATCTGAGCCGCGTGCTGGTCTCGCAGGGCGACACGGTCGACGTCGGGCAGGTGATCGGCCGCGTGGGCGCGACCGGGCGTGTGACTAAACCGCACCTCCATTGGTTCGCCGCGTATGGGGAGATCACCGTCGATCCGCTGGACCTGGTGCGATCCAACGGACCGGCGCGTTTCACGCGCGGCCTGCCCCCGTGACGAGCTAGCGATACACCTCCAGCCGGTGGCGCGCTTCGGTCCGCACCCGGGGGCTCGGGTGGAAGCGGGCCGCCTTCCGCAGCGCCGCGATGCCGAGGCCGTCCGGCAGGTCCGCCAGGCGCTCCACGGCCTCCACCTGTACGGCGGTTGAACGGTCGTTCGCGAGTCGGTCCACGAGCAGGACGAGGGCGGACTCCGGTGCGGCAGCCCTCGAGTACTGCTCCAGCGCTTCCTCACGTACCTCCGGGCTCGGCCGGCCGCGGGCCAGGAGCGCGAGCGGTCGGAGGGCTTGCGGGCTGCTCAGGTGCCCGAGGGCTTCGATCGCCTCCTGCTGGACGTGGTCGTCGGGGTCGCGGCGCGCGACTTCTTCCAGGAGTCCGAGCGCCACGTCGGGCGGCGCGATCTCGCCGATCGTCTTGACGGCCTTGCGGCGGACATCCGGGCTCGGGTGATCGCGGGCGATGTCGATGAGGGCGCCTACGCCGGCGCCGCCCCTCACCTTCCCGAGGGCCTCGACCGCCTCGCGCTGCACCTTCCGGTCGGCATCCCTTCGAGCGATCGCGAGCAGGGGAGTCACCATTCGCGGGTCGCGGCGCTTGCCGAGTGCCTTCACAGCCCCGTGTCGCGCATCCGGATAGCGCAGGTCCTCGACGCGGTCGATCACAGAATCGAGCGTCGCCGTTCGCCTACCGCCGCGGTCGCTCACGGCCGGGGCCGTCGTCCCACTCGCCAGGTGGACGCCGCCGCCGAGGGCGAGGGTCACGGCGATCACTCCCGCCATCCAGCGGGGGAAGATCTCCGTTTGCACCGGCGCCACGAGCCGCCGGATACGGCTCATGAGAGAGCCACCACGCCCCGCCGCCGCCAGCGCGAAGGCCGGCGGCGTGACGCGCAGCCGCTCCATGCCGAGCAGCGCCGTCGCGTAAAAGTGCGCATCGCCGCACACGGCGACGGCAAGATCATCGCAGCAGTGCTCGCGCTCGTCGCGGACCTGTTGCGAGACCCACCACACCGCCGGATGGTAGAACAGGAGCGTCTCGATCACGGCCTGGCCGAGGTTGACCAGATGGTCGTATCGCCGCACGTGGGCCAGCTCGTGCGCGAGCAGCGCGTCGAGCTGCAGCGGAGTGAGGCCCGTCAGCGCGCTCGCCGGGAGGAGGATGACCGGGCGCAGCCACCCGATCACAGCCGGGACCTGGACCATGGCCGACTCGAAGACGCGCACGGGCCGGCTGATGCGGAGGCGCACCGCCAGGCGCGCGACCGCCTCGCCGCACGAGTCGGGCACGGACGACGTTCCCACTCGACCGAGCTGCCGTGCCACCAGCCATCCCGACGCGAGGCGCAGCGAGAGCGCTACCACGCCGGCGAACCACACCAGGACGACCCACGGCAGTGCGGGCTCGAGGGCCGTACGGATCCGCGTGGCGGCCGGCACGGCTCGCGGGCCGGGGCCTGACAGCGGCCCCGGGGCGACCGCGGGGGCGGCGGTCACCACGTCGCTGGACCAGGGCGACGTCCCGCTCAGCCGCACGGCCGTGGCGATGGGGAGCGCCAGCATCAAGGCTAGTGTGAGCGTGGCGAGCGCATAGCGGGCGCGGGCCGCCCGCACGGGAATCAGGGCGAAGAGGGCGGCGAGCCCCGCGGCGGCGAGTGCGTCCTGCCACAGCGAATCCACGAGAGCCCAGCCCAGAGCTTGCGGCACGATCATGTATCGCTTTCTCCTTTCTTCTCGTCGAGCAGCCTGCGGATTTGATCGAGCTCCGGCGCCGTGGCGGGGGCGGATTCCAGGGCGTGGAGCACGAGCCCCAGCGTGGAGCCTCCAAACGCGCGCCGGACCAGGTCTCGGACCATACGCCGCTGCGTGACTCCTTGGGACGCGACGGCGGCGTACACGTGAGAGCGCTTCGACGCATCGCGGCGCACCAGGCCCTTTTCGACCATGATCTGCAGCAGCTTCAGGACGGTCGTGTAGCCGACCGGCCTGGCGTGATCGACCGACTCGTGGACGTCGCGCACGTTGCTCGGGCCGCGCCGCCACAACACGCGCAAGATCTCCAGCTCTGCCTGGGTCGGAGAGCGCTTGGGCGCTGCGCCTCACTAAGTACGAAGTTGTTCGTACCTACACCGACGGGGAGTCGGGGGTTTCCGGTCGACAGGGGGCAGGATTTGTTGCGGCCGCGCGACGGATTCGTGCCTGCGCGTCGGTGCCTCTGTGCGTCTAGCTGTTCAGATACTCTTCCCCGTACATCTTCACCAGCTCGAAGAAGTAGCTCAGCGCCAGGGGCCCGATCAGGAGTCCCAGGATCCCGAAGTATGGCACGCCCGCGAGCGCCCCGACCAACGTGACGAGCGGGTGGATGTTCGCCCAGCGGCGGAATACCATCGGTCGAATGACGTAGTCCACGTTTCCCACGATCACGGCGCCACCCAGTACCAGCAGCACGCCGGCCAGAACGTGGTGGCCCAGGATCAGCGCGAGCCCGCCAGGTCCCCACACGAGGGCGCTGCCGACCACCGGCAGGATGGCGAACACCATCGTCACCACACCCCAGAACACCGCATTCGGAAGGCCGGTGAGCCAGAAGCCGACGCCGACGAGGAAGCCCTGAATCGCCGCGGTGACCCCGGTGCCGATGATCGTCGAGGTGGTGACGTCGCGAAATCGCTGGCGCAGCTTCTCGGTATTCTTGGCGGAGAATGGGATGTAGGGCCGGACGGCTGCCCACGTTTCGCCCGGTTGCAGCAGCAGGTAGAACAATCCGAACAGCGAGATCGTGAGATTGAGCGCGAGCCGGGTCGCGGTGCCCACGAGCCCGAAGGCGGACGAGCCGATCCACCCCACCACTTGGGCGCCCAGGTCGGCGAGGCGAGGCCCCAGATCGATCCCGCCGAGCTTCAGCTCTCGCAGGCGACCGAGCAGCGGGTTGCGGATGACGCCACCCGCGATCTCCTGCGCCTGCGTCACAATCAGGCCGGCGAACGAGACACCGGGCACCACGATCAGGAAGAGCGCGAGTGCGACCACGAGGGTCGCGGCGACCTTGGGCCGCACTCGCAGCGACAGCCACTCGTGCACGGGAGTGAACACGGCGTACAGGACCGGGATGCCGATGAGCCCGGTGGCATAGGGCGTGAGCGCGATGACCAACGCGAGGCCGAGCAGCAGGATGAGCCACGCGGCACGCTGGTGATTCGTGTCGATCAGGGGCATGCGCTAGTGTAGGGCGGTCGAGCCGAAGGCGCCAGCGTGCCTGCATAGCGCCATAATTCGTGCAATATGCGATATGTTATGCGAACCGCTGCTCGAGCATCTCGAATCTCCCCCTGAACTTGCTGAAGGGCTCGTTTTTTGCCGCCCTACCATGCGGAGGTCTCCGTCCAGGGCAAACCGTCGGTGACGACGGGGCGCAAAGCCACGGGGTCTCAGGCTCGCACTGAGACAGCCCAGCTGCCGGGGTACACACCGACCGGGCACGTCGCACGCCCCTGTCGCGGCCCCAGGCTCTTCGATGGAGCGCTTGGGGCCGCTCGTGTGATTGGGGCGCCTTCCATAAATCGCCTTCCCTACATAAGGGAGCGAGCATGTGCTCAAGGGCCGCATCCGGCTTTACGCTGCTCGAACTGCTGATCGTGATCACCTTTTTCGGGCTGGTCACGGCCATGACGTTTCCGACCGTTTCGCGCATCACCACGCATTCCCGGGTGAACCAGGCCGCCCTGGTGGTCGGGCAGGACCTCTCGCAGGCCTTGAGCGCCGCCGCCCGCCAGCGTAAGCCGATTCGCATCGCGCGCGGCGCCGACCAGCAGTCCATCACGACGAGCGATCGGGCCAGCGGCATGGTCCTGTCGACGCGGGCGCTCGGCCCGGGCGATGCCTACCCGCTCGATTCCGTGACGTTCTCGGCGTCCCCGATCGACGTCTTCCCCAACGGGTTCACCTCGAGCGCGTTGACCGTCACACTCTGGGCGGGCGGGTATTCCCGCCGGGTCACGATGTCGCGCGCCGGATGGGTGAGGGTCCCGTGACGCGCGACGAGGCGGGGTTCACGCTGCTCGAGCTCCTGGTGGCGATCACCCTGCTGGGGGTGGTGCTCCTGGGTGTCGCGCGCCTCAACTTCGTGCTCGCGCAGCGGTTCTACGGGCTCTCCGGCGGTGCGGCCCGGGACGGGATTCTGGCGCAGGAGGTGAATCAGTTCGCGGCCATGCCGTTCGATTCGCTCAGGGCGAAGGCCGGGACAATCACCGTCAACAAACCACCGTTGCCCTACACGCGGAAGATCACGGTGGACAGTCTCTCGCCCAAGCTGCGGCGCGTGACCATCATCGTGACACCGGTCAACACCGTGTTCAAGGCCGACACGCTGGTGCTCCAGCGCAGCAAGCCCGGCAACAATCCATTCAACAAGCCATGAGCGTGCGGCGGGGGGGCTTCACGCTCGTCGAGCTGCTCGTGGGCATGGTGATCCTCGGGATCATCGGCGCGGCGCTCAGCCGGCTGCTGCTTTCGCAATCGCGGTTTTACGACCAGGAGGGGCAGCTGCGGCGGGCGCGGTTCGTGTCGCGCACGGCGATTAACGCCGCGCTGTCCGACCTGCGCATGGTCGAGGCGACCGGTGGGGTCGTGTCCGCCACGGCCACGCAGGTAACGGTGCGGGTCCCGTACGCGATCGGCATCGTGTGCGCCAACACACTAGCCCAGACGACACTGTCCCTCTGGCCAGTCGACTCGACCGTATACGCGGCGGCCGGGTTCTCCGGGTACGCGTGGCGCGACTCGCTCGGCGCCATCACGTACGTCGAGGCCGGCACGACGGTCGTGGGCGGAAATGTCCCCGTCTGCGGGGGGGCCAACGTGACGGTGCTGCCCCAGGGACGCGTGGTCTCGGTGCAGCCCCCGCTGCCGTCGAGCCTTCCGGCGGTGACGGCCGTGGGGACGGCGGTGTTTCTGATCCAGCGGATGACGTACGAGTTCAAGCCGTCGGTGGCGATGCCCGGCCGGACGGCGCTGTGGCGGACGATCGTGGCTACCGGCCAGGCCGACGAGCTCGTCGCTCCGTTCGATTCGGCGGCAAAGTTCCGATTCTTCGTGCTCGGGAGTGACACGGCGCAAAGCACCGCGCCGAATCCCCTCACCAACCTGCGCGGCCTGGAGCTCGACCTGACGAGCCAGAGCGATCGCGCGCCGCAAGCTACCGCGGCCCTGAAGCAGGCGCAGGCGGTCACGGCAGTCTTCTTCAACAATCAGCTCAAGTGACGTCGCCCGCGGGAGTACCCATGCCACGAACCCGGACCGAGCGCGGCGTCGCGCTCCCCATGGTGCTGCTCGTGATGGTCGTGCTGATCATCCTGGTCGCCGCCGGCTTCGCCGGGTTGGGCAGCGAGCGGCGGGTGCACGCCAACGACGAAGCGGCGCTCGATGCGTTCACGCTCGCGGAAACGGGGCTCGAGCTGTTCCTCGCGAAGCGCGACTCGTTCGGGTTCGTCGCGTCGCCGCCGGCCGTGAGCGAGTCGACGCGGATCGTGTTCGGCAGCGGCTACGCCGATGTCGTGTTGAAGCAGATGCGGACCGATGGCGCGGCCCAACGCTACGGGTACGTCCTCCGTTCCCACGGCGTCAGCACCGTCAAGGCGCTCACCGGCACGCCTCAGGCGGAGCGCACCGTCGCGGAGTATGCGGTGTGGCAGTCGGGCTCGATGAACGTCCTCGCCGGCTGGACCAGCGTGAGTGGGCTCCACAAGAACGGCGCCTCGTCCATGGGCAGCGGCGCCGACCAATGCGGGCAGGCGCCCGCCGTCGCGGGCGTCGCCGTACCCGCGAACCCCGGGTACACGCAGAACGGCAGCGGCCTCGCACCGCAGGGCAGCCCACCGGTGAAAAACGTGGCTCCCACGCCGGGCGAGACGGGCGACTCGGTGAAGATCGACTGGGCCGGCATCACCAACGGCAGCGCGCTGACGCCGGACATCACGATCCCGCCGGGGTCGTGGCCGTCATTCTCGAACCCCTCCTATTGGCCGACGATCCTAGTCAACGGAAACTGGACCTTGCCGAGCGACGGCCAGGGGACGCTGATCGTCACCGGCGGGCTCACCATCAGCGGCAACACCACGTGGAACGGGGTGCTGCTGGTCGGCGGGAACCTCACGGCGAATGGGAACAACACCGTCAACGGCGCGACCGTGACCGGATTGAACGTCAAGCTCGGCCAGACGCTGTCGCAGGGAGACGTCGGCAACGGCACCAAGTCGTTCAACTACAACTCCTGCAACGTCGCCAGCGCGATGGGGAAATGGGGCCAGCTAGTCGGCTACTCGAACGCCTGGGTCGACAACTGGCCGACGTACTGAGCCAAGCGCGGAAGCCTGGCTTTTCCCTGTTGGCTATATTCGTTGCGCCCACGCATCACCCCCGATAGGAACCCGACCGCCAGGCCGAGTGTCCAAGGGAGCCTGACCCAAGCCAGGAGGACCCATGAGGCGAGCGATCGGTTACGGGCTTGCCGCCGCGCTGGCCGCCGGGTGCGGACCCACGTCGCAGCGATTCGATCCGCCGGCACCTCAGAACGAAGTCTCCGTTGGGTATGGAACCCGGAATCAGCACGACATCACCGGTGCGGTGACGTCCGTCTCTCCCACCGAGGCGGAGACGCGCGGCATGCGGCTCGAACAGTTGTTGCAGGCCCGCGTCCCCGGTCTCGACGTGGTGCCGCTCGGGGACGGGACGTACACGCTCCGCACCAGGGGCGCGCTAGGTCTGCGCGGGACCATCGCGGAGGATGAGCCGCTCCTGGTCATCGACGACGTCCCGGTCCTGGCCCGTGCCCTGGGGCAGATGCTGGCGGGCCTGGCGCCGAGCGACATACAGCGCATCGACGTGCTGAAGGACGCCTCCGCGACGTCCATCTACGGCGCGCGCGGCGCGAACGGCGTCATCATCATCACGACCAAACGCGGCAGGTAGGCGTCAGAGCCGGGCCGGCGGCGTCAGCGGCGGCGCGGCGAGCGGCGCCTCCGGCTCTGGGGTAAAGTCTTCGCCGGGGTTCACGAACAGGTCCTGCTCGAAGCGGTACTGCTTGTCGTACAGCTGGCGGTAGCGACCGTGTTTCGCCAGCAGCTCGGCGTGGGTACCGCGCTCGACGATCTCGCCGCCCTCCATCACGAGAATCTGGTCCGCGCTGCGAATGGTCGAGAGGCGGTGCGCGATCACGAACGTCGTGCGGCCACGCCGCAGCGTGCGCAGGCCGTCCTGGATGGCCGCCTCGCTCTCCGAGTCGAGGCTCGACGTGGCCTCGTCCAGGATCAGGATGCGCGGATCGGCGAGGATCGCCCGCGCGATGGAGACCCGCTGGCGCTCCCCGCCCGACAGCTTGACGCCGCGCTCGCCCACCACCGTGTCGTAGCCCTTCTCGAAGCGGCGCACGAACTCGTCGCAATGGGCGATGTGCGCCGCCTCCTCGATGTCCGCGCGGGTCGCGTGCGGCCGGGCGAACGCGATGTTCTCCGCGATCGTGCCGTCGAACAGGAAGTTGTCCTGCAGCACCACGCCGAGCTGCCGGCGGTAGTCGGCGAGCCGCAGAGTGGCGAGATCGCGACCGTCCACGGCGATGCGGCCGGACTTCGGCCGATTGAAGGTGAGCACGAGATTGATGAGCGTGCTCTTCCCGGCCCCCGAAGACCCGACTAGGGCCGTGGTGGAGCCCGCCGGCGCGTGAAACGAGATCCGCTTCAGCACCTCAGCCCCGGGCACGTATTCGAAGCTCACGTTCTCGAATGCGACGTCGCCGGCCACCTCGGCGAGCGGCGTCCGCGCCCCGTCCTCGGCGTCTTCGGTGACGAGCCGGCGGATCTCGCGGATCCGGTCCAGCCCCGCGAACGCCTCGGTGATCTGGGTGCCGATCGAGGCGATGTTGATGAGCGGTAGCGCCACGAGGCCGATGAAGACGCCGTACATGAAGAAGTCCCCCAGCGTCATCGCGCCGGAGAGGATGGCGTGCCCCCCCTCGAGGATCATCAGGATCCCGATCGCGCCGATGATGACGGTGGCGAAGGCGCCGACGGTCGAGATCCCCGTCATCGTGGTGGCGATGTTCCGGAACAGCCGATTGGCTCCCCGCGTGAAGACCAGGCGCTCGCTCCGCTCGGCGCGGTACGCCTTGACGATCCGGATGCCGCCCAGCGTCTCCCCCAGCCTGCCGGTCACATCGGCGTTGAGCTTGCCACGGTCGCGAAACAGCGGCCGTAGCTTGGCGAACGCGTACGCCATCCCCCCGCCGAAGCAGGCGAGGATGAGAATGGCGATCACGGTCAGCCGCCAGTTGAGATAGAACAGGACGCCCAGGGCGATCGCCGCTGTCACCACGCCGCCGACGAGCTGCACCAGGCCTGTGCCGACCAGGTTCCGGATGCCCTCGGCGTCGTTCATGATCCGCGAAATCAGAATCCCGCTCTTGGTCGAGTCGAAATAGCTGATCGGCAGTCGCAGCACGTAGGCCTGGACGGTGCGGCGCATGTCGGTGATGGCGCGCTGGGCCGCGACGCCGAGGATCTGCGACAGGCCGAAGCCGGTGATGGCCTGAACGAGCGTGGCGCCGCCGGCCGCGAGCGCGAGCGGGAGCAGCAGCTCGGGGTGATGCTGGTTGATCACCCGGTCGATCACCCACTTGGACGAGGAGGGCAGGACCAGGCCGGCGAGCCGGTTCACGAGCAGCAGCACGAGCCCCAGCGCAAGGCGGCCGCGATGGGCGTACACGAGGGCCCGCGCCTCCTGCCAGGCGCCGGGCGTGATGGTCTTCTTGGGGGGACGAGTCGGGGCGTCGGCCATGTGGTGAGCGCAATCTAAACGGGGCGGGGGGAGAAGGAAGTACTTGACAGAGTCAAGTATCTCGCGGACATTGCCCGCATGGCGCCGCGCGAGCTGGAGCAGCGGGTGGAGGCGGCGCGCCGCTTCAACCGGTTCTACACCCGGAAAATCGGCGTGCTGCACGAAGGGGCCTACCGGAGCCCCTTCTCGTTGACGGAGGTGCGCGTCCTGTACGAGCTCGCCCACCGCGACGAGCCGACGGCGACGGCGCTGGCTCGTGAGCTGGGGCTCGATGCCGGTTACCTGAGTCGCATCCTGCGCGGCTTCGAGCGGCGCGGGCTCGTCCTCAAGACTCGCTCCGCCGCCGACGGGCGGCAGAGCCACCTCTCCCTCACGACGCAGGGACGGAAAGTGTTCGCGCCGCTCAACGCCCGCTCGCACGACGAGGTGGCCGCGATGCTCGCCGGCCTGTCCCCGGCGGTGCAGGCGCGCGTGGTCGGCGCGATGCAGACCATCGAGCGGATGCTGGGAGACCGTCCGGCGGCTCCGGCTCCCTACGTGCTCCGGCAGCCACAGCCCGGCGACCTGGGCTGGGTGGTGCACCGGCATGGCGCCGTGTACGCCCGGGAGTACGGATACGACGCGCAGTTCGAGGCACTCGTCGCCGAGATCGTGGCACACTTCGTTCAGCGGTACGACGCGAAACGAGAGCGCTGCTGGATCGCAGAGCAGGACGGTGAGGTGGTGGGCTCGGTCTTCCTCGTCGAACGATCGAAGACGGTGGCCCAGCTGCGCCTGCTGCTGGTGGAGCCCACGGCGCGTGGCGCGGGCCTCGGCACCCGCCTGGTGGACGAGTGCGTGTGCTTCGCCCGCCAGGCGGGCTATCGCACGCTGACGCTCTGGACGCAGAGCGAGCTGCGCGCGGCCCGGCGCCTGTACCAGGCGGCCGGCTTCCGGATCGTGGGCAAAGAGAAGAACCACAGCTTCGGCAAGGCTCTCGTTTCGGAGACCTGGGAGCTGGATCTGTGACCTCGTCGGGGAGCTTCAAGGATCACTTTTCCGATGTGGCAGCCGCGTACGCCGCGCATCGTCCATCCTACCCGAACGCCCTGTGCGACTTCCTGGCACGGCTCGTGTCCGCGAGGCGGCTCGCGTGGGACGCGGGGTGCGGCTCAGGGCAGCTTTCGCTGCTTCTGGCGGGCCACTTTGAGCGGGTGGTGGCTACCGACGCGAGTCCAGAGCAGATCGCGCGGGCCGCGGCGCACTCCAAGGTGGAGTACCGCTGCGCCCGCGCCGAGGCGAGCGGCCTCCCGGAGCGCGTGGCGGACCTCGTCACGGCGGCGCAGGCCGCCCACTGGTTCGACCTCCCCGCGTACTTTGCCGAAGTGCGGCGCGTAGCCCGGCCTGGCGGGATCATCGCGCTGATCAGCTACGGCGTCGTCACGGCAGACGCCGATCTGGACGCGGTCATCCGGCCGTTCTACCGGGAGGTGCTGGGCGCATACTGGCCGCCTGAGCGCCGGCACGTGGACGAAGGTTACCGCTCGCTGCCCTTCCCGTTCCAGGAGCTCGCTGCGCCCGCGTTCGAGATCCGGCTCGATTGGCGGCTCGAGGATCTCGTCGGGTACGTGGGGACCTGGTCAGCCGCGTGGGCACTCGCGCGGGCGGAAGGGCCGGGTCCCTTCGCGTCGTTCCGGCGCGAGCTCGAGGCCGCGTGGGGGCCGGTGACGGCGATCAGGACCGTGCGCTGGCCCCTGGCCCTCCGCGTGGGGCGGG
>Ga0066679_10000482_pt1 | contig 13583 bp, 14 predicted proteins | sample GraSoiAngelo_128_FD_62298 | JGI IMG/M metagenome (GOLD analysis project Ga0066679, IMG submission 62298) | Grasslands soil microbial communities from the Angelo Coastal Reserve, California, USA - 14_0927_12_20cm | ecosystem: Environmental > Terrestrial > Soil > Grasslands | place: USA... | reverse complement strand
GATGGCCGATGGGGTGCTGCCGGTGGCGCCGGTGGACCTCATCGGCACGGCCGAGGCGATGGCCAAGGGGCTCTCGATGCCCCGCAGCGAGCGGCGCAGCCGGCTGGCCCGGTTGCGCGAAGGCGTCGAGCGCGAGGACATCAGCTGGTGGCTGCGACGCCAGCTGGACGACCTGGCCGAAGTTGCCGAGGGTCGCCTCAGCGGATAGTCGCCGCCAGGCGAGTCAGAAGCCGAACGAAAGCGACCGGGTCGGGCAAGAGGTCGTCAACGGTGGCTGCTATCTCGGCTGGCACCTCGTGCCCCCCGGCGATCCCGAGCACTACGCTCCTCACACCGCGAGATCGCAGGTCCTGAGCTACTCCGAACATATCGAGATCGGTGGCATCGTCGCCGGCGACCACCAGGCCGCGCAGCCCGAACCGCTGGACAACCGCCCTCAGCGCCGTCCCCTTGTCGCCACGGCCAACGGGGCGCAGCTCGATCGATCTCCGCCCCTCGCGAACGTCTATGTCCCTCCCCGAGGCACCGAGCACGCTCTCCAGCAGCCGTGCCCGGGTGATTTCCGGATCCTTCGCCCGCCGATAGTGGATCGTAGCGGACAAGCCCTTATCTTCGATCTCGACGCCTGGCGCCGCTGGGATACGCGCGAGGAGTCCAGCGATGGTGGCGCGAACGGGTGCCAACGCGTTGTCCACCGCTGCGGCATCGGCTCCGGGCTCCAGCCATTCAAGGCCGTGGTTCCCGATCACCAGGACCTCATCCCCGCCGCTGCCCAGGATCCGCCGCGCATCGTGCGCCGCTCGACCGGTGACGATGGCGACCACCGCCAGACGGCGCCGCAGCGCCTGCAAGGCTCCGGCGGCGCCGGGAACCAGCCGGGCCTCGCTCGGGACCGTGACGATCGGTGCGAGCGTGCCGTCGAGGTCGGTCACCAGCCCGGCCGGACGCGAAGCCACCGCCGACTCGGCCAGCGCCAGGGCTTGATCGGTCTCGGCTCCGTCGCCGGTTGCTAGACTCCCGTCCGTGCGCCGCCTCCTGCGACCAGGTTTTGCCGTGCCCATCCTGCTCGCCCTGGCAGGAGTGGCGTTGATCATTGTGGGGCAGCTCAACCTGGACCAGCCCGGGAGCGGCCAGAGCCTACCGCCAATCCCGGAGCCGACCCCCACGCCTATCGCCCAGGCCACCCCCTCGCCGCCCACCGCCCGGCCGTCCGCGTCGCCTACGGCCAGCCCCACCCCCAACCCGAAATGGGTCGCCGTCCAGATGCAGATCCCCTCGGTCGCGATCAACATGCGCGTGCGAAAACCCACGACCACCGCGGACTGCGACTTTCCCCCCGAGATTCCCGGCATTGCCTGGCTCCTGTGTGGCGGCTCCGAGCCGGGGCGCGGCACCAACGCCTACATCTTCGCGCACGCTCAGGTGGGCATGTTCCTGCCTCTCTGGAACGTGCAGCTCGGGGACCCGGTGCGGGTGCTGATGTCGGACGGCAAGGTCCTCGTGTACCGCGTGACGGAGATCCACCCCAACGTCGCTTGCCCGGATACCCGCGCGAAGCCGATGAGCTACTGGACCACGCCACCCTTGGCTCTTCAGTACGCCCCGACCGACTGCCGCGAGGGCGCGTTCTGGAGCGTGCCGACCGACCATGAGCGCCTCACGTTGCAGACAAGCCAGGGATACAACCGCAACTGGGGCGAGTTCATCGTGATAGCGGAGCCGGCGTAGTCCCGCTTCCAGCGGCAACGGCCGCGCCGGTCGGCGCTTCCCGGCCGCCCAGGAACAGCGCCGGGATCAGTGTGCAGACCGCCACGCCCAGGGCGATCGTCAACACCTGGTGCAGCACGTCCGCGGCCTCACCGCGCGACCATCGCTCCAGGAGGTCGACCAGCGCGAGCGAAGTGTTGGGATCAACCCCCACGAACTCCGGGTGGTGCAGGCTGACGAGGAGTGCGTCCCGGCGCGTCGGGTCATTGATCACCGCAGAGAGCTCGTCGATCCGCCTCTGACCGATACTCGTCAGCAGCGCCAGTCCCACGCTCATGCCAATCGTGCGGAACACCTGCAAGAGCGCACTCGCCACGCCGTATGCCGCAGCCCCGGCCGACGCCACCGCCGCCGTGGCGCGCGGTGAGATGGTGAGCCCAAAGCCGACCCCGAACAGCGACAGGTCGCGCCCGAGGCGGTCCAGCCCGGTGTCGGTGCTCCAGCCCAGCGCCAGCCAGAGCGCGATAGCCGTCACCGCCACGCCAACCAGCGTGATCGGGCGCTCGCCAAACAGCGCCGAGAGGACGCCTCCCACGATGGCCCCCGCCGCAATCGCCACAGTCAGCGCAGTGAGCGCCACGGCCGACTCTTCCGCGCCGCCATTCAGCACGCGGTTGACGAAGACCGGGCCGCCAATGATTGCCGTTGCGAGCGTGTAGCCGGTGAGCAGGCTCACCCCATTGGCTGCGCTGAACCGCCGAATCTTGAACAGGCCGATCCCGATGAGCGGCGTTTGCGCGGCCCGCTCGTAGAGCAGGAACACCACCGTCACGACCGCGGCCAACGCCAGGCCGCCCACGACGAGCGGGTCTCCCCATCCCAGCCGGCCCGCTTCGCTCAGCGCGCCGACGCCGGAAAGCAGGGCGATCGACAACAGCGCCGCTCCCAAAAGGTCGGTGCGGCCCGTGTGCCGGGGCGTCTCGACCGCGCCCGCCACGACGTAGATGGCCAGCAGCACGACGATCGCGATGGGGACGTTCAGCAGGAAGATCCACTGCCAGCCCGAGACCGCCAGTCCCGGAATCGGAAGACTCACGTTGAGGAGGACCCACGCTCCATAGGCGGGTCCGACTGCCATGCCGATGAAGGTGGCAGCTCCCTCGAGGCCCAGGGCGGCGGCGCGTGCGCGACCCTCGAAGAGGTGGGCCGCCAGGCTCATCGAGAGCGGCACCAGCGCGCCGCCGCCGAATCCCTGGACCACGCGAGCGGCGATCAGCCAGTTGATGCCCGCCTGTGGACCTGCCAGTCGCGAGAGCCCGCTCGCCAGGCTTCCGGCCGCGAACAGCAGCAGCGCAATGACGTAGAGGCGCCGGGCTCCCCACAGGTCTGCCGCTCTGCCCGCCAATGGCATGGCGATCAGGAAGGCGAGGAGATAGGCGTTGACGATCCAGGAGACCCGAGCCAGATCGGTCCAGCCCCCGAAGTCCACCACGATGCTCGGCAAAGCGATGGCCACCACCATCAGCTCCGCGCCCGAGAGCAGCACTCCCACCGACGCGACGGCGAGGACGCTCCATGCGACCAGCGGGCGGACCGCGGTGTGCGGGACCGATCCCGCAGCGGCCTCGCTCACAGGTCCACGCGATTGAAGATCAGGAGCGCGGCCCCGAGCAGCAGCCCGGTGAACGTCAGCCCGATACCGAGCGCCTGGAGCCCGTCGGCCAGCGGCCGCACGAGGTCCGTCGCCTGCGCCAGGAGACCAAGCGCGGCGGTCGGCACCAGGGGCGGTTCAGGGCTGACCAGCAGTCCAGCGGCGAGCAGCGCGCCGCTGGCCACCACGGCCAGAACGGCAGCAGCAATTGGGCGCACGAATGATCCAAACAGGATGCCGATGGCGAGCGCCTGCAATCCGGCAACGGCTGCAGCGCCCACGAGGCTGGCGTAGGAGAGCGCATCGAGCGGTGGGTCCGGCGCTACCCCGGTCCCCAACCACACCAGCAGCCCACCGGCCGCGGTGCCCACCAGCAGCGGGAGAGCCAGCCCGGCGAACCAGGCGATCAGGATCGATGCGCGAGGAACGGCTCGAAGGCTGAGCCAGCCCGCCGTGCCCCGCCGCCGTTCGGACGCCCATGCCGCCGCCGCCACGCCCGCGGCAACGGTCGCGACAGCGGCGAGACCCAAAGCCAGGGCCGGTTGGGTGATGCCTGAGTCAGGGGGGAAGAGGAGTGCCAGCAGCCCCACCGCGATCGGGAGCGCGAGCAGCAGCAGCAGCCGGAAGCTGACCCACAGCTCCCGCACGGCCATGCGCGTGAGCGTGAGACCCGCCACTACGCGCTCGCGCGGCGTTCCGCCGGGTTGGCCGTGGCCGTCGAGCGCCGTGCAGCCTCACGGCGGACGGCCACCATGCCGGCCAGGGTCTCGATGCTCCGCATCGAGAGCGGGAGCCCCAGCTCCCCGAACGCCGAGATCGGCGCGTGCAGCTCCACACGGCCCTTCTGCAGGAACGCGACCTGGTTGACGGCCCCTGCCTCGCTCGCCGGATAGCGACTGGCCAGTACCACGGTGCGTCGCTCGCCGGGTAGCCGCAGCAACCGAACGCGCTCATCTGGATCGAGCGCGCGCAACGGCTCGTCCAGCAGCACAACCTCTGGATCGCCCAGCAGCGCCGCGGCCATCGCGGTCCGTTGCATGAACGCCAGGCCCATCCGTGACATCGGCCGATCGCGACCTGCGGAGATGCCCCAGCGCTCGACCACCTGGTCGATGTGGCGCTGCGCATCCGAGCGCTCCAGACCGATGAGCCGGGCGGCGAGCGTCAAGGTCTCGTCCGCCGACATCCACGGAAAGAGACCAGGATCCGGCCCCACGTACCCGATGCGCCGAGCCCAGCCAGCCGGCGACGAATCGCGAGACAGAGCGCCCGCCAGCTGAAATCGCCCTCCGTCGGGGTGGGCCAGCCCGGCCAGGACGCGGAGCAGCAACGATCCTGAGGCATCAGGCGCCGCGACCAGCAGCAGCCTGGCGCCCACCGGCACCTGCAGGTCGACCCGATCCAGCAGCTTCTCGCGCCCCACCCGCCTACGAAGGCGCTCGCACACGACGGCTGCCGGATGCAGGAAGCGGATGGCCTGCGACGACCAGAGCGCGTCGGGGGTCGAGCTGGTCACGGCCGGGACTCTAGCACGGGTATCCGGCCGCACGAACTGGCCACGTTGACGGATGGGAGACGAACGAATAGCATAAGCGGAAACTTATATAAATCCGCGTTTGATAAAGAAGCGCTACGAGATGACCCTTCCAACAGAGGCTCCCGCGGACCGCGACCTGCGGCGCCTGCGCACCCTCTATCGCGCTCTCGGCGACGAGACGCGCCTGCGCATCATCGGGCTGTTGGCCGAACACGGGCCGCTGCCCGTCAACGAGCTCTCGGCACGGGTCGGGCTCTCACAGCCCCTCATCAGCTGGCATCTGCGGATCCTGCGTCTGGCCGGGGTGATCACCACCCAGCGCCACGGTCGAGAGACGCTCTGCCAGCTGAGGCTCGCCGCATTCGAGGAGCTGCGCGACGCCGAGACCCGACTGATCGCCGGGACCTCTGGCATTGGCGCAACCACGCCGGCGAGCGGCAGGGAGATCGCTGATGTCCGCTAGCCACCCGCACGCTCACGACCTGCCGCGGGGCGATTCGCTCCTGCCGTCATGGGTCAAGGATGCGGTGCGCTCGATCCTCGACCCCATCGTCAACATCGCGCTGGCGCTGCACGTCACTGCGAACATGGTGACCGTGCTGGGCCTGGTGATCGTGGTCCTTGCGGCGCTCCTCATCGGGTCGGGTTCGCTCGTGGCGGGCGCCCTGATCCTGATGGGAGGATCCCTGCTCGATGCCGTGGACGGTGCGCTTGCACGGGCGACCGGAGGCGGAACGCCGTTCGGCGGATTTCTGGATTCGACGCTCGACCGAGCGGGTGAGGCCATCGTGTATCTCGCCGTCGCGGCCTACTACCTGCAGGGAAGCGCGCCAACCTGGCCCGTGCTCGCGGCCTTCGTCGCCCTGGCCGGGTCGTTCATGGTCAGCTACTCGCGCGCCCGCGCCGAGGGGATTGGCGTGAGCGCCGCGGTCGGCATCGCACCGCGCACCGAGCGCCTGGTGCTCATCATCGCTGGCCTGGGGCTCGCCGGCCTCGGCATCGGTCCTGCACTCATCGCTGCACTCTGGATCATCGCCGCCCTGACGGTGGCGACCACCGCGCAGCGCATCTGGCACGTATGGAGGCTGACCGCGTCGACGCGCGGCTAGCCCGGAAGGCAGCATTCGACATGGAGAGGAGCAACGGAGACAGCGTGGCCAGCAGCAACGGCAGCAGCGCAAGCAATGGACACCGGCCGTCTGACGGCAAGATTCGCGTGGCGATCGTGGGCGCGGGCAACTGCGCCAGCAGCCTCGTACAAGGCCGGTACTACTACGCGAATGCGCGCGAGGGAGACTTCATTCCCGGGCTGATGCACGTCAACCTGGGCGGTTACCACATCCGCGACATCGAGTTCGTGGCAGCCTTCGACATCGACAAGGAGAAGGTGGGTAAGGACCTGTCGGAGGCGATCTTCTCCGGCCAGAACAACACCTACAAATTCTCGGACGTGCCGAACATCGGAGTCACCGTGGAGCGCGGCATGACCCACGACGGCCTGGGCAAGTACCTGAGCCAAGTCATCGAGAAAGCCCCCGGACCAACGGCGGACGTGGTGGGCATCCTCAAGGAGCGCAACGTCGACGTGGTGGTCAGCTACCTGCCCGTTGGCAGCGAGGAGGCCACCAAGTGGTACGTCGAGCAGGCGCTGCAGGCCGGCGTTGGCTTCGTGAATGCCATTCCGGTCTTCATCGGGCGTGAGCCGTACTGGCAGCGCCGGTTTGCCGAGCGCGGTCTAGCGGTCATCGGTGACGACATCAAGAGCCAGGTCGGAGCCACGATCACGCATCGCGTGCTCACGCGCCTCTTCATGGACCGCGGGGTGCGCATCGACCGCACCTACCAGCTCAACTTCGGGGGCAACACCGACTTCCTGAACATGCTCGAGCGCGAGCGTCTCGAGTCCAAGAAGATCAGCAAGACCAACGCGGTCACCTCGATGCTCGACTACGAGATCGACGCTGACGACATCCACGTCGGGCCGTCCGACTACGTCCCCTGGCTCAAGGACCGCAAGTGGTGCCACATCCGCATGGAGGGCACGACCTATGGCGACGTACCGCTCAACCTGGAGCTCAAGCTCGAGGTCTGGGACTCTCCCAACAGCGCCGGCGTCATCACCGATGCCATCCGATGCCTCAAGCTGGGGCTCGATCGCGGCCTGGCGGGGACGCTGGTGGCACCATCCGCCTACTTCATGAAGAGCCCGCCGATCCAGATCCACGACGACGTGGCACATGAGCGCGTCGAAGCCTTCATCCGGGGCGACGACAACGAGACGCTGGTGGGCACGGAGGAGCCGGCGAAAAGATCGCTGCGCGAGGTCGCGAGCTCCAAGACCAAAGCCCGCTCCGCCGGAGTCGCCTGAGTCCGGTGGCGACCGACTCGCCTCGCCGCGTGGCGAGGCCAAAGGCTGCACAGCAGCGGCGCGAGGCCCCTCGAGGCGAAGCCTCCACAAAGCGCGAGGCCGCAAGCCCGGACGGCGAGCGGACCCGCGAACGGCTCATCCATTGGGGATACCTCGCCGCCGAGCGGGTGATTGGCGCGGTCCCCCGGAGCGTCGTGTTGCCGCTGGCGGCCGCCGCGGGCAATGCGGCGTTTGACGTCTCGCGCCCCAAGGTCGAGATCGTGTGCGACAACCTTTCCAGACCGATGGGCCTGCCGGCCGACCATCCCCGCGTGCGGCTGGCGGCCCGCCGGGCCTTCCGCTCCTACGGCAAGTACCTCGCCGACGTCATGCGCATGCCGGCGTTGACGCCCCACGTCGTCGACCAGTTCGTCACCATCGACAACATCGAGAGCCTCTACGAAGCGCGCTCAGGCGGGACCGGCGTGCTCGTCTGTACTGTGCACATCGGGGGCATGGACCTGATCGGGCCGGCCATGCTGCGTCACGGCGAATCGCTGCACGTCGTCGCGGACGACACGACCTACGGCAGCCTCTACGAGCACCTCAAGGCCGTCCGCGCCGAGCACGGGCTGCTGCTCATCGGTTGGCGAAACATGCGAGGCATCTTCCGGGTGCTTCGCGACCGGGGAAGCGTCGTGCTCTTCTGCGACGTGGGGTTCCGCCGGGGCGACGTCCCCGTCGATTTCCTTGGCGAGCCCACGACCTTCCCGCCCGGACCGGCGAGCCTGTCCGCCCGGACGGGGGCTCCGATACTTCCCGTCTACTGCCTGCGCACTCCTGACGACCGGTTCCACGCCCGTGGGCTGCCCACCATTCGCTGCACATCGGACGAGCCTGCTGAGGTGTATCGCGCGACGCAGGCGCTCGCCGATGAGCTGGGGGAGGTGATCCGCGAGGATCCCTCGCAGTGGTACATGTTCCGCCCCATCTGGCCCCAGACCGATGCCGAGCGGCGGTGGGCTCGGGGCGCTCTGGACGCCGCCCGGCGCGGCCAGAACTGGGGCGCTTCGCCCGCCTGATGCTGAGCGAAGCCCCCCTGAAGGTCGGGCTGTCTCTGGCCGATCTCCTGCTCGGACGGGCTCCGGCGGGGGCCGCCTACGCAGTCACCGACCTTGCCGGCAGAACTTGGTACCGCTCCGCGGCGGAGCGCCGCGCTCTGGTGAGCGAGAACCTTCGCCGCGTCTCTGCGGCGACCGGGCGCCCTACGAGCGGAGCCGCCTTCCACCGTCTTGTCGAGCGGGCGTTCGTCGAGCACGCCCGCTACTACCTCGAGCTGTTGCGCGCCCCGCACTACCCGATCGAGCGCATCGAGCATTTCGTGAGCGTTGACGAGTGGGACAAGTGGGGGCCCGTGATGCGTGGTGGCGCGGTCGTGGCGCTGCCCCACTTCGGGAACTTCGAGCCGTACGGCACGCTCGTGGCCAAGCAGGGCATTCGCGCGCTGGCTCCGGTCGAGGAGATCCGACCGCGCGTGCTGTTCGAGTTCCTGCGCGCGCGGCGCGGGGTCGGGCGGATCCAACTCGTCCCGTTGCGTCGTGCCCGCCGACCAATGACCAATGCGCTCAAACGGCACGAAGTCGTTGCGCTCGTCGCCGACCGCGACCTGGACGGCGGCGGGGTGCCGGTGACGTTCTTCGGGCGCGAGACCACTATGCCCAGCGGGCCGGCGGCTCTCGCCCTCATGGCCGGGACGCCGCTGATCGTCGGCGCATCATGGCGAACGGGCCGGGACCGCTTCCGGGCGCGTGCCTGGAGCATCGACGTGCAGCCAACCGGCGACCGGCGAGCCGACGTCGCCGCGATCACGCAGGCGATGGCACGGCGCTTCGAAGAGGCGATCGACATTGCGCCGGAGCAGTGGTGGGGATCGTTTCAGCCGATCTGGCTCGACCAGCGGCCGCAGAAGGCGACGAAGTGAGCGCGAGCGCTCGCCCGCGCAATGGCGGACCGCGAGGGAAGGCGGACCTGCACATCCACTCGCTCTATTCCGACGGCACCGCGTCTGTGGCCGCGATCCTCGATTGGGTGGAGCAGGCAACGGACCTCGATCTCGTCGCGATCACCGACCATGAACGCATCGACGGGGCGCTGCGCGCGCGCGAGCTCCACGCGGCCGGCGATTACCACTTCGACCTGGCCGTGGGCGAGGAGATCACCACCCGGCGCGGCCACCTGCTTGCGCTGTTCGTGGAGAAGCGCATCCCCGCCCTTCGGCCCCTCGCTGAGACGGTCGAGCGGATCCACGACGCGGGCGGGATCGCGGTGGCGCCGCACAGCATGGCTCCGCTCACCCCGAGCCTCGGAGCGGGTTCACTCAAGGAGCTGCACGAGGACCCGAAGCCGGTACGCCACCTCGACGCGATCGAGCTGATCAATCCGAGCGCTGCCGGGCGAGCTCGCCATGGCGCTCGGCGCCGCCTGAACGCCCAGCTGCTCCAGCTGCCCGGCATCGGCGCATCAGACGCCCACATCCTGGAGGGGATCGCCACCGCTTGGACCTGGTTCCCGGGAATCACCGCAGCCGAGTTCCGCGAGGCGCTCGCCAACGCCCAGCTCGAGCCGGCCGGCGCGCATTGGAGCACGTGGCACAACGTCGACGTCTATCGGCGCCAGCTGGTGGCGAAGGCACGCCACCTCCGCCACGCGATCGCCCGCAGTGAGGAGTGGCGCTGAACGGCGATACTCTCGGCGCATGAGGGCACAGCGAAAGGTGGCTGCTCCCGTCGCCGACCCAACGGTCCGGCGTGGCCGGCTGACCCCCTCGTCACGGGACGGCCGACCACGCGCCACTCGGTCGCGCCGGCCGCTGAAGATCGCCCTGGTCAGCCCCTACGGCTATCCGCACCCGGGCGGCGTCAACGACCACGTGCGCAACCAACACGAAGAGCTGCGCGGGCTGGGCCACGACGCCTGGATCATCACCAGCAAGTACGGCAAGGAGCGCGAGAGCGAGGGGCACATCATTCGGCTGGGGACTGGCTGGGCCTTCCCCGCCAACGGGAGCATGGGCCGCGTGACCCTCGGCTGGCGCTTCAAGCAGCAGGCCCGCGAGCTGCTGGCAGAGCATCGGTTCGACATCCTCCACTTCCACGAGCCGTTCGTCCCGTTCCTGTCGCCGACAATGCTCGACCAGTCCGACACGGTGAACGTCGCGACCTTCCACGCATTTGGCGGCTTCAGCCCCAGCTACTGGATCGGGCAGCGCTGGGCCGCGCAGCTGGCGGCAAAGCTACAGGGCCGGATCGCGGTCTCCGGCGCGGCGCGGCACTTCATCAGCCGCTACTTCCCCGGCGACTACCGGATCATCCCCAATGGGGTCGACATCGAGCGCTACGCGTCAGCGGAGCCGATCGACGAGCTCCGCGACGGAACCCTCAACATCCTTTTCGTGGGGCGCCTCGAGGAGCGCAAGGGCCTCATCCACCTGCTGAAGGCCTATCACCGCCTGCGCAAGCGCCACGTCGACGCTCGCCTGCTGGTAGTCGGAGCTGGACCAAAGCTCCGGGAGTACCGACGCTACGTCGGGCTACGGCAGATCCGCGACGTCGAGTTCCTGGGCCGCGTCAGCGAGGCGCAGAAGGCGCGCTACTTTGCCTCTGCCGACATCTTCTGCGCTCCATCGACCGGCCAGGAGAGCTTCGGGATCGTGCTGCTCGAGGCCATGGCCGCCGGGGTGCCGATCGTCGCCTCGGACATCCATGGATACAAGAACGTCGTGCAGCGGGATGCCACCGGCGTGCTGGTTTAGCCGCGCAACCACCAGCAGCTCGCGGCGGCGCTGTACGCCCTGGCCCGCGACCCGGAACTGCGACAGCAGCTCAGCGACGCGGGCCGCGCAAAGGCGCCGGAGTACTCCTGGCCGCGCGTCACCGAGCAGGTGGTCGACTACTACCGCGAGCTCCTGGGCGGTCGCGTCGCGGCCCGATGAGCGTCTGCGTCGTGCGACGCGACGGACGTCCCTTCCCTAGAGCGGCTTGCGGTAGATCCGCCCTCGCTCGACAACGCTGAACCCGAGCGACTCATAGAGTCCGAGCGCTCCGTGGGGGTTCTCCGCATCAACACCCAGGCCGGCACTCGTCATGCCGGCGTCGCGCAGAAGCTGCAGGCTCCTGGCCACGATGGCGCGCCCCAGGCCCCGCCGCCGATGTTCCTTCAGGACGGCTACGGCGTTCACCCAGCCCCGATGGATGCCGAGCGCCGCGTTCTCCGATTGCTTGATGCGGTTGAGCGCCTCACCCACGATCCGGCCTTCGTGCCACAACAGGACCCACAGCGAGATGTCGCGCGTGGGGTCATTGAGGTGCTGCCGGTACGAGTCGTCCGACTCGTCGAACCCGCCGAAGTGATCGCGAAACGCCGTTACCATGACATCCCAGGTCTCGCGCGCATCCTCCTCCTTCGCTGGGCGGAACTCGAATCCCTCGGGCAGCGGCAGGTCCGGGGTGTCGTCCAGATCCGGGCGCGCCATGTCGAACCAGTAGCGAACCACTTCGTATCCGTTTGCTTCGAGCAGGGCATTGCGACCCGTCTCTTGGTCTAAGGACCAGCTCTCGAAGCGCTTTACAACGTCGGCTGGATGGGTGGCGGCCACCTCGCGCCGCCGTGCCTCCGTCCAGCGGAGCAGCGCGCCCCCGAGGCCGCGACGCCGCCAATTCGGGTGCACCACGCCCCACGTGCCGTAATCGCGGCCGCCATCGTTGTCTGGCTGCCAACCACCCATGGTCATCCCGATCATTTGACCGCCGATCTCCGCCGCCAGCATGTCCTTCTCGGGGTCGCGCCGCTCCGTAGGCTGGAGCCAGTTGGCGAGCTCCTCGGGGCTATGCCGCTCAGGCACGCCGTCCGCGGCGTTCGAGACATTCTCCAAGTCGGCCAGCTCTGCCGCGTCATGCGGCACCCTCAGACGGCGGAATACCAATCCTTCGATGGCCGGCGCCTCCGGCACGGCAGGCGACACCGGTCGTGAATCAGCCCCGGCCTGAAGACGGGCAACTTCAGTCATGACTCGCCTCCATCGGCTTGCGGTAGGCGGTGGACCGCTTGACCACCACGAAGCCGGCGCGCTCATAGACTCCCACCGCGCCGGTTGGATTGTCGGCGTCGACGCCGAGCATGGCGTGGTCCATGCCGCGTTCCCGAAGTGTGACCAGCGAGCGCGCCACGAGCGCCTGAGCAAGCCCGCGCCTGCGCCACGCCCGGCGGACGAAGACGCTCTCCAGCCAGCCTCGCCGGCGACCGAGCGCCTCGTTCTCCGCGCGCGGGATCGCGTTGATCACGGCCCCGGCGATCTCGTCGCCGTCCCAGGCCACCACGTACAGCGAAGGATCGAAGTTGGGGTCCGAGAGCCACTCCGCGAAGGTTGAATCGTCGTAGGGGAAGCCACCCCAGTGGTCCTCGAACGCCTCCGCGTCGGCGTCGAACAGGCGCCTCAGCACGGCCCGATCGGTGCCCATCGGACGAATCTCGAGCCCTTCGGGCATCTCTGGGACATCCACGGCGTCGAGCCCATCGCGACGCATGTCATAGAACCAGCGGAGGGCCGTGTAGCGCTCCCCCTCGAGGAGGATCCGCTTGCCCACTCGCTTCTCGTCCACCCAGCTGCCGTAGAAGGCCGGCAGCTCGGTCGGATGCTCCTGGACCGATGCGCGTGCGCGCGCCTCCAGCCAGCCGAGCAGCCGCCGCCCGATCCCGCGGCGCGTCCAATCCGGATGGACATAGCCGCCCAGCCGGCCCTCGCGCACCCGGTCGGTGGTGTCGATCCAGTTGTGCCAGCCGTACCCGACGACGGTGTTCTCGTGCTCCACCATCACCACGTCACAGGCAGCGTCGAAATGCTCCCCGGGGTGGCTGAAGAAGTTCAAGAGCTCGTGAGCGTCGTTGTGTTGATCGACGCCCTCCGCCTGGTTGGCGGCGTTCGAGACGCGCGCCATTTCGGCGGCATCCGGCTCGCCACGCCAGGAGCGGAAGACGAGCTCGAGCTCGGTTATCGGTCTATTCGTCGTCGCGTCCATCAGCCCACCCTCTTGAGCTTGCCAGTGCGCTTCGCGTACCGCTCAGCGCGACCGAAGGTCCACATGCCGAGCGGGATGAGCACGGCACCCATCACCAGCAGCGGCCATACATCTGCAAACAACGCCGTGATCGGCGTGCCCTCGATCAAGCCAGCTCGCACCCCGTCGAGCACGTAGGTCGCCGGCGAGAAGTGGCTCACGGCCTGCATCCAGCCCGGGAGCACCGAGATCGGGTAGTAGACCCCGCTGACCAGCAGAAGCACGGAT
>Ga0066679_10000480_pt1 | contig 13597 bp, 16 predicted proteins | sample GraSoiAngelo_128_FD_62298 | JGI IMG/M metagenome (GOLD analysis project Ga0066679, IMG submission 62298) | Grasslands soil microbial communities from the Angelo Coastal Reserve, California, USA - 14_0927_12_20cm | ecosystem: Environmental > Terrestrial > Soil > Grasslands | place: USA... | reverse complement strand
GCTCTCAGCGACAACAAAGAAATTTCGCGCGCGCCTAACAACCTGGCCCGCCAATCGCAAGAGACGACAATCTTGCCATCTCTCGATGATCGGGCCTTGAGATGCTCGCCGCTCGAGGTCCTCGTTATGAATCGCACGGTAGCGGGAAGCGTCTAACGACACCGTTGTGCGATACGCATGCGCAGTGCTTGACTGAAGGAGTACAAACCTTCCGCCCAAAAACGATGAAGCATCTGCCCTCTATGCATGGCCCGCAAAAGGGCTCTGAGCAATTCCCCACTTCTGTATGGATATCATCAAGCTGCGTGGCATGCACCGCTTGGGCTTCGCAGGCGAAAACTCCGGCCATTCGATACATCTCTTTCACTTGGTTCAGCGACGCTTCAGCATCAAATCCAGGCATATTCATTTCAATCACCTCTTTGGTTTAGTTAGCGCTCATGGTAAGGAAACAACCTGGTGACTCGGAACAGAAGCTCCTCGGTCACGTCGACTCGGGTCGAGGACTTCTCCGGCGACATTGATCCCGTCGCTCAACACGCCTCAGACGTATGTACAGCTGAAACAGGCGGGATTTGCGAGTCCAGCATGAAACCACATACATCCACTATTGAAGAAACATGGAAAGAACGTGGCAGGTGCACCGAGAGCCGTACACAGCGCACCCAAAGCCGTGCGAGTCCCGCAGTTAACTCGAAACGCGGGAGAGATAACTGCTTCCCGCGGTGAAAAGTTAGCTTGAGACTCATACTGCTCACTTGTCATGCGGAGTGAACCATCCGCAGTAAACCCAGGTAGATTCATTTCTTTCTCCTTCCCTTAAGTGAAATCCCCTTAAGTGAAATCGTCCATATCTATTTTCCGGTAAACAGACGCGCGCTTGCAACTACGCGCTGAGAACGACAGTCCGCTAAGAGTGAACAACTATCTAAAGCAACCGGCACGATCCATAACTCCCTCCCAAAACTCTGCCCGGTTGTAGGCTCCTTCGTTGTAGGCCCCCCAAACCAATTCAGCCAGCACATGGCAAACCCTGGCCATAGCGGGTTGCACAGTTGCCACAGCATCATTCGAATCAAACGGGGTGGTCAGGCCATATCCCTTCCGGACCTTTGCAATTGCGTTCTCAGCGGTAAAGCCTGGCAAGTTCACTTTAAGAGTTTTCATGTCTCTCCTTTTCGGCCATTAGTAATTTGAGAGTACTCCCATTTCCTGGTTACGTCGCGTAGACCTGCAAAGCTTCTCGATCTTCAAAAGAGGGCGCTCTGCCGTTAGCCGATCGTGGGTCTAAGTACAGACCGTATCGCAGTAGCCGCCGCGCCGATGCAGGCAGGATTAGGACCGCCAAGGCATGCCGCTGTTTCCGCGCCTATGGCCACTGCACACTTGAACCATTTGGGCATTTGTGGAATCACAGTATCAATTTGTGTTCGCTCCCACTTTACGTTCGTCCGTGAGTGATGAGAAGTATCGGAAAGCGACGCGTTGGCGGAAAATCCTGGAACGTTTCTCATTTTGCTGCCTCCTCGAAAGGTTCGACCTTTCTATCGATCAAAATATGGTGACATCTTCGTCACCAGGAATGGAAACTCCTCGGTCACGTCTACACGAGTAAAGAACTTCTCGACCACATCGGTCGCGCGGTTCGTGAACGAAAAGATCACGTCCACGACGTTGCGCGTGCTGCTCAGCGGCGACCTCTGAACGTCCACTGCAGTCAACGAAGAGTTCCGCCCGAACGCATCAGCGGCCGTGGTGTAGATCGCCGGATAGCGAACGGCCAGATAATTCAATGCGCGATGATCGTCGGTCGACCCAGCATTGTCCGCGGCCAGCATGATCCGATCGAACAACTCTTCCGCCGCTGGGCCAAATTCTTTAGCCGAAGTCTTTTCTGGTCGCGGAATAGCCTTGATGAGCGCATCACGATCAAAGGAATAGATTTGATCGAATATGACAATTGGCGCCATCAGTCCGTTGCACATTTCCGGTGGAGCGATTGGTCCCCGCACGCCCACCACGACATCAAGGTCGAGAGGGCTTGGCTGGGGACGCACCGCCTCAAGCAGTTGGTCGTAGTCGGCGGGATCACGTGGCACGAGGATGTAAGTCTCCAGACCCTCAATACTAAATACCCAGCACACTTGACGTGCGATGTAGCGATTCGAGCGCTCGGACAGCACGGCGTGGGCCGCTGCTCGGTCGGTGAGCCCCTTGGTATCAGCCCGCCCCGTCGCCTGCGCAAATTCCTTTTCCACCGCGAGAGTCGGAAAGCGCATTTCGACGCGGCCGATCGCAAAGACATAGGACGGCGCAGTCGCGCCATTGCCATTAGAGGCAGCCGTCGCTCCGCAGGTCGCACAAGTCGCGGGGTTCACTTGAGGGTACTGGGCCCTTCCGGCGTTGTTGTCGGCAGGCGGTGCAATTATCTGACCTGCGTTAACAGCATCTAGTTGACTTGTCGATTGCTCATTCAATTCAGATTGTTCCATGACCCTTCTTCTCCTTTCGGGATAAAAAGCAAGTTCTATCGCCTGCCAGAAAAAACCATCCAGCGATTGAGAGCCGCTGCCCGCCGTTCGCAACCGCCGCAAGGCTTGATGCCGACGGCATAAGTAGCGCGTTTGATAACGTCACCTAGTCCGACCTCTTTGTCGCTTACGAAACCAGGCAGGCGCACCTGGAAGGGCTTTGAGTGACGCTCATTAATACGAGGCTTTGTCTCCTTCATATTCTTTCCGATTTGTAATGCGGCTTCCGCCCTGCTCGCGAGTGCCGAACTGTTGCTTTGGTTAACAAGCCTCCTGGAAACAGAATGGCTTACCCCAGCTGCAGACTTCCCCGCCTGCCCACTGCAAATAGCAATGGGATATCTTGCAGCAAATCGTTTGCTTGCCATTTCGACACGGAGTTCGTTCCCAGCACTGCTCATCGCCCCGACCTTGTTGAGGTTCAATCCTGGCCGAGGCATCCGATAAGCTGCCCGGAAAGTTTGTCCATTGGCTCGCTGGTTTTGCGAGCGATGCTTCCGAAGTGAATCCCGGTATTCTCGTCATGTTGTTTCTCCTTTCGAACGGATCGTTGATTTGATAAGAGCCATTTCTTGCGTGTCCATCATCCGGCACGCTTGATCAAGTCTTGATAGGCCGCCCACGCATCGAGTAACGGTGGGACAACCGTTGGACTTCTTTGGAAACCCGCTCTTGTTACGGCGCTCTTCACCGCGGCTGCCGTCGCCTTCGGAAATACTGACAACAACAACGTGATGGTCCCGGTAACAAACGGAGCCGCCGCGCTTGTCCCGCCGAATGTAGGCGCTTTGCCGTTAACACCGAGGCTCGTGACGCCGTCACCGGGCGCGCTAAGTCCTCGCCTCCCGATGGAATTTCCGAGATTCGAATAACCAAGTGGTCTGCCTCGAAGGTCACATGCAATCACCGGAATAACCCAAGGATGACGCGTGAGAGCAGTACTACCTACTCTTCCCTGATTGCCCGCCGCCACGACGACGATAACGCCGCGCCTTGCGGCATAATCAAGCACCTCTTCTAACTTCCTTTCACCTTTAGAAGAGGGTTGCGCGAGCGCCGCACTCAGGTTAATCACGTGAGCGCCGCCCTCAATGCAATCACTGAGCGCTGTGGCGAGTTCTTGCGGAGTCGCGCTTGGCATATGACCGTTCGCCGATGTTCCCTCCGCGAAAATTGGCCTTACGAGCAGAGTACACTTCGGGCAAATGGCTGGGGCGGCCGAACCTCTCGTTGCACACAAGATGCCTGCCACGAAAGTTCCGTGCATACACGCCACGCTGTCGGCTCGCGCGCAAGTGCCGGCGAGCGTTCCAGGAATCTCACGGATATTTGTATTTGATAGATCCTTGTGGTTAGAGGCAATAGGCCCGTCTATTAGCGCGATCGTCGTTTCAACTCGACCGCTGCTGAGTTCCATGAGTGGTCTGAGCTTAACCAGATCCAATGGACTCGCGGCGTTCCGCACAGCTGGAGAAAATAGACTCGCAGGCTGCCTGTAAGAGGAAGTTGTAATCCGCGAAATGGGAGTCGTTGGAAACACTTGAAATTCCTTTGAGCTAATCCAAGGCTCAGCTTGACGTGGTTAACGCATGCACTTTGGGCCGATGTTTTTATGACGTGCGAGGTGTATCGGTCGAGTGAATGCAGCCCTTATATACCTACGGCTAAGTGGGTGTCAACAGGAAATCTCATGCGCGCAGTCAAGGTCAGGCTTCACTGCTCATCAGTCACGCGAATGAAATCGCTCGCCGGATTGTATTGATCCAAACTTTCGGTTGCGCTTGCGTCAATGATCGATCCAATCGGCGGATGAAATTCATCCGTCGGAACTGACGAGCACGGCGGTGACTCGGCAGTCATGACCGGCACCGGTTCGATGAACGGCGCCGGCGGCGGCGGTTGATGCGAGACGTGGATGTCTCGATCTTCATAACGCAGGCCGTGGGGAAACTCCTTACGAACCTTGTCTGCAATCTCACCGAGATCGATGAAGCAGTCCGCAACGTCAATCAACTTAGGCGCAGTGTTCGATCGGAATCCGACAATCTCGACGCGACAGCCTTTGTAGGCCACCGCATTCACGGCATAGACGAAGTCTTCGTCTCCCGAAACCAACACAGCGGTATCGTAACGTCCGGCCAGCGAAAGCATATCAACAGCTATTTCGACGTCGAGATTTGCTTTCCGCGTCCCGTCATAAAAAGTTTTGAGTTCCTTCTGCACGACGCGGAAACCGTTGCGCCTCATCCACAGCAAAAATCCCTGTTGACGTTCAGCGCCGGCATCGACGCCGGTGTAGAAGAAAGCTCGAAATAAACGACCATCGCCCAGCAGCACACGCAGCAGCTTGTTATAGTCAATATCTATATTGTGAAATCGCGCCGCGTGAAAGAGATTATTTCCATCAATAAAAATCGCCACTTTTCCGCGATGGCCGAACTGCAACGAAATGTTGTTGTTCGAATCAAAGTGGTTCACGTCATTAGCTCCGATACAATTTTGAATAGGCCCAATTAGAATGCCGCCGCGACCATGCTGAGGTCAAGCGAGCCTAATTGGATTAGATTGGACCTGCTCACGTCGTATAATTCTCATCGACATGAGCGAGTTAGACCAGACCAAGACCATCGGCACCGCGATCGATCATCAAGAATCCAAGCCGAAGAGTTTTGCGGTGGATGAATTGGTCAATTGTGACGAGTGCTCGCGCGCGAATCCGCCGACGCGATCGGCTTGTCTATATTGCGGAGCGCCGCTGGCGACGGCGACTCTGTTGGAAGTCTCGCCGGGCGCCGCAACTGAAGCACAAACAGCGTCGTCAGGCGACGGGTCGTATGTGGTTTTGATTCATCGAGAGACTGATCCGAACGAAGAATCGACCGTCAGTCAGCTTGCATCGTTGCTGCAAGTGCAGACAACCGAAGTACAAAACGCGTTGAGCGCCGGTGGTGTGTTGCCGCTGCGACTCGCAAAGAGCGCGGAAGATGCGGACAGGTGCGCCGATGATATTCGATCGCTCGGACTGGAGGTCGTCACAGTCGCAGAAAACGAATTGAAACCAAACGAACCTTTCGTAAAGATTCGCGCGGTTGAATTGGCGGATGATTCGCTCACGGGATTAAGCGTGACCTCGGGCGCCAGGTTTACCGTTAAATGGAGCGACCTGTACTTGCTCGTCGTCGGACGATTGATTACGACACAAACTGAAATCGAAGAGAAGCGTCGTGGTAAGCAGCAGCCGTCAGACGGGAGTCATAATTCATTTGATGAAACGGTGCTCGACGTTTGGACATATTCCAACATCGCGTGGCGCATCTTCGTTAATAGTTTCGATTTTTCCTGCCTCGGATCGATGAAGAGCTTGACGGCTTTCGAGAATTCCAAAGCGATGCTCCAAATCTTCCGCGAGCGCGCACCGCAGGCTCAGATCAACGAATCGTATACTCGCGCGCGCCCAATCCTGGCGAATGTCTGGCCGCTCGAAAAACAAACTCGGAATTCGCAACTGCGCCACACGGGCATCGGCAAGCGCCAGCTCGCCACCGTGACGGTCACGGATAATCAGACGCAATTCAACAGCTATTCTCGACTGTTGCATCATTTGAGACTGCGCGAATATTCGAACCGCACATGAAAAAGAAGCACGCAGGAAAATCGTCAGCGCCGCTGCGTTTGATCTATGGAGTCAATCCCGTGATCGAATCCCTTCGCGCCGATCGCATTCCTAGCGAGATCATCATCGCCGCGGGCGCACGTGATGCTCGCTTGCGCGATCTGGTTGAGCTGGCGCGAACTAAGGACGTTACGATCAAGCAGGCACCGCGCGCTGTGTTGGATCGAGAAGCCGGCAACACGCATCATCAGGGCGTCGTCGCGCGGCTCGCGCAAGCCTCGTATGCTGACGCCGGCGACTTGCTTGAATCGATTACAGAAAAGATTGGTACAGCGAATGAACCGCTCACCTTGCTGCTTGATGGAATCGAAGATCCGCGAAACCTCGGCGCTGTCTTGCGCACGGCCGAATGCGCCGGAGTCGACGGGGTTTTCATTCCCGAGCGGCGCGCGGCCGGCTTGAATGAAACGGTCGCCAAGGCCTCAGCCGGCGCCAGCGAACATCTGCCAATCGCTCGCGTTACAAATCTTTCTCTTTTGATTAGGCAGTTGAAAGAGCGTAACTTGTGGATCGTCGGAACGTCAGCGGATGCCGCGGTCGACTACACGGGCTGGGACTGGACGCGGCCATCGGCGATTGTGCTCGGCGCGGAAGGATCTGGCCTGCATCGTCTGGTGCGCGAACATTGTGATGCACTGGTGAAGATTCCGGTGCGCGGGAAAATCCAATCGCTGAACGTCTCAGTTGCAGCAGGGATTATTCTTTATGAAGTGTTGCGTCAGCGAGTGGCTGCGAAACAAAACTCAGAACCCTGATGCTCAGCCTTTCGTTTAACAGGCTGGAGGACTAATGAAATGTTTTGTCCGAAATGCGCAACTCAAAACGTCGAAGGCGCCAAGTTCTGCCGTTCGTGCGGCGCGAACATAAGTTTAATACCTCACGCGCTGAGCGGCCAGTTGCCGATCGCGCCGGCGAATGAAGCCATTGAGCGCGCGTTTCGGCGGAAGCGGCGGAAGGAGCCAAGTCTTGCTGAAGGCAGTAGACTTCTGATGATGGGAATTGCTTTTGTCGTCGTGTCCATCCTGATTGGCAAATACAGCCCCGGCGGTTGGAGCTGGTGGTACTGGATGCTGATCCCAGCGGCGACATTTCTCGGCAGAGGAATTTCCGACCTCATTCGCGCGAGGCAGGCTGGAGCTTTCGGCGCTGCCCAACGATCGCCACAGGTCCAAGCCCCGAATCCAATTCAGATTCCGTCACCACGTAGTACCAGCGAGTTGATGCCGCCCGCGCCCAGCGTCACCGAAGGCACAACGCGTCATCTGAACGCCGAGCCGCCGCCGCGGCACTTCGATTCAGTCGAGAATCAAAAGCCATCCTAAGCCTTTCGATCAATGACAAAAATCTGCGTCCCCGTCTGTGTTGACCGCATCGACAAAATGCGGGAAGCGGTTGAGCGCGCGTCGCAAGTCGCTGACATCGTCGAGTTGCGGCTGGATTATTTGTCAGAGTCCGAACTCGCTCAGTCCAACGAGATTAGGGCGGTCGTTAGGTTCACAAAGCGACCAGTGATCCTGACGCTGCGTCCTGCTGAATACGGTGGACATCGAGCGATGAACACTCAGGACCGGCTGTTTTTCAGGATTCAAAATTTATCAGTAGTGAGAGAGAAGAGCCCTCGGAATTATTGGGATCTCGAACTTGACCTGGCTCTGATTCTCGAGCAGAGAGAGAAAGAAGGAAACGATGTCGCCGGCTGGGGCTCGGTCGATTGGAAGCACACCATCTGCTCTCATCACGACTTTGTTGGTATCCCTCGCGACTTGGATGGATTGTACAAGGCGATGGCTGCGACGCCGGCGGCCATAATCAAGATTGCAGTACAGGCTGATGACGCGATCGACTGCCTTCCAATCTTTCGCTTGCTTGAGCATGCTCAACGGGAACGGCGAGAGCTGATCGCTATTGCGATGGGCCAGGCGGGAATTATGACGCGCGTGCTTGGTCCTTCACGCGGATCGTTTCTGACTTACGCCTCGATTGATGAAGACAACAAAACCGCACCGGGGCAACTAACCGCGAAAGAGCTGCGCGAGCTTTATCGGGTCGATCAGATCGGTCGAGAGACGCAAATCTTCGGGATCATCGGCAATCCCGTGAGTCATTCGTTATCACCGCGCATTCACAACGCGTCGTTCGCGGCGTCAGACTTGAACGCTGTATACATCCCAATGCAGGTTGATGACGCGCGACCATTCATGCTGCGAATGGCTCATCCAAAATCGCGCGAACTCGATTGGAACCTTCGGGGCTTGAGTGTGACCGCGCCGCACAAATCAACTGTGATGAGCTTTCTGGATTGGATCGATCCATCGGCGAAAGAAATTGGCGCAGTCAACACGATAGTTGTGCGGGACGATCAACTGCTTGGATACAACACTGACGCTGCCGGGTTCATTTCACCTTTGCGCGAGAGATTTGGATCGCTGAACGGTGTGAGGTGTGCCGTAATCGGCGCGGGCGGTGCAGCGCGAGCGGTCTTGTGGGCATTGCGGAATGCAGACGCAAACGTCGCGTTGTTCGTGCGAGATGTCGAGAAAGCAACCGCACTCTCGAATCAGTACGACCTTTCCTGCGACCAGTTGGAAAACGCGCGATTCGAATCGTTCGACATCGTCATTAACGCTGCGCCGCTCGGAACTCGTGGCGAACATGAAGATCGAACGGCGGCCAGGGCTGAGCAGTTGCGCGGGGTGCGGTTGGCTTACGATCTCGTTTACAATCCACCTGAAACGCGGTTTCTGCGCGAGGCGCGCGAAGCTGGATGCGAGACGCTCAGCGGAGTCGAGATGCTTCTGTACCAGGCCGTCGAACAATTCAAGTTATGGACCGGCAGCGAACCTGACCGACCGACGATACGCGAAGCGGCGATGCGCGCGCTCACGCAGCCATCCGGCAATTAATGACGTCAAACTCTCAACCTTCAAACGATCGATACAGCCGCCAGATTCTTTTCGCCGGTATTGGCGCCGAAGGACAGCGGCGATTGCTTTCTTCACGAGCATTGATCGTTGGCTGCGGCGCGCTGGGCTCAGCGCAGGCTGAATCGCTGGCGCGCGCGGGCGTTGGAAAATTGCGGATTGTCGATCGCGACTTCGTTGAGTTCTCGAATCTTCAACGGCAAACAATGTTCACTGAGGCTGACGCCAATGATCGTCTGCCAAAAGTAATCGCCTGCGCGAATCATCTTCGCAAAATCAATTCAGATGTTCTGGTCGAGCGGGAAATCGCCGACGTCAATCATTCGAATATCGAACGCCTTATTCAGGATTGTGACGTTGTGATCGATGGCACAGACAATTTCGCGACGCGGTACTTAATTAACGATGCTTGCGTCAAGCACAACGTGAATTGGATTTATGGCGCCGCGGTCGGATCGTATGGCGTGACCATGACGATCAGGCCGAACGTCGCGCCGTGCCTGCGCTGCATTTTTCCCGAAGCGCCGCCGGCCGCGAGCGCGCCGACGTGCGACACCGCGGGCGTGATCATGCCAATCATCAATGTCGTTGCGGCCGTTCAGATAAGCGAAGCGCTGAAACTATTGACCGGACACTTCGAAAACTTGCACAACTCTCTGATGCAGTTCGATGTCTGGCGGAACGAGTGGCGACTCATTGCAGTGGGGACGCCGGTGAAGGATTGTCCGACCTGTTCGGCTCGTAAGTTTGAAACGCTTCAATCCGACAGTCGAGAGTTCGCGGCCGTCTTGTGTGGCCGTCATGCGGTGCAGATTTCGCCATCACATCCGGCGCGAATAGATCTCAATCTGCTCGGTGAGCGACTCGCGGGCGCTGGCGAAGTGAACTGCAACGACTATCTGCTACGATTTCGCACCGGCGAATTCGAGATGACTATCTTTCAGGATGCGCGTTCGATCATTCGCGGCACCGACGACATCGCCACCGCGCGCTCGCTTTACGCAAAATACGTCGGCAATTAATCTTGTTCCTTAGGCTCGTAATTATGCAAAAAATCAAATCGCTCGTTCTTCTAATCACAGTTGTTCTTTTCACCGCCAACAAATCTTTCGCCGGCGAACCGATCGTTTGGGAGATTGGCTCGCGAGCCGACCTTCTGAAAGGCGAAGCTCGCGGAGTCTCAGTTACAGACACGGGTGTGTTGACGCTCGCGCCGAACGTCAGCCAGTTGTTCAATACTGAGCAGGCTTATGTCTGGTCCACAGCGATCGATTCGTCGGGCAACGTTTATCTCGGCACCGGCCATGACGGAAAGCTCTTTCGCGTCGGCGCGGACGGCAAGGGCGCTTTGCTGTTCAAAGCTTCTGAGTTGGACGTGACCGCGCTTGCGATCGCGAGTGACGGATCGATCTATGCCGCGACTTCTCCGGACGGAAAAATTTATAAGGTTGCCGCGAACGGCAATGCAACGGTGTATTTCGATCCGCCCGACAAGTACATCTGGTCGCTGGCGATTTTGAGAGACGGTTCGCTGGCAGTCGGCACCGGTGACAACGGCAAGTTGTATCGCGTGCGTAGCGCGGGAGCGAAACCGGAAGACTCGCTGCTGGTCAATACAACTCAAACCCACGTGATGTCGCTTGCGGTGACTTCACAAGGCGAGCTTTTCGCTGGAACGGATCCAGGTGGACTGGTCCTGCGAGTTTCTCTGGAAGGAAAAGCGTTCGCACTGCTCGATTCATCTTTGCGCGAAATCCACGCATTGGCGGCGGCCGCAGACGGTTCAGTTTACGCATTGGCGCTGGGCGATGCTGCCGCGACTACAAAGGCAGGCGCGGCCGCTACATCGACTGATACATCCGCGGCGGTAGCCGCCGCCGTAACAAGCACTGTCTCAGCGACTGACGAGGCTGCGGCTCAGGTGGCCCAAGCTCAGCAACCTGTGCGCAGTCGCAACGATCTTACGAACGCGCGAAGCGCGGTCTATCGCATCTTGCCCGACGGCGGCAGTGATGTTGTATGGAGTTCCACTTCAGTCACCGGATTCGCCGTGCTTGCCTCGCGCGGGGGCGTGTTGGTTGGAACTTCAGATAAAGGGCGCATCTACTCGGTTACAGACGATGGCCGCGACACGTTGTTGCTGCAATCAACCGAAGGGCAAGTCTCTTCGCTGGTCGCGCGCGGGTCGGACGTTTATGCCGCGTCGAGTAATCAAGGGAAACTTTTTCGCTTCGATGATGTATCGGTGCGAGAAGGGAATTACGAGTCGCCGGTTCGCGATGCGAAACTAGTTGCGAGTTGGGGAAGAATCTGGTGGCGCGGTACCGGCCCAATCGAATTGCAAACGCGGAGCGGCAATAGCGAGCGGCCCGACATCACGTGGAGCGATTGGAGCAGTGCCTATAACGACGCAACTGGATCGCAAATCGCCAGTCCGAAAGCGCGCTTCATTCAATGGCGCGCGACGCTGCGCATTTCCAGTGGCGCAAGTCGCAATGAACCGAAACTTGAAGATGTGAGTCTTGCATACCTGCCGCGCAACGTTGCCCCTGAAGTTCTCGCGGTCAACGTTCTTCCGCCTGGCGTTGCTTTGCAGCAGCAGATCCAAATTCAAATTGATCCAAACATCGAGGCTTCCGGTCTTGATACGGCGCTCTTCGGAATTATCGCGCAAGCGCCTCCGCGCCGTTTGTATCAACGTGGTGCGCGCGCGCTGCAATGGCAAGCCGAAGATCGCAACGGCGATACGCTGGAGTACGCCGTCTATTATCGATCGCTAAACGAAACGACGTTTCGTCTGTTGAAGGATCACATTCGCGAAACGTTCTACACAGTTGATGGCGCAAGCCTCGCCGATGGTCGGTACATCTTTCGCGTTGTCGCCTCCGACGCTTTGGATAATCCAATCGGACTGGCAGCAATGGCGGAGCGAGTCAGCGAACCGGTCGACATTGATAACACGCCGCCGGTGATCCGATCTGTCGGCCAACTACAGGCTAATGGCGATCAGGTGCGCGCGGTTTTCGATGTTGAGGACGCCACGGGTCGGATAAAGCGAGCCGATGTAAGCGTCGACGGAAGCGCTTGGCGAGAAGTGTTTCCTGATGATGGCATCGCCGACGGCGCCAAAGAACGGTACTCGCTGGACGTCGCGAATAGTGGGCCAGGCGAACATACTATTTCGTTGCGAGCCTTTGATAGCAGCAATAACGTTGGCAACATCAGCGTCACATATCGGCGATAACGAGCACGATATGGTGCGAAAACGGGCTCGGTCGCCTTTATCCGTCAGGTTCTTCGGATGTCGGTGGCGATGTCAAAATCGCAATATCTATCGCTTCATCAGAGACTCAACGAACTTTTGGCGCTGATGAAACGTCAAAGAATCGGGACTTGGCATCGAGTTTGCTGAAATTGGGGCAGCGCAGCTCCCCGCCTCTCCCGCGTGAATACGCAAAGCACGGAGGCGGCAAGTAGTGATGAAGGAACTTAGACGAATTTTCACGGTGGTACTGATGGCGGCGATTCTCTCGATCCCTGCTTTCACGCAGATGACGGCGTTCGGTCAGAAGAATGACAACCGTCCACCCAAAGAGACGCCGAAAGTGAAGGAAAAAGATAAGCCCCCGCCAAGCAACAGCAACAACAGTCAGGGTAATAACAATCGGCGGAAGCCATAGTCCCGTGGCTTGAGAATTTTTGGAAAGAAGCCCGCGAGTTTTATCTCGCGGTTTTATTTTCTTAAGAGGCTTAACGCCCAAGCTCCTACCGGCAACTCGTTAACAATTTTTAAGGTCGAGCAATGCTAAAGCGTATCGCCTTGTCCTCTGGGCCATCGCCCGCGATCGTAGTGCCGGAAGTAACCTTGGAGCTGACATAATCCGAAGTGCCAACGAAGCCCATAATTGGAACATAAGCGTCGCGACGAGGCGTGTTCGGTTTCATGCTTGGATCAAGCGACTTCCCATCAACAGGCGCAGCTTCGGGCGGTTGGATGCGCTCGGCTTATAGGCGATCATCAATGGCACGATAACCGCGGAATCAACCCAAAGCTATCCCAATTTACTTTCCCGAGAAACAGGCGGCGAAGTGCTTAGGGATTGTCCGAATAACCCCTTCGAGCCTGTGAAGCCGGGCGCATCAGATTCTTTAGGCCAAGAGAACGGCCAACCGATGCAATTTCGTGAGAATTCATGATCGTTTTTCACTTCAATGTGTGTGCGAAAGTGTAGTGTGACGCACAAACGGGCGACCCGAAATCAAAAGGGTCGCCCGTAAGTTATTGAAAAATATGGTGCCCGCTAGTAGATTCGAACTACTGACCCCTCGCGTGTGAAGCGAGTGCTCTACCGCTGAGCCAAGCGGGCATATGATTTAAGGAAGCTTAAGCTATAACGCTACTTCTTTCAATTCCAAGGACTTAGCGTCCACACCGACTGTTCCCGTTGTTCCCTGAATTCCCGTAAAAGTCC
>Ga0066679_10000479_pt1 | contig 13599 bp, 11 predicted proteins | sample GraSoiAngelo_128_FD_62298 | JGI IMG/M metagenome (GOLD analysis project Ga0066679, IMG submission 62298) | Grasslands soil microbial communities from the Angelo Coastal Reserve, California, USA - 14_0927_12_20cm | ecosystem: Environmental > Terrestrial > Soil > Grasslands | place: USA... | reverse complement strand
AAGGAGTCGACCACGGCGATCGTCTTGCCCTGGCCCTGGTTGCCCGCGGCCAGCAACTTGGCGTAGTCGTAAGCGTTGTGCATCGCGGCCGGAGTGAAGCACCGCCTGCCGGCTGCGTTGCAGGCGGCCTCCGAGGGCGGGTTGGCGCCGGCGCCGATGTATGCCCAGTCGCCGAGTGCCGGCCGGACGAGGACCTGCGAAACGGACGGTAGGACGGGCGTCGTGGCCTGGGCGGTGAGACTCAGGACCCCGATCGCTCCGATCGCCAGGCGGCGGAGCCATGAACCAACGATCGAGCCTGTCATAGACACATTCCTCTCCGCTGGTGCCCCGGACCCCCCAGGGCGGTAGCGAAGATGTTATAGCGCCGTGCTGACGAAGGCCAACCCGGGCCGGCCGGAATTGCCAAGCGGACGCTAGCCGGTCTCGTTGCTGGAGTCGAGCGGTGCCGCCTCGATGCCGCCGAAGACGAGCGGCACCCAGCGAGCGCGGAGCGGCGCGCTGCCAAAGCTCATCGGCACCCTGACATCCTCCCGGCCGCGGGGGTTCAGGACCAGGGAGCTGGAAGGCGTCGAGTCGAAGCGCGACGAGCCGCCCAGCTGGACCCGGCGCACCAGGTAGCTGGTGGTCACGCCGAAGTCGCTGTCACCGACCTTGAGGACGATGCAGAAGGGGGAGAAGGCGACCACTCCCAGCTGCTGGCCCTCGACCTGGGCGGTCAGCTCCAGCCCGTCGCGGCCAGGACCTCCGGTGGCGAAGCTGACGGGGAGGACGAAGATCGCCGCCAGCAGCAGCGCCGGCACCACGCCCCAGCGGAACACCTTTCTCTTTTCGGCGAAAGCTTGCCGGGCTAGCGGACGCGGTCCCGGCGGCCTTGACAGGGCACGCAGGTCGTCGCTTCGGGGGCAAACTCGAGCCGTTCGGCGGGGATCGGCTCGCTGCAGTCCTCGCAGTAGCCATAACGGCCCAGCTCGAGGCGGTCCAGCGCTTTCGCCAGCTGCTGCTGCAGGGAGGCGCGCAGGTCGGCCACCCGCTGCGCGATCTCGCCGTCGATCACAACCTGGGCGATGTCGCCCTCATCACCAGCGGTGCGCTCATCGGGACGCGCGACCGCCACCGCCGACCCCGTCGCGGTCTCTTGGGCAAGCCTGCGGAGGCGAGCTTCGCTGGTCGCCACTGCTCTGTTCCAGTTCTTGGTCACGACCTGGTTTCCCCTCTTGGGTGGGCTAATAAAACTTGTGGAGCTGACTATAACATTAGCTCCCACGTTGGCGGTAACTTTTGCGATACCGAATCCGTCGCTGCGGCTTGAACGCAAGTGTCACAACTGGTACTGCCCACCGGAGCGAGAAACGTGTTCGCCGTGGTCACGCCGCCTCGCCGAAGCGGAGGGCGATCAAAAGTGGTATTGACCAGTTGCCAAGAATCTGCTTTAATCCGCTGCCATGTACGGCGGCGGAGGCCAAGACCAGCTGCGCGAGGCGAGACCATGAGCAAGACCGAGGAGACCCGCGACCGGGTTCTCGATCTCGTCGAGGCGCTCACGGTCGGCCAGGCGATCCCCTCCGAGCGCCAGTTGAGCATCGACCTTGGAGTTTCCCGGCTGACCCTTCGAGCCGCCCTCGACGAGCTGGTCCGGGACGGATACCTGGATCGCCGTCACGGCAGCGGCACCTATGTGACCGAGCCGAAGATCGCCCAGCCGCTGACGCTCACCTCCTTCAGCGAGGAGATGCGCCGGCGCGGGATGGTCCCCGGCAGCCGCACGCTGGAGCTCACCGTCACCAGCGCCGGCGCCCGGCTCGCCCGCCGCCTGCAGGTCTCGCCGGAGGAGCCGCTGCTGCGGGTGAAGCGACTTCGCCTCGCCGACGGCGAGCCGATGGCGATGGAGGTCCTTCACATTCCGCAGGCTCTGGTCCCGGGGCTGACCAAGGCCGACCTCGAGAACCGCTCTTTCTACGAGGTCCTGGCGGAGAGATACGAGATCGTGATCGGGTCTGGCACCCAGACCATCGAGCCCACCGTGACCAGCGAGGAGGAGTCCGAGGTGCTGGGGGTGCCCCTGCACACGCCGGCCTTTCTCTTCGAGCGGACGACCGTCTCCGAGTCAGGGCGGATCGTCGAGTTCGTCCGCTCCATCTACCGCGGCGACCGCTACCGCCTGGTCGCCGACCTCACACCGCAGCGGAGCCGCAACGGGCGCGCGGCCGGCGCCCTGAAGGCGCGGCAGCCGTAGCGGTGGGAGGGCCATTGGCGACCGCAGACAGCACGGCGCACCCGCGCCGCAAACAAAAAGTCAGGGGGAACAAATTTCGATGCACATGAGACCCAGGAAGCTCCTGCTCACCGCGCTCGGGGCGGCGCTGGTGCTGGTCGCCGCGGCCTGCTCCAGCGGGGCCAGCAACACCAACACTCCCGCCGAGACCGGGCCGCTCACCATCTGGCTGATGAACGGCAGCGCTCCGCAGTCCGTGATCGACGGGGTGAACGCCGACTTCAAGGCGAAGCACCCGAACGTCACCGTCAACGTCGAGATCCAGCAGTGGTCGGATGTCGGGACCAAGCTCGACACGGCCTTCGCCGGCAGCAACCCACCCGACGTCATGGAGCTCGGCAACACGCTGGTCGCGAAGTACGCCGCGGCCGGCGCCCTGCAGAACATCAGCGGCAAGAAGTCCGGCTATGACAACTCCGGCACCTGGCTGCAGTCATTGACCGACTCCTGCACGCTCAACAGCAAGCTCTACTGCGTTCCCTACTACGCGGGCAGCCGCGCCGTCATCTACCGCAAGGATCTCTTCGCAGCCGCCGGCGTACAGCCGCCGGACAGCCTCGACGGGCTGCTCAGCGTGGGCCAGAAGCTGATGGCCGCCAACAGCTCCGACCCCAACTTCTCCGCTCTCTACTACCCGGGCAAGTACTGGTACGCCGCGCTGCCTTTCGTCTGGGACTTCGGCGGCGACATCGCCACCCAGTCCGGCGGCAAGTGGTCGGGAGCCCTCAACAGCTCCAACTCCCAGCAGGGCCTGACGACCCTCAACAAGCTGGTCACCACGCTTTCCAAGGCTGACAAGACCGGCGACGAGGCGAAGCAGGATGCGTCCTTCGCGCAGGGCCACATCGCGATGATCGTCGCCAACGGCTGGGAGGTCGGCGTCATCACCGACCCCAAGGGCGGCGACCCGAACCTCAAAGACAAGCTCGGCGCCTTCCCGATCCCAAGCCACAACGCCGGCCAAACCGCCCCGGTCTTCCTCGGCGGCTCCGACCTCGGCATCGCGGCCAAGAGCAAGAACCAGGCCCTGGCCAACGAGTGGGTAGGGCTGCTCACGGGCAACAAGCACATGAACGAGATGGCGACCGTCGGCGGCGTAATCCCCAACTCGACCTCCATGCTGAGCCTGGGCACGGGGATCAACGCGGTCTTCTATGGCGCCGCCAAGAACAGCCGCTTCGTCCCCAACTCGCCGAACTGGGCCAGCGTCGAGAACGCCAACATCATCCCCGACATGCTGGTCTCGATCTTCACCGGAAAAGCCTCCATCGCCGATGCGACGAAGGCCGCAAGTGACAAGATCACCACGACGCTGAACGGATAAGACTTCGCTTAGGGGGCAGGGTTCGATGGGTACGGCAGTCAAGGCGGACGCCGAGAGCGCAGCCGCGACGCCGTCCCTCGAACCGGCCCTCGCCCGGCGCCGGCCACGGCCAAGCCGGCGCGGCCCAGGCAGAAGGACCCTTCCCTACACTCTGATCGCCCCGGCCGCGATCGTCATCTTCGGGGTCCTCGCATATCCGCTCGGAATGCTGGCCTGGATCTCCTTCCAGCACTACGGGCTGAAGGAGCTGATCGCCCACCAGGGCGATTGGGTCGGCCTGCAGAACTACACCACGCTGCTTGCCGACCCCTTGTTCCTGCGCGTGGTCCTGGTCTCGGTCGTGTTCACGCTCGTCAACGTCGGACTGACGCTGCTCTTCAGCACCCTGATCGCGCTGCTGATGAGCAAGGTCAGCCGCGTCATCCGCGTCCTGCTCGCCAGCGGCCTGATCTTCGTCTGGGCCACACCCGTGATCGTCGCCGTCGACATCTGGCAGTGGATGTTCGACTACGAGTTCGGCGTCGTCAACTACCTGCTGACGCAGATGCGCGTGTTCGGCAGCCTCATCCACCACAACTGGTTCGAGAACACCGTCCAGGGTTTCTCGGTGATCACGGTGATCGTCGTCTGGGGCGCGATCCCCTTCGTCGCCATCACCCTCTACGCCGCGCTGAGCCAGGTGCCGGACGACGTCCTCGAGGCGGCTGAAGTTGACGGCGCCAATCCCTGGCAGGTCTTCTGGGGCGTGACGGCGCCGATGCTGAAGCCGATCTTCCTGATCGTCACCAGCCTCTCCACGATCTGGGACTTCCAGGTCTTCAACCAGATCTACGTCCTGCTCAACCAAAGACCCAGCTCGAACTTTTTCACGATCGCGATCTACTCCTACCGGGAGTCGTTCGGCGTCACCCAGTACGGGCTCGGCGCGGCGATCGCGGTGGTCATGGTGCTGGTGCTGATCGCCGTCACCTACTTTTACGTCCGGCAGACGCTGCAGACCGTGGATCTGGCGACGTGATCGCTCCTGGGACGGCCACTCGGGTCGAGCTGGGGGCCGTCGCTCGAGCCCGGTCACGGGTCGTCAACCAGGTCAGCTGGCGGCGCCGGCTCGGCCAGTCCGGTTATGACGCGGTCGGGCTGGCCGTCTTCGTGGTCATGCTCTTTCCCCTCTACTGGATGGTCGCGACGGCCTTCAAGCCCGGCCGCGACATCCTGGCGCTGACGCCGAAATGGTTTCCCGCGCCGTTCACGCTGCAGAACTTCCAGGACGCGGTCGCGCGGCCCTTTTTCTTCGATGACGTGCGCAACAGCCTGGTCGTGGTCGGAGCGACGGTGCTGATCTCGCTGGCGCTCGCCTTCCTGGCCGCGATGGCCGTGGCGCGGTTTGGGTTCAGGGGCCGCAGCGCCTTCGTGGTGCTGATCATCGGAGTTCAGATGGTGCCGCTGAACGCGCTCATCATCCCGCTCTACCTGACGCTCGACCGCGTGGGTCAGACGGACAGCCTCGCCGGTGTGATCGCCGTCTACCTGGCGGTTGTGCTGCCCTTCATGGTCTGGACGCTGCGCGGCTTCATCGCCAACATCCCGGTCGAGCTGGAGGAGGCGGCCATGATCGACGGCTGCCGGCGCGAGGAAGCGTTCGTGCGGATCGTGCTGCCGCTGATCGGGCCCGGCCTGGTGGCGACCGCCATCTTCGGGTTCATTCAGGCCTGGAACGAGTACATCGTCGCCTACGTGCTGCTCAGCACCAACAGCAAGCAGACGCTCACGGTCTGGCTGGCCTCCTTCACCACCAACCATGGGCCCCAATGGGGTCCGCTGATGGCCGCCGCGACGCTGACCGGGCTGCCGGTGGTGGCCTTCTTCCTGCTCGTCCAGCGAAACCTCGCCGGCGGCCTCACGGCCGGCTCGGTCAAGGGCTGACGGCCGCGGTGGCAAGCACTACCGCGCAGCTGGCCGACCGCTGCCTGCTGCCGGGCTTCGTCGGGACCAGGGCCCCCGATTGGGTGCGGCGGCGCGCCGCGGCGGGGCTGGGCGGGGTGGTGCTTTACGGACGCAACGTCGAGTCGCCCGAGCAGCTCCGCCGGCTGACCGACGACCTCCATTCCGAACGTCCCGGGCTCCTGGTTTCGATCGACGAGGAGGGCGGCGACGTCACCCGACTCGAGGTCCGGACGGGCAGCTCCTATCCCGGCAACCTCGCCCTCGGCCAGGCGGGAGACCTGGAGCTGACGCGGGCAGTCGCCTTCGCCATGGGCTCCGAGCTGGCCGCCGCGGGGATCGACCTCGACCTCGCGCCCGACGCCGACGTCAACAGCAACCCGGCCAACCCCGTGATCGGGGTCCGCTCCTTCGGCGCCCAGCCGGCGCTGGTGGCCGCCCACACGGCCGCCTTCGTGGAGGGTCTCCAGGGCGCCGGGGTGGCGGCTTGCGCGAAGCATTTCCCAGGCCACGGGGACACCTCCACCGACTCCCACCTGGAGCTGCCGGTGGCGGCCGAAGACCCACGGCTGGGCGCCCTCGAGCCTTTTCGGGCGGCCATCGCGGCCGGTGTGCGGTCGATCATGAGCGCCCACCTGCTGGTTCCGGTGCTGGATTCGGTCCCGGCCACCTTGAGCCACCGCATACTCACCCAACTGCTGCGCGACGAGCTCGGGTTCGGGGGCCTGGTGATCACGGACGGGCTGGAGATGCGCGCCATCAGCGACGGCGTCGGCATCGCCGAGGGCGCTGTCGGCGCCCTCGTGGCCGGCTGTGACGCCCTCTGCATCGGCGGCGGTCTCGCGGAAGAGTCGATCGTCGACGAGCTCCGGGACGCGATCCTCGAGGCCGTTCGCTCCGGCCGGCTGAGCGAGGAGCGCCTGGCGGAAGCCGCGGGTCGAGTCGACTCCCTGGCGGCCTGGAGGGCCGAGCGGCAGCCGGCGCCGGCCGCGCAACGGGGGGTGGGCCTGGAGGCCGCCCGGCGGGCGGTTCAGGTCGAGGGACCGGTTCGGGCAGGCGCCGATGCCCTGGTCGTCCAGCTGCGGCCGGGCGCCTCGATGGCGGTCGGGGCGGTGGCCTGGGGCATCGCTCCGCCCGCCCTCAGCTTCGATGGACCTCCGGTGGACGTCGACGGAGTGCTGCGCCGCGCCGAGGGCCGGGGCCTGGTGCTGGTCGTCCGTGACCTGCACCGCCACGCCTGGCAGGCGGACGCAGTCGAAGCCCTGCTCGCCCGCCGGCCGGATGCCGTCCTGGTCGAGATGGGCCTGCCGGCCCGCCGGCCGGCGCGGGCCGGGAGCTATGTGTCGACCTTTGGCGCGGGCCGGGTCAACGGCCAGGCCGCGGCTGAAAGGGTGCTGTCGTGAGCGAGAGCCCCCACCCGCGCGCCGACGAGCTCAGCTGGCTCTCGACGCGCGAGCTGATGGCCCTGCTGCAGGCGGAAGACCGGGTTGCCGTAGACGCGGTCGGCGAGCACCTCGACCGGGTCGCCGAGGCGGTCGACGCGATCGCGACGCGTCTGCGAGCCGGAGGCCACCTTCACTACTTCGGCGCCGGGACCAGCGGCCGGCTGGCGGCGCTCGACGCCGTCGAATGTGCGCCGACCTTCGGCCTCGAGCCCGGAGTGGTGATCGCGCATGACGCCGGCGACGGAGAGGCCGAGGACGACCGCCGGCGCGGTGCCGGCGAAGCTCGGGAGGCTGCCCTCCAGCGAGATGACGCCGTCGTCGGCGTCAGCGCCAGCGGCCGAACCGGTTACGTCCTGGCGGCAGTGGGCGAAGCCCGCGCAGCCGGAAGCCTGGTCGTCGGCCTGAGCTGCGCCCCCGGCTCGCCGCTGGGCGCGGCCTCGGACGTCGCAATCGAGGTCGAGACCGGGGCCGAGGTGATCGCCGGCTCGACCCGGCTGAAGGCCGGCACCGTCCAGAAGGTGGTCCTGAACATGCTCAGCACCGGCGTCTTCATCCGGCTCGGGCGCACCTACCGGGGCCGGATGGTGGACGTGGTCGCCTCCAACGACAAGCTCCGCGCCCGGGCCGCCGCGATCGTCGCCGACCTGACCGGGGCTTCCGCCGCGGCGGTTCAGCGCGCGCTGGCCGAGTCCGGCGGGAGCGCCAAGCTGGCCATCCTGATGCTCCGCTGCGGCCTGGCCGCCGGCGAGGCCCGCTCCCGGCTCTCCTCGGTCGGGGGCGACCTCGCCGGCGCCCTGGGCGAGGGCGGCCGGTGAGCATCCTGGTGCGGGGCGTCGTCTACGGGCTCACCGGCGGTCCCGGCTCGGTCCTGGTCGAGGACGGCTTCATCAGCTGGGTGGGCCACGGCAAGCCGCCGCGGCAGCCCGAGGAGGTCATCGAGACCGAGCCCGGCGAGCTGGTCGCGCCGGGCTTCTTGGATCTCCAGGTGAATGGGTTCTGCGGCCACGACGCCGCGGCCGGGCCGGGCGCGATCACGGCCATCTCGAAGGCGCTTCCCGCAACCGGGGTGACCGCCTTTCTGCCCACCCTGATCTCGGCGCCGGTGACCACCGGTGCCGCCTTCGTGACCATGGTGGCCAGCGCCGCCTCGCCTGGAGCGCGGGTCCTTGGCGCGCACCTGGAGGGACCCTTTCTCAACCCTTCTTTCCGGGGCGCGCACGAGCGGTCCTGCCTGGCCGAGCCCGAGCCCGAGCTGGTCCAGGTGGTGGCAGCGGCCGGGCCACGCCTGGTCACGCTGGCGCCCGAGCTGCCCGGGGCCCTGGCGGCCGTGGCGACCCTGCGGCGGGCCGGGGTCGTGGTCAGCGCCGGACACACCGGCGCGGACTTTGAGCAGGGCCGGCGCGCGGTCGAGGCGGGCGTTCGCTTCGGCACCCACCTCTACAACGCGATGCCGCCCGTCCACCACCGGCGCCCGGGCATCGCCGAGGCGCTGCTCCTCGACGACCGGGTCACGGTCGGATTGATCGTGGACGGCGAGCATGTGCACCCGGCAGTCTGCGAGTCGGTGCTGCGCATCAAGGGTCCGATGCGGGTCGCGCTGACGACGGACCAGACTGCGGCGGCCGGAATGCCTTCCGGCAGCTACAGCCTGTCGGGGCGCCCCGTCGCCAGCGACGGAAAGGTGGTCCGACTCGAGGACGGAACCCTGGCTGGGAGCGCCGCCTCCATGGACGACCTGCTGCGGCGCAGCGCCGCCCTGCCGGGATCGAGCCCGGCGCAGGCGGTCGCCATGGCCTCGACCGCGCCCGCCCGGGTGCTGGGCGAGCGCACCCTCGGGCGCCTGCGGGTGGGTGCCGCCGGCGACCTGGTCGTCCTCGACCGCGAGCTGAGGGTTCGCCTGACGCTGGTCGGCGGTTGCGTGCGGTACCGGCGGTGAGCACCTTTCGCGATGAGATCGGCGAGCAGCCGGCGGTCGCCCGGCGCCTGCTCGCCGAGGCGCGCCGGCCGGTGGCAGAGGCCGCGGACCGCCTGCGCGCCGAGCAACCCGCCGGCTTCGTGATCGCGGCACGGGGCAGCTCCGACCACGCAGCGCTCTACGCCAAGTACCTCTTCGGCCGCCGTAACCGGATGCTGGTCTCCCTGGCCGCGCCCTCGCTCTTCACGCATTACGCGGCGCCGCCCCGGCTCGCCGGCCACTGCGTGATCGGGATCTCCCAGTCGGGGGCCTCACCGGACGTGATCGCCGTTCTCGAGGAGGCCCACCGCCAGGGAGCGCCGACCCTCGCGATCACGAACGATCCGGATTCCCGGCTGGCGGCCGCAGCCGACCTCGTGATCGCCCTCGGAGCCGGCTCCGAGCGCAGCGTGCCCGCCTCCAAGACCTACACCGCGAGTGTCCTCGCCCTGGCCATGCTCTCGCAGGCTCTCGACCCCGAGCCGAGCCTGGCAGCCGCCCTCGAGCGCGTGCCGGCCGCCCTGGAGGACGCGCTCCGGCGAGACCTCGAGCTGGACCGCCTGGCACCGGCGCTCAGCGGCCCGCGGGCGGTCGTCCTCGGCCGCGGCTTCAACCTCTCGACGGCGGAGGAGATCGCGCTCAAGCTCACCGAGACCAGCTACCTGCTCGCCCGCGCCTGGTCGGTGGCGGACTTCGAGCACGGTCCGATCGCCCTCGTCGAGAACGGCTTCCCAGTCCTCCTGGCGGGTGCGACCGGCCCGGTCGAGAGGGACCTGGAGGGGATCGCCGCGCGGCTGGCCGAGTACGGTTGCCGGGTGGTCGGCCTCTTCGACGGCCGCGCCCTGTCGCTTCCCCCGGCCCAGACCGTGGTGATCGACTCGGGCCTGCCCGAAGAGCTCTCGCCGCTGCCGCTGGCTGTGCTCGGCCAGCTGCTTGCGCACCGCGTCGCCCTGGCCCGGGGCGTCGACCCCGACCGGCCGCGGGCGCTGCACAAGGTCACCAGGACCTGGTGAGAGACGGGCCCTGGCTGGGCCTCGACATCGGCGGCTCCAGGAGTCGTGCCCGCCTGGTCGCCGGCGAGCTGGTCGTGGCCGAGGCTGAGGCTCCGGGCGCCAACGCCGTCGCCCTCAGCGCGGCCCTGGTCGAGGGGCGGCTGACCGCACTGCTCGGCCGGCTCGATGGCCCGCGGCCGGCGGTCTGCTGCGCCGGCGCGGCCGGCGCTGAAGTGCCCGAGGCGAAGGAGCTCTACGACCGCCTCCTGGGCGGTCTGCTGCCGGGCTGCAAGGTGATCGTGGTGCACGACACGCGGCTGGTGCTGGCCGCGGCCGGGTTGGACGAGGGCATCGCGCTGGTCGCCGGGACCGGTTCGGTCGCCTACGGCCGGGCGTCCGGCGGCCGGGAGGCCATGGTGGGCGGCTGGGGCTGGCTGCTGGGGGACGACGGCGGCGGGGCCTGGCTGGTGCGCGAGGCGGCTCGCGAGGTGCTGCGGCGGTTGGACGCGGGGGACTCGCCGGGCATTCTCGGCGAGCGTCTGCTGGCGGCCGCCGGTGCCGCGGACAGGCACCAGCTGGCCGGCCATCTCCACCGGCTTCGCGAGCCGCGCCGCTGGGCGGCCCTCGCCCCGGTCGTCTTCGAGGCCGCCCCGGCCGACGAGGCCGCGGCGGCGGTGGTCGATCGGGCGGGCGCCGCGCTGTCCGCTCTCGTGGACGGCATCCGGGCAAGGGTTGGAATCGAAGGCCCGGTGGTGCTCGCCGGCGGCCTGCTGCTCAAGCAGCCCGCCCTCGAGGCGGCGGTCAGGCTGCGGTTGGGGGAGGGGCCGGTGCGGCTTCAGGAGCCGCCGGTGGCGGGTGCGGTCCGGCTGGCCAGGCTAGCCCGGTTTGGTGCCGTCGATCAGCTCTAGCACCAGGGGCTTGCCGCCCCGTGCGCCACGGCGGCGGGCGCTCGCGGCGGGCCGGTCGCGGAGGCCCGTCTCGCGGCCGAGCATCTTGACGATCTCCTCGGCGCTGACCGGTTTCGAGAAGTAGTAGCCCTGGCCGCGGCAGCCGAGGCTGCCCAGGATCTTCGCTTGCTGCTGGGTCTCGACGCCTTCGGCCACGATCTCGACGCCCAGGCTGTGGCCGAGGCCGACGATGGCGCGAAGGAGGGCCGCGCTCTTGGCCCCGCGCCCGGACGGGCGCAGGAAGGCCTTGTCGATCTTGATGATGTCGATCGGGAACTGGGCGAGGTAGCTGAGCGACGAGTAACCGGTGCCGAAGTCGTCGATGGCGACCTTCATGCCGGCCTGGCGCAGGCGCTGGAAGACGTGCGAGGTCTCCTCGCCCTCACGGATGACGGCGCTCTCGGTGATCTCCATGGTGACGCGGTCCGGTGACATGCCGGTGTCCTTCAGCACCTGCCGGATCTCGTTGACGATGTTCGGGCGCTGCAGCTGTCGAACGGAGAGGTTCACGCCCAGCCGCAGCTGGTGCTCGGGGAAGCGGAGCTCCCATTCGTGGACCTCCTTGCACGCCTTCTCCAGGACCCAGGCCCCGATCTGGCTGATCATTCCCGTCTCTTCGGCCAGGGGGATGAAGCGATCGGGTTCGACCATGCCCCGGGTCGGGTGGCGCCAGCGGACCAGCGCCTCGACGCCGTAGATCTGCTCGGAGTCGATCCAGACGATCGGCTGGTAGACGACCACCAGCTCGTTGCGATCGATGGCGCCGCGGAGGTCGTTCTCCGTCTCCAGCCGGTCCAGGGCGGCGGCGTGCATGCTGACCTCGAAGACCTCCCAGGTGTGCTTGCCCCGGCCCTTGGCGCGGTACATGGCCGTGTCGGCGTTGCGGAGCAGCTCCTCGGGGTCCTGAAGGGTGGGCGTGGAGAGCGCGATGCCGATGCTGAAGGCGGCGATCATCTCCACCCCGCCGGCTTTCAGCGGCAGCCGGAAGGAACCCAGGATGCGCTCCGCCACGGCAACGGGGTAGGAGTCGTCGGGGATCGCGTCGAGCAGGATTGCAAACTCATCGCCACCGAAGCGGGCGACCGTGTCAGCCGGTCCGACGCAATCCTGCAGCCGGCCGGCCACCGCGATCAGGAGCGAGTCGCCGGCGGCGTGGCCGAGGGAGTCGTTGACGTGCTTGAAGTCGTCGAGGTCCAGGAAGAGGACGGCCAGGCTGCCCCGGTCGTGGCGGTGCTGGGCCAGGGCCGCCGCGACCCGGTCCTTGAATAGGGTCCGGTTGGAGAGCCCGGAAAGGAGGTCGTGGTGGGCCTGGTGGCGGAGGCGCTCCTCCAGGTTCTTGCGCTCGGTGACGTCGCGGGTGTTGAGCACCACCGCCCGGACGTTGGGGTCGGCGAGCTGGTTGCTGAGGATGGTCTCCATGTATCGGTAGCTGCCGTCGGTGTGGCGCCAGCGGCCGCTCAACAGCTCCTGTCCATAGTCGGTACGGAGCAGGGTTTGGAAGGTGTTGTTGGCCTGGTTCAGGTCCTCGGTGTGGAGGATCTTCCAGAGCGTGCTGTTGAGAAGCCGGCCGGACTCGTAGCCGAGCAGCTTCTCGACCGCCGGGCTGACGTAGGAGATGCGTCCCTCCTCGTCCAGGAGGGTGATCACATCGGAGGAGTTCTGGACCAGGGAACGGAAGCGCGCCTCGCTCGACTTCAGGTTCTCGGTCGAACGGCGGAGGTCCTCGGCCAGGTTCACCCGCTCCAGGGCGAGGGCCACGCTGGAGCCGAGACGGGACAGCCCGTCGTCGACGCCCTTGGGCAGCGGCTCCAGGCCGGCCACCGAGAGGAGGCCGCGCAGCCGGCCCTCGATCGTCAAGGGGACCGCCGTCACCCAGCCGCTGAAGCCTGCCGCTTCGGCGCCACCCTCGGCCGGCATCTGGGGCCCCGCGAAGAAGGCCATCTTGTCGGCTTTCAGGCTCACCGCCTTCTGCTCCCGCAAGGCGGAGCGCAGCTGCTCCGGAAGCTCGGCGACGCGGACCTCGGGCACCTCGACCAGCCGCGTGGGCGGGCCCACCGCCACCTGGCGCTGCATGCGTCCGTTTCCGACCGAGATCGAGGTTCGGGCGCCCCGGACCGACTCCACCAGGCCCATGGCGCCTGCGATGGCCGCCTCGTAGACCGCCGGCGGGTTCTCGACCGCCACCAGCACGTCGGCCGACTCGGTCAGGACGCGCTCCCGGCGCAGCGCCTCCATGTAGGCCGCGAGGGTGACCTTCACCTGGTGCATCAACCAGCCGCCGGCGGCGAAGCCGGGCACGTTGACCAGGACCTGGGCAACGGTCTGCGGGTCGCCGTGGGTCGTGATCGTCACCCAGGCGACGGCGGCGATCAGCGGTGCGAGGAAGAGCGTGGTGATGGCGGCGACGCCCCACGCCGACCCGAAAAGGGACCGGAAGAGGAGAACGCCGTAGAAGAGCAGGTAAAGGCGGACCGGGTTGCTGACCTCGAGCCCGGCCCCGAAAAGTGCGGCGGCGGCGACGAGGTCCATCCAGAGCGGCGACTTGCCCCGCCAGTAGGCGACGGCGGCATAGAGCACGAGGTAGGTCAGCGAGTAGGAGGCGATCAGCTGGGTGAGATCCTGGCGCGGCCCGCGCAGCACGAAGAAGGCGCTGATGGTGGCGTTGAGGACGAAAAAGAGGAGGAAGAGGAAGCGGACCCGGTCGAGGATGCTGCTCCGGGT
>Ga0066679_10000476_pt1 | contig 13625 bp, 14 predicted proteins | sample GraSoiAngelo_128_FD_62298 | JGI IMG/M metagenome (GOLD analysis project Ga0066679, IMG submission 62298) | Grasslands soil microbial communities from the Angelo Coastal Reserve, California, USA - 14_0927_12_20cm | ecosystem: Environmental > Terrestrial > Soil > Grasslands | place: USA... | reverse complement strand
GCCGGTCCGGCCGTGGTTCCTCGCCATCGTCGTCAATCAGTGTCGCAACATCCGCCGGACGCGCTGGTTTCGGTTCGTGCGTACCTCCGACGATTTCCGTTTCGACCGTGGCGTAGAACCCGGCGTCGAGAGGATCGACCTCGCCCGGGCGCTGGCCCGGCTGTCGGAAACCGACCGCCAGGCCCTGTTTCTGTACTTCTACCTGGACCTACCTGTCGACGAGGTGGGCGTTGCGCTCGGGATATCGGCGGCGGCGGCGAAAGGCCGGATCTACCGCGCGTGCCACCGCCTGCGCCCGGATCTCGCAGAGGAGGACTTGTGATGGACGACCTGCGCAACGACCTGCGTTCCATTTTCGAACGCCAGCAGTCGGGCCTGCGCGAGCTCCGCGGTACGCGCGAGACCGTGATGAAGCGCGCGCTCGTGAGAAAGGACGAGCCTCTCGGCGGGCGTCTGAACATCGCGGCCGGTATCGCCGCCGTAATCATCGCGGCCTTGGTCATCGCCACCTTCGCTTACGTCCGGGGACGAAGCGTCGGCCACGAAGGCCCGTTGCCGGGCGCCTCCTCCGCCCGCGTGGCGACACCGTTGGTCAAGCCCCCGAGCATCCCGCCCCGGACCGCGATCCTGGACATCGACCTCGTCGACCTGTCGACCGGTTGGGTCCTCTTCACCACCTGCGTGCAACCGATGACCGGCGCGTGCCACTACTCGGTCGTGGCGACGACTGATGGCGGCGCTTCATGGTCGAAGCCGGTGCAGGTCGGCGGCCAGTTCGACTATGCCAATGGGGATGCTCCGCGAACGGTCCACTTCGTCGACAAGACAGACGGTTTCGTCTATGGAGGCGGGTTCGCGTTTGTCACCCACGATGGCGGGCGGACGTGGGCACACCTCAACATCCAGGCTGTATTCATCGAATTCATCACCGGGCGCGACGGAATCGTCTGGGCCGCGACGTATCCGTGCGCCAAAGGCACGTCTTGTCCATATGAGATTCGCTCGAGCGTCGACGGGGGCGTTACATGGTCTTCGCCGCACGAGGTTCCGGCGATCCTCCCTCCACTCCAAGGGGTAGCGTTCGCGGCCAGCGGTTTGGTGGTGGGGACGTTCACGGACCTGATGATCACCCTCGACGGCGGGGCGACCTGGCGGGTGATCAAATCCGCGTGCGCAACCGCGGTCTCGCCGGAACAGATCGCCACCAGCGATGGGCTCGAACTATGGCTTCTGTGCACCGATGGCGCCAAGAACGAGACGCTGTACGTTTCGGAAAACGCGGGCGCGTCCTGGTCGCAGCGCGCCCTCCCGCTGCCGAGCGGGCCTAAGTCCGGGCTGAGCGGAGCCACCGGCCTGCTATCGCCCTCGGCGGGCACGGCGCTCCTCAACCCGGGTCGAGGCGTCATGGTCAGCCACGACGGCGGAACGACGTGGGCGCATGCGGGTCCGGCCGACGTTCAGTTCGGCGCGATTCGCTTATGCAGCGCCGGCGACGGTTGGGCGATCGACGATCAGCACTACATCTGGGCTACCGATGACGGCGGCGATCACTGGACGCGAGTGGCGGGACTCCAGATCGCGTCGCCCTGAAGCGTCGAGCCGGAAGCTCCATCATTTCGGTGAATTGACGAGCGCCCACGCCATCGCCGCCAAGCTCACCTGGGCGCAGGTGCACGCTTTCCGGCTCACCAGGCATCACCTCACAGGCCTTGCGCCGAAGAAGGATCTCGTTCGAGTCACCGGCGATATCGGCGGCGCGCAGGCACAGGTCATGTCCGCCGCCGAGCTGCAGATCGCGGTGCGGTCCGATTGCACCGTCAAGGACGTGCGGCGTGCACTCTGGCAGGACAAGAAGCTCGTCAAGACATGGCTGATGCGCGGGACGCTCCACCTCGTGCCGGCGGACGACCTTCCCGTGTTCACCGCGGCGATGAGCAGCCACCTGGTCCGAAGCCCGGCCGCGTGGCTGAAATACACGCAACTGACCGAGCGCGAATTCACGGATGTCATCCAGGCGATCGGCGACGCCCTGGACGGGCAGGCGCTCACCCGCGAAGAGCTGATCGGGAAGGTCGGCAAGGGCCGCTCGGAGCGAATCCAGGTCGCTCTCAAGTCAGGTTGGGGCGGTCTCCTGAAGCCGGTCGCCCGCAAGGGCCTGCTGTGCTTCGGCCCAAGTCGCGGGCAGAGTGTCACTTTCGTGCAGCCACATCGCTGGCTGGGCCGATGGCGCGACCTCGACCCCGAGGCCGCCCTGGTCGAGATGGGTCGCCGGTACCTGCGCGCATACGGGCCCGCAACCAAGAATGACTTTGCGCGCTGGTGGGGCAACTGGCCGGGCATCGGCAAGGCTGCGTGGATCGGAATGGCTGACGAGCTGGCGCCGGTCAGCGTCGAAGGCCAGCGTGCGGACATCCTGGCGGCCGACCTCGACATCATCACGTCGGCGGCACCTGTTTCCGGGGTGAACCTGCTGCCGGGCTTCGACCCTTATCTGATGGGCCACTCCAGCCGCGACCACCTCTTCGATGCGCAGTACCGCTGGCGTGTGAGCCGCATCGCCGGCTGGATCTCGCCGGTCGTGCTGCTGGACGGCCGCGTGATCGCGACCTGGACTCACCAGCCGGCAAAAGCGAATCTGGTCGTCTCGGTCAAGCCTTTTCGCAGACTCACGGCAGCAACGATGAAACAGGTGAACGGTCGGGCTCAAGAGATCGCTTCGGCACTGGGTCTGTCCGGTGCAACTGCGAAAGTGGCCGTCTAGCTCGCCCGGGAGATGTCGCCTTTGACCACTCGGAGCTGAGCTTCACGCTGCTTGAGCCGTCGATTTCTCTGCCATCGTTCTCGGGTGAGCGCGACGCCCCACATGATCACCGCCGCCACCGCCGTGGCGGCCTGGATTCCCGCCACCGTGAAGAACGCGGCCTCGATGCCATAGCCTCTGGCCCTCAGTCCAAGTGCCAGGACGCCTCCCATCAGGCCGATCACAGGCCTCACGGCCCAGGATCCTGGAAGCAGGCGCCGGTCCGCCAGCAGCAGGCCGGCCACGAACCACGTCGGCCCACTATCGAGCTGGAACACGGGATCCCAGTGGAAGAGATAGATCGGCACCATGGCCCCAAGCAAGAACGCGGCGAGCACGACCAGGCTCAAGCGCCGCGCATACGCCAACCACGCGATCGCGATGGCGATGGCGAGCAATGAAGTCGCGAACACGGGGCCGGGCACGTTGCCCACATACAGGCGCACCGGGTCGATCGGGGCAGCTTGTGGCCCGAAGTAGTGGAACCAGATCCCAATCGGGTCGGCGAATGGATGGCCGGTGACCGGGTTCACATAACTGAATGGATCTCCGCGCGTCACCAGGGCGACGACCGCATAAGCCAGGAGGCCGACCTGCGCGCGGATGGCCGGCACGTAGCGTGCCCGGACGACTTCAAGGATCACGGCCAGCGCTGAGATGGCGAGCGTGACCGCGATCGGGGCGGCGGGCCCAACGAGCGCAACTCCGAACACAGATGCGATCAGCGGGCTCGCCTGCGGTCGCGCGATCTGACGGCGCCACAACAGATGAACGATCACCTGCCCGCCGATGCCGAACGCGAGCGCGGCACCCAGCATCTCGACAGCGGGGAGCTTGAAGATGATGAGACCGGCTGCAACGGGAGCTATCAGCGCGATCCCGACGATGAGGTCATCCGGAAGCGAGGCCGGATTGAATGCGGCCCGGTCAAGCCAGGCCCCGGCTCGAGCCAGCACGCATGGATTGTAGGGATCTAGGCCCGACACACACCTCGGGCCCCTTGCCGGCGGCGCCTCGCGGGCGCGGCCGGACCTCCCCCTGGGATGGGGAGGCCAGCCCGTTTGGGTGATAATCGGCAGGCTCGTGTCGCTTTCCAGCCGACGTCTTGCCGCGACGCTGGTGGCGTTGATCGGGGTTTTCATCGTCAGCGCCGGCGCCATGGCCGAGACGCTCCCCGACTCGACGTGGGTGGGCCTGGCCCCGCTACCTCAGCAAGGCCGATCACCGGTGTTCGCGCTTGCGGTCGATCCTGCTGACAATCACCTGGTCATCGCCGGGAACTCGCAGGGTGCGCTGCTGCGCTCCTCTGACGGCGGTTCGACGTGGACCACCGTTCATACCGGACGCGCAGCTCTGACGACCATCGTCTTCAGCCCTTACACGGCGGGGTTGGTCCTGGCAGGTGCGCGCGGAGGCGGAGCGCTGATCAGCACCGACGGGGGAGCGAAGTGGAATGCGGTCAGCGGTCTCGACGGGCGTGACGTGCGTGTCTTTGGATTCGCGCTCGCTCTCATCGCCGCGGGCACCGACAACGGCGTTTACACCAGCATCGACGGAAGCTCGTGGAAGCAGTCTGGATTGCCGAACACCAGCATTGACGCCATTGCTGTGGCGGCGATTCACTCGCCGGTGCGCCTGGTGGCCGGCAGCGACACCTCGACGAACGCGGCCGGTCCGCCCCTTTACGAGAGCACCGACGGGGGTGCCACGTGGAGCTCGATCCCCGCTCCCATCAGCGGCACGGTCATCTCGCGCCTCGCGGCGGGACCGCTGCCGCCGACAGGAAATGTGAGACCGCTGGTCGCGGGCACGAACTCGGGTCTCTTCCTGTCCAAAGACAATGGAGCAACCTTTGCTCCGCTCAGCGGCGGTGACCTGCTTCCGTCGATCGACTACACGCAGGTTGCATTCGTCACCGATCACTACGACCGTTTCTATGTGGCGAGTGACGGAGGTGGATCGCGCACGGGCGGTGTGTGGCTCACAAAGGACGCAGGCAAGAATTTCACCTGGCTGGTGCCGCCGATCCCGTCGATCACGGCACTCACAGTTTCGAACGACGAGGCGCCAATCCTGTATGTGGCGACGTTCCGGGCGACGGATCACACTCCCGCCTTGTGGGCATACCACGACACGGGTGGATCCCCGCGAGGCCCAGCGACCGCCACGCCCCCCGCCAGCGGCGTTCGAATCGGCCGCAACGACCAGAATGGCCTGTTCGATTTCCTGCGACCGCTGTCATCGTCACAGACGCCATACATCGCACTTGGGGTCGCGGCGCTGCTCATCCTCGCGCTCGCCGCGGTCTCGCATTTCCGCGCCAGCCGTAGGTAGACTCGCCATTCAGTGACATCGCCGCACGCCCGACTCCGCGACCTCGGTCTCGAGCTGCCGGCCCCGCCGGCCCCGCTGGCCTCCTACATCCCCACGCTGCTCGTGCCAATTGGAGAACGGAGGTCGTTGTTGTACATCGCGGGGCAGGTCTCGGCCCGCGACGGCAAGCGGCTGACGGGTCGCTGCCCGGATCAGGTGAGCATGGAGCAGGCCCAGGAAGCAGCCCGTGCTTGCGCGCTCAGCTTGCTCGCCCAGATGGAGTCCGCGGCAGGACTGGACAACGTCGAGCAGGTGGTCCAGCTGACGGGATTCGTGCTGTCGACTGATGACTTCGGTGATCAGCCGAAGGTGATCAACGCTGCATCTGACCTCATCGCGGAGGTGCTTGGCGACGCCGGCAAACACACGAGGGTCGCCATCGGCACAAATGCTTTGCCCTTCCTGGTGACGGTCGAGATCGCTGCGGTCGCGGTTGTCCGCACCGGCTGAAGTGGAGCGGGTGCCGCCTCGCCGCCCGCGAATCATCCTCGTCGGCAGTGTCATCTATCTGGCGCTGATCTTCGGCGTGATGCTGTGGCGCGGCATCTCGATCGAGCCCGAGTGGGTGGTGTTGGCGCTGCTCGTGATCGCCGTCGCCCTCGGGCGCGGGCGCTCGTTCATCGTCGACTGGGCCCCTTTCCTGCTCCTGTTCTTCGCCTACGAAGCGATGCGTGGGTTCGCGTCGAAGACGGGGTTCGCGCCCCACGACCTCTCGGGACTGGAGCGCGGTCTGTTCGCGGGCACGCTGCCAACGGTCACCTTGCAGAATGCTTTCTACCGGTCCGATGCCGTAAGCCCTCAAGACCTCATCGCGATGTTCTTCTACTTCATGCATTTCCCCCTGCCGATCGTGGTGGGGTTCGTATTCTGGGTACGCAGTCGCGACCACTACCGGCGCTTCATCGCCGCTCTGCTGCTGATGGCGATGCTGGCGTTCGTCACGTATCTGTTCTGGCCGTCGGCGCCGCCGTGGTACCAATTCGGCGCGAACAGAGGCGGGGGAGAGGAGGTCGTGCACAAGATCCTCAACGAGACTGTCGACAAGCTCTGGGGTCCGAACTACTGGGTGTCGCCGCTGTACACCCATCTCAATCCCAACCAGTTCGCGGCCTTTCCATCCCTGCACGCCGCCTTTCCCGCGCTGGCTGCCCTTTATGCGTGGCGCAGATATCGATGGCTTTCGATCGCGCTGATCGGCTGGACCCTGGCCGTCGCTCTCAGCATCGTCTACCTGGGCGAGCACTACGTTGTCGACGCGCTGGACGGATTTCTGTATGTCGCCGCCGCCGCGATCATCGTCGAAGCCTTCAGCCGATGGCGAGCGCCGAAACCCGAGGCGCGGCTGCTCCCCTAAGCCTGCCAGACCTTGCGCATGATCGCGCGGGCAAGCTTGTCGGGGTCGTGGTGTGAGGGGATGCGGACGTTGACGACGTCGGCGGGTATGAACCGCACCTCTGGATGCTTCATCGCGTCATCGGACTTGAAGATGACCTGGGTTTGGCCGCCCGTCGGCAAATGCGTGTGATTGGAGTTGACGAGCACGAAGTCAAACAGGTTCGAACCCACGTGATCGCGAATCACCTGCAGGTAATCGTCCACGTCGTAACCCTCGGTCTCGCCCTTCTGCGAGGCGAGGTTGCACACGAGCACCTTGAGCGCGGGTGAGGCTTTGATCGCCTCCACCATGCCTTCGACCAGGAGATTCGGCAGGATCGATGTGTAGAGCGAACCGGGGCCGATGACGACCAGCTCAGCGTTGAGGATCGCCTGCGCCGCCTCAGGGTTCACCTGGGCGCCGTCGGGCTTCAAGAACACCTGGCTGATCGGTGCATTCTGCTTGGGGATGTTCGACTCGCCTTCGACGGAGTGTCCGTTGATGGACGCCACCAGCGTCACGTCCTGGAGCGTCGACGGCACGATCGTGCCTTTGACTGCAAGCACTTTGCCCGACTCACGCAGGGCGTGCTCGAAGTTCCCGGTGACGTCGGCCATGGCCATGATGAACAGGTTCCCGAAGGAATGGCCGTCGAGCGATCCCTCTTTGAAGCGATGGTCGAAGAGCTGCTTCATGAGGGGCTCAGCGTCGGCGAGCGCGATCAGGCACTGGCGAAAGTCGCCGGGCGGGAGGATGCGGTACTCGTCACGCAAGCGTCCCGAGGAACCGCCGTCATCGGCGACGGTGACGATCACCGAAAGGTTTGAGGTGTAGGTCTTGAGGCCGCGAAGCAGGGAGCTGAGACCGGTACCCCCACCGATCGCGACGATGCGTGGCCCGCGTCCCTTCAAGCGGAAGGCGTGGATCACGTCGACGATGCTGGCGGTCGAGTTGCCGGGAAGAAACGGCCCGAGCACCGACTGCGTCAGCTTGACGTAGCTGTAAATGAGGAGGCCGACCCCAAGGGTGCCGAAGATGATCGCGCGCAGCCAGTGAGGCAGGAACTGCAGAGTGATGTAGTAGAACTGGCCTGGCAGAGTGGCGGTCTCGTAGAACGCCTTGAGGATGTACGCAAGTCCAAGCACCAGGACGAGCTCGGCCAGCATCAACAGCAAGAGCCACCGCTTGATCTCGAGACCAGGAGTGAGCCATCTCAGCCAGCGCGTAGTGGTTCGGAGCCTTGTGGCCATCTACCCCACCTGCCAGAACAGTTTCAAGACGTGAAAGGTTATCGTTGGAATACTCTTCAATTCGAAGTATGCGTACTTTACGTGGACTGCGCCGCCTGATCCGGGTTGCCGTCGTCGGACTGGTCGTGGCCGCGGTTGCGACCGAGCTGTCCAAGCCCGAAGAGGAACGTACCTGGCATGGTCGAGTCGGGGGCGTCGTTCCGTATGACTTTCGGCCACCAACTTGGGAACGCATACGCTCGGCTTACTGGAACCCCGAGTCGGACCGATTGTTCAGCGATCGAGTCTTTGGAGTCGGCTGGGCGGTCAACCTGTACGAGGCCAGACGCCTGCTCCAATCGGGCTTCGATCGTCTGATGGGGACGCCACCGCCGCTCTCGATCCGGATGAGCCGACGGGAGCCGGCGCCGGGCCAGTCACGGGGGCGCAGCCGGGAGCGCGACTAGCCCGGTAGCCTACCCCGCCCCAGGCCGGTAAGCAGCCAGTCTCCGGTAGGCGACCACAGGTGTGGAAAGCATGTGGAAAACCAGTGATAAGGGGTCGGATTGAGCGCTGGCTAGAATAGGCGGCCGGCCCAGACCACGAGTTTGGGGAGTGGCGCAACGGTAGCGCAGCTGACTCTGGATCAGAAGGTTGAAGGTTCGAATCCTTCCTCCCCAGCCACCATATGTGCAGGTTCGGCTGAAGAACGACGAAAGGCCCTCGCCTGATGGTTGTCCGGCCCTATCTGGCAAGGGTCGATGGGTCGCCAACACAAGCGCCGGATCGGAGGTTCGCTTAGACGCCGATAGGTTGGCGGACCAGGATGATCGTCGTCCGGCCGGGGGTGTGGTCCCCCTCGAGGATCAGCGTGCGATTCATCTTGGCGACACCATGCGCCACGTGCAGCCGATCTTCCTCATAAGGAATTACGTAATCCTGGATGCGGCGAAACGCCGTATCCAGGTCCGGCACCACCTTCTGGCTCCCGATGACCAAAATCAGCTTGCCCGCCCCCGACGCGATCGGCCCGATCTGGCTCCCGGTCGCCGAGGTCATCACGATCTGCCCAGCCTCGGTCAACGCGTGCGCGCTGTTGACCATGATGTCCGGCGCGGCCCCCGCCTTCCGCATCTCGTCGCGCTGCGTATTGCGGTCCATCTTCAGCGTGCGCCGGCGGATGAAGTCGTAATTCTGGTTGTCCATGAACTCGTCGAAGATCCCTGCGTCCTCGAGCGTTTTCGACTTGCCCGAGTGCACCTGAGAGCCCTCCGGAACGCGCGAGAGCACCTCGGCCTTGGCCGCGGCCCCGTCATCGACGACCACGACCTCGAAATTCCTCGCCCGCAGCGTCTCCGCCAGGGCCTCGAGCGCAGCTTCAGAAGCCGGTCTAGCAAATTCCACCGCCGCCATCGCCATAATCCTGTTCTTTACAATACTTGCCATAGCAACTATAGAAGGAACAAGCTTGCGCCCTCAAGGTATTCCAATTAGCGTGAGCGACGTGAAGGTGAAGGCGCCCGCGGCGGGCCAGGATCAGGTCACCACCTGGATCAACCTGCACCAGGTCGCCCGCGTTTTGCAGGCCAAGATCGAGGAACGGCTGCGGGCAACCGCCGATCTCTCGTGGGCCGAGTTCGAGCTCCTGATGCGCCTCCAGGTCGCGGCCACCCGCCCGCTCCAGATGAGCGAGATCGCCGCCCAGCTCGTGGGCAGCCCCAGCGGCACCACCCGCATCGCCGACCGACTCGAGAAGGACGGCCTCATCATCCGCGAGACGCCGCGCGAGAATCGGCGCATCGTCCGCGTCGAGCTCACCGAAAAGGGGCGAAACGTGCTGACGGCGGCGGACGAGATCTTCCGGGGCACGCTCCAGCAGGCCTTCGGCGACCACCTGGCGGCAGGCGAGGTGACGGAGCTGCGCGGCCTGTTGCGCAAGCTGCTCGAGCGCAACGGAGCCTGGCAGGAAGCCCGCTGCGCCCCGCTCTGATTACCTGACCAAATAGTGCAGGTGGACGGCGCCGCCGCCAAACCGGCCCTCATCCACCAGCTGGAGGTCCACGCGAACGCCGTCTGGTAAGGCGCGGTTGCCGCCTCCCACCATCACCGGCACGACGATCAGGTGGAGCTCGTCGACCAACCCGGCCCTGATAGCCTCGGCCGCGAGGTGAGGACCGCCCACCGTGATGTCCTTAGCCGCGGCGGACTTCATCCGACGCACCGCCTCGGGATCGAAATGTCGCTCGATGCGGGTGCGTGCGCTCTGCGCCTTTTCCAGCGTCGTCGAGTACACGACCTTATCCGCGCCGCGCCAGATCGCGGCGAAATCCTTGATGACAGCCGGCTCGGCGTCCAGGCCCGGCGGATTCTCCCAATAGAGGAGGGTGTCGTACATCCGCCGCCCGAGGAGGTAAGTGCCAACCGGCCGCTCGAGGTCGTTGACGAACCGATGTACCTCGTCGTCCGGCGCGGCCCAGTCGAAATTGCCGCGCTCGTCGGCGACGTAGCCATCCAGCGACATGATCGGTGCGTAAATCAGCCGGGCGATTGGCGAGACTCCAGGATCCGGCGTTCCATTGCTCGATCGTGTGGCATGCCGAAGGCGTGGTCAAACGGAAACTCAATTCGCGACGCGCGTCTGGCGTTGGTGGGAATAACCGACGCGCGCAGGGGCCGATTATTCGCCGACCCGACATAACCACCCTCCCGCCAAACGCGTGCCATCTGCGAACCGCGCATCGATGGTTCCGTAAAAAAGGCCCTTGACCGCATCGGCGCTTGTGATCGTGACCTCGCCGGATGTGGCATTGATCCGATACCCTACCCCGGTCGTGGCGTTGTTGGCGACGCTGAGGGTTAGCGGCGTAAACCCGTACTGCTGGAGAGGCGACGTGGCACTGTAGGTGCCCGCGGACGATCCCTGCGCGGCTACCGCAAAAGCCACTCGCACGACATGCCCATTCGACAGGATCATGGCGTTGGTATCGAATACCAACGGCGGTCCGAAGCCGCATCCGCGGCCACTGCCCACGATCTCACGGGTGCTATCCGTGGCGAGCGCGCCTTGAAGCTGCAGCGAGTTCGAGGTTGGTGGAGCTGACGTGGGAGATGACTTCGGCGCAGCGGGGGATGGCATCGGCGACGACGTCGCCACGGAACCGCCAGTGCTGCATCCGGCCATCCCGAAGGCCAGCAGCACCAGTCCAGCTGCCAACGGTGTCCGCATACCTCTCAAAGTGAAACGATCGCATCACACATTTGGATATGGCTACGGCCGATCACAACCCTGGGATCCAGCCATTCGGGCACAGATGGTGGTTAGAACGCGTCAGGCGGGCAGCGCCAAGGCCCCGGCGCTTCTGCCCTGCTCGCTTTCCCCCGGCCAAACGCGGTATGTTCGGGAGCGCTGGGGGTGCAGGTTTTATGAATCGACCTTTTCGTTTTGGCTTGGCGCTGGCGAGCGTGCTGCTGGCCATCTTTTCGACTAACGCGCTTGCTAGTGATTCCGTCACGCGTGTTCTGACGACTGCTCCGCCGAATTTGCCGGAGAGCATCGCCATCGATCACATGGGCACGACGTATCTGAGCCTCCCATTCGCGAGCAAGGTTGTGAAATTCGCGCCGGGAGGGAGCCTGGTAACGGTTGCCACCTTCCCTTCGTTTCCGCTCGGAGTCCGGCTGGACCCCGAGGGCAACGTCTTCGTCGCCGTCGTCGGCAGTGGCATCTGGAAGGTCCCGGCCGCGGGCGGCCCCGCGGTCCAGGTGGCCGCAGGCTCGGGTCTGTGGAATGGGCTGGCGTTTGACCACCGCGGCAATCTCTACGTTTCGGAATCGGGCGGCGGGGCGATCTGGCGCCTCGACAAGAACGGCGACTTCAAGTTGTGGTCGGGAAGCTCGCTGCTGAAAGGGACTACCTCGGCCGGACCGTGCGGTCTCGTGCATCCGGCCGTTCCATCGTTTGGGCCGTTGGGCGCGAATGGAATCGCGTTCAACAAGCACGGTGACATGCTGGTCGCGAACACTGATTTCGGCGAAATCATCCGCATCCTGACGAACCCTGACGGCAGCGCCGGCACCGCAAGCGTTGTCAGCGGTCCCGACTGCAGCCTCTGGGGGGCCGACGGGGTCGCCATGGACAACGCTGACAACCTCTACGTGGCCGCTAACTCCAAAGGACAGATCGACCGTGTCGACCCGGCCGGTCACGTCCACGTTCTGTCCGCGGGCGATCCCCTGAGCTTCCCGTCGGACATCGCGTTCGGGACCGGCCGTGGCGACCGCACCGACATCTTCATCTCGAACTTTGCCGCCTTTCCAACCAGCGGCGGCGCGCCGGGCGTGCTCGAGATGGATACTGGAATCCCGGGCAGCCCTCTCGGTTAGGGGACGAGACCTCCGTTGAGTCGTGATGGCCCTTGCTATATCTGCGCAACGTGCGGGGTCCAGTACGCGCCCACCGACGAGTCGCCTTCACGCTGCGACATTTGCGAAGACGAGCGACAGTACGTGGGCTGGTCAGGTCAGCAGTGGTTGACGCTCGACGACCTCCGCAAAGACCACCACAACGAGATTCGTGACGATCTCGGCCTGACCGGCATCGGGACGAAGCCCGCGTTCGCCATCGGCCAGCGAGCGCTGCTGGTTCGCTCGACGCAAGGCAACGTGCTCTGGGATTGCATCACCCTCATCGACGACGCGACCGTTGACGCAGTAAGAAAGCTGGGCGGTGTACGCGCGATCGCGATCTCGCATCCGCATTACTACTCATCGATGGTCGAGTGGAGCCTAACCTTCGACGCGCCGGTTTACCTCAACGCCGCCGACCGACGGTGGGTGATGCGCCCAGACGCGCGAATCGAGCACTGGACCGGGGATACCAAATCACTTTGGGATGGGATGACGCTCATCCGCGCCGGCGGGCACTTCGAAGGCGGAACGGTGATGCATGTCCCAAGCGGAGCTGAGGGCCGAGGAGCTGTTCTCGCCGGCGACATCCTCCAGGTGGCGCAGGACCGTCGCTGGGTGAGTTTCATGTACAGCTACCCGAACTACATTCCACTGTCCGCGAGCGAGATCGATCGCATCGTCGCCACCCTGGAAACGTTCCGCTTCGATCGCATCTACGGCGCCTGGTGGGACCGCAACGTGGCGTCAGACGCTGAGGCCGCGGTCCGCCGATCGGCGGAGCGCTACAAGAAAGCGCTGGGTCACGCAGCCGCTCTCAAAAAGTAATCACCGTGCGCAGGCCTTCGCCGCGGCGGGCGGTGTCGATCGCCTCGTTGATGCGCGCGAGCGGGAACCGGGCGGTGACGAGCTCATCGAGCTTCAGCTGCCCCGCGCGGTACGCCTCCACGAGCGCCGGGATGTCGACCTGCGGGCGGATCGCCCCCATCTTGCAGCCCAGCACGCGCCGTGCGCTGTCGGCGAGCTCGCCCGGATCCACAGGCACCGTCACGCCCGTCCCTGTGATGCCGACGATGACCACGGTCCCGCCTCGGCGCGACGTCGTCAATCCCAGCTCGATGGCCGCCGGACTGCCGGCAGATATAAAGGTGTAGTCGGCGCCGCGGCCCTCGGTTGCCTCTCGAATCGCCGTGGCCGCGTCGGTCCGCTTCGGGTTGACGACGTTGGTGGCCCCAAACAACCGGGCGGCTTCGAGCCGCGATTCGGAAACGTCGACTGCGATGACCGGGCGCGCGCCCGCCAGCGCGGCGCCCTGCACGCTGTTCAGTCCGACCCCACCGGCTCCGATGACGACGACGCTCGCCCCCGGGGCTACCTGCGCGGTGTTGCGCACGGCCCCGACGCCCGTCGCCACCGCGCATGCGAGGAGGCAGCCGCTCTCGGG
>Ga0066679_10000474_pt1 | contig 13649 bp, 8 predicted proteins | sample GraSoiAngelo_128_FD_62298 | JGI IMG/M metagenome (GOLD analysis project Ga0066679, IMG submission 62298) | Grasslands soil microbial communities from the Angelo Coastal Reserve, California, USA - 14_0927_12_20cm | ecosystem: Environmental > Terrestrial > Soil > Grasslands | place: USA... | reverse complement strand
ATCTCTGCGCGCGATTTGTCCGTCAGCTCCTCGAGCGGCAGAGCGACATTGTCGCGCACATTACGCGAACTGAGCAGCGCTGAATATTGATAGACCATGCCCATGTGTTGCCGGACGGCCTGAAGTTTTCGCCGCTGGAGCCGCGTGATTTCGAATTGCTTGAAAAATATCGAACCTGAATTGGGACGCAGCGTGCCGAGAATCAGTCGCAAAATGGTGCTCTTGCCACTGCCGGTTTGGCCCATGACCACGAGGCGTTCCTGCGGCTCGACCCTAAGCGACAAGTCATCGAGTATTTTTTTCTCTTCAAATTGCATGTACACGTCGCGCAACTCGACCATATGCGTGGGCTTGGTCATGTCGGGTAAAACGTGGTGTAAACGACGTTGTATAGCGTATCGAACCCGATCACCGCGGTGACCGCCGTCACCACGCTGGAAGTGGTCGAAGTACCAACCCCGGCCGCGCCGCCTTTTACGGTCAGTCCCCGGTAGCACGCGATCGCGCTAATTAGAAGACCGAACAGAAAGCTCTTCAGAATGCCGGTGATAATATCGCGGATCAGCAATGAATCTTTCACGAGGTCGAGAAAATACGGAAAGGCGATGCTGAAATACGCTTTGCAAATCAGGCTGCTCGCGAATATCGCCGCAATGTTCGAGACCGTGGAGAGACATGGCATTAGAAGAACCAGTGCGAGCATCCGCGGTGCGACGAGGAAACGCAGAGGACCGATGCCCATTGCCTCGATCGCTTCGACTTCCTCGGACACTTGCATCGTGCCGAGCTCGGCGGTGAAAGCCGCACCGATCCGGGCTGCCAGCATGATGCCGGTAAGAAGGGGCCCGAGCTCGCGCGTGAAACCGATCGCGACCAATCCAGGAATCAGCCGCTCTGTGCCAAAGCGTTGCAACTGATAGCCGGTGAGCAGCGCCATGGTTAGCCCAAGGAAAAACGAAACCAGTCCCACCAGTGGCACCGAGTCCACACCGGTGCGTTCCGTATGCCGAAAAAAGCTGGCGGCACGAAATGGCACCCGTCCGTGCTGAATACGTTCGAACGTTTCCTCGAACGTATTCACGACGAACCAAAATAGGCTGCCGACTTCGCGGAAAAAATTGCGTGCGAGATGGCCGATTCCCTGGGCAACCAGAACGGGCGGATTAGCATTGGCCATGGCCGGGAAACCTTGCCTCAGTTGAGGATGGGGGAAAGAGCAAACTTCGCTATTCGCAGAGCGTGGAGACGTTGAAGCGAAGAGTGCCCACTCTGTCATGTTGAGCGCTTCAACGGCTCAACGCATCGCGGCTTGCATGAAACGCTTCGACATTATCGCGGGCAATCCATTACATTTGGCTCTCATGAAACTGGCGGGAGCTTTCGCAGCCAATTGCTTCTTTGCATTCATGCTCTTTAGTGCAGCCCCGAAAGCTTTCGGGGCGCTTCCTCAGGAATCGCCTCGGTCTTCGACGCCTGCAGCGGAAAAGGGCCCTGAAAATCAGCCGACCATGAAAACAAAAAAAAAGATTGGACTCGCGATCCACGGCGGCGCGGGAACCATTGAGCGCAGCAAGATGACGCCGGAAAAAGAGCGCGAATACCGCGCGGGATTGGAACGCGCGCTGACGGCTGGTTACGAAATTCTGAAGCGAGGCGGTTCCAGCCTTGATGCTACGGAAGGTGCGGTGCGCGCGCTCGAGGATGATCCGCACTTCAATGCAGGCCGTGGTTCTGTTTTCACAAGCGCCGGCACAAATGAGATGGATGCGTCAATCATGGACGGGAAAACACTCAAGGCCGGAGCGGTCGCCAGTTTGAAACACGTGAAAAATCCAATCGGTCTGGCCCGACTGGTCATGGAAAAATCGCCGCACGTCATGCTCGATTGCGCAGGCGCAGAAGCGTTCGCCAAAGAGAACGGGATCGAGCTTGTCGATGAAAAATATTTTTTTTCACAGGAACGCTGGGACGCGTTGCAGAAAATTAAGGAAGCAGAAAAGCACGGTGGCGTTGGCGGAAAGAAATTTTTTATCTCGGAAGACGATCGACACGGCACGGTCGGCGCGGTGGCGTTGGATACGAACGGAAATCTGGCCGCGGCGACTTCCACCGGCGGAATGGCAAACAAGCTGCCCGGGCGAATTGGCGATACGCCGGTCATCGGCGCCGGCACCTACGCGAACAATCAGACCTGCGCGGTATCCTGCACTGGTGATGGCGAGTATTTTATTCGTGCCGGCGCGGCGCATGAGGTCTCAGCGTTCATGCAATACAGGGGGTTGAAATTGCAGGAAGCGTCGCAAACGGCTCTGGACGCGGTTAAAAAGCTTGGCGGCAGCGGCGGTTTAATCGCCATCGACAAAAACGGCGAGGTAGCTTTGCCATTTAACACAAACGGGATGTACCGCGGCTACGTAGATCCAAACGGCAAGTTTGTTGTGGAGATCTATCGTTGAAGCGTTAAAGCGCTAAACCGGGCAAGCCGACCCTGTCATGTTGAGCGAAGCGAAACGTCTCTGATTGTCACTTGGTGTTGCCGTGAGAATGAATCAGAGATTCTTCGCTTCGCTCAGAATGACAAAGCTGTGTCCGCTTCAACGGTTCAGCGCTTCAACGGTTTAACGCTTCACATGCTTCCTCCCATCTCCGTCGTTATTCCCTGTTTCAACGAAGAAGCGCGGATTGGCGAAACGCTCCGCGTTACGATCGAGTATCTCGCCGCGAGCGCGCCAGAAAGTGAATTGATCGTGGTGAACGATGGATCGACCGATGCAACGGGGACAATCGCGCGCAAAATCCTGGCGGAGACAAAGATTGCGACGCGTTTGCTGGAAAATTTTCCAAATCGCGGCAAGGGAGCGGCCGTCCGTACCGGATTGCTTGCCGCCCGAGAACCCATCGGGCTTTTTTCTGACGCGGATCTTTCCACGCCGATTGAAGAGACGCCGAAACTCATCGAACCGATTGCAAACGGCGAAGTCGACGTTGCTTTTGGCTCACGCGCGCTGGATCGTAGTTTAATCGGGATCCACCAACCGTGGCGACGCGAGCAGGCTGGCCGGATTTTTAATTTGCTCGTGCGCTTCGCGACAGGGCTGCCGTTTTGGGATACGCAATGCGGGTTCAAGGCGTTTCGCCTCGATATTTGCCGGCCGATTCTGGAGTCAGCGCGGGTCCAAGGTTTCGCTTTCGATGTTGAGCTGCTTTATCTCGCGCAATGTGCCGGCTTGCGAATCCGGGAGATTCCTGTGCGCTGGAATCACGCTGAGGGAAGCAAGGTTAGTTTTTTCCGCGACAGCCTGCGGATGCTACGAGAAGTGATTGCGTTAAGGAAGCAGGTAGAGGCGATTGACCTCAATCGCCCGCGGGCGGTTCGGTGAACCACCCCTACCACTTTTCTTTCTCGCGTCGACACCTAGATTATCTGTTCCAATTTTCGTTTTTCATGCAGTCGTTCCAATTTCATGCCGCAGTCGCCCGGTGGTTCGAGCAAACGTTTGGTTCGCCAACTGAACCGCAGGTGCGCGGGTGGCCGGCAATCCAGTCCGGCCGGCACGTGCTAATTTGCGCCCCGACAGGCTCGGGCAAAACGCTGGCGGCGTTTCTTGCTTCGCTGGATGCGCTATTCCGCGAAGGCGTCGAGGCGGAATTGCCGGATGAAACGCGAGTCGTTTACGTGTCGCCGCTCAAGGCATTGAGCAACGATATCCGCAAAAATCTGCAAGAGCCGCTGGCTGGCATTCGCGCGTTGTTGGGCGAAACAAATGGCCTCGAGATCGACGTGCGCGCGGACGTTCGCACTGGTGATACGACTGCTGCCCAACGGCAGGCGCTGATCAAAAAACCTCCGCACATTCTCGTTACAACACCAGAGTCGCTCTATCTGCTGCTGACTTCGGACTCGGGCCGGCAGATGTTGAGCGCGGCGAGAACACTCATCCTCGACGAGATTCACGCTGTCGTGGATGATCGGCGCGGAGCGCACCTTGCTCTGAGCGTCGAACGTTTGGCTGCTCTAACGAAAAATCCACTTCAGCGAATCGGACTTTCTGCAACGCAAACACCGATTGAGGAAGTCGCACGTTTTCTTGTCGGCACTCGTGCGGTGGACGACGCTGGCAATCCCGATTGCGAAATCATCGACATCGGTCATCGTCGCGAACTCGATCTGGCAATCGAAATCCCCAAGTCGCCGCTGGAAGCGGTGATGTCGAATGAAGTGTGGGAGGAAATCTATCATCGGCTGGCAGAGTTGATCCAGGCGCATCGGACTACTTTGGTTTTCGTCAACACGCGCCGAATGGCCGAGCGCGTGACGCATCACCTAAGTGAGCTGCTGGGTGCGGACGCTGTCACATCGCATCACGGAAGTCTCTCCGCAAAGCTGCGCCTCGATGCCGAAGATCGATTGAAGCGAGGCGAATTGAAAGCGCTGGTCGCCACCGCTTCGCTTGAGCTCGGCATAGATATTGGTTCAGTTGATCTTGTTTGCCAGCTCGGCACAACGCGCTCGATTACCACATTGCTGCAGCGGGTCGGCCGCGCCGAGCATAGACGCGGCGGTTTGCCGAAGGGGCGCGTCTTCCCGTTGAGTCGCGATGAACTCGTCGAGTGTGCGGCGCTACTGCGTTGTGTTCAGCGTGGCGAGTTGGATCGGCTCAGGATTCCGGAAAAACCGCTCGATGTGCAGGCTCAGCAAATTGTTGCCGCGGCTTCCACGCAAGATTGGGATGAAAATGAGTTGTTCGAACTTGCTCGTTCGGCCTGGCCGTACCGAAAGCTCACCCGCCAAGAGTTCGATGGCGTCGTCAAAATGCTCGCCGAAGGTTTCAGCACGAAACGCGGCCGACGTGCGGCGTTGATTCATCACGATGGAGTGAATCATCGAATTCGCGGTCGTCGTGGTGCGCGATTGACTGCACTCACGTCCGGCGGCGCGATTCCCGACAATGCCGATTATCGTGTGATCCTTGAGCCCTCGGAGACGTTCGTCGGCACAGTGAACGAAGATTTCGCCGTCGAAAGTTTGGCGGGCGACATTTTCCAACTCGGCAATGCGTCGTGGCGAATTTTGCGGATCAACTCGGGAGTCGTCCGCGTCGAAGATGCCAAAGGCCAGCCGCCGGGAATTCCATTTTGGCTGGGTGAAGCTCCGGCTCGCACGACTGAGCTGTCCCAGGCTGTGTCTGATCTGCGGATGGAAATGGAACAAACTTTGGTAGGGTCGCCGTGCTGCGGCGACCCGACGGCGCAGCGCGCCGTCCCTACCTATGCTATTGCTGAATGGCTTGCTAAGGAAATCCAGTTGCCATCTAAAGCTGCTGAACAACTCGGCGACTACTTCGCGGACGGTTATCGATCGCTCGGCGCAATTCCGTCACAGCAAACTCTGGTGATGGAGCGTTTCTTCGACGAATCGGGCGGGATGCAGCTGGTTTTGCACGCGCCTTTCGGGAGCCGAATCAATCGCGCCTGGGGTCTGGCATTGCGAAAACGTTTTTGTCGCTCGTTTAATTTCGAGCTGCAAGCAGCGGCGACGGACGACGCCATTGTGATTTCGCTCGGCGCGCAACATTCGTTTCCGCTCGAGGAAGTCTTTCGATATCTCAATTCCAAAACAGTTCGCGACCTGCTCGTTCAGGCATTGCTCGACGCGCCGATGTTCACCATTCGCTGGCGCTGGAACGCGACTCGATCGCTCGCCGTGCCGCGGTTTCGCGGCGGCGCAAAAATCGCCGCGCCATTGCAGCGCATGGAATCGGAAAATCTTTTGGCGGCAGTTTTCCCCGACCAACTCGCCTGTCTCGAACACATCGTTGGCGACCGCGAGATTCCTAATCACCCGCTGGTGAAACAAACAATCGACGATTGCCTGACCGAAGCGATGGACATCGATGGCTTGGAGGACCTGTTGCGGAGGATTGAGCACGGCCAGATCCGTTGCATCGCACGCGATTTGCCCGAGCCATCATCGCTCGCCGCTGAGATTCTGAACGCGCGGCCATATGCGTTTCTCGATAACGCGCCTTTGGAAGAGCGCCGAACTCAGGCGGTGTACACGCGTCGCGCCTCGGAAAGAAACGGTAGCGGTGGACTTGGTGTTCTCGACGCGGCCGCGATCGACAAAGTCGTTAAGGAAGCATGGCCGGAAGCGACAAACGCGGATGAATTGCATGACGCGCTGATGTTGCTCGGTGTGATGACGGCGGAAGAAATGCAGCGAACGTCGAGTGGCGAGAGTGCAGAACATTTCATGTCAACCCTTCTCGCTGAAAACCGGGCCACGCGCCTGATCCTTCCGACGCAACATTCGAAACACCGCGAGGTTCGGGGGTTTTGGATCGCTGCGGAACGACTTCCGATGATTCAAGCGATTTATCCCAACGCGGTCGTGAAGCGCAATTTGACCGTTCCTGAGGCGGTGCGTGGAAAGAATTGGGAACGAGCCGACGCAATTCGCGAACTGGTTCGCGGGCGAATGGAAGTTTGCGGGCCGGTTACTGCCGACGAGCTAACGGACATCTTGGAGCTATCGCGTTCAGAAATTGACGCAGCAGTGCTGGGCCTCGAAGCAGAAGGTTTTATTTTGCGCGGCAAATTTCATCCGAATGGAACGCAGCAAGAATGGTGCGATCGCCGGCTGCTGGCGCGGATCCACCGGCTCACAATCGACCGGCTGCGCGCGGAAATTCAGCCTATCTCGGTTCAGGATTTCTATCGATTTCTCTTCGTATGGCAGCGTGTTGATGTCGATCATCGCGTCGAAGGACCGGACGGTCTGCAATCTGTTTTGGAACAACTCGACGGGTGCGAGTTACCACTGGCGGCCTGGGAAGCGGCGGTCCTCGCGGCGCGTGTTGCCGACTACGATCCGGAATCGCTCGATCGTCTTTGTTTTTCCGGTCGCGTCGGCTGGGGACGTTTGAGTGCGCCACAAAATCCAACTGCGCGCACGATCGCTCCGTTGCGGAGCAGCCCAATTGCGCTTTACCAGCGGGAGAATATCCAAGACTGGCTGCTGTTGTCGCGGCCAAATTCCGCGATGGAGCTTTCAGTTGCCAATCAAGCCGTATTCGATGCACTACAAAGCGGCGGGGCACTCTTCTTCACAGAGTTGGTGCGACGCAGCGGGCTGCTGCCTTCTCAAGTTGAGGAAGCTTTGTCGCAGCTCGCGGCGCTGGGTCTGGTCACTTCCGATAGTTTCGACGGATTGCGAGCGCTTCTGGTCCCATCACACAAACGGCCCACGTTTGGCCGAAACATCGGAAAACGCCGGCGCAAAACAAACCTGGCCAGCATTGAGTTTGCGGGGCGCTGGTCGTTGTTGAGAACGCAGATCGCGTCGCAGCCGTCGCGAGATGGCGCGGAGAGTTCCGAGCGGGACACGGCCACCGTAAAATTTGCGCGAGCGTTGCTGCGCCGCTGCGGCGTGGTATTTCGCCGTTTGCTCGAGCGCGAAAGTTTCCCGATTACGTGGTACGAATTGGGGCGAGTCTATCGTCGGTGGGAGGCGCGCGGTGAAATTCGCGGCGGCTATTTCGTGGCGGGCATCAGCGGCGAACAATTCGCCCTGCCCGAAGCTATTGGCTTGTTGCGTTCTATCCGCAAGGCGCCGTCAAACGGCGAACTGATCACGCTGAGCGCCGCGGATCCGCTTAATTTGCAAGGCATACTGACGCCTGGATCAAGAATTGCCGCGCTGACGGCCAATCGCATTTTGTTCCGTGATGGATTACCGATCGCTGCGCTTGAGGCAGGCGAGATTCGAAAAATCTCCGATGCACCCATTTCTGATTTGGAAATCGAACGGGCGCTACAAGTAGGAAAACTGCGGCCGTCGTTGCGACCGTATTACAAATGACCCGCCGATCACCCTGAGCGGAGCGCAGCGAAGTCGATGGGTCCCGCACAGGCTGATTTAGCACACTGGTTACTTTGCGTGCTTCAAACTTCGATTGCGAGGTCCGTTGCCGTCTGCGCGGCTCGGGATGACAGCCCGATTATTTCTTAACTACCTCGGCGTTCTCGATCATCGCGATGCCGCCGCGCTCGGCCAGCTTGCCCTTCACGGTGACGTTTTTGCCACACAAATCGGCAAGTTGATCGTTAATCGGTTTGTGTTCGCCTACGACCAGATACGCTTTGCCCTCACTGGCGATGCCGACCGGGCCACCGCTTCTGATGCACTTGGCCCCGCAGGATTGCCCGTGTTTTTCACCCACGGCGTTATGATCGACGTAGCACATCATGTCGATCACTTCGCCCGTGACCTCTTTCGAAGCACCCGCTTCTGCGCCGTGCTCGTGTTCCTGCGCGATCGCCAGCGGCGAGGCCGCTAGCGCTGCGATGAACGTTGCAGTCACTGCAACTTTCAAGACTGTAGGTTTATTGCTTGTTGAATTAAACATGAAACAAATCTGGGCTGCTTGGCGCGTTGGTCAATTAGGTAGCGGCGGTTCACCGAACCGCTACGGCCGGTTGAGTCAATCGTCCCTACCTTTTTCGATTAGCTCCGCAAACTGATCGAAAAAGTACGAGGCATCGTGCGGGCCCGGCGCGGCTTCCGGATGATATTGCACGCTGAAGATCGGCAATTCCTTGTGCCGCATTCCCTCGACCGTGCCGTCATTCAAATTAATGTGCGTGATTTGCACGTTCGACGGCAGAGAGTCCGCATCGACGGCAAATCCATGATTTTGCGCAGTGATGGCCACTTTACCGGTGCGTAAATCTTTTACCGGCTGGTTGGCGCCGCGATGGCCGAACTTCAACTTGAACGTCGATCCGCCGAACGCGAAGCCGAGAATCTGATGGCCAAGACAGATCCCGAAGATCGGTCTTTTGCCCATCAAATCGTGCACGGTTTTGTGCGCGTAAGGAAGCGCCGCTGGGTCGCCAGGGCCGTTGGAGAGAAAAACTCCGTCAGGATTGAAAGTGAGCACTTCCTCGGCTGTCGTGGTCGCCGGCACAACAGTGACTTGGAAGCCTTTCTGGCGCAGCAAGCGCAGAATGTTTTCTTTGATCCCATAATCGTAGGCTGCGATTCGAAACTTGATCGGCGGAAGCGCGCGTCTATTTCCGCCATTACTCGCCGCAATCGACCACGGCGCACTTAGTTTGTCCTCAGGGTCCCAACGGTAGAATTTAGTTGTCGAAACTTCGCGCACATAATCCATTCCGATTACGCCCTCGCCTTCGATCGCCCTTTGCGTTGCCTCTTCAGGAGAAATCTCTTCCGTCGTCAGACAGGCCTTCATCGCGCCGCGGGTGCGCAAATGCCGCGTAAGCGCGCGCGTGTCGATCCCTTTCACGCCGGGGATGTTCCATTTTCGCAAATATTCGTCGAGCGACATTTCGGAGCGCCAGTTGCTGGGGACCTCGGTCAATTCTTCGATGACGAATCCGCGCACATGCGGCGAGTGGCTTTCCTGATCGAGCGAATTGATGCCGTAATTTCCGATCAACGGATAGGTCATCGCCACGATCTGTCCGCGGTACGAGGGATCGGTCAACACCTCCTGATAGCCGGTCATGGCGGTGTTGAAACAAACTTCACCGACGCGCGTGCCGGTTGCGCCAAAAGATTCGCCCTCGAAATATCGGCCGTCTTCGAGAGCTAGAAGTGTGCGCACGTCACTGCGCATTATCGAGCTTATCGGCAGATTTTCAATCGCGATTCGAGGAATCGCGCTCTCTAATCGACAACGCGGTGAACAAAAAAACCCGGATCGAATTTTCGATCCGGGTTTTGAATTTACCCCGCTGGTGCCGTTCAGGTGAATTCTCCCGTTCCCTCTTCGGAAAGGGTGGATGACCGTTGCTGCGGAATCTGACTTCCAATCAAGGCCTGTCATTTTCCGCACCAACCAAGCCTCCATATTTCGTCAACTATCGGTTCGGGGACGTCACCTCAATCGCGAACATCGCAGGGCAAATGTTTACATCCCAAAAAGATTTGGGGATTCGAAAGCCGCTGGCTGAGAGTTGAACGGAAAGCACTGGTTTCCTGCCCAACCCTCAACGAGCGGCTCTCAATCTCAAAGAACTACTCGCGCAATTCCGCGCCGAGGTCGCGCCGCAATCGCTCGCGAATTTTCGCGTGGGCTGCATTCACTTCCTCACTCGTCAGTGTGCGACTCCGATCTCGATATGTCAATCGATATGCGAGCGACTTCCGGGCCGCGCCAATTTCGCGGCCGCTAAACAAGTCAAACAGCTCGACGCTTTCCAAAAGCGGCTCACGCGGTTCTTCAATGCTGTGCAAAATCGTTTCGTGCGGAATTTCTTCCGGCACGATCATCGCAATATCGCGCGTGGCACCGGGAAATTTTTCAATCTCATGAAACTTTGTCGCCGTTTCCTCGGCAATTAAAAGAAGGTCAGCATGCGCCTCGGCAACGAACACCGGACCAGGCGCATTAAATTTTGCGGCCGAAAGTTGTCCGCCAAATCCGATCATTTGATCGCCGGAAAAAACGTCGACCGGCAGTGCGAGATCAGGAAACTTCCCCGGGCGAAATGACAGATTCGGCACCACGCACTTCAGCGCGCCTTTGAGATCGAACAGATCAAGGCTGCGGCTTTGCGGGGATCGCCAATTCGGCGCGCTCGCAGCATTTCCCCAGAGCAAAATTCCCAGGTGCCGTTCTTCTTTGCCGGATGGCCGAATAAACGTGCGTCCGATTTCGAAAATGGCGACGCGTTCTGCGCCGGCGCGAATGTTGCGATCGAGTACTCCTAACAATCCGACGAGGATGCTTGGCCGCAGCGCTACATGATCTTCGCTGAGCGGGTTCCGCAATTCGATTGCGCTTTTGCTGAATGCGAATCGTTCACGCGGCAGCAATTTTGAAGTCCGGACTTCATCGAGGCCGGCTGCTGCCAAGCGCTGCCGCCACGCTGATTCCAAATCGTGCGCATGATCGGCAATGCTCGCCGGAGTAAAACGGCTTCGATCCGTTCCCGGAATTTTGTCGGCGCCGTAAGCGCGAACGACTTCTTCGATAAGATCGACATCGCGCTGCAAATCGCGGCGATAACTAGGAATCTTCCATTTGGAAGATTCGTTCTTCCTCATCCGCTCACTCTTTGTCTGTTTCAGCCCGAACCCTTCCAAAATTTCATCGACAGTTCTTCGCTTGATCGAAATCCCAACAACTCGATCGCATTTTTCGTAACTCAATGAAACGTCGGCCGGGTTCGTCGGGAGTTTTCCAGCGACGTTAATTTCCGTTGCCGGAGTTCCGCCTGCGATCTCGCGAATCAATTCAGTCGCGCGCTGCGAGGCGCGGAGCACCATCTCCGGATCAACGCCGCGCTCGAATCGATAACTTGCATCGGTCGGCAGATTCAAATTGCGCGCGGTGCGACGAATGCTCGCCGGCAAAAAGTAAGCGGCTTCCAGCAAAATGTTTTTCGTCGAATTCGTGACGCCGGTTTCTTCGCCGCCCATCACGCCGCCGATTCCGACCGCGCGTTCCTGGTCAGCAACGACGCAATTATCCGGCGCGAGCGAGTAGGTCTTTCCATCCAGCGCGAGAAATTCTTCATCCTGGCGCGCGAGCCGCACGTTGATGCCGCCTTTTAATTTGTCTGCGTCGAATGCGTGCGTCGGCTGACCGAGCTCGAGCATCACGAAGTTCGAAATATCGACGATGTTATTGATCGAGCGGATGCCGACGCTCTCAATCTTCGCGCGCAACCATTGCGGACTTGGGCCGACGTTCACATTCTCGATCTTGCGCGCGGAGAAAAATGGACATTCACGGGTCGCGCTGATGGTCAGGCCGGACTTCTTGATGTCTGTCTTCGCCTCGCGCGGCGTTGATTTGAGTTTCTTTCCAGTGAGCGCTGCGATCTCACGGGTGAGTCCGAAGTGGCTCAGCAAGTCGCCGCGGTTTGGCGTGATCTCGACATCGAGAATCGTGTCGCCTGGAAAAAGATCGGAAAGCGGCGCGCCGATCTTTGCTTCGGCCGACAAAATCAAAAGGCCCGACGCATCTTCGCCCAGACCAAGCTCGATTGGGCTGCAAAGCATTCCTTCGCTCTCAACGCCGCGCAGGTTAGTCTTGCGAATCTCAATTCCGTTGTCCAGCTTTGCACCCGGCAACGCCAGCGGAATTTTGTCTCCAGCTTTGTAATTGGTCGCGCCGCAAACGATCTGGCGTTTCGTTCCACTGCCATCATCGACTTCGCAAACCGTCAGGCGATCAGCGTTCGGATGTCGCGAAGAAGCCGTGATTTGCGAAACGATCACCTTGTCGATCTTTGCGCCGCGCGTTTCGATGTTCTCGGTCTCGACACCCGCGCGCGTAAGTAGCTTGGCGATCTCTTCCGGATTTTTTGGGAGATCGACAAACTCGTGCAGCCAGTTAACGGAGAATTTCATGCGAACTGGCGGAGAAACCGCAGATCGTTTTGCGCGAAAAGCCGGATGTCGGGGATGTCGAACAAAATCATCGCCAGCCGATCCATACCTAGGCCAAATGCATAACCGGTCCATTTTTTGGGATCATAGGCATCATCGCCGCGCGCTTTGTTGACTGCTTCGAAAACAGCGGGATGTACGATGCCAGAGCCAGCGACTTCGATCCATCGCTCGCCGCCTTTAAGCGCTTTGGATTTCACATAAATTTCCAAGCTCGGCTCGGTGAACGGAAAATAGTGCGGTCGAAATTGAACTTCGGTTCCTGTACCGAAGAGTTCGCGCATGAAAAATTCGAGCGCGCCCTTCAGGTCGGCGACGCTGACGTTTTCGTCAACGTAAAGCCCTTCGATCTGGTGGAACTGCGGGCTGTGGGTGGCGTCGAGCTCATCACGCCGATATGCCGCACCGGGAGCAATCACACGGATCGGCGGCGGCGCGGCCTGCATCGTTCGGATTTGTACGGTTGAAGTGTGCGTGCGCAGCAGACGACCGTCGGGTAAATAAAATGTGTCCTGCTCGTTGCGCGCCGGATGTTCCGGCGGGGTGTTGAGCGCATCGAAACAATGCCATTCGTCTTCAATATCCGGCCCATCTGCGAGCGCGAATCCCATTCGTCGAAAAATTTCGATAGAGCGTTCCCACATCTGCGTCAGCGGATGCAGTGCGCCGATCTCATGTGGGGTTCCCGGCAGAGAGATGTCGATTCTGGCAAGCCCCTCGGATTCCATTTGAGAACGAAAATTTGCGGCGCGCGATTCGAGCGCTGCGGTGACGGCGTTGCGAACTTCATTGAGCAATTTTCCAACGATCGGCTTTTCGTCTTTGCCGAGCGTTCTCATCTGCTCGCTCCATGAGGAGATGCTGCCGCTTTTGCCGAGGTACTTGACGCGCGCGGTCTCGAGCGCCTGCTCGTCAGGCGCGGATTCGATCTCGCACAAGGCGTCGTCGCGCAGTTGTTCGAGCGGGTGAGTCATTGAAACGTTGAAGCGTTGAAACGAAACACGAATGTAACGCTTAAACGCTTCAACGCTTCAATGGTGCCGCGCAAGTATTATGCGGCCTTTTTGTTTTTCTTCTCCAGCGCGTGCTTCGCTTGATCGACGATCGATTTGAACGCGGCTTCGTCGGTGACGGCCAGATCGGCGAGAATTTTGCGGTCAAGGCCGATGCCAGCGGCTTTGAGTCCTTCCGCAAAACGGCTGTAGTTCATTCCATTCGCGCG
>Ga0066679_10000470_pt1 | contig 13679 bp, 12 predicted proteins | sample GraSoiAngelo_128_FD_62298 | JGI IMG/M metagenome (GOLD analysis project Ga0066679, IMG submission 62298) | Grasslands soil microbial communities from the Angelo Coastal Reserve, California, USA - 14_0927_12_20cm | ecosystem: Environmental > Terrestrial > Soil > Grasslands | place: USA... | reverse complement strand
TGGAGCCTACGCCGAGATTCGAACTCGGGACCTCTTCCTTACCAAGGAAGTGCTCTGCCGCCTGAGCTACGTAGGCGCCGCCGCGACCCCGGATTCTACCCTTGGGCTCGATCCCGGCGCAGTTTGAAGGTGGCCTTCGCAGCCTCCTGGTAGCGCGCCGTCATCGCCACGTAGCGGTCGGCGTCCGCGCGCAGGTCGGGGTCGTGCTTGGCGTGCCGGCGGCTCATCGCCGTCACCCCGAACATGGCGCCCCGCAGGTAGGGCACCAGGTTCTCGAGCGGGAACGCAGGGTCACCTCTGGCCACCGGGCGTCACCTCCTTCAAACCCGCGAAGAGCTCGTCGTCGTCGGGGCGGTCGGCGAAGTCCTCGCCGACGTACCGGTAGCCGATCGACCAGTCCGGGCGGATGCCGAAGATCGCGGGCTTCGCGATCCTGGCCTCGGCTTCGTTCAGCACCCCCCACTCACCGATCACCCGGCTCTCGGGATCGCTGAGGATCGGGAACGGGAGCAGCAGCTTATCGACCATCGACCGGTTCTGCTCGACGGAGTCGACGACGATCGCCGCGAGGTCGACGCCTGTTTCTCTGAACCGGTCCCACATTCGAGCGTACGAGGCCAACTGCCCGTTGCAGTAGGGTCACCAGTCGCCGCGGTAGAAGACCAGCACCACCGGGCCGCGGGCCAGGTGCTCGGCGAGGCGCCAGGATTCGCCCTCGCTGGAGGGCAGTTCGAAGTCAGTCGCCCGATCCACGCCGTTTCCTCCTTGCTTCCAACAGGCGCGCCGAGAGGGCCTCGGCGTCCTCCTCTTCCGGGGCCGAGCCCGCCTCCTTCTTCCCGGCCGCCGCGGGCGCGATCACGGGCGGCGGCGGCGCGGCGGCGCTGCGGTGGCGGTAGGGCGCAACCCGCCGGCGGAGCCGCGCCAGCTCCGGCGGAGCCTCCAGCTCGATCTCGGCCGGGCGTCGCAAGGCGGCCAGCGAACGCGCCGCGGCCAGAGCCTGGGCCCGCGTCATGGTCAGCCGCCGGAGCGCGATGTCGAGCGGCCAGAGCAGTGCCACCACCGCCAGCAGGAGCCAGAACACGTCGCTGCTGGTCGGCACCGGGAGCGCCGGCAGCGACCAGGCCTCGGCCGGCCGCGAGAGCAGCTTCCCCCCCACCTTGGCGAATTCCTGGAGGGCGGCGTCGTCGCGGCCCAGGTTGAGGTACTCAGGCGAGTAGGGGACGACGACGGCCACGTCCGACTTGCCGATGGAGGACCCGTTCTTCTGCAGCACCACATGCAGCAGGTAGGTGCCGACCGCCCCCACCGGCAGGTGCCCTTGCCAGTGCCCGGGCGAGATCGCCGGCAGGTTGACCGTCGAGCTCTTGAGGTCGGGCGCCAGCACACCCGCCGAGGCGCTCGCCCCGCTCACCGTGTCGGGGCCGGTGACGGTCACCTCCAGGCTGTCGCCGGCCACCTTCGCCTGCGTCTGCAGCTGCTCGCCGGTGCCCGTCGGCAGGGTCCAGGAGACGATCTGGGCGAAGAGCTTGGCGGACACGTCGGAGCGCAGGAAGCCGCTCGTCCACTGGCCCTTGGCGTCGCTGGTCCAGGCGACCGAGCGGCCCAGGCCGTACTGCCAGGCGGACAACACCGGGTCGTCCTTGGGGCTCGTGAAGTAGACCTCGGCGCCGGGCTTGGCCGTCGTCACCACGTAGCCGCCGAGCTGGGGGAAGGCCGTCAGCGGAACGCCGGCCAGCAGGTCGCCCGCCGCCGTCACCTTGGGGAAGAAGGGCGCCTGCTCGTACCAGGGGCGGAGCGCGACCTGGCTCTCCTTCAGGAACAGCTGGGGCACCTGCTGAGTGTTGTCGGCCTCGTAGAAGCGGCCGCCACCCCAACGGGCGATGTCCTGCATGTTCGACATGAAGCCGGGATCGGAGTGGGTGTTGATGCCGACCGCGGAGGTCGTGATCCCCTGCGCCCGGAGGCCCTGGACCAGGTTCTGGTAGGCGCTCGCGTCACCGTGGATCTCGTCGCCGTCGCCCAGGATCACGATGTGCTTGAGGGGCGCATCCGCGCTGTTCAGGGCGTCCCCGGCAGCCCGGATGTAGTTCAGGTAAGGCCCGTCGCCGAGCGCGGCCTTCTCCAGCTGCGCGTCCAGCGCTTTCTTGTCCGTGACGTGCTGCATGGGGATGATGAACCCGGAGCGGTTGTCGGTCACGGCCACCTGGTCGTCCGGTCCGAGGGTGTCGATGACCGCCTCGGCCGCGCCGGTGGTCACGATCGGGTCCAGGCTGCCGACCTCGGTCGTCTCCAGCATCAGCACCACCGCCACCCGCGGCTTCTCCTTGCGGGGAGGGAGATCCATGCGCACCGGCAGCGCCCGCTCCAGGCCGGTGTTCTGCCAGCCGCCGGGACCGTAGGAGCTGCTGCCGCCGATCGTGACCAGGCCATGCCCGAGGTCGCGGACGGTTGCCTCGATCGCGTCCAGCGCGCCGGGCGGAAAGGCGTCGGCCGGCGCGTCGACCACGACCACCGAATCGTACTGGCCGAGCACCGCGGTGTCGACGGGAGCCTGCGAGGCCAGCCGGCGGTCGACCTTCACCGAGGCCGCCGAGAGAGCCGAGACGACGTTGTCGCCGCCGCCCGCCGTGCCTTCCAGCACCAGCACCGCCGGCCGGCCGAGGACGCGGATGGCCGCCTCGCCCAGGTTGTTGTCGCCGTAGGTGTCGGGCTGCACGCCCGCCAGCTCGACCCGCACCTTGTGAAGGCCGGTGTCGAAGTCGGGCAGGTTGAAGGTGTAGGTGGAGATCCCGCCGGGGATGTCGACGGTGCGCACCTCCAGCTCCTTCCCATCGGCCGAGAAGACGATCTGTCCCTTGGCGGGGCCCGTCGAGCTCACCCTGGCGCTGGCGGTGCCGTGCTCGCCCACGCGCATCTCGGCCGGCGCGTCCACACTCGCGACCAGCACCTCCGCGGTCGGCGCCGCACCGACCGGCAGCACGTCGACGCGCACGCCCTCGGCGCGCAAAGCGGCGATGGTAGCGGCCGCGTCACCCAGGTTCTGGCGGCCGTCGGAGATCAGCACCAGCTGCCGGGCGTAGCCGTCCGGGATGATCCCCGCGGCCAGGCGCAGGGCACTGCCGAGGTCGGAATAGGTGGGGTCGGGCTGGGTCTCGAACACGTCGAAGACCGGGTTGCGCGTCGGCGGCATCTCGACCGCCGCGTCGTGCCCGAAGGTGACGACTCCGAAGAGGTCGTCGGCGCCTTTGCCCGTGGCCAGGGAGCGGACCGAGTTGCCCTCCTGGTCCAGGCTGTGGCGGGTGCTGGCGCTCAGGTCGACGACGGCCACGATCGCCCGCTGGTGAGGCTGGATGGTGACCCGGACTCCGGCCAGCGCCAGGGCCAGCAGCGTGACCAGCGCGATCCGCAGGACGAGCGAGACGCGCCCCCTCCGGCGCGCCAGGGGCGGCGGCCAGCGCCGCCAGACCAGGTAGAGGAGCGGCAGCAGGAAGAGGAGCAGCAGCCACCCCGGTTTCAGGACGCTCAGGCCAGGCAAGGTCAGCTCACGGCCCCCGGTGGAAGACGAACCATTCGGTGGCCAGCAGCGCGACGGCCAACGCGGCCAGCCACGGCCAGAGCTCGAGCGTTCCCCGCGGTGGGGCCGCGTTGGCGCTCGCGGTCAGCTCCACGAAGGGCGCGCTGCCGACGCCGACCCGGGACAGGTCCGGGTCCTCGAACTGGACCACGAACTGGCTGCTGCGGACGCCCGAGCTCAACTGCTGGCGGACCGTGTAGACGCCCGGTGTCTGGGTGTCCGTGAAAGGAGCCGCCGGGAAGGGCGGCGCCAGCTTCACGACCTTCCCCGACGGCGTCTGCACCTCCAGCGAACGGGCGGTCGGCTCGGTCGCCAGGGTCACCACCCGGCCGGTCGGATAAACCTGGTTCTCGAAGCCGCCCGGCAGCAGGTAGGCGAGCAGGTTCTGGACCAGGATCGGGAAGGCGGCCCGCAGCGGCAGGTCGGAGTGGTGGACGTCGAAGGTCAGCTCCGCGATTCGGGGCTCGCCCTCGTGGATCAGCAGCAGCGGGTCGTCGACGGCGGCGATCGCCGTCCGCCAGCCCGATGGCACCGTCGCCCGCGCTGCCGTCAGGACGTGGACGTCCTTCAGCACCACGTCCTGGGTGATCGGATCGCTCGGGTCCACCGGCAGCACCAGCCCGGGGTTGAGCTGGTTCCCGAGCGGGATCGGCCCGTTGCCGTCGAGGGGAGCCACCACCAGGGCCGGGTCCGGCAGCTTCCCGGCCGGCACCCAGCCGTCGAAGACGTAGAGGTCGTAGTTGGTGCCCGGCTTGTAGTCGGCCTTTTTCTGGATGGTCAGGTCGATGCCCGGCCGCAGCTTCAGAGCGCGCTGCAGGAACCCGTTCTCCTCGGTGACCAGCAGCACCTTGCGAGCAGGCGGCGAGCCGGTCACCAGGAAGGCCGCGTTGTCGATCGCCAGCGCGTCGCCGGGCGTGATCAGCGCCTCCACGACCTGGGTCCCCGGCGCCATCCCCGTCCAGGTGACGTCGCTGGTCGAGTTGCCCGCCACGTGGACCGGGAGCACGTCGGCGAGCCTGCCGTCGGCGAGCATCTCCAGCTTCAGGTCACGGTCGCCGCGGCCGTAGTTGGCCAGCCGGACGAAGACGGTCCCGGGGGCCGTCCGGGTGATGGTCTCGATGCCCGCGTTCTCGCCGGTCGCGCCCACCGGCTCGTAGAAGAAGCGGGCGCCGACCCTGGGCGGAGAAGCCGGGGCGCGAGCGTGCCCGTCGCCGAGGAGCACGATCGAAGCGCCGGGCCGGCCGGCGACGACGGCGTTGGCGAGCGAGAAGGCCTCGCCAAGGTCCACCTCGGAGCCGGTCGGTCGGGCCCGGTTCAGCGCGGAGTCGAGCACGGCCGGGTCGCTGCTCGGCGGGGACAGCAGCTCGGCGTGCTGGCCGATCAGGATCACCGCCATCTCCTGTCCCGGACCGAGCTGGTGGGCCTTGTCGCGGGCGCGCGCCACGGCCGCCTCGAAGCGGCTCGGTCCGATGTCGGTCGCCTGCATGCTGGCCGAGGCGTCCAGCATCACGACCGTGGTGCCGCCGATCCCGATGGCGCCGCTGACGCCGGGCCGGACCAGCGCCAGCGCGAGGGCCAGCGCCGCCAGCAGCTGGAGCGCCAGCAGCAGGCTCGCGCGGAGCCGCTGCCAGGGTGCGTTGGCCTGGCGGTCGGCGACGAACGGCCGCCAGAACATGAGCGTCGAGACCCTGACCTCAGGCCGCCGGACCTTGAGGAAATAGAGCAGCAGGATGGCCGGGACGGCGAGCAGAGCGACCAGCCCGACCGGCGCCAGCAGGCTCATCGCCTGATGACTCCGGCGGTCATGCCGGTCAGCATCTGCTCCTCCAGCGGCTGCGAGCTGAGGCTGGCCAGCATCCTCCCACCGGCGCCCTCGGCTGCGCGCCGGATGCCGGCCCGGTGGGCGGCCAGGTTGGCCAGGTACTCGCCGACCAGCGCCGGGGTGATGGTCAGCTCCCGCTCCTGCTCGGACTCCGCCTCGATGAGCTTCCAGTCGCCGGCCAGCGAGGGGTTCTCCTCGTCGGGGGCCAGCAGCTGCCAGAGCAGGGGCTCCTGCCGGCGCCGGCGGAGGCCGGCCACGGCCGGGGCCCAGGAGGTCTCGGTGAAGAAGTCGGAGATGACCACCGTCATCCCCGGCCGCGGCCAGTCGAGGTCGGTCAGCATCGAGGGCTCGGCCACGCCCCGCGGCTCCACGTCCTCGAGGAAGGTCCAGATCCGTGCCAGCGCGGTGTTGCCGCGCAGGTGGGGCGTCCGCAGCTGCCGGTTTCCGAGCACCCCGACGGCCACCCGGTCCATGCTCGAGAGTCCGAGGAAAGCCAGGGCCGACGCCAGCCGCCGCGCCGCCGGCCACTTCGGCGGCGAGCCGACCGTCATCGAGGCGCTGGCGTCGAGGACGAGGTTGAGCGAGGACTCCTCCTCGGCGACGTAGAGCCGCAGCATCAGGCGTTCCAGCCGCGCATAGGCACGCCAGTCGATCTGGCGGAAGTCGTCGCCGGCGACGTAGGGCCGGAAGTCGGCGAACTCGGGCGAGCGGGCGGCCCGGGGCGAGCGCCGCTCGCCCGCGTAGAGGCCGCTGACCGGCCTTCGGTAGGCGAGGTCAAGCCGGCTGAGCAGGCTCAGCTCAGCGGGGCTTAGCACCTTCGGTCGCCGCGCTGATCACCGCTTGGACGACGGCGTCCGACGCGACCCCGGCGGCGTCAGCCTCGAAGTTCAGGAAGATGCGGTGTCGGAGCGCCGCCGGCGCCACCGCGGAGAGATCCTCGAGGGCGACGTTGAAGCGGCCGTCGAGAAGGGCCCGGATCCGCGCGGCCAGGACCAGCGACTGGAGACCACGCGGGCTGGCGCCCCAGCGGACGTAGCGCTTGACCTCGTCGGGCGCGCCGGCCTTGTCCGGGTGGGTCGCGAGGATCAGGGCCACCGCCAGGTCCATGACGTGGCTGGCGATGGGGACCTCGCGGGAGAGCTCCCTCATGGCGGCGAGCTCGCTTCGCCCGGCGACCGGGGAGAGCTCGATGGTGGTGCTCCCCGTGGTCCGCTTGGCGATCTCGGCCAGCTCGGCCGCGTCCGGGAAGGGCACCAGCAGCTTGAAGAAGAAGCGGTCGAGCTGGGCCTCCGGCAGGGGGTAGGTCCCCTCCAGCTCGATCGGGTTCTGGGTGGCGAGGACGAAGAAGGGCTCGGCCAGCTTGCGCGTCCGATCCCCCACCGTCACCTGGCGCTCGCCCATCGCCTCCAGCAGGGCGCTCTGGGTCTTGGGCGTGGCCCGGTTGATCTCGTCGGCCAGGAGCAGGTTGGTGAACAGCGGCCCGGGCTGAAACTCGAAGCGCCGGTGGCCGCCGTCATCCTCGGTGACGATGTGGGTGCCGGTGATGTCCGCCGGCATCAGGTCGGGGGTGAACTGGACCCGCGCGAAGTCGAGGTCGAGCACGCTGGCCAGCGAGCGGACGAGGACCGTCTTGCCCAGGCCCGGGACGCCTTCCAGGAGCACGTGACCGCCGCCGATCAGCGCGATCAGGGTGAGGCGGATCAGGTCGGCCTGCCCGACCATGAACCGGCTCAGCTCGGCCTCGATGGCGAGCGTGATCTCCGAGAAGCGCTCGGGAGTGATCTCGGCGGGAGCCTTCTGCTCCTCTCGCGCGGTGGCCACTAGGAGCCGAGATTCTGGAAGTATTCGCGGACCAGCTGCTGGTCGTCGGCCGGGATCAGCTCGCGGTCGACCTCGCTTTGGGCCGTCGCCGCGTATTGGGCCAGGTAGTCGGAGTAAGGCACCAGGTTGCTGTCGGTGCCGGTGGTCGGGTCCCCGGCGCTGCCCTGGGGTGTTCCGCTGCCGGTGCTGCTGCCCGGCACGTAAACCTTCTCGGTCGACTTCGCGGCGGCGCTCCCGGAGCTGCTCCCCGACCCCTGGCCGCTGCCGCTTCCCTGGCCGGCCTGGCCCTGGCTCTGGCCCTGTCCTTGACCCTGGCCCTGGCCCTGACCTTGCCCCTGGCCTTGGCCCTGGCCCTGACCCGCCTGCTGGCCCTGCCCGGGCTGCTGGCCCTGCCCGGCCTGCTGGCCCTGGCCGGCCTGCTGGCCCTGCCCGGCCTGCTGGCCCTGGCCCGATTGCCCCTGCCCCTGCTGCTGGGCGGCCTGAGCCTGCTGCTCGAGCTGCGACTTGGTCTGCTGCAGGTTGTTGATCGCCTGGTTGGAGTCGCCGTTGAAGTTCTCCGAGGCGGCCTGGTCCTGTTCCGCCTGCGCGGCTGGCTGGAGAGCCTGCTGAGCGGCGGCTGTGTCGCCCTGGCGTAGGGCGTCGGACGCCCGCTGGAGCGCCTGCGAGAGCTTCGGGTTGCCGGCGGCCGACGCCGCCGCCGCCTGGGCCAGGCTGTTCGCCGTCTGCTGCTGCTCGGCCCTGCTCATCTGGGGCAGGCTGGCCGCGAGCTGGTTCAGCTGCGAGGCGGCGGCCTGGTTGTCGCCGCTGGAGAGCGCCTGCCCGGCCTTGGCCGTGGCGGCATTGGCCTGCAGCTGCTGGCCCGCTGCCGACGCCGCCTGCTCCTTCTTGGCCAGGTTCGGATCCTGGAGCGAGCGGATGTCGCTCTGGGCCTGGCTCAAAGCCGCCACCGCGGACTGCGGGTCGGGCGCCTTCTTGACCGCCTGCTGGGCGTTCTTCAGGTCCTGGACCAGCTTCTGCTGCTGGGGGTCGGAGCCGTTGGGGCTCTTCTCAGCCTGCTTCACAAGCTGGCCGATCTGCGCCGAGGACTGGTCCTGGGCCGCCTGTGTGGCCCGCTGGACGCGAAGGTTGTGGAGCGCCGGGTTGGGGGCCAGGGCCAGCAGTAGGAGGGCCCCGCCGGCAGCCAGCGCCAGCGCCGCCGAACGAACCGGCCAGCCCGGGTCGCTGACCGCGGCGGCGTCGGCCTCGGCGGCCCAGGCGCCCGCGTCGGCGCGCTGCCGCCAGACCAGGAAGCCCTCGGCGGCCGCGAACTCGACCGCGGTCGAGAGCCGCTCCCGGCCGCCGAGCCGGACGTCGGCGAGGCGGGCGACCTGCAGCCGCGAGGGCCAGGCGCGGACCCAGCCGCCGGAGGCGACGACCAGCCCCAGCAGGGCGCAGCCGGCCAGCTCTGGGAGCACGGGGTCGATCGGGTAGAAGCGGATCAGGACCTCGATCGCGAAACCGGCGGCCGCCGCAATAGCGAGGCCGCGGGCTGCCCAGGTCAGGGCCCGAGCGCCGACCAGGATGCCGCGGGCTCGGTTCAGCAGGCCGTCGACGCGTTCCACTCTGACGGTCTACCCTACTGCGCCTCGGCCGGCTGCACCGGCTCGATGCGCTCCGGCGTCCGGCCCGGCCGGACCGCGCGCCGGCCTCGGACCAGGGCGACGGCGCCCGCCACGGAGGCCACCGCGATCAGGGCTTCCACGAAGACGCAGACCTCCCAGGGATCGACCCCCGGCCCTCCGACGGCGACCACCCCGCTGGCCGGCACGCCGAAGAAGAGCAGCTGCAGGAAGCCCCTCAGGGTGGTGTGGACGACCGAGGTCGGGAAGAGCACGGTCGCCAGCGCGAAGAAGGGGTTGAAGTACCACTCGGCAGCCGTCTGCAGGGGCGCGGCGCTGGTGCTGATGCGCCCGAAGGTCTGCGTCAGGCTGACCAGGAAGCTGACCACGGCGGTGCCGACCATGAGGACGAAGGCGGCCGCATAGCTGGAGACCGTCGCCGCCAGGCTGCGCTGGAAAAGGGCGCTGAAGAAGAGCGCGATGGCGCCCAGGCAGACAGCCGTGCTGATGGTCAGGACCTGGGAGAGGACGAACTGCTGGAAGTCGATGCCCCCGAACAGGAAGACGGCCGAGAACAGGGGCAGGGCGGTCAGGATCAGCAGCAGGATGTAGGCCATCGAGGCGACCAGCTTTCCCCAGACGATCCCGAAGGCCGACACCCGGCTGACCAGGAGCACGTCCAGCGTCTGCCGCTCGCGCTCCCCACTGATCGCGCCGGCGGCCAGGGCGGGAGCGAAGAGGCAGACCAGCGCGAGCTGGAAGAAGGCCATGGCGGCGAAGGCGTCCTGGCCGACGATGGCGGCGACCGGGCGCCCGGCGGCGAACTGGTTGGCCGCCTCACCGATGTTCAGCCAGGCGTAGCCGACGGCCCCGATCAGGCCCAGGTAGAGGGTCGCCACCACCGGCGCCCGCCAGGTGCGCATCCGGGAGACGCCCTCCTTGACCACGATCGGGTTGTCGAGCCCATCGACCCAACGCTGCCAGAGGCCCATCAGTGCATCTCGCTCATTTCAGTTCATCTGATCCTTGGTGAGCCGCATGAAGACCTCGGAGAGGTCGCCCGGGATGACCGCGAAGGAGCGGACCCGGAGCTTGCGCTCCACGAGCAGGGCGAGCAGGTCGTCGTCCACGACCTGGGGTCCGACGGTGACCTCCAGGTGGTCCGGCAGCCGCTCGACGTCGAGGACCCCTTCGTGCTCGCGGAGGATCACCTCCGCGCGCGCCATCTCCTCCTCCCCGGCGTCGGCCAGCTCGACCCGGAGCCGGCGCCCGCTGACCACGGCGTCGCGCACCTCCGCCATGGGCCCGGCGGCGGCCATCCGGCCGTTGTCGATGAAGCCGACCCAGGTGCAGAGCTCCTCCAGCTCGGGGAGGATGTGGCTGGAGATGAGGATGGTCTTCCCCATCCGCCGCAGCTCGCGGATCAGCTCCTTCATCTCGATCCGCGCCCGGGGGTCGAGGCCGGAGGCGGGCTCGTCGAGGAGGAGGACGGCGGGATCGTGGACCAGCGCCCGGGCCAGGCCCAAACGCTGCTTCATGCCCCGGCTCAGGGTGTCGACCTGGACGTCGCGGCGGTCGGAGAGGTCGACCAGCTCCAGGAGCTCGCGCGCCACCGCCGGCCGCTTGCGCCGGGCCACTCCGTGGCAGGCCGCGTAGAACTCCAGGTACTCGGTCGAGGTCAACCGGTCGTAGACGCCGAAGAAGTCGGGCATGTAGCCGATCAGGTTGCGGACCTCGCCCGGATCCTCGGCGACCGGGATGCCGGCCACGGTGGCGTCGCCGGCGTCGGCCGAGCTCAGCGTGGCCAGGATCCGGATGGTGGTCGTCTTGCCCGCCCCGTTGGGACCGACGAAGCCGAAGATCTCGCCCTTGGGGACGGTGAAGGAGACCTCGTCCAGGGCGACCCGGCGCCCGAACTCCTTGTGGAGGCTCTCGACCGAGATCATGGGCTGGCGACCGATACGCCCTGCAGGTAGAGGCTGCCGGAGACGCGCAGCCTCACCAGGCCCGGTCCGACCTGGGCAGTGGTCAGGGAGAGGGGCTTGCTGAGGTCGACCACGGTCCAGGCCTGCTTGCTCCAGTCGTAGAGCTCGGCCTGCGACTTCTGGACGCTGAAGGGCGCCCCCATCACGGAGGCGTTGGCGACGCTGAGCTTGAGGGGACCCGCCGCCAGGCTCGACGGGAGGTCGTAGTCGAGGACCGTCATCGGGAAGCTGCTGCTGTTGTTGGCGGCCACCACCCGCGCGCTCGCCCAGCCCGCGCTCAGGGTGTCGATGCCCTCCAGCTCGATCGGCGTCGCGAAGGCCGAGAGCGCGGTTCGGCTGGGCTCGGTGCCCCCCACCCGGAGGCTCGGGATCGGGTCCACGATCCCGGTCAGGCTCGTCACCTCGCCGGAGCTGCCGAGCAGGCCGGCCGCGGTCAGCATCAGGGAAGCCTGCTTGTCGCCGGGTGTTTGCGGCCCGTTGGTCTGGCCGCAGGGAACCACGGAGGTGGAGGCGGGGCCGCCGCAGGCGATGACGACCCGGTTGAGAGCCTGCAGGGGCGCGGTCTGGAGGATGCCGCCCACGGTCACCGTGGCGCCCGGGGCCAGCGAGGCGGCGAGCGTGGCGCTCCGGCCGTCCGGCGTGAGCAGGGTCAGCCGGCGGATCGGAATCCGCCCGTTGTTGGTGACCGACCCCACGATCTGTCCTTTGGACAGCTTCAGGTGCGCGATCACCGTGACGTTCACGTGGGCCGCCTCGACGTACTTGAAGTCACGGGGCTGCCAGACCGCGACGCCGGCCAGCTTGAGGCTGGGGTTCCGACCGGCCAGGACCCGGTCGTCGCCGGTGGTTCCGCCGCCGGAGTAGTTGGGGATGAAGGTGGAGGCCAGGCTGGACTCGGGCAGCTGCACGGTGAGGTCGCCCCGCCGAGGCGAGAAGAGCGCGTCGTAGGTCGTCGCCTCGACCCCGCCGCTGGGCGCCACCCGCAGCACCTGGAGCTCGTTCACGAAGTACTCCTGCCCGTGGACCAGGACGCCGGCCGAATAGGCGCCGCCGGTGGCCAGGATGGCGACCAGGGGAATGGTCATCCACATCAGCTCGCGCCGGCGCAGGCTCCTCAGCACGGCGTAGTTCAGGGGGCCGGCCACCAGCACGTAGAGGATGAGCAGGCCTCCCAGGATCCCGAGCGGAGGCAGGGCGCTGGCGGCGGTGTCACTCAGCAGCGCGGCGATCTGCGACTCGAGGTTGTAGTGGTTGAAGCCGACCTGGTTCGGGAAGGCGGAGGAGACCGCCCCCGGGGCGACCATCACCGCCGGCGCGAACTTGGCGTTGCCGCTGGAGCCCGCGCTGACGACGCGGTCGAGCGCCGCCGCCCAGCTGCTCCGAACCTCCTCGGCGTGGCTCGCGACCGGCTCGTCGGCGGGGTCGAAGGCCAGCTCGACGACGCGGCCGGCGCCATAGGCCACCTCCGCCAGAAGTGGGTTGCCGGCGGCGTCCGCCAGCACGACCCGGGCGCCCGGCGCGAGGGTCCCCACCACCGACTGCGCGACCAGCGGGCTGTGCTTGCCGAGCAGGTCCAGCAGCGGCTCGAGGCCGACGGTGGCGCTGGCCTGGGGCCGGAGGGGGACCAGCTCGGGTGGCAGCTGGGTCAGGGTCCGGCGCCAGCCGGCGCCGCCGCCCAGGACCAGGGAGCCGCCCAGCCCCACGTACTGCTGGAGGGCCTGGACCTGCGCCTGGCTCAGGGTGGAGGTGTCGAAGTTGTCGATGACGACTGCGCTCAGCCCGGAGAGCTGGATGGCGCTGCCGGGGAAGTCCGGGGGCGTGAGGTTGACCACGCTCAGGGGGCGGGCGGAAGGCAGCTGCACATCCTTGATCTCGCCCTGCGCCTGCAGTGAGTCGGCCAGCAGGCCGATCCCGAACCGCTGGCTCACCGAGGCAGAGCCGCTGCTGCTGACGACCGCGCCCGAACGGTCGACCAGGTCGGCCTCGTAGCCGGCCGGGCCGCCGGCCGTGGCGTCGGCGAACTCGCCGTAGATGGTCACCCTCTTCTCGACCCCGCCGGCGATCGAGAAGGGCGTCTCGTAGGTGGTCCCGTAGACCGAGCTCGGCGCCGAGTTCGGGGAGCCGGCGGGACGGCGGGCGTTGAGGACCAGGGTGCCGCTGAATTCGTGGGTGCCGGTGTTCTTGACGTCGACCCGGTAGGGGATCCAGGACCCGGCCACGGCCGCGCCGTCCCAGCCGGCGGTGAGCGTCACGGTGAGGGTGGGGTCATCGGCGCGTGCCGGCCCGGCCACCAGCGCGGCGGCCAGCGCGACCATCACCCCGGCGACGCGCAGGAACCTCATAAGAGTTGCAGCCAATCCAACGCGGCCGGACGCCGGCCGTAACGGCCACCGCGGAGACTGACCCTAACGGGCCAAGCTTACGCGAGCCGCCGTCCGCTTCCTACCCGTTACTCCGAGTCGACCCGGCCGACGTCGGTGTGGATCTCGGCTTTGCCCCGGATCTTGATGGCGGCGGTGAGCTGGGTGAACTGGGCGACCATCACCTCGCCCGCGTCGAGCCGCTCGGAGTGATGGGAGCGGGTGTCGCGCCCGCGGGTCAGACCCATGATGGTGACGCCGTCCTCGAGGGCCTTGACCACGATGTAGCGCCCGGTGGCGAGCTCGCCGGAGCCACCCTGCTCGTCAGCTTCCATTTCTGCGTCCGTAGCGTGCGCCTCCCCCGTTTCCATTCGGCGCCTTGTTGCGGATGGTCTCGACCCAGGTCGCCTTCGGGCCCAGCAGCCGGTCCAGCTCGGAGGTCAGGGTGCTGGTGGCAGCGACATGATATCTGGGGTCCGGCGCCAGCACGACCTCGTGCCCAGGGATCCGGATGTGGAG
>Ga0066679_10000466_pt1 | contig 13705 bp, 14 predicted proteins | sample GraSoiAngelo_128_FD_62298 | JGI IMG/M metagenome (GOLD analysis project Ga0066679, IMG submission 62298) | Grasslands soil microbial communities from the Angelo Coastal Reserve, California, USA - 14_0927_12_20cm | ecosystem: Environmental > Terrestrial > Soil > Grasslands | place: USA... | reverse complement strand
AATGCGATCTCAGCGATTCGCCGTCGCCTTCGGGCTCCAACCGCGCCGCAGCACGCGGATGCGCAGCTGCTGCTCGCCGAATTTCGCGGCGCGCTCGCAGCTCGCCATGAAGATGTCGATCTTGCGCCCCTTCACCGCCGGTCCGGTGTCCATGACCGTGTAAACGCCCGAGTGCGCGCCATCGATGATGCGCACGATGGATCCGACGGGCAGCACCGATGGATCGGCCGCGACGATGCCGGTCCGCGCGCGCGTACCAGATGCCGTCTTCCCGGCAACGCAATACGCGGTGGCGGTGACGCGAAGCGTTCCGGCTGCCGCGCGCGGACGCTCGCGCCGCTGAGCCGCCACGGTCGAATCGCTCAGCGCGACGCAAACGATGAGCGCGGCAACGGCCGTCTGCATTGCAACTGATCCGGTTCAATTAGCGTGCCGGTCGGCTGCTCAGCCATCTGAAGAAAACGATGACGAGAACCGCCGGAACGAATGGACCCCACCATTCGTTGAGCCCGAATGCGTTCAACGCCGTCGAGCCGCTCTTCACGAACAACATGATCGCGCCGGCCCAGGCGAACGCGCTGACGAGGTTGAGGACGCTGAACTTCGCGGGATGCATCCCGGCGTAGGCGCAGGCGATGGGAATCGCCGTGCGCAGTCCGGGCAGAAAGCGGCTGACGAGCACCAAACCTGTTTCACTCGAGTGCACGTGCTGGATGACGCGATCGCGGAAGCGACCGAGTCTCGGAAAGCGGTCGAGCCAATGGATGCGTCCGCGCAGGACGAAGAACCACAACTGATCGCCGGTGGCGCCGCCGAGGGCGCCGCACGCCAGGACGACAGGCCAGAACAGGCGTCCGGCGACGGCGTCCGCGCACACCTTGCTGTAGTAAATCTCCCCTTCGAGGATCGCGGCGATGTAGATCGGGAGGTAGGACAGCATCGCACAGACACTGTAGCGCGAGCCTTTCAGGAGCGAGCCGGCGAGCGACCCCGCTCGGCTGAAAGCCTCGCGCTACGCGCGCGTCAGCCCTCGCGCTACGCCCGCGATGAAGATTCGGCGAGCACGTCGCGTACCACGGTCGCGACACGAGCGACCTGCTCGTCGGTGAGGCTCGAATACACCGGGATCTGAATCGCCTGAGATGCGCGGCGCGCGCCGGTGGCTTCGGCAACCGCGCCGGCAAACAGCTCCATGTCGGGCGGCACGTCGACGTGAAGCGTCTCGATATCGACGCCGCGCCGCACACATCGGACGACGAGCTCGTCGCGATCGACGCGCTCTGGTCCGTACACGCAGTACTGGTAATACACGTGCGAACAGCCTGACGGCACGACCGGCACCTGAACGCCCGGCGTCGCACTCAACACGCGGTTCATCGACTCGGCGTGCGCGCGCGCCCGGCTGGTCCACTCGTCCAGGTGCTTCAGCGCCTCGAGGCCAATCGTTGCCTGCACGTTTGGAAACCGTTCGATGTAGGACTCGGGCAGCGGATCGAGCGATCGGATCTTCTCCCACAGAAACACGTCAGGGTTCGCATCGATCCACGCCGCGATCCAGAGGACCGGAAACAGCGAGATCGAGAACACCCACGGCTTGATGAAGATTCGCTGCAGCCGTCCCATCAGCAGCCGATCGGTCACGCGCTTCTCGCTCGGCCACGGCAGCGCGTCGACCCCGGCGCGGACCTTCGCTGCGAGCGCCCGATCCTGCAGCAGCGCGGCGCCGCCGCCGTAGCAGTTCAGCGGCTTGAGCGTCTGGAAGCTGAAGAGCGCGCCCGATCCAAACGTGCCGACGGCCCTGCCCTTGAACGTCGCGCCGAGCGCGTGCGCGCAATCTTCGATGACGACGAGATTGTGGCGTGCGGCGACGGCTTCGACCTTGTCCATGTCGCACGAGAGCCCGTACAAGTGCGTCGGCACGATCACGCGTGTTTTCTCGGTGATGACCCGTTCAACCGATGCCGCATCGATCGTGAACGTTTTCGGATCGACGTCGGCGAACACCACCGTGAGGCCCGCGACCTTTGCGAGCTCCGGCACGACCCAGAAGGTGAGCGACGGAAAGATGATCTCGGATCCGCGCGGCAGGTCGAGCGCCTTCAGCATGTAGTAGAAGGCCATGCGGCCGTAAGCGGCCGTCACGGCGATGCCGCCGCCCGCGCGCCGCGCGAACGCGTCCTCGAACTCGGCGATCTGGGCGCCTTGGATGAACTCGCCGCGCACCTTGCAGGCGGCGACGAGCTCCTCGGTATTGGGAACGACTCGCGCTCCGTAGCGCGAGATGGCGGTGAGCATGGATGCTCAGCGGGCTCTGCGTGACGGGTCGTTCAGCACGCAACCGGACGTGACACGTCGGCAATTTCCTCGCGGGAGTGACGATCGTTGACGCGCTCGTCCATGCGGCTGACCCAGTCGCGAACCGCGGAGTTCTGGATCTTCAGGAAGTTCGCGAGGTACGACGGCCGCATATAAAAGCGCTTGTACGCGGCGCCCAGCAGGTACCGCAGCTCGGAACCGGTGAGGTTCGGGTGCTTGAACGTCGGCGTGTAGCCGTCGAACTTCTCCCAGTCGGTCTCCGAGAGCAGCGGCTCGATCTGCTTGAACATCGGCGTGCCAGGATACGGCGTCAGGATCTTGAACTGCGCGAACGTCGATCCCAGGTCGGTCGCGTAATCAATGGTGGCGGCGATCGAGTTCCAGTCGTCCTGCAGGAATCCGAGCACGTAGAATGCGGCGGTGACGATTCCTTTTTTCCGGCAATGGTCGATGATCGTTCGCTGATGATGCTGCGGAATCGGCCGGCGTCCGGATTTCTTCAGCGTCGCCGGATCGGTCGATTCGACGCCGAAGCTCATCGCGCGGAACCCTGCGCCGTACAGCCGATCGAGCAGCTCGACGTCGAGCCGATCGAGACGCGTCTCCGCCTCGAACGTGAACGACAGCCCGCGCGCCGCGATCTGATCGCACAGCTCGACGCAGCGATCGCGCTGCTCGGTGAACAGCGGATCGCGGAAGATGACGTACGGATGGCGCACGCGATCCGACAGCCGCTCGATTTCATCGACGATGTTCGGGATCGATCGCGCGCGGTACCCCGCCAGGATGCGGTGCGGGCAGTACGTACAGAATTCCGGGCAGCCGCGGCTGGCGAGCAGCGGGTATCCGCCGCCGACCGGGCGCGACGACCACTTGATGCCGAACCTGCGGCCGCGATCCTCCGTGACCAGATCCCAGCGCGGGAACGGCAGCGAATCGAGATCGTTGATTTGTTCGCTCACGACCATCCCCGACGGAATCTCCCCGGTCTGCGCCAGACGGATCGCCGCCGATTCCGGCTCGCCGTTGAAGATGAAGTCGCAGTGGTCGGCGAACAGCTCCGGCATCTTCGACGCCGTGATGCCGAGGAAGCCCACGCTCACGCCGCGCGCGCGCATGCGGTCCGCCCACGCCGTCTCGTTCCTGTGGTCGACGAGCGACGACAGCACGAGCGCCACATCGGCGTCCGGCGTGTCGCCGGCGTCGCGCGTCCAGATCACCTCATGGCCGGCGCGGGCGAGAATCGCCGCGACGTAGGCCATGTGCACGCTCGGCACGTCGTGAAACTGTTTCTTGAGATAGCAAATGACCGACGTGACGCGCGAGAACGGATCGAGGCGCGATCCGTAGCCGCCGACGACGGTGTCTTTGCTGACGAACCCGCGATCGGATTTCAAATCTGCGAGAACCACTCGCATCAATCACCTCGAGTCCACGAAAGCCACCTGGAACAAGAAACAAGCGTCAGGCTGGCAGCGGTGGTCCTCGGGGAGATTTGGGTGAGCAGTCGCGCGTGCTGAGCCGCGTGTCGAGGGCGCCGATGAAGAGGCCGATGGGCGTGAGAACGGGGATCGCGTGCTCGTCGGCGTCGGTGTGCGCCGCCGGCGCGTCGTTTTGTATCGCTTCGTCGTCGTCCTGATCGTCGGAGAGGACGACGCGGTCCATGCGCGTCATCGGGTCGACGAGGCCGGCGAGCACGCGGTCCGACAGCTTCGCGACCGGACCGCCGTAGGTTTTCGGCACCCTCGGCAGGTGACTGAGCTTCGTCGTCGCCGGATCGCGCGTGAGCCGCTCGCGAGCGCGCCGCGGACCGCGCGCCGCCTCCGCCGTCGATGCGCAGAAAAGGGCGAGGACGACGAGGGCGCCCGCCTTCATCCACATTCGGACAATCGGAGACAAGCAGCGCATGGGAAAATTGCTGAGTCGTCGCGGGTCGGCATCACTATCCCACAGGCCCGCCAGCGACGCAACCCAACCGATCGGTTTCACGCCTTCACCTATAATGACGCGTCGCGTGCCGAATCCGCCAGTTTTTACACGATTTTGTCGATGATCGCCCGGTCTTCGCCGGCCGAAGCGGTCGTCGTGGTCGGCGCCGGACCGGCCGGAGCGACGGCGGCGTGGGCGCTGGCGTCGAACGGCGTGCGCGTCCAGCTTCTCGATCGGTCGGTCTTTCCTCGCAACAAACCGTGCGGCGGCGGCATCAGCATGCGCGTGCTGCCGCGGTTTCCTCACCTCGTCCGCGAGCTCGGTCGGATTTCGACGCACGAGATCAGCCGCCTCTATCTCGAAGGGCCGACCGGAACGTCCGCGCTGATCGAATCGGACGGCCCGGCGGCGCTGATGATTCGCCGCGTGGAGTTCGATGCGCTCCTCGTGTCGCTGGCCGTGGAAGAGGGAGCCGAGCTCGTGCCCGGCGTCGACGTCGTGCACGCGCGGCAGGATGCGCACTCTGTGGCTCTCGTCGCACGCGACGGCCGTCAGTTCACCGCGCCGATCGTCATCGCGGCCGACGGCGTGCACAGCGTCGTCGCGCGGCGGCTTGGACTGAATCCCGGATGGCCCGCTTCATCCCTCGCGCTCGACATGATGGAAGAAACGCCGCGCGAGCAACTGCACGACATCGATCCCTCGACGCTCTGGGTCTCTTACGGATACGAGCCGGGATTCGGGATTCGGGATTCGGGATTCGCGGGACGCTCTGCGAATCCCGAATCCCAAATCCCAAATCCCGCCGCAGAAGGCTACGCCTACATCTTCCCGAAGCGCGACCATGTGAACATCGGCGTCGGTTACGTGCTCTCGTATTTCCGGAGCGAGATCGCCGATGCGCCCTACGATCTGCAGCGCGGGTTCGTCGACCGGCTTCGCGAACGCGGCATCGTCGTCGGCGATTCGGTAAGAGAACATTTCACTCCGTACCTGATTCCCGTGGGCGGGCCGCTGCGCGAACCGGGACGCGGCCGCGTCCTGATCGCGGGCGATGCCGGTGGTTTCGTCAACGGCTTCACCGCTGAAGGCATTTATTACGCAATGGTCTCGGGCGAGCTGGCGGCGCGCGCCATTCTCGCGACGGCTGCCGAGCCGGCGAAGCTCCTAACGGCCTATCGCAAGGCCTGCGATGACGAAATTGGATGCGAACTTCGGGATTCCGTTTCGATTCGGCGCTATCTGTTCGCCGATCGCAGCAGAATCGCGCGAGTCATCGACGGCGCGAATCGTGAACGAGCCTTGACCCGGCTCATCCTGGACTTCGCGACCGGACGGCGATCGTATCGCGCCGTGCGCCGCCGGATTCTGGCGCGCGCGCCGCTTCTCACAGCACGGCTGTTGGTCCAACGGGCGGCGGGTCGCGCGAGGCGTCGCGCCGTATCGACAAAGTAACTATTGTCGGCCGTGGCCTGTCTCACTACCATTGGGGCGGACGAACGCTGATGGCGAAAGGCATTACGGATCGGCAAATCGATCACCTGCTGCGGCGCGCCGGATTCGGCGCGCGTCCGGACGAAATCGACTTCTACTCGCAGATGTCGATCACCGACGCAGTCGACTCGCTCGTCAACTACGACGCGATCGCCGACGACGCCGACATGCACATCGGACAGAACGGGTACGTCGGGACGACGACGCGCGGCGTGTTCTCGCCCAATTCGAACATCACCGATTCACGTCAGCGCTGGTTGTTCCGGATGGTCCACAGCGACCGTCCGCTCCAGGAGAAGATGACGCTCTTCTGGCACAACCACTTCGCCACCGGCTACAACAAGATCGCGGGCGCGTACGGCGCCGCCGAAGGCGCGCGCTACATGGCGGCGAAGGCGTCGGAGGATCCGGCGAAAGTCCGCGGCCAGATCGAGATGCTGCGCGACAACGCGCTCGGGAACTTCCGCGACATCCTGCTGAACATCGCGAAGGACACGGCGATGCTCGTGTGGCTCGACGGCCGCACGAACACGAAAGCGAAGCCGCAGGAGAACTTCGGCCGCGAGATCATGGAACTGTTCACGATGGGCGTCGGCAACTACACGGAACCGGACGTGTACGCCGCCGCGCGCGTGTTCAGCGGCTGGAACCTGCAGCGTCCGGGCAACGTGGCCGACGGCAGCGCCCGTTACGAATTCTTCTACAGCGCCGCAAACCACGAGACGACGGCGAAGACCTTCAGCTTTCCGATCTATGCGGACGGCAACAAGACCATACCGGCGCGGTCGGCCGACGCCGGCATGCAGGACGGCATCGATCTGATCAACGCGCTGACGGCGAACTCGAACACCGGCCGCTATCTCGCGGGAAAGCTGTGGCGCTTCTTCGTCAGCGAGTTCAGCAATCCCGATCCCGCGTTCGTCGATCGGATCACCGGCGTGTACCTGCAGCGCCGCTACGACATGCGCCAGGTCGTGCGCGAGGTGCTCCTGTCGCCGCAGTTCTGGGACGGCGGGTCGTACTATGCCCGCTACTCGTGGCCGGTGGAATTCATCGTGCGTTCGCTGAAGGACATCGGGTGGCGCGGCTTCTCCGTCAACGACGCGATCGCGCCGATGGCGAACATGGGACAGACTCTCTACGAGCCGCCGGACGTGAGCGGCTGGGACGCGGGCCAGACGTGGTTTTCGACCGGCGCGATGCTGGCGCGCATGAACTTCGTCGCGTCGCTCGCGAACAACCAGAAGTTCAACCTGCTGACGTCCGCGAAGCAGTACGGCGCGACGCCGGAAGCGCTGCTGTCCTTCTACCTTGACGAGCTGCGCACCGCGCCGCTCGACAGCAGCGTGCGCGGCGAGCTCATGACGTATCTGCGCGCCACCGGAGCGTGGACCGGCAATGACGCGCAGGTGCAGGCGAAGTCGGCCGGCCTCGTGCACCTCATTGCCGGATTGCCGGAGTATCAACTGATATGAAAGTCACCAGACGCCAATTCGTCAAAGGCGGCGTAGCGGCGTTCACGGTGACGTTTGCGGCGCCGGAATTCCTCTCCGATCTCGCGCGCGCGCAGGGCGTGCACGTCCGCAATCTCGTCGTCCTGAATCTGAGCGGCGGCAACGACGCCCTCAGCATGCTGATCCCGTACAACGATCCGTTCTACTACAGCCGCCGGCCGACGCTCGCCGTGCCTGCGGGTCAGGTGCTGCAGATCGGCAGCGACCGCTCCAGCGTCGCGCTCGGACTTCATCCGCGGCTGACCGGCCTGAAGCAAATCTTCGATCAGGGCCGCCTTGCCTTGATTCAGCGAACGGGCTACGAGAACCAGACGCGATCGCATTTCCTCGGCACCGACATCTGGTCCACGGCCGATCCGAACAATTCGTCCGGACTCGGTTGGGTGGGACGTTATCTCGACTCGCTGCCCTCGCCTGTCGATCCGCTCGTCGGGTGGAACACGACCGGCAGCCTGCCGCACGTGCTGCAGTCGGCGCGCACCGCCGTGCCTGCGATTCCGAGCGCGGCCGGCTACGCGTTTTCGAGCCCGAACAGCGGGACGGAGCTGACCGCCGAGCGCAGTGCGGCGCTCCGCATCTCGTCGCACGTTCCGGTCGATCGACCCGAGCTGGCCTTCGTCTATGGCAGCGCACAGGCGGCGATGGCGACACTCGACCGCGTCGCGATGGTCGGCGCGTACACGTCGACGCTCACCTATCCGAACACGGGCTTCGGCCAGGCGCTCCGCGCGGTGGCCGGCGCGATGTCGAAAGGCATCGGCACGAAGATTTTCTACGTGACGACCGGCGGCTTCGACACGCACTCGGCCCAGAACGTCAACCAGAACAACGGCGCGTACTACAACCTCATGGCGACGCTCAACGACGGGCTCCTCGCCTTCTACACGGATCTCAACAACCAGGGCCTCCTCACGGACACGCTCGTAGTCAGCTTCTCGGAATTCGGCCGGCGCATCAGCGAGAACGGCAGCTCGGGAACCGATCACGGTGCCGCCTCGGTGATGATGGTGATGGGCGGGCGGGTCAACGGCGGCTTGTACGGCACGGCCCCGAATCTCAACACCGATTCACAGAATCCAACGCTCGAGAACAGCGCAGGCGACGTGCACTACGAAACCGATTTCCGCTCGGTGTACGCGCAGGTCGCCGACCGCTGGCTCGGCACCGATTCGGTCAAGCTCCTCGGCGGCGATTTCAGGAAGGCGTCGCTCTCGTTCATCTAGTGGAGTGTCTTCGCCACATCAGTACCGCCGCGGGATGACCACGAAACACACGAATTCACGAAACACACGAAAACGTTGAAATATTTCGTGAGTGCCGTGTTTTCGTGTTTTTCGTGGCGACGCCCAATCGGGTAATCTGGCATTCTTTCAATTACCCGATTCCGCGATTCCGCAATTCTCGATGCCTCCAATCAAACGCACGAAGTTCAAGCTCGCTCCCGAACAGCTGCTCGAGATGTTTTACTGGCTGAAGCTGATTCGCGCGTTCGACGAGCGGCTCAGCATCCTGGTCAAGCAGGGGAAAGTCCGCAGCGGCGTCTACACCGGCATCGGGCAGGAAGCGATCATCGTCGGAACCTGCTACGGACTCCGCAAAGAGGATTTCATCTGCCCGCTGCACCGCGATCTCGGATCGTTCCTGATGAAGGGCGTCGAGCCGCGCGTGATGATGTCGCAGATGTTCGGCAAGGTCACCGGCCTCTCGAAGGGGCGCGATTCGGCGCTGCACAGCGGCGCCGACGAGCTCGGCATCTTCGGCAACACGAGCATGCTCGGATCGAACCTGCCCGTGGCCGCGGGGCTCGCGCTGACGTTCAAGATGGAGAAGACCGACAACGTGGTCATCGCCTACTTCGGCGAAGGCGCGAGCAACACCGGCGACTTCCACGAGGCGTTGAACTTCGCCGGCGTCCAGCAGCTGCCGGTCGTGTTCATCTGCGAGAACAACCAGTACGCCTATTCGGTGCCGAGCGAGAAGAGCATGGCGATCGACGACGTGGCCGATCGCGCGCACGGGTACGGATTCGACGGCGTCGCGATCAACGGCAATGACGTGCTCGCGGTGTATCAGGCGACGCTGGGCGCGCTCGCCCGCGCGCGCGGCGGCGACGGCCCGACGCTCGTCGAGTGCAAGACCTATCGCTGGCACGGGCATTCGGAGCACGACAAGGCGTTCTACAGGACCGACGAAGAGCTCGCGATGTGGAAGAGCCGCGATCCGATCCCGACCTTCACGACGTACCTGCGCACGCGGCACGTCCTCGACGACGCGAAGCATCAGGAGATCGAGGGAAAGGTCAAGGCGACGATCGACGAGGCAGTGGACTTCGCGATGAACGCGGCGGACCCTGCGCCAGAGGATGCGGTCACCGACTTGTATGCGTAGACTCGGTTCGTCGTGTCTTCGCGGTTTGAGCTCTGTATGGGTAAGGAGCTGAGCTACCTCGAAGCGATCCGCGAGGCGCTCGCCGAGGAGATGCGGCGCGATCCGAAGGTGTTCGTCCTCGGCGAAGACGTCGGCGCGTACGGCGGCGCGTTCGGCGTCACGCAGGGGTTGTACGACGAGTTCGGCGAGATGCGCGTCGTCGATACGCCGATTTCGGAATCGGCCATTGTCGGCATCAGCATCGGCGCGTCGCTGCGTGGCTATCGGCCGGTCGCCGAGATGCAGTTCGCCGACTTCATTTCCTGCGGCTTCGATCAGATCGTCAACCAGGCGGCGACGCTGCGCTACCGGTACGGCGGCCGATCGGCCGTGCCGATCGTCGTCCGCGCGCCGAGCGGCGGCAACGTCGGCGGTGGCCTCTATCATTCGCAGAATCCCGAGGGCTGGTTCATCCACCGCGCCGGCCTGAAAGTCGTCGCGCCCTCGACCGCCTATGACGCGAAGGGACTGCTGAAGGCCGCAATCCGGGACGACAATCCCGTCGTATATTTCGAGCACAAGTATCTGTATCGACGGGTGAAGGGACCGGTGCCCGACGGGGATGAGATCGTGCCGATCGGCGTCGCGGCGACGCGCCGCGAAGGATCGGACATCACGCTGCTGACGTACGGCGCGATGGCGCTGCCGTCGCTCGACGCGGCCGACCGCCTGGCGAAGGAAGGGGTCGAAGTCGAAGTGATCGACCTCCGCACGCTGCTGCCGTACGACAGGGACACGATCTTCCGCTCGCTCGAGAAGACCAGCCGCATCGTCATCGTCCACGAAGACGTGAAGACGCTCGGCCTCGGCGCCGAGCTGGCCGCCGTCATCGCGGAGGAGCGGTTCGATCGCCTCGACGCGCCCGTGGTTCGCGTCACGTATCCCGACACGCACTGTCCGTTCTCCCACGTCCTCGAAGCGGCGAACCTGCCGAACGCGGACACGATTGCCGACGCGCTGCGCCGCGTCGCCGCCTACTGATGGACGCAGAGGTCCGCGCCGACATCGCGCTCATCGAACGGATCGTCGCCCGTGAGGCCGACGCGGTCGGCGAGTTGTACGATCGCCACAACCGCCTGCTGTTCGGGCTCATCCTCCGCATCCTGCGCGATCGCAGCGAGGCCGAAGAAGTGCTGCAGGAGGTCTTCGTCCTCGTGTGGACGCGCGCTGAAACCTACAACGTCGCGCTCGGATCGCCGGCGGCGTGGCTCGTGCGCATCGCGCGCAACCGCGCCATCGATCGCCTCCGCGCGAATGCCGTTCGGCTGCGGGCGGTCGAATCGGCGCCGGCCGCGGCGAACGTCGACAACCCTGAAGCGCAGGCGACGGCGAGCGAGCAGCAGCGCGTCGTCGCACGTGCGCTCGAGTCGCTGCCCGCCGACCAGCGGACGCTCATCGAAGAGGCATATTTTCTCGGAATGACACAGTCCGAGCTCGCCGACAAGTTCAAGCTGCCGCTCGGCACGGTCAAGACTCGCATTCGGGCGGGGATGCAGGCGCTGCGGCAGCAGCTGTCGGGCTACATCTTTGCGCGGGCGGGCGCCGTAGAAGACTAATGGGAATGGACCATCCGCTGGGCGATCAGGCGGAACTCTACGTCGTCGGCGCGTTGACGCCCGCCGAACGGGCCGAGTTCGAAGCGCATCTGGCGGGGTGCGCGGCGTGCGCCGCCGAGGTGCGTGCGCTCGCGCCGGCGATTGCGGCGCTCGCGTACTCCGCGCCGTCTGCCGGGCCGTCGCCTGCCGTTCGCGATCGGTTGATGGCGCGCGTCGGCGGTCCGCGTGTCAGCAGCCGACGCCCGGCGGCGTGGCAGGGAAGCTGGCTTGCCGCAGCGGCCTCCATCGCGATTGCGGCGGCGCTGGCCGGCTACGCCGCACAGCTGCGCGGACGCGTGACGTCGCTCGAAGCGCAGCTGCGCGAGGCGAGGCTGCGGGCCGATGCCGGCGAGCGACAGGTGGCCGACGCTCGCCGCGCCGGGAACGTGGCGCAGTCGATGATCGCGGTGCTCACGGCGCCGGACGTGGCGCGCGTGGATCTCGCAGGACAGGCTGCCGCGCCCGCCGCGGCGGCGCGCGCGTACTGGAGCCGTTCGCGCGGTCTCGTCGTGAACGCGACGAACCTGCCGCCGCTTCCGGCGGGTCGGACGTATCAGATGTGGGTGATTGCCGCGCAGCAGCCGCCGATCAGCGCGGGACTGCTCAAGCCGGATCCGAACGGCCGCGCCAGCGTGATGTTCGAGACGCCGGTCGACATCGCGCAGCCGACAGCGATGGCCGTGACCATCGAGCCTGAAGCTGGTGTCCCGTCACCAACCGGTGCGATGTATCTGGTAGGCCAGGCGCACTGAGGCGCTCGCGCCGTAGCGCTCGCGCGTATCCAGAACAGAATGTCGCCGCGACGGACCGTTGGCGGTTCCGTACGTAGCGCGAGGCTTTCAGCCGAGCGGAAAGATCGCGCGCAGCGCGTCGTCCAGCTGCGAGTAGCGAAACGTGAATCCAAGCCTCTGCGCCTTTGCCGGCACCGCACGCTGACCTGAGAGCAGCAGCGCATCCGCCATCTCTCCGAGCAGCAGCCGCAGCGCGAAGGCCGGCGCCGGCATGAAGGCCGGACGATGCAGCGCGCGGCCGAGCGCGCGCGCGAACTCGGCGTTCGTGATCGGCGATGGCGCGGTCGCGTTGACGGGACCGGTCACCGAGGGCGTGTCGATCGCCCATCGCACGAGCGCGATCCAGTCGTCGCGGTGAATCCACGGCCAGTACTGGCGGCCCGACCCGACGGGGCCACCCACGCCGAACTTGAACGGCGGCAGCATCTGCGGCAACGCGCCGCCGTCCCGCTCGAGCGCGAGCCCTGTTCGAACGCACACGACGCGCGCGCGACCTGCGGCGCGCATGGCCTCGGCTTCCCATTGCGCGCAGACGGACGCGAGGAAATCGGATCCTGGCGGCGCATCCTCGGTGACAATCTCGTCGCGGAGCGGACCGTAATAGCCGACCGCGGATCCGCTGATGAACACCGCCGGCGGCGACGCGGCGTCGCGTATCGCGTTGACGATCGTTCGCGTCACCTGCAGGCGGCTGTCGAGGATTCGCGCCTTGTGGCCATCGCTCCAGCGGCGCGCGGCGATCGGTTCGCCGGCGAGGTTGACGACGGCGCCGGCGCCGTCGATTTCGTTCCCCCATCCCGTCTGCGCGCGGGGGAGGACGACCGTCCGGTGGCCGGCGGCGGTGAGCGCCGCGGCGAGCGGACGGCCGAGAAAGCCGGTGCCGCCGGAGAGGACGATGCGCATCGGGAAGGTCAGTTTACGCCCGTTGACATCCACGGCGCCTTCAAGTTAACTAACTGGTTAGTTTCTAATGCCGAGGCCCGCGCGCGTCTCGCCCGACCGCATCCTCGCTGCCGCCGCGCTCGAGTTCTCAGAGCGCGGCTTTGCGGGCGCTCGCGTCGACCGCATCGCCCACCGCGCAAGGGTGAACAAGGCGATGCTCTACTACCATTTCACGAGCAAGCAGCGCCTCTACCGCACCCTCCTCCGCCGCATGTTCACCCGCGCGGCCGAACGCCTGCAGAGCGTCGCCGCCGGCCACCATCCGCCGGCGGTCAAGGTCGACCGCGCCATCGCGGCGATGGCGGCGTTCATCGACGAGCACGCGTTCTTTCCCGCCATCATGCTGCGCGAGGTCGCCGAAGGCGGCATGCATCTCGATCGCGAGACGCTCAAGGCGCTCGGCGCCGTGCCGCGCGCGGTGGCCGCGATCATCCGCGAGGGCGTCGCCGCCGGCGAGTTCCGCCCCGTCCATCCCGTCGTCGCGTACTTCAGCATGCTCGCCCCGATCGTGTTCTTCCTGGCGGGCACGCCGATCCGCAAGGAGATCGCGCACCTGCACGTCGTCGATCTGTCGTCGCTCTCGACCGCCGAGTTCGTGCGGCAGCTGCAGGAGGCGGCGCGGCGCTCGCTCACGCGCGACCCGGTGAGGTCGAAATCGTGAACGTTCGCTCTCGAACATCGATCGCCTGGCTGGCCG
>Ga0066679_10000465_pt1 | contig 13706 bp, 11 predicted proteins | sample GraSoiAngelo_128_FD_62298 | JGI IMG/M metagenome (GOLD analysis project Ga0066679, IMG submission 62298) | Grasslands soil microbial communities from the Angelo Coastal Reserve, California, USA - 14_0927_12_20cm | ecosystem: Environmental > Terrestrial > Soil > Grasslands | place: USA... | reverse complement strand
CGATGCGCGCCGATGATGTTTGATTTATCGACGCACGCGACTTTCAGTTGTTTGTCGCGGCGACGCGCGAGATTGAAAGCGTAACGCACGACCCGTTCAGTCGCGCGCCGCGTGATTCGAATCGGCGTTATCCGGCCGTCCGCGATTTCGTTTGTCTCGCCCGTGTACGCGTCCTCGGTGTTCTCGCGAATCACCACGTAATCGACTTTGCCAGCTTCCCAAACCTCTTTTAGCTCGCCATGAATCTTGTGCTTCACGCCGGGATAAAGTTTGATCGGCCGAACATTCGCATAGAGATCAAGCTTCTGCCGATTTGCAATCACCTGCGCGAATCCGGCGAGCTGAGCTTCGGGATAAGGCTTGCCGGCTTTCGTGAAAACGGTCTTGCCGTCAACTTCATGACCGACGGCGCCGAGAATAATCGCGTCGGCGGCTTCGCATTTTTCGAATGAGCCTGCGGGCCACTCGATTTCATGCTCGGCGTAGTAATGACCTCCGCATTCGATCTCTTCGATGCGAAAATCGATTTGAAAAAGTTCGCCCGCTGCGCGCAGAGCGCGTAGACCCTCCGCCAAGACTTCCGGCCCGATGCCGTCACCCGGCAGAGCTATGATGGAATAGGATTGTTTCATGTCGTGTTTGAAAGAAATTGAATATAAGCGACGCCTGGAAGAATCGACAAACGCGGCCTGTTCGTCCCTCTCCCTTTGGGAGAGGGCCAGGGTGAGGGCGCGAAGCGTAGCGAAAAAGAAAAAGAAAGGGACGATTTGCTTGCCGTGCTACGTAGTCCCTCACCCAACCCTCTCCCTTTGGGAGAGGGCGTTTGGAGGGCGAAGACTTCTCCCTAGGTTTTCTTCCTCTGTGTCCTCTGTGGTAATAATCGTCGTTCATGCTTACCGCGGAAATCATCGCCATCGGTTCGGAACTGTTGTCTCCGGACCGCACCGACACGAACAGCCTCTGGCTCACGGATCAACTTAATCGCATCGGCATCGACGTTAAACTTAAAACGATCGTGGGCGACGACGATGCGCGGCTTGAAGAAGTTATCAAAGATGCAGTCAAACGTTCCCGTGTCGTAATCACCACGGGTGGTCTTGGACCAACCGAAGATGACATCACGCGCAAAGTCGTCGCGCGCGCGTTGGGGAAACGTCTGTCGCTTGATGAAAAAGTTCTCGACGAAATTCGCGAGCGCTTCCAGAGCTTCGGCATGAAAATGCCTGAGCGAAACTCGCGGCAAGCGATGGTAATTGCCGGCGCTGAAGTGCTTTCAAATCCGAACGGCAGCGCCCCGGGTTTGTATCTTGAACACGAAGGCTGTGTGATCGCTCTATTCCCGGGTCCGCCGCGCGAAATGAAGCCGATGTTCGAGAATCATGTGCTGCCGCGGATCGAAAAACTTGCGGGTGACACACGATTCGCGACTCGCGTACTGCGCGTGGCGGGCATGGGCGAATCCGCAGTCGATGAAAAGATCGCGCCGATTTACACGAAATACGAGAACCCGCAAACGACGATTCTCTTCAATAGCAGCGAGATCGAGATTCATCTGCGCGCGCACGGAAGGACCGAGGCTGATGCCGAATCGTTGCTCGACGATCTTTCTTTGAAGATTGAAAAGGAACTTGGCAACGCGGCCTTTTCGTTTCGCGGCGAGACGATGGAAGAAGTTGTCGGCCGGCGTCTGGCGATGACTGAATTCACGCTCGCAGTGGCTGAGAGTTGCACCGGCGGGCTGATTGCTCAGCGTCTGACGAACGTGCCTGGCGCTTCGAAATATTTCATCGAAGGCCTGGTGACTTACTCGAATGAGTCGAAGGTTCGGCTGCTCGGTGTCGATAAGAAACTGATCAAGGAATTCGGGGCGGTGAGCCAGCAAGTCGCGCGCGACATGGCGCGCGGCGTTCGCCATCGCGCAAAGACCGATTTTGGTTTAGCAGTCACAGGAATCGCCGGTCCCGGCGGCGGAAGTGAAGAGAAGCCCGTCGGCTTGGTTTATATCGCGCTTGCTGATGACGCGCACACCGAACACAAGAAGCTGATGATTCCGGGCGACCGCGAACTCGTTCGCTGGCGTGCATCTCAGGCGGCGTTGGATATGTTGAGAAGAAGATTGATTTGAGTATCAGGTCTCCTATTTCCTCAACCGATACACATGAATATTCGTTCGCAGAAACTCGGAATGCGCATGCATGATTGATTCGTAATTCCCGATCGACTCGTTGTATTCGGCGGCTGATCGATACAAGTCAAATGGCGTCGATCGCTCGGCTTCAATCACGACCAAATATTCTACTTTTTGATCGTTGAGAAACTTCAAAAACGATTCGCGCTCACGTGGCGCATCGGCGGAAGACAGAAATTTGTCTTCAGAGATTCCTGACAGAACCCGCACTGTTCCGTCATCGCAAAAGATTCGCGTGTTTGAATTCTGATCGAAGTGGTCGCGAAGATAATCGGCGACGTTGCGTTGAGTTTTGTACCGATTGATTTCGCCGACGGCACCGGCGAATTGAATGGTTGCGTCGAATGAGCAGATGACGATGATCGCGACGAGAACGCGTCGCGCGATCTGAGGTTTGTGCTTGCGAATCCACAGATACGTCCAGGCCAAAATCGGAAGACCGAGCGTGAACAGAATCAATCCATAGCGCGGAAAAATAATCGGTTGCTGATGCGTTAGGTATGCGCCGATCAGAAGCGCCAGAAAAGCAAAAAAGAAAAGCAGCGGCGCAAGGATAGATTGAACTTCGCTAACTTCGGATTTCGTTTGTCTCACGCGAAGGCCCAAAGACGAAAAGACTCCGCGCTCGCGAATGGCCGGGTGTGAGAGACTTCTTAGTACGAACCACGCCGCAACACAACACGCAACCAAGACTGCAATGTCTGTCGAGACGAGCAACGTCGCGGTATCGCTCATTATTTGCTTCAGCGAGAAGCGCGCGATTGATGGATTCATCGTCATCAGCCAATCGTGATACTCCTGACGTTGCTTGAAACACGCGAATGCGTCACCGGTCGCCTTCCATGAAATGTAGAACCAGAACACTGGCGGCAGGATCAAGATCACAATTGCGACGAGTGAAACGCGACGGTCGCGGATGAGTTGAAGACAAGGAATCAACGCGATCAGCATCCAGCTTTCTACTCTCGTCAGCCCGGCAAGCGCGCCAAAGATTGCGGCAACAATCCAGTTACCGCTCAAAATAAAATACAACACGGCCACCACTAAGAACGCGTGCGGCACATCGGTCATCGCCGACGCTGAATAAAAAATGTGCAGCGGATTCAATGCAATCAGCAGAAACATCGCCAGCGCGGCGCGCCGGTCGGCGGTCAATCGGAGCGTGATGGCGTAAACAAACAGACAAGTCCCCGCGCCAAACAAGGCGGCGACCAACTTACCCGAATAAAAGCCGTTCTTAATAAGGACGTTAACAATCGCTGATAAGAATTGGTAGAGCGGCAACCAGAATCCAAATAGATCAGTCAGTCGCAGGCTTCCCGTAGAAATCTTTGTGCTGAGCGTGCCGATGTCGCGGATGTAAACGTACGCGTCGCCGAAAGCGTTGGGCAGAAAGAAAGCGCCGACAATACGAGGCGCGCCCGCAACGATCAGCAGCGCCGGCCAGATGGTCCTACGATTCCAAAATTGATTCATCTTAGCGAAAAACGAGTCTTGCGAGCATACCAGCAACCTGTGCGACCGCAGTAGTTGCATGCTTGTTCTGCGCAGAGCGGCTTGTTATAGTCAGCGTTCAATCGAGTATGCGTAATGGCGGTAGCAACTGAAGAGAAGGTTCTGGCGACGAACCGCGCAGCGTTTCACAATTATCACATCTCCGCAAAATACGAAGCCGGTGCTGTGTTGACCGGAACGGAAGTGAAGAGTGTCCTCGACGGCCGGATTCAGTTGAAAGAATCATATGTGGCAGTGAGAGAAGGTGAAGCTTGGCTCTTTAATGCGCACATCTCGCCGTACGCGCACGGCAATCGCGCGAATCACGATCCGTTGCGCACACGTAAGCTTTTGCTGCATCGGCGAGAGATTGAAAAACTCGATCAGGCCAGCGCTATCCAGGGCATGACACTCGTAATTACGCGGGTGTATGTGAAAACACGAAAGATCAAATTCGAAATTGGAATTGCCAAGGGAAAGAAGCTATACGACAAGCGCGAGACTGAGCTGCGCCGCATCGTCGATCGCGAAACGCGCGCGCAATTAAAACAAAGAAATCGATAATCAGCACCGATCCTAATCTTGATCGTAAAAGAGAAGCGAGGTTAATAATGGACGCATTCGGAAGCTCGAAACCTGTTAACGAAATTGACGCCGAGGGCTTGGCCGTTGCCGTTTTCAAAGATGAAAGAGCAAACGGCGGTCTGCTGAAGAGTTTGGACCAGGCCGTGGGCGGATTGATCAGCGAGGTTACCAAGTCGGAAGAATTCGTCGGCAAAGAAGGCGAGACAGCTTATTTTCATGTTTCCGGCAACGGCTTAAAGGCGCGCCGTCTGCTGCTGATCGGTTGCGGCGATCGGGCTTCGTACAAGTCCGCCCAAATTACGCAGATGGGCGGGACCGCGGCGCGATTTCTGCGCAGCAAGAACCTGAAAACGATTGCGGTTGTTCCGCGCGCCGATGGCGAAGCGAAAGCCGCGGCGCAGATGGTTGTCGTCGGTGCAATCATGGGAATGTTCGAGCCCGACAAATATCGAACGAAAGACAAGGAGCAGCGCGAGCTGAAATCCGTCACGGTGGTGGTCGACGGCGCTGACAAGAAAGCCGTGCAGCGCGGAGCCGAACGCGGACGCATCATCGGCGAGTCGATCAATTTCACTCGCGATTTGGCGAACGAACCCGGCGCTTACATGACGCCGACGATCATGGCTGATCGCGCGAAGCAGGTGGCGAAGGAATTTGGGCTCAGCTTCGACGTGCTCGATCAAAAACAGATGGAAAAGCTGGGCATGGGATCGCTGCTCGGCGTTGCGCGCGGATCGGATGAGCCGCCGAAACTTATCGTGATGAAATACAAGCCTTCGAAATCGACTTCCAAAGATTTGCTGGCGCTGGTCGGGAAGGGAATCACATTCGATTCAGGTGGCATTTCACTCAAGCCCGGCGAGAACATGGAGCTGATGAAGTACGACATGACGGGCGCCGCAACCGTAATTGGCACGATGCAAGCGATCGCTCAATTGAAGCCATCAGTATCGGTACTGGGCGTAGCGCCGTGTTCCGAAAACTTGCCGTCAGGTAAAGCCATAAAGCCCGGCGACGTGCTGCGCGCGATGACCGGCAAGACGATTGAGGTAATCAACACGGATGCCGAGGGCCGCCTCGTTCTGGCGGACGCGATCGCTTATGCGAAGAAACTCGGCGCGACGAAAATCATCGACATGGCGACGCTAACAGGCGCGGTCTCAATCGCGCTCGGCGACGTGAACACGGCAATCCTCGGAACTGATCAAGAATTGATCGACGAAGTAATCGCTTCGGGTGTCGAAGTCGGCGAAAAGTTTTGGCAGTTACCGCTTGACGCGGAGTACACGAAACAAATCAAGAGTGACATCGCCGATATCAAGAACGTTGGGGGCAAGAAGGCCGGAACCATCACGGCCGCGGCTTTCTTAAAAGAGTTTGCCGAAGAGACGCCGTGGGCGCATCTTGATATCGCCGGCACCGCATGGGGGGATCCGGCTACGCCTTATCGTTCAAAAGGTCCAACCGGCGTAGCCGTCCGGACGTTAGTGGAATTCATCGAACGCTCAGCCAAATGAGCAGCGTTATTAGTTCGCCCAGATAATTCAGTCGATGATAAAATCGGCACGTAGGCTGAAGTCGCGTATCTTCCTGAGACGATCCCCTTACGATGACCGATTATTATCAGGTCCTGGGCATTAAGCCATCGGCAACCGCTAGTGAGATCAAATCCGCCTATCGCCAGCTGGCCCGCAAACGGCATCCAGACGTCAATCGAGATTCCGAGAAAGCTGCGCGTGAGTTCGCGTTGCTCTCGCTCGCCTATCACACGCTGATTGATCCGCAAGAGCGGGCGTTTCACGATCAGCAACTCACCAAGCAGCGAAACGGCACGTCGATTCTCGAGTCCGACAATCCTCACGCGCAGCGCGCCCGCAACATCGCCGCGCAGGCTCGTTGGGATCGAGTCGTCAATCAAATCCTGGAGAACGATCGGCGCGAAAATACGGCGCGGCAGCGAGCCGTTTTCACCACGGTGTCGCTGTTTCTCTCGACGTTCTTTGTTGCCATGATCAAGCCACCGTTGTGGCAGTCGTTTGGTCTTATCGGCCGGGCGATTCTTGCGACGTTGTTCATCGCCGGGATCTGGCACTTGATCACTCGCCTGCGCGAATACTTTCGGCATTACACTTACAAGCCTGAGCCGATTCATTTTTCGATCACGCAGGAAGATAAATCGCCTTCACAGCCTTTCACGCGATTCTCTGCATACGCGTTTTTAGTTGGCGGCTACGGAGTTAGCCTGGGACTCGGATTGTTGATTGGTTGGCAAGCGCAGGATTTCTTTTCCGATTTGACGATGCTGTTCCGGCATCACGTCCCGGCCGGTACGGGGGCAGGCTTTTCACCCACGACCATGATCATTTCGGATTTGATTTTCTACCCGCCGATTGCAGTTTTGGTTATTGATACGATGCACGCGCTAGCATCGCGCATCGACGCAGGTTGAGGTCATAGAAAGTGATGTCATTTATCAAGAATGTGGCAGCGGGTTTGTTTCTCGCGACGGTGTCGTTTGTTCCTTTCGTGACAGGTCAGGACAATCTCACGCCGCTGCAGCGCCAAGTCGAGCAGCAACGACAGCGTCTAAATTCGTCAGAGATTGAGGAACGGCGCGATGCGCTGATGAAACTCGGCTCGATCAAGCAGCCCGAGGCGTCGCGCGCGGCAGCTGCGGCCTTGAACGATCAAGAAGCAATCGTTCGGGTGACAGCAGCGCACGCAATTATTTCGCTTCCTTCTGACGAAGCCGCGGGGCTCTTGATTCCGCTCTTGAAAGACAAATTGGAATTTGTGCGACGTGAGGCTGCGTACACTCTCGGTGAAACACACAGCCGTTCAGCAGCGGCGCCGTTGATTGAACTGCTGTCGTCCGACGAGGAAGCGAGTGTTCGCGCGGCCGCGACCGGCGCGCTGGGGCAGATCAAAGACGACTCGGCGGTAACTCCGTTGGTTCAATTACTCTCGGGAACGTCGAGCAAGAAAAAATCAAAGTCAGGCGAGAACGAGTTCGTGCTGCGCGCCGCGGCTCAGGCGCTCGGCGAGATTCGCAATCGGGCTGCTGTTAGCGTCTTGATTGCCACGCTCGGCAACGATTCGCAATCGTCGGACGTTCGCCGCGCGGCGGCTGTTGCGCTCGGCTCGATCGGCGACGCTCAAGCAATGCCGGCATTAAAAGCCGCCATTGAATCCAGCGATCCCTACCTGTCCGAAGCTGCGCGATCGGCAATTCGAAAACTCGAAACTGCCAAAAACTAAAGGCGCCGAAGCTCATCGCTCCGGCGCCTTACCTTTGAGGGGCTGAATTCTTACTTAGCCTTCAGTCTTCTCGCTGCGTCCCTGTCCTTTTTTCGCAGCCTTGCTTTCCTTGGCTTGCGGAATCGGCAGGCCCACGCTGCCCGAACGGCTGGCGAGCGGCTCGACGTCGGCACGTGGCGAAATCATGTCCTGAATCAACGCGCCACCGGACTTCTTAAAGAATGTCAGCTTGCGGTCTTTTTTATTCAGACCGACCTGGACCAAATCGCCAAGGCCGATTTGACCAGTCGCCACCAGATTCGACAGCGGGTAGACGAGGAACCGTTCGACCGCGCGTTTCAAATGACGAGCGCCGTATTTGTAATCGATGCCTTCCTCCAACAGCATGTCTTTCGCGTCGTCTGAACACTGGAAGACGAACTTCGTTCCGGCCGATTGCATGATGCGATCCTGCACTGCCTGCAATTCGAGATCGAGAATCTGTCGCAGGTGATGTTCTTTCAGTGAGCGGAACACCACGACCTTATCGATGCGATTCATGAACTCAGGCGAGAACTTGCGCCGAGCTGCTTCGACCGCAGTGCGATAAATTTTCTGATCGACCTCCGTATCGTGCGGATTCTTGACGCCTTTGCCGGGCGCGAATCCGATGCCGCCAGTAATCAATTCAGCCATCTCGCGAGCGCCGAGGTTCGAAGTCATGATGACCATGCACTTCGAGAAATCTACGCGGCGGTTATCGCCCAACGTCAGAGTGGCTTTATCGAGAATGCCGAGCAGCAATTGCCACAGCGCATCTGAAGCTTTTTCAATCTCGTCGAACAGCACGAGCGTCACCTTCATTTCTTCAGTGTGCATGCGGTCGAGGTTTTCCTGCGTCAACATCGGCGATGTCTCGCGATGTCCGAGGTATCCCGGAGGCGAGCCGATCAACTTCGCAATTTCGTGTGAATGCTGAAACTCGGCACAGTCGATTTTCACGACACCGTTCACGTCGCCATAAAGAACTTCAGAAGCCGCCTCGATGACACGAGTCTTGCCTGAACCAGTCGGTCCAAGGAACAGCATCGTTCCGATTGGACGCGCCGGCGGATTCATTCCGGCGAGAAAAATCTGATAAAGCCCGCTCATCCTGCGGACAGCTCGTTCCTGCCCGACGATTCGCGCACCAAGTCTGTCTTCGAAATCCTGGGCGCGCGGACTCTTTTGATCCGGGTCGAGAAATACTGTTTCGTCAATCTGTTTCTCTGGGGCACTCATCTCTTTTTCCAATTCGGCAATCACGATTTTCTATCGGCCTACAACGCCGCTACTATCTCGGTCGTTGTTGCGGATCCTCCGTTCCTGAGCTATGCAAAGAACGATCCGCTCCGTAAATTGATGCACAACGAACGTTTCGCGTTTACTTTCCGTGAAAGTCACGAATCCCGTGCACTTGCTGACGCACACGGTATATATACGACTCAGCGCGAATTGTCACCGAAAATTTTGGTGACGCGGCGACAACTTGACGTGATTGTCGACACATCAAATTAACATACGTGACACTTATCGGCAGGAAAGACGTGACATTTCGTGGGAGTAGTTTCGCGAGGATTCTGCCCTTACACGGAAAGGGATTACACCTAGACCTAAAAGGTTGGAATTGAGAAAGCTCACGCCAGCGCTCAGTCGTAGTACTCAAGGCCCAAGTGAGTAATCAAGTCCTCACCGCGCAGATGACGCAGCGTGTTCTTCAACTTCATCAACTGAATGAAAATGTCGTGTTCGGGATACAAACTCGGCGCGGTCATTGGCGATTTGAAATAGAACGATAACCATTCCTGCACGCCCTTCATGCCGGTGCGCTGCGCGAGATCCAGGAACAACGCTAAATCAAGCACGATCGGAGCGGCTAGAATCGAGTCGCGGCAAAGGAAGTCGATCTTGATCTGCATCTTATAGCCGAGCCAACCGAAAATATCGATATTGTCCCAGCCCTCTTTGTTATCGCCGCGCGGCGGATAGTAATTGATGCGGACCACGTGAGAAAAATCCTTGTAGAGCTGGGGATAAACGTCCGGTTGCAGAATGTATTCCAGCACTGACAGCTTGGATTCTTCCTTCGTTTTGAAGGAGTCAGGATCGTCGAGGACCTCGCCATCGCGATTACCGAGGATGTTTGTCGAATACCAGCCGTGCAGACCGAGCATTCTTGATTTCAATCCCGGCGCGAGAATTGTTTTCATCAATGTCTGACCGGTCTTGAAATCCTTACCGCAAACCGGCATGCCCTGCTTGTTCGCCAAATCCATCAGCGCCGGAATATCAACCGTCAGATTCGGCGCGCCATTCGCGAACGGCACGCCCGACTTCAACGCCGCGTATGCATAAACCATCGAGGGCGCGATCGCTTTATGGTTTTCACGCATCGCTTTCTCGAACGTTTCCAGATTGCGATGCACGGCGTGCTGCTTCATGAAAACTTCCGTTGACGCCGCCCAAATCATTACGAGCCGATCACACTTATTCTTGCGCTTGAATTCGGCAATGTCGTCAATCAACTGATTCGCCAGTTCCAGCTTGTTCTTGCCGGTCTTGACGTTCACTCCGCTGAGGCGCTTCACATAAGATTGGTCGAAGACCGCCGTCATCGGCTTGATCTTCTGGAGGGGCTTCTTCAGCTTCGTGAGCAGATCCTTTTCCAGAACCCCGGCATGCATTGCCGCGTCGTAAGCAGAATCCGGAAAAATATCCCACGCGCCAAAAACCAGATCATTCAGGTTGGCCAGGGGCACCAACTGTTTGATCTTAGGCACTCGATTGTCCGTGCGTTTACCGAGACGAATCGTGCCCATCTGTGTGAGGCTGCCGATCGGTTCGGCCAGCCCTTCCTTGATTGCCTCGACCCCTGCTATGAACGTGGTGCTGACGGCGCCAAGACCGACGAGCAAAACACCCAGTTTTCCTTTGGCCGGCGCGATTTCCGCGCCTTTCTTAACCGGCATTCCTAAAATTTCCTCCGAAAGAAAAAGACAGATTGACGAGACGGACGATGATACATGAGACATGATTGATTCGCACGTTAGCCCAGAAGAAGTTTGGTCGAATCAAGGCCCATCTTCGCCGGATTGTTCGTGATGAGCGCGAGAATTCCGCGGGTCTTCGCACGCTCGATCCATTTTGGATCGTCGACGGTCCAAATGACGGGAGCAAGATTAGCTTCGAGCGCGGCATCAACCATTCGCCGTGTCGCGATCAGTCGGTGAAGCAGAAGCTCGCTTGCGCCGTGATCGAGCGCGGCATTAATCATCTGATGTTTGCGCACAACGCGATGAATATTGCGGCGAGGCTCGAAGAGCGCGCCGGTGCGAATTGTCGAATCGAGTTCTTTCGTTAGCGCCACAGCCTTCAGGTTGAAACTGATAACGATGATCTGCTTTTGCAGTTTGTGGTTCGAAATGAGACTAGTGACTGATTCGACGAGACCGCGATACTCTTGACCCTTGTCGATCTTCAACTCGACATAGCCGAGGGGACCTTTGGCTTTGGCGGTTGTGAGGATTCCGAAGACCCGTTCGAGCTTCGGCACAGACTCTTTCGAGTATTCGAGCCGGGCCAGTTGAGGCTTCGCTCGATTGAACCAACTACCAACTTTGGTTCGCGTGAGTTCAGCAGAACTCATCTCAGCCACCGCGCGCGTGTCGTCGCCGGTTCGCCTTAAAGTTGCATCGTGAATAACGACAGGAACGCCGTCGCGCGAAAGACGCACGTCGAGCTCAATCCCGTCCGCGCCTTCTTCGAGAGCGCGATTGAAAGCAGCGAGCGTGTTTTCAGGCGCAACGGACGACGCGCCGCGATGGCCGATAATTAGCGGTAAAGGTGCGGACGTGGGCAATCGGGATTGATGTTCAGCCGGGTTATTGCGGCTGCGAGTAGCTAACACTCTTCAGTTTGATATCGAAGGTGCCGATATCGACCTTCAGTTGCGCTCTGACGGGCAAATGACGGTCGTCTTCAGTCACCCAAATTGAAAGTGCGCCCCGCGCGCGCACAAGCGCGTTGTCACCAAACAATGCGGGCTCAACGCGAATGGTTTTGACTTCGCCCAGAACTGTGTTTAGTTCCTTTCGCTCGACGGCTTTCACCGATAGACGGAACATATGGCCGGCGTCGCTGACCGGCACGTCAAACGAATCCCCCACATTCAGTTTCTGTGTTCTGAGAAAGTAAATAACGGTCAGGAAATCCTGAATCGGTTCAGAGAAATCGATCGAGACGCTTCCGGGATTGGGGTTGTGTTCAGTCCAAAGGGCTTTGTGTGTTTCATGATCGAAGACCGCCTCGAGGATACGCGAACGCTTGCCTTGCTCTTCTATCTTGTTGGTGTGGAGAACGGTGAAAGGTTTGACATCGGCAACGGACTCAACGTGTTGATGGAATCGAAAGCCGGCGATCCTCGGAAATAATCCCTTACTGACAACGTCGCCCGTCAAGCGCAGGACGGTAGTGTCGTCTGTCCCGCGGCTGATATGTTCGCTGATCGACTTGAAGCGAAACTCGGCAACGTCAGCGCCGCGCAGGAGCGCCCGACTGAACTCCGCCTGGTAAACGAGTTCCTCGCCGCGCTCGAATGGCAGCGGGTTACGTTGTGGAGTTTGCGCCAGGGCAACGCCGCAAGCCGCGACCAAAAGAAAGAACGCAACGAGGGCTTTGCTGAAACTGGTCAGTCGGCGGTGATTCATCCTACTTAAAAATAATCATCTTCAATGCGAGCAAAGCCCATGCGATTGCGACGCCCAACGCGGCCCGGTACTCTCGATAGCGAAGGTAAAGACTACGATCGAACGTCGCCGGCGTAACTTGATTTCGATAGATCGACAATCTCGGCAAAAACAACGGAACCTCGTTCGCGTATCGCTCATATTTCTTTCCAAATAATTGCGCAAGTGTCGCCGATTCGACGCGCATCACCGGGAGATAGATGCCCAACAACATTACCAGAGGAATGATCGCAAGCAGCCATCGGCCCGCTGCGACAGTAAAGCCAACACCAATCAAGAAGCTGCCGAAATAGAGAGGATTGCGCGTGAAAGCATACGGCCCGCTTGTCGCCAAACTTTCATTCTTTCGTAAATGTCCCGAAGCCCATGCGCGTAAAGCGAGGCCGGGCAGTGCCACCAGCGCACCAATCAGCAACAGCTCAAACGTCGGCTTCGCAAAAAACAAAAAGAGCGCGCCACATACAAATCCCAGCGGCACGCGCCAACGCTGCATCCATGTTCCGCCTCTAGCCAATCGACACCAGTTGCGCGGGTATCAACACGTTCGCTCGTCGCAGACGTTCCTCGACCGCACTGAGCACGCGTTCGACTTCGATGTCCATGCAGATCCATTGCGAGCAAGATCGTCGATGACAATTTTCGCGACAGCCAATGTCCGTACGCTCGACGCAAACGTCTTCAGAGTAAGGACTACCGTTTCGCCACCATTCGGTCGGCCCAAGCAAGCCGACGACGGGTGTGTGCATAGCGATCGCCAGATGGGTTGGGCCCGTTTCGCCCCCGACGTAAACTTGTGCGCCTTTTGCCAACGCGCAAAAGCCCTTCAAAGAAACCGACACCGCCTTGGCTTTGCCTGATTTAGACGTTGAGAGCGCGCGTTGTGTTAACTCATCTTCACCGGGGCCGGAGGCGACGAGCGAGTGAAGCCCAAAGTGATTCCAAAGCTCATCCGCCAACGTGCCAAACTTTTCCGCGCTCCAAAGTTTCGTGGGCCAGCCACCGCCAGGATTTAGAATCGCGTAGCGACCTTCGGTTTCCGAAGCTATCAGATCGGCTTCGATTTCATGACTGGGCTCAATCGTGATCGGAAACTCCAACTCAGCTTCCTCGGTCGGAATCGAAATCTCGAGGGCCGCCCCGACCAACGCCAAATTTTTTTGGATTACGTGGAGACCTGTCGGGATCGAAACAGATTCGTGAAGCAGAATACGGCTCGGTGGCTCGCGCAGCTCCTCACGCGCAAAGCCGACAATTCGGCCAGCGCCGGACAACCGCGCGATCATCGCTGATTTGATTAGTCCCTGGAAATCTAAGGCGAGATCGAAGGCCGAGGCGCGTAGCAGACGTAACTGCTGGCGCGGTGCCCGCAGCGTCTCCCCAGACATCAGCCCGCGCCTCAGGGCCTTCGTGTCGATTTC
>Ga0066679_10000458_pt1 | contig 13819 bp, 13 predicted proteins | sample GraSoiAngelo_128_FD_62298 | JGI IMG/M metagenome (GOLD analysis project Ga0066679, IMG submission 62298) | Grasslands soil microbial communities from the Angelo Coastal Reserve, California, USA - 14_0927_12_20cm | ecosystem: Environmental > Terrestrial > Soil > Grasslands | place: USA... | reverse complement strand
AGGCAAGCACGATGATCTTCCAGAGCAGGCGTTCTACATGGTCGGCACGATCGAAGAAGCGGTCGAGGCGGGCAAGAAGTACCAGGAATAACGTAATTGGTTCATCGGTTCATTTTTTCATTGATTCAATGAATCAATCTTAATCTTATGCTCCAACTCGAAGTCGTCACACCTGAGCGCCGCGTGCTTTCGGAATCAGTGAACTCTGTCACCGTGCCCGGGCGCAACGGGGAAATGCAGATCCTTCCCGGTCACGCCGCGTTAATCTCTGAACTGCAAACCGGCGTGCTCGCTTACAATCACGATGGAACGACCCTTCAACTGCACGTCTCTGGCGGCTTCATCGAGGTTAACAACGATCGCGTATCAGTCCTCGCCGAGATCGCAGAACGTCCTGAAGAAATTGACGCGGCCCGCGCTCGCCTCGCGCGCGAACACACCGAAAAGCAATTAGGTTCGTGGAGCGGAACGGAAGAAGATTTTGAGAAGGCGCGGGTGAAATTAGAGAAATCTTTGGTGCGCCTGCAACTCGCTTCCGGGACCAAGGCGCACTAAGCGCAAGCCGATTTCAATCCTCCCTCACGATCGGGCCTATTGCCCTGCCGCCGCAATCGCTTCACGCATCTCGCGCACAGCTCGATCCAATCCGACAAACACTGCCCGTGAAACTATGTGATGGCCGATATTGAATTCGGATACTTCGCTGATGCGCGCGACCGCAGTAACGTTTCGCGTCGTCAATCCATGACCGGCCGCCACGTGCAAACCATATTGGGCAGCCAGCGTGGCGCCTTCCCGCAATCGCCGCAACTCGTGATTTGCCAACGCCGCGCTTTCTCCGTGAATGCCGCGCGCGCCAAGCGTCGCTTTGGCATAAGCGGCCGTGCATAGCTCAACTTGTTGTGCGTTCACTTCGCGAGCCGCTTCGATCTGCAGCGGATCAGGATCGATGAAGAGACTCGCCATGATGCCTGAGTCGCGCAGGCGATTCACCGCGGCGCGCACAATTGCAATATTGGCTCGCACGTTCAATCCGCCTTCGGTCGTGATCTCGCCGGAGTTTTCCGGCACCAGCGAAACGGCGTCGGGCTTCACGTCGATCGCGACCTTCATCATCTCTTCGGTCGCGGCCATCTCGACATTCAAGTAAGTCGCGACCGCCTGTCGCAAGAGGAAAAGATCCGTGTCTTGAATGTGTCGTCGATCGCCGCGCAGGTGAATCGTGATTCCGTCAGCGCCGGCTTGTTCGCAAGCCATGGCCGCGGCAACGACGCTAGGTTCGGGCGCGCGCCGCGCCTGACGCACTGTGGCGACGTGATCGATGTTGACGTTGAGTCGTGCAGTCATCTTTAACGAGAATTAACCATAGAGGACCCAGAGAAGACAAATAAACAGCGTGGGGTTTGCTCTTTGCCCTTTGCTCTTTGCTCTTTGCTCTTTGCTCTTCGCTCTTCGCTCTTTGCTTTCCTCTGTGTCCTCTGTGGTAAGAAACTTCATCCATGCGAACGAGCGGACAGACCGCGCTTCGCTTCAACCATGGCTGCCGTCCGCGCCGCGCTAATTGCCTCGCTGTACTCTCCCGCAGCCGCGGCGCTGCGAATGGAACGAACTTCATTAATCATGCGCAGACTGTCGCGCGAGTAATTGCTTGACGAGTCCAATGGCCCGCCTTCGCTGTGATCCCAGCGCACCGGAATTTCGCAGAGTCGCAACTCAGCGAGGTGCGCGAGATAAATCAATTCAACGTCAAAACCAAATCGATCGATTTGCGCCGCTTCGATCAAAGGCCGGCAGACGTTCATGCGGAAAGCTTTGAATCCGCATTGCGTGTCCCAAAACGGCAGCCCCGTCGCCAGACGCACAATCAAGTTGAAAACGCGGCCGCCCTGCTCGCGTCGCCAAGGCTGGTGCACCCCGATTAGGCCGCGATCCAAAGCTCGCGATCCAAACGCGAGATCGCACTCGCCATTACGAATCGCCTCAACCAACTTCGGAGTTTCCGTAATCGGCGTGGAAAGATCCGCATCTGAAAACAATGCGATATTTGCCTGAGCTTCCAACAACCCGCGGCGCACCGCATATCCTTTTCCGCGATTTGGTTCGTAGCGAACGACGCGCGTTGTCCTCGCTCCTGAATCGCTCGCAGTCTCTTCGGCAACTTCCAACGTGTTATCCGTCGAGCCGTCATCGACAACGATCAGCTCAATCATTTCGTGCTGTTGACCTATGTAATCGATGATTTTTCGCAGCGATGGGCCAATGCGCGCCGCCTCATTGAACGCGGGGACAACGATGGACAAGGTCGGCTGCATCAGCTACACATTCTCAATGAATCGCGTATGCCGCACAAGCGGCAGCGCTTATAACGGCAACGCCGCTGTGCTAATATCTCAACCAAGCCACGTCTAAACAGCTTCGGGCCATGAATAGAAATTTCACCATCGTCGCCGCGCTCGTAATTGTCGCTGCCAGCGTCACCGGCGGCGTTCGTTCGCGCGCGTCGCGGCGATATGTGGCGACCTCGAATTCAAATACGGCCGCAACCGAGAAGTACGAAGCTGATAGGATCGAAGCTGATTACCGCGAAGCCATTTCCACGGTCGAAGACAAATACGCGGGCGAGATCGACTACGAAAAAGCCACGCAGGCAGCGATTCAGGGAATGCTGTTTACGCTCGATCCGCATTCGGTTTACTTTCCCGCGGCTGAGTTCAAAAAGCTGAAAGAGGATCAGTCGTCGAGCTTCTACGGCATCGGCGTTCAGATTCTTCGTCACGACGACGGCGTCTACGTTCAGTCGGTAGTAGAAAACACACCCGCTGCGCGCTCCGGTCTCCGAGCCGGAGATCGCATCATCGAGGTCGACGGCAAAGATGCGCGGGAATGGTCCAGCGAAGAAGTTTCCAGGAACGTGCGCGGCGATCGTTTGCGTCCGGTGAACATCAAGGTCGAGCGGGCCGGCGAAGAAGTCGCGCTTAACTTTAAGATCATTCGCGACGCGGTTCCGCTTCCTTCGATTCGCAACGCCTTCATGATCACTCCCGGCACGGGATATATCGGTCTGGTCGGCGGATTTCAACACACGACCGACGACGAATTGCGCGAAGCGATCACGGAGCTGAAAAAAGACGGCGCGCGACAACTGGTCCTGGACTTGCGGAACAACCCCGGCGGTTTGCTTGATCAGGCGATCGACGTTGCCAGCGAATTTCTGCCGCGCGATAAGCCGATCGTTTCCGTCAAGGGTCGCAGCGAATATCGCGAACCTGCCGTGTACAAATCGAACGGCAGCGATCCTGAAGACATGCCGCTGGTTGTCCTGATTAATCGCAACACCGCCTCGGCGTCAGAGATTGTGGCCGGCGCCATTCAGGATCATGGACGCGGATTAATCGTCGGTGAGACGAGCTTTGGTAAAGGCCTCGTGCAACACGTGTTTCAATTGCCGTTTGGTTTCGGCTTGACGCTGACGACGGCGCGTTACTACACGCCCTATGGCCGATCGTTACAGCGCGATTACTCGAGCGGGTCGCTCTACGATTACTACGTTCGACACGACGAAGACGAAAATCTGGCGCCGACGCTACCTGGCCAGCCTTCTCCGAATGAATCAGGTCCGCAATCGCGCGGCTCAACCGCTCCCGCATTTCGCACTGCGGCGGGCCGGGTGTTCTACGGTGGGGGCGGAATTACTCCGGACATCGAAGCTCGCGCGCTGACGGTCACACCCGTGCGCGGTCGAATCACTGAAGCAGCGTTTCAGTTTACGCGACAACTGGCAGCGGGAAAGATCGCCGGTCTCGAAAATTATCGCGTCGACAAGGTTGATTACGCACACGCGCCCAAAGCAACCGATTACCCGATCAACGATCGCGTGCTGGATGCCTTCCGCGCTTATGTTCGAAAGGAACAGGCGCAGAAGCTGCAACCCCCGCAAGTCGAAAGCGATCTCGATTTCGTTAGGCTGCGACTGCGCGAGGAGACTGTGACGGCCGCGTTCGGCGCTGATGCCGGTCAACGCGTGCTGCTTGAAAGCGATCCGCAGGCGTTGCGCGCGATCAATGTTTTGCCTGATGCGAAACGACTCGCCGAGAGCGTGCGCAACGGCACCCCCGTCAGCTTAAACTTCAAATTCACCAGGCCCGTACCTGCCTCGATTTTAATTCCGGTGATTGAAGAGCCGGACGAACTTCTCATCTGAAGTCAGTACCACCTGCGTCAGCGGGTGGGACAAAAATTATCTTAAAATCGAGTCTTTCTCCCATCTGCCCACGCAGATGGTACTGACTTCCCGTTTGACTTTTTCGCAGCCACAAATTAGAAGTGGCGTCGTTCTACTAGATTCTTCATCAAGGAACGAACATGAATCGTCGAACCTTTGTTCGCAATGCGACCATCGCGAGCATTGCGCTTGCTTCTGTGCGCAATCTCGCCGAGAAAGAATCGCGCGCTTCCGTTGAGATAGCGGCACCGCCGCCGGCATTTGAACTGGACGAAGCGACCGTCGATGAGTTGCAGCGCGGAATGAGCAGTGGAAAATACACCGCGGATTCGCTTACCGCGAAATACCTAAACCGCATTCTTTCGATTGATAAGGAAGGGCCGACAATCAACTCCGTCATTGAATTGAATCCGGATGCGTTACACATTGCGTCCGAGCTCGATAAAGAGCGCAAGGCTGGGCGCACGCGCGGACGTCTGCACGGAATTCCAGTGATCATCAAAGATAACATCGACACCCACGATCGCATGACAACGACCGCCGGCTCGCTGGCGCTTGGCGGATCGATTCCGCCGCAAGATTCGTTTGTTACCAAGCGTCTGCGCGAAGCGGGCGCGGTGATCATCGGCAAGACGAACCTGAGTGAGTGGGCCAATTTTCGTTCAAGCCATTCGACCAGCGGTTGGAGCGGCCGCGGCGGCCAAACGAAAAATCCGTACGTGCTGGATCGGAATCCCTGCGGCTCGAGTTCCGGCACCGGCGCGGCGATCGCCGCGAATCTCGCGACGATCGGTATTGGCACCGAAACCGACGGCTCGGTAGTTTGTCCTTCGAACGCGAACTCGTTGGTCGGAATCAAGCCGACGCTTGGTTTGATTAGCCGGGCCGGCATCGTTCCGATCTCGCATAGCCAGGATACCGCCGGCCCGATGTGTCGCACGGTGACTGACGCTGCAATCCTGCTCAGCGTGCTTACCGGAATAGATCCGCGCGACGATGCGACGAAAGCGAGCGGCGGAAAGTCTCTCAGTGACTACACCAGAGCACTCGACGCTGATGGATTGAAAGGCGCGCGCATCGGCGTGCATCGAAAGGCTTTCGGATTCAACGACGCCGTCGACAAACTGATGAACGACTGTATCGACATCGTCAAGCGGCACGGCGCGACCGTGATCGATCCGGCAGACGTTCCCACGCAAGGCAAGTTTGACGATTCGGAATTGGAAGTTCTGCTTTATGAATTCAAGGCTGATTTGAATTCCTATCTCGCTTCGCTCGGGCCGCGCGCACCGGTGAAGTCATTGAAAGAGATCATCGACTTCAACGAACAATATCGCGATCGAGAGATGCCCTGGTTCGGTCAGGACATCATGACGAAGGCGCAAGCGAAGGGGCCGCTGACGGAAAAGGCTTATCGCGACGCGCTCGCAAAAAACCACCGGCTTTCGCGCAAAGAGGGCATCGATTTTGTGATGGACAAGAACAAACTCGACGCTTTGATCGCGCCGACCGGTGGTCCGCCCTGGCCGACTGATTGGGTGAACGGCGATCACTTCAGTGGCGGTTATTCGACAGCGTCGGCGGTGGCGGGCTATCCGCATATCACTGTGCCTGCGGGTTACCTGTTTGGATTGCCGGTGGGACTTTCATTTTTTGGCCACGCGTGGAGTGAGCCGACTCTTATCAAGTTCGCTTACGCATTCGAACAAGCGACCAAGATACGACGGCCGCCGCTGTTTTTGGAAACGGCGAAGTTGAGTTAGGAGCGTTGTGTCAGTACCGGGAGCGATAGCGACCGGATCGGGCTGGGCCACTTTGCTCTTGGAGGATTTGCTCAACCAGCCGCGGAGCGGCGACAGAGTTTAGCCCCGGGTGAGCGAGCGAAGCGAGCGTAACCCGGGGTCATGATCCGTAAACAATCCGAAGCCCGCGGGGCGGGCGACAGATAAGCCTTTGAACTTCGCGTCGTCTGTCGCCGCTTCGCGGGCTTCTGATTCTCAAAAACGCATTAACCCCGGGCTTACGCCCAGGGCTACACTCTGCCGCCATCTTCGATGGCTCGTTGATCGATTCTTTTCAAGACCTGAACACCCCTCACGGCACCCAGCGATTCACCGCCGATTTGTCTTCAACCTTACCTAACAACTCTTCGCAGGTGCATTTCAGCGTGGGATGCATCAGGTGCGGTGCGATTTCGACCAGCGGCTCGAGCACAAATCGCCGCTCATGCAAACGCGGATGCGGCAGCATCAGAAACTCGGTCCTGCTTTCAATGTCGCCATACATCAATAAATCTAAGTCGATCGTGCGCGGACCATCCTTCACGTCGCGAATGCGGCCGAGCAAGTATTCAATCCGCAGCAGCCTTGCCATTACTTGCTCCGGCGCGGGCAGAGGATTTCCAATCTCTGCAACCATGTTGAGGTACGGTGGCTGTTCGACTTCGCTGATTGGTTCAGTCTCGTAAATCGAAGACACACGTATTACGCAAATTGCAGCTTCCATCATCCCGCGGACTGCGAGCAACAGATTGCCCGCGCGATCGCCCAGATTCGATCCGAGCGCAACGTAAGCTTTAGTTGCGTGATTGCGATGCGAGAACATGAGACTGATCTGCTGCTGGAAGCACAGGCCCTCCCAACCGCGCGCTATGCTACACTGACAACGCATTCCCGTGAAGTGCTAACTTGAAAATCCAGTGATGCGATTGAGCGCATCCGGGCGGGTTACTTGAGCCCCGCCGTACACAAATGGCTCGCAAACGATTTCGCAGTTCCCAACGCAACGAACCGGTCACCGACCGCTCTTTCCAGGAATACCTCTATCAAACTGCCGCGCCGTTGACGACGCGCACCGAGTTGATGCGACTCGTGCGCGGCGGTGAAGACACTTATCTCGAGCTAAAAGTTAAGTTGTCGAATTCAGAACGCATTGCGCAGGGCATCGCTGCGCTCGCGAACACCGGCGGTGGAGTGATCGTGTTCGGCGTGAACGACCAACTGCGCGTCGAAGGCATCGATCACCCCGAAGAAGTTCAGGACGAGCTCGTGCGCATCTGCCGCGAAGAAGTTTCGCCGCCGATAATTCCCTTCATCGATCGTCTCGCGTTCGACAATGGACGGCGCATTGTCGCGATCGAAATCAATGGTAAACGGCGACCTTATCGCACGCGTGACGGCCGTTTTTTCATTCGCGTCGGCGCCGACAAGCGCGAAGCTTCACCCGAAGAATTGTCGACGTTGCTCGACGATGCACGGCCTCTCAGCTATGAAACTCTCCCCTTGCCGCCGGCAACTATTCGCGACATTGATGAAGCCCATCTGTGGAGTTTCATGCGCGGGTTTCAGGGCGGCGCCTTTGATGAATCAACTTTGAAGGATTATCCGACCGGCGAAATCCTCGAGCGATATTTGCTGCTGGCGACACGGGTGCGCGATGAAGTTGTGCCGACCGTCGCGGGCCTTCTGCTGTTTGGACGAGACGAAAGCGTCGCGAGTCTTCTACCCCGCGTGGCCGTGATCGCCACACGCTTCAGCGGTGACACGAGCCAGTCGCCGATTGTGGAACGGATCGAATTGCGCGGCAATCTTGCGACGATTTACGAATCAGCGTTGCGTTTTGTGAAGCGCTACTGCGATGTTTCGGAAGCGCGGCCAAACCGATCCCCTAGTGAGGCGAGCGAACTCCCGGTGGTCCCGCGCGCGAATTATCATAGGGCGGTTGTTTCTGAAGCGATCGCGAACGCGCTAATCCATCGTGATTTGGTCGTGCGCGATGTCCCAACTCGGCTGCACATTTTCGATCACACGATTGAAGTCGTGAATCCGCGTCGCAGCCCCGGCTTTGCGCCGGCAGCCTTGAAAGCAATTCGCTTTGGCATGCAGGAACGGTTGAATCCGCAAACAGCAGCGATCTTTTCGAATCCTGCTTATGATTTGAAGCTGACCGCCGGCGGACTGCCGATGCTGCTGCGCGAAGCAAAGTCTTATTCAAACAAACTGGCGGAAATCGTCTCATTCAACGACGAGTTTCGTCTGCGAATTCATGGGATCTAAATCAGCGGCGGATAGACGCGGATTTCTGAATAGAAATATTAAATCAAACCATCTTTTTGAGGTGTCCGTGGAGATCTGCGTTCATCCGCGGTTAGTTCTTTTAGACAATCGGCTGTGATCGCTTAACGCCGGCGCGTTCGAAGAAGTTTGCAGCCCGTGAGACATCGCGTTCGATCTGCGACTTTAGTTCATCAATTGAGCTGAACTTCTTCTCGTCTCTTAACCGGTGCAGAAATCGCACGCGCACGACGTCGCCGTAAAGATCTCCTGACCAGTTCATCACGTGGATTTCTATCGATGCTTCCGTGCCGTCATCAAACGTCGGTCTGACGCCGATGTTCGTCACGCTGCGCCGCCATTGTCCGTCGATCAAAGTTGCCGTGACGTAGACTCCGCCGCGCGGAATCACACGATTACGAGGTTGAATGTTAGCGGTTGGGAATCCAATCCCCTGCCCTCTTGATGCGCCACGCACCACTGGCCCTTCGACGCCGTACGGCCGGCCCAACATGCGGCGCGCGAGATTCACCCGGCCTTGCGAAAGCATTTCGCGAATTCGAGTCGAACCAATCCGCTTGCCGCGCAGACGCACCTCGGGAACTTCGTCGGCAAGAAATCCCAGGCGCTCGCTAACTTTGCGCAGCAAATCAATGTTGCCTTCACGGTTGTGCCCGAAAAAGAAACCGCGTCCCAGATAGACTTCCTTCGCGTGCAAACGATTGACGACGGTGTCGCGCAGAAAATCTTCGGCGCGAATTTGCGAGAATGCCTGATCGAAATGAATGATGATTGTTTGCTCGATGCCGAGCACGCTCAGGGCTTCGATCTTTTGATCGAAGGTTTGCAGCAGCGGCGGCGCCGACTGGGGATGCAGCACGGCCCGAGGATGCGGCTCAAACGTGATCACCGTCGGCACGGCGTCGATCATGCGAGCGCGTTCGACGACTGTTTTCATGATGAGCTGATGCCCGAGATGCAGCCCATCAAACACGCCGAGAGTAATCACGGCCGGGCGCGCGATGTCGGCGTTGTCAGTTCCGTGAAAAAGGCGCATAAGGCAACGATGAACTATGAACGAGGATCGATGAAAGCCGTTTACTTGCGCTTTTGGCCGTCTTCGCAGAGCTCACGAGCATTTTTATTAGCTCTTCTGCTTCGCCCTTGAGACTTGTCAATCTAGCTTCGGGAACAATCCCGCTTTCCGTTAGAAGTTCTAACCAGTAGATTGTCTCGTCGAGTTCCTGTAAGGCAACTTCGATCTTACTAATGAATTCTGCGGTCGATCTGGCTCTCTTAGCTTCGCGATAATGAGCACCGACTGAGGTTCCGCTTCGAACAACTTGCTTACCTATCACTTGCGCTTCTGTCGATCTTGGCAACGACGCGTAGAGCTTAACGATCCGTAAGGCGAATAGTTTCGTTCGCTTACGCAGATCGCGACGCTCAATATCATTCATTGTTTCGACTTCTTCATTCATCATTCATCGTTCAGAGTTCATCGTTGACTATTAATCCGTCGTACGCCCACTCAACCTTGTCCGGCAGCAGCGCCGAGTCGCGCGCATGTTTGACTTCGTGCGTGATGTGAGTGAGGTAGGTTCGTTCGGGTTTCAATTCCTCAACGTACTGCAGCGCTTTTTCCAACCACAGATGAGTTTCGTGCGGACGAATGCGAAGACAGTCAAGCACCAGCACTTTCAGATCGCGCAGACCTGCGATTGTGGCCGGCGGAATCTCGCTTAGATCGGTCGCGTAAGCAAAGTCGTTGAAGCGATAGGCGATCACCGGAAGCCGCCCGTGAATTACTTCCAGCGGAGTAATTTCCAAATCGCGTCCGATGCAAAAGGGCGCGCCATTTACGACCGTGTGCGGAACGATCTGGGGCAAGCCGCCGCCGAAATGCGAAGGCTCAAAGACATATTGAAAGATGCGGCGGATGTCTTTCCAGGCCCGCTCGTTGGCGTAAAGTCCGAGCGCGCCATGGCGAAAATTCAACGGGCGAATGTCGTCGAGACCAAAGATATGATCGGCGTGACAGTGGGTAATGAGGACGGCGTCGAGGTGTCGCAGGCCAATCTTCAAAGCCTGCTGGCGAAAATCGCTCGAGGTGTCGACGATAATGGTTTGGCCGGCGTGCTCGATCAGAACCGAGACGCGGAGTCGCTTGTCGCGCGGATCGTCAGACGTGCAGGTTTCACAATCGCACGCAATGGAAGGAACGCCCGTCGAGGTACCGGTGCCTAAGAAAGTCAGTTTCATAGCTTTCAGCTTTCAGCTATCAGCTATCAGCCTACTTGCTGACGGCTGACCGCTGATAGCTAACCGCTATTTTCCGCCCGTGATTTCACTCGCGCTGAACGTTGAAGGTGGCGGCGTCGGCGATTGCGTGAACGAAACATACTGCATTCGCAGATCGGCTAAAAGGTTTTCGAGCATCTGCGCTTCCTGCGGATCCAGATTGCCCTGCGTCTTCGCCTCGAGCATTCCCAGCACGTCGATCCAATGTTTTGCCGTTTGCAGATCGACTCCGGTTTCGCCGGTTGCCGGATGCGGCATCATTCCCAGACTCGCCGCCGCGTTCGAAGCCAAGGACATGATCAGACTGAGAAAACTTGCCGGGTCATCGAGCGGATCGCCGCCGCGCGAGGGTTGGCGCGCCGGTCGCGCTGAAGTTTGCGGTCGCTGAGGTTCTTGCCTCGGCGGCGCTGACGACGGTGCGGGTTCCGCGGCCGAAACTTCCGCGGCGGCACTCGCAACCTCAGCCGCTCTCGCGGCCCGTTCAGCTTCTTCCTTTTCTTCCGGCGACAAGTCGCGCGGCGTGCCGTCCGGGTTGAATAGCCGGCGGTCGACTACTTTGAATGTGGGCTGTTCTTCGTTCATGACTCTCTAAACAATGGCGCGCTAACGGAATTGAATCCGACAGCCCACCCAGTAAATTGAATTTTGTTGCGATGCTGATGTTAGCATCGCATTTCATTTGATCGCAAAAGCCCACCTGTCAGAACCGCAAGCAATAGCGAGCGGATCCAGCTATGTGCCCCTGTGTCAATTGATCCGGCCGCGATCGTTCCCGGTTCTGACACTCTCTCAACTTGAAACTTCAAACTCGAAACCGGAAACTAAATCACATGCCGAAAACTTTTGAAGATCTTCTCGAACTGATGGACCGGCTGCGTTCGCCGGACGGTTGCCCATGGGATCGCGAACAAACTTACGCGACGCTGGCGCCCATGCTCCTCGAAGAGGCTTACGAAGCATTCGAGGCGTTGGAAGAAGCACGGCTTGGACGTCCGGACGATCTGCGTGAAGAACTTGGCGACCTACTCTTTCAAATTACTTTCTTTGCGCGCGTTGCCAAAGAGCGCGGCGAATTCACGATCGACGACGTCATTGAACAGGTGCACGAAAAGATGGTGCGCCGTCATCCGCATGTCTTCGGCGACGTGCACGCGGGCGACTCTGCCGAGGTTTTGAAGAACTGGGAAGCCATCAAAGCAGCGGAAAAACGCGCGGCTGGAAAATCAAAAGCGAGTACTGGAGACGTTTCGATCCTCGACGGCGTTTCGACGAAAGCGCCGGCGTTGATGGAAGCGCATCAGATTTCAACCAAAGTCGCGCGCGTAGGTTTTGACTGGAAAGACGTAGAAGAGATCTTCGGGAAACTGCATGAAGAGTTGGACGAATTGCGCGAAGCCATCAGCATCCATGCCGGCACGAACGACGAAGCCGATCACACTCACATCCGCGAAGAGATCGGCGATCTGCTCTTCGTGATCACGAACATCGCGCGACGTTTGAATGTCGAGCCCGAGGCCGCTTTGAAACTAAGCAATCGCAAATTCCGTCGCCGATTCAATCACATTGAGAAGAGATTACGTGAGCAAAATCTTAAGTTCGAAAACACGACGATCGAGACATTGGAAGAGCTTTGGCAGGAAGCGAAGAAACAAAATTAGCCACGAAAAGGCACAAAAAGCTCAAAACGGAAGATTAGTTTGATGAAGTCGGCGCTCGGACGTTGTCGCAGTCTTCGGCGGATTCCAGTTGCTACTTTGTGCCTTTTTGTAGCTAGTCTTTCACTCGCCCAAACCCGCGCCAACTGTTGCTGTTATGCCAGGTGATCTCTGCGTCGTGCACGCCGATGTCCCGCCACCAATCAGCGAAATCTTCGCGCGAGATATAGAACGCCGTCGGCGCTACCAGGTGATCAAAGACGATGCAGTGTTGCTCGCGCCAACCAAAACCCGCAATCGCTTTCATGTAATCGTTGTAGAACAGATGGCGCGCCAACGACGCGCCTTTTGCCGATCGGTTGAGTGGGCCATAGACGGTTTTCGTTGCGACGAACAACAGGGCTGTTGGTATCTTTGAGAGCTGCAGCAGCAGCCGCGGATTCAAACGCGAGGTCAATCCTTCCCGCACCGGATTTACGAAGCGCGTGATCCACTCGTTGTTCTCTGCTCCGTAAACCCAAGCCGAAAGGTGCCCGCCCGATTTCACTTTTGAGGAAAGCGATTTGAATCCGGCGCGGGGATCAGGCAAGTGATGCAGCACGCCAACTGAAAACGCATAGTCGAACACGCGTCCGAATGGCAGATTGTAAATATCAGCCTGCACGATGTGCGCGTTCGGCAGATCGCGCGTTGCTGCGAAAGCAGTTTCCACGGCTGCACTTAGATCGATTCCGATCACATCGCGCGCGCCCCATTTCGCGGCGAGCTGTGTGTGCCGGCCCTTGCCGCACCCACCTTCGAGCACAACTTTGTCTTTAAAGAATTCTGGTTTGACAGGCGCGATCCAACCCAGGAATTGCTGTTCGTACTTATCATCGAATTGGGTGAAGTGCTGCCACTGCCAGCCAAAATTCGCGGCCGTTGCCGCCTTGTCATCTTCGACGCTTTCAAGCGAAGCAAATCGCGGCACGCCCCGTGTGATGGGCCAATTTCGACGGCACGAACTGCACGCGAGCTCGCCTTCGATGATCTCGGCGGATTCGCGCGCCGCGGCAGATGCGAGATCAATCGCACCACCGCACGAGGGACAGGAAAGATATTGGAGGAGTCGGTCTTTCAAAGCGAAGTACTATCGCACAAGTTGCTTTCGAGGCAGTAGCCCGGATATTAGTTGAACGATTCTTTCAACCTTCGTGTTATATTGCGCGGCATTCCGTCGCATGATTGAGCAACAAAGTAACGGCACTGATCAAGTGCAGTGGGCCAAGGTAATCGACCACGCCCGCTGTATCGGTTGTCACGCGTGCACGACCGCGTGCAAGTCTGAAAACGTGGTCCCGATTGGCGTGACGCGAACGTACGTCAAGCACGTCGATGTCGGGGTGTTTCCGCAAACTCGCCGGGCGCATCAGGTCACGCGTTGCAATCAATGTGCGCATGCGCCGTGTGTCACCGCGTGTCCGACGGCGGCGATGTTCAAGCGCGCTGACGGCATCGTCGATTTCGATAAATCGATCTGCATTGGCTGCAAAGCCTGCATGGCGGCTTGTCCGTACGATGCGATCTTCATCAACCCCGAAGATCACTCG
>Ga0066679_10000457_pt1 | contig 13852 bp, 14 predicted proteins | sample GraSoiAngelo_128_FD_62298 | JGI IMG/M metagenome (GOLD analysis project Ga0066679, IMG submission 62298) | Grasslands soil microbial communities from the Angelo Coastal Reserve, California, USA - 14_0927_12_20cm | ecosystem: Environmental > Terrestrial > Soil > Grasslands | place: USA... | reverse complement strand
CGCCGGAAAGCGGAACGTGTCCTCGACGACGAGGTCGGCGGACGCCAGCGCCGTGGCGGCGTCGCCGCGCGCGAAGTGGAACTGGTGACAGACGTTCGTGCCCGGCCGGGGCCGGAGCGACGAGAGATCGGCGAAGTGGCCGGCCAGCGGCTCGCGCGTGTGGACGAGCGGCGCGCCGGGCGCCAGCGCATCCTCGAGCGTCAGCGCCGCCGCCAGCGGCTCGTAGTCGACGTCGATCAGCTCGAGCGCGGCGGCCGCCGTCGCCTCGTCGACGGCGGCGACCGCGGCCACCGGCTCGCCCTCGTGACGCGCGACGTCGATGGCCAGGATCGGACGGTCGCGAAACGCCGGGCCGAAGTACGGATCGCACCAGGTGAGGTCGGCGCCGGCCAGCACGGCCACCACGCCGGGCAGCGCGCGGGCCCGTCCGGTCTCCACGCGCGCGAGGCGGGCGTGGGCGTACGGCGAGCGAAGCACCCGGGCGTGCGCCATGCCCGGCAGCACGAGATCCGTCACGTACCGCGCGCGGCCGGTGACCTTCTCGATCGCGTCGATGCGCGCGAGGGGCCGGCCGACGACCCGGAGCGGACGCGCGCTCACCGGTCGCCTCCGCCGGCGGCCACGATGGCCTCGACGATCTTGCGATACCCGGTGCATCGGCACAGGCTGCCGCGCAGGTAGTGGAGGACCTGCTCGCGCGTGGGCGCGGCGTGCTCGTCGAGCAGCGCACGGGCCGTCAGCAGCATCCCGGCCGTGCAGAAGCCGCACTGCACGGCGCCGGCGTCGACGAAGGCGCGCTGGATCGGGTGCAGGGTGTCGCCCTCGGCGAGGCCCTCGACGGTCAGCACGGCGCAGCCGTCGGCTTCGACCGCCAGGTACGTGCACGCGCTGACCGCGAGGCCGTCGACCAGGACCGTGCAGGCGCCGCACACCTGGCTGTCGCACGAGCGCTTGGCGCCCTTGAGGTCGAGGTCGTCGCGCAGCACGTCGAGCAGCAGCGCGTGCGTCGCGACCGCGAGCTCGCGCGCCCGGCCGTTGACGACGAGCCGGATCGGCACGCGCGCTCCGGCGTCGATCACGCCACCACCGCGTGGGGAAAGCGCGCCGCCGGTGCGACGTCGCCGCGCGCGCGGGCGGCGGCGATCCGGAGCGCGCGTCGCACGAAGACCGCGACCATCGCGCGCTTGTAGTCGGCGGAGCCGTGCAGGTCGTCGGCGGGGTCGACCGCGGCCGCCGCCGCCTCTGCCACGGCGCCCGCGACGTCCTCCAGCTCGGCCACGGCCACGCCGGTCAGCCGCGCCTCGGCCGCCGGCACCCGCGCCGGACGCGCGTCGACGCAGCCGATCGCCAGCCGCGCCTCGCCGACGCGGGCGCCGGCTGCCGCGCGGCAGAGCGCCAGCGCGACGCCCAGGGTCGGACGTTCATGGACGCCGAACTTCACGTAGGTCGCCGCCGTGCCAGAGGGCCACGGCGTCAGCCGCACCGACGCCAGCAGCTCGTCCGGCGCGCGGGCCGTCTCCCAGGCGCCGCGGACGAAGTCGGTCAGCGGCAGCTCGCGCCGCCCGCGCCCCGACACCAGCTCCACGGTCGCGTCCAGCGTGAGGAACAGCGTGGCGAGATCGCTGTGGGGATCGGCGAACGCGAGGTTGCCGCCGACGGTGCCGACGTTGCGCACGCGGACGTTGGCCACGTGGCGGGCGACCGCGGCCAGCAGCGCGCAGTGCCGGCCCACGAGCGGCGAGCGTTCCACCGCCCGGTGGGTGACGGCGGCCCCGAGCGTGAGGCGGGCGCCGTCGGTGATGGCGTCGAAGCCGGCGACGCGCTTGACGTCGATCAGGTGACGCGGGCGGAGCAGGCCGAGCTTCATCAGCAGCAGCAGCTCGGTGCCGCCGGCGTAGGGGACGGCGTCGTCGCCGAGCCGCGCCAGGAGCCCGCACGCCTCCGCGGCCGTGCCGGGACGGTGCAGCGCGAACGGGCGGAGCATGGCTAGCGGCCGAGCTTCGCCGCCGGCCGCACGAGCTCTTCGGCGATCATGCGCAGGTAGTCGATGCGCGCGGTGGCCTCGCGCGGCAGGCTGTAGATCGTCAGGCCGAGGCCGTCGAGGCCCATCGCGTGCGCGCGCTCGATCGTCTCGCGACACTGCGCCGGGCTGCCGTTGATCGTCCAGTCGTCGAGGCCGCTCTCGAAGCCGAGCTGCAGCTGCACCATGGTCGGCTCCTGCATCTGCCAGCCGCGGTACATCGCGAACGTCCGCTCGAGATAGGCGCGGGCGGCCGCGTGCGCGGCCTCCTTGCTGGCGCCGACGATGAGGCTGCGCGACGCGAAGGCCACGCCCGGCGTCCCCGCCGGCGCGCGCGTCTCGCGATAGACGCCGACCAGCTTCCTCACGTCGGCCCAGGCCACCTGCGGCCCGAAGAACACGGCGTCGACGAGACGGGCCGCCCGCCGCGTCGCTCCGATGCTCTGCGCGCCCATCTCGAGCGGCGGATGGGGCCGCTGGCACGGCGTCAGGCCGAGCCGGCCGCCGGCGAGGCGCGTGTAGGCGCCGTCGAAGGTGACCTCGTCGCCGCGCCAGAGCCGCTTCATGAGCTCCAGCGACTCCTCGAGCTTGGGCACGCGGTCCTTGCGGCCGAGCCCGGCCGCGGCCAGCTCCTTCTCGCGATAGCCGATCGCCACGCCGACGTCGAGGCGGCCGTGCGTGATGTGATCGAGCGTGGCCACGTTCTCGGCGACGTCGACCGGGTTCAGCAGCGGCAGCAGGAGCATCGAGGTCTTGAGCCGCATCGTGCCGGTCTCGGGCGCGAGCCGCGCGAGCATCGGGACCGGCTGCGGCCAGACGGTCGGGTGCGAGATCCAGTGGTGGCCGATCGACACCCAGGCGAAGCCCAGCCCGGCCGTCGCGCGCACGACCTGCACGGCCTCGTCGATGATGGCCGTGGGCGCGCGATCGGTCGGGCTCCAGAACGGCGTGAGGTGGAAGCCGATCTTCACGGTATGGCCCGCGCTCGGGCCACACCGTATCACACGAGACCCGACCTGCTACCATGAGGCCCGCGTGGACGACCTGGCGATCCGCGGCGGTCACCTCATCGACGGCACCGGCGCGCCCGCCCGCGATGCCGACGTCAGCGTCGCCGGTGGCCGCATCGTCGCGATCGAGCCGCGCTCGGCGCGGCCGGCGCGGCGCGTGATCGACGCCCGCGGCCTGGTCGTCGCTCCGGGATTCATCGACATCCATACTCACTCCGACTTCACGCTGCCGCTGAACCCACGCGCGGAGTCGAAGATCCGCCAGGGCGTGACGCTGGAGGTCGTCGGCAACTGCGGCTTCTCGGCGGCCCCGGCGCTGCCCGGGCGCGCGGCGCTGCTGCGGGAGTACCTGGCCTCCAGCGCGCCCTGGCTCCCGTTCGGCGAAACGAGCTACGCGAAGTACGTCGCCGACTTTCCCGCGACCTCGGTGAACGTCATCTTGCAGGTCGGACACCACACGCTGCGGCTGATGACCGCCGGGATGGACAACCGCCCGCTCACCGCCGACGAGCAGACCGCCATGGAGCGCCTGCTCGCCGAGGCGCTCCAGGCGGGAGCGTGGGGACTCTCCTCGGGGCTCTTCACCGCGCCCGGCGGCTACGCCGACGCCGCCGAGATCCACACGCTCGCGCGCGTGCTGCGCCGTCACGGCGCCGCCTACGCCTCGCACGTCCGCGACGAGGCCAACCACGTCGACGCGGCGGTGGCCGAGGCGATCGCGGTCGCCGAGGCGACCGGCGTGCACGTGCAGATCGCCCACCTCAAGCTGTCGGGCGTCGACAACTGGGGCGGCGCCGCCCGGCTCCTCGAGGCGATCGCCGCCGCCCGGCGGCGCGGGGTCCCGGTCGACTGCGACGCCTATCCCTACGACACGGCCACCAACCCGTTGCGGAACCTGCTGCCGCGCTTCGTGATGGAGGGCGGGATCGCCGCGATGCTCGAGCGCCTGGGCCGCGCCGACGCGCGCGCGCGGATCCGCGCCGAGCTCGCGCGCGACGGCCTGACCAACTTCGGGCGGATCCCGTCGTGGGACGTGGTGCGCATCGCGGTCGCGCCGCACCTGCCCCAGGAGGCCGGCCACACGCTCGGCGAGATCGCGCGGCGGCGCGCCGTCGATCCGCTCGACGCCGTGTGCGACTTCATCGTCGCCGACCGCGGCGAGACGCGAGTCCTGATCACCTCGATGAGCGACAAGGACGTCCACGAGATCACCCGGGCGCCGTGGGTGCTGGTGGGCTCGGACGGCAACGCGCTCGCCACCGCCGGCGTGACCGGCCAGGGCAAGCCGCACCCGCGTTACTACGGCACGCATGCGCGCCTGCTCGGCTCCTGCGTCCGCGAGCTCGGCCTGCTCACGCTGGAGGCGGCGATCCACAAGACGACGGTCGGCGCGGCGGCGGCGCTCGGCCTGCGTGATCGGGGCGTGCTGCGCGAAGGCGCGTGGGCGGACGTGACGGTGTTCGACCCGGCCCGCATCGCCGAGCGCGCGACGTACGACGATCCCCACCAGTATGCGGTCGGCGTCTCCACGGTGGTGGTCAACGGCGAGGTCGTCGTCGACGGCGGCGATCACACCGGCGCCCTCCCCGGCCGCGTGCTGCGTCGCCAGGCCGAGCGGGTGTTCGCGTGACCGAGCGAAAGCCGCCGGGGAAGAGCTGGGAGTCGTGGTTCGATGAGATCATCCAGCGCGCCCAGGACGAGGGGGTGTTCCAGGATCTCCCCGGCGCCGGCAAGCCGCTGCCGGACCTGGACAAGCCCTACGACCCGGACTGGTGGGCCAAGCAGCTCGTCCGTCGCGAGAAGATCAGCCTGCTGCCCCCGGCGCTCGAGCTCCTGCGCCAGGTCGAGGCGGAGCTGGCCATCATCTGGACGCTGTCGAGCGAGGCCGAGGTCAGGCGGCGAGCGGCCGCCCTCAACGCCGTGATCGCCACGGTCAACGCGCGGGCGGCCGAGGGGCCGCCGACCCGCGTGGCCCCGCTCGACGTCGACGCGCTCGTCGCCGATTGGCGCCGTCGCTCGACGGCGAACCGAAAGGATGGCTGATGCGTCATGGCCTGGGACCCCCGCATCGAGCCATGGCTGGACCGCTATCCGGCCCTGCGCGCGATCGGCCACACCCCGCTCGTGCCCGTCGACGTCTTCCGCGAGGAATTGCCGGACGTCGAGGTGTTCGCCAAGATGGAGTGCCTCAACCCCGGCGGCTCGCTCAAGGACCGTCCCGTGCTGCGAATGGTGGTGGGCGCGCTCGTCGACGGGCGGCTCCGGCCCGGCAAGACCATCCTGGACAGCTCGTCGGGGAATGCCGGCATCGCCTACGCGATGGTCGGCCGGATGATCGGTTGGCCCGTCGAGATCGTGATTCCTGACAACGCGAGCGCCGAGCGCAAGAAGCGGATGCGCGCGCACGGCGCCCGCCTCGTGACGACGGACGCCCTGCTGGGCTACGACGAGGCGCTGCGCGAGGTGGCCCGCCGCGCGCGAGCCGATCCGGACCGCTACTTCTTCTGCGACCAGTACAGCAACGACGACAACTGGCGCGCCCACTACGAGACGACGGCGGAGGAGATCCTCGAGCAGACCGGCGGCCGACTCACCCACGTGGTCGCCGGCGTGGGCACCGGTGGGACGATCACCGGTCTTGGCCGACGCCTCAAGAAGCACGACCCGCGGATTCGTTTCGTCTGCATCCTCCCCGAAGCGTTCCCGGGCGTCGAGGGACTGAAGCCGCTCGGCCGCCCCCAGGACATCGTGCCGGCGATCCTCGACCAGAGCGTCATCGACGAGCGCGTGCCGGTGACCGTGGACGAGACGTACGCGATGTGCCAGCGTCTCGCCGCCGCCGGATTCTTCGTCGGACAGTCGTCCGGCGCCTACCTGGCCGGCGTCGAGCACGTCGCCCGCCGGGAGCGGCAGGGGCGCTTCGTCACGCTGTTCAACGACCTCGGCGAGCGCTACTTCTCGACCCGGCTCTGGGACGCTTGACTTCCCCGACCGGCGCGCGTAGACCCGTCGATGGCGGTATCAACCCTTCGCTGTGACCCCAATGGAGGTGAACATGGCCATACGCATCGGCGACGAGGCACCGGATTTCACGGTCGAAACGACGGAGGGCAAGATCCGTTTCCACGACTGGATCGGCGACAAGTGGGCGATCCTGTTCTCCCATCCGAAGGACTTCACGCCCGTGTGCACCACCGAGCTCGGCTACATGGCCGGGCTCAAGCCCGAGTTCGACAAGCGCAACACGAAGGTCATCGGGCTGAGCGTCGATCCCGTGACCGATCACAAGTCCTGGTCCAAGGACATCCAGGAGACCCAGGGACACGCCGTCAACTATCCGATCATCGGCGACGCCGACCTCACGGTCGCCAAGCTCTACGACATGATCCATCCCAACGCGGTGCCCGGCAAGCGCACGGCGGTGGACAACGCCACGGTGCGCGCGGTGTTCGTCATCGGACCCGACAAGAAAGTCAAGGCGACACTCGCCTATCCGATGAGCACGGGCCGCAACTTCGACGAGGTGCTGCGCCTGCTCGACTCCTGCCAGCTGACCGCCCGGCACACGGTCGCCACGCCGGTGAACTGGAAGCCCGGCCAGGACGTCATCATCCCGACGTCGGTGTCCGACGAGGACGCGAAGAAGAAGTATCCGCAGGGTTACAAGACGCTGAAGCCGTATCTGCGCACCGTCGCGCAGCCGAAGTAGGCGTTCATTCCGGCCCGAACGGGGGCGCCGGCGGTGCCCCCGTTCGGCCTCAGCTCCAACCGACCGGCTCGACGAGGAGGCCTGTCATGCGTCGACCGTCTCGCCTGTCCATGCTCGTGCTGCTCGCCGCCGCGGCGCTGCTGCCGGCGCCGAAGGCCGCTGCCCAGGGGGACCAGCTCACCTGGGGCGTGCACATCACGCTGGCGCCCACCTGGTTCGACCCCGCCGAGTCGCAGGGGATCATCACGCCGTACATGATCTACTACGCCGTCCACGACGCGCTGGCCAAGCCGATGCCGGGCCAGCTGCTGGCCCCGAGCCTCGCCGAATCGTGGACGGTGTCGAAGGACAACCTCGCCTACGAGTTCGTGCTGCGCAAGGGCGTGCGCTTCCACAACGGCGAGCCGGTGACCGGCGAGGACGTGAAGTTCTCCTTCGAGCGCTATCGCGGCGCGGCCCACAAGACGCTCAAGGAGCGGGTGGCCGCCGTCGAGGTCGTCGATCCCGGCCGGGTGCGCTTCCGGCTCAAGCAGCCGTGGCCCGACTTCCTGACCTTCTACGCGACGGCCACCGGCGCCGGCTGGATCGTGCCCAAGAAGTACGTGGAGCGGGTCGGTGACGACGGCTTCAAGAAGGCGCCGATCGGCGCCGGCCCCTACAAGTTCGTCTCGTTCACGCCGGGCGTGGAGCTGGTGCTGGAGGCGTTCGACCAGTACTGGCGCAAGCGCCCCGGCGTCCGGCGCCTGGTGTTCAGGGTCATTCCCGACGAGTCGACGCGGCTGGCCGCGCTCAAGCGCGGCGAGGCGGACATCGTCTACTCGATCCGCGGGGCGCTGGCAGAGGAGGTGCGTCGCACGCCGGGCCTGCAGCTCAAGCCCACCGTGCTGCAGGGAACGTTCTGGCTCTACTTCCCCGAGCAGTGGGACGCGAAGTCGCCCTGGCACAACCCCAAGGTGCGGCAGGCGGCGAGCGTGGCCTTCGATCGCAACGCGATCAACCAGGCCGAGACGCTCGGCTTCTCGCGAATCACCTACAGCATCATCCCCGACATCTTCGAGTTTTTCTGGAAGCCGCCGACGATCGCCTATGATCCGGCCCGTGCCAAGAGGTTGCTCGCCGAGGCCGGCTACCCGAGCGGCTTCGACGCGGGCGAGTACTTCTGCGACGCGGCCTACGCGAACCTGGCCGAGCCGATCCTGAACTACCTGCAGGCCGTCGGCATCCGCGCCACGCTGCGGCCGCTCGAGCGCGCGGCCTTCTTCAGCGCGTACTCCGACAAGAAGTTCAAGAACATCGTGCAGGCCGCCAGCGGCGCCTTCGGCAACGCGGCCACCCGGCTGGAGGCCTTCGTCGCCGCCGGCGGCACGTACGTCTACGGCAGCTATCCGGACATCGACGGACTGTTCCAGGAGCAGGCGGCCGATCTCGACCAGAAGCGCCGCGAGGCCACCCTGCACCGCATCCAGCAGCTCGTGCACGACAAAGCGATCTACGCGCCGATCTGGCAGCTCGCGTTCCTCAACGGGGTCGGGCCGCGGATCGAGGAGTCGGGGCTCGGCTTGATCCCGGGGTTCGCGTACTCGGGCCCCTACGAGGACCTCAAGCTCAAGAGATGACCGGGGTCGTGCGGCCGCTCGGGATCGCCACGCTGGTGTTGTTCTTTCTCGCGGCGTTCACGCCGCTGCCGGTCCGCCTCTACGACATGCTCGCCATCCCCGCGCGGATCGGCCCGGCCGACGCGATCGTCGTGCTCGCCGGGGGCGGGGTGTTGTCGGACGGAGAGCTCTCGGACACCTCGCGCCGACGTGCCGCGCTCGGCATCGAGCTCTATCGCGACGGTCTGGCTCCGCTGCTCGTCCTGTCCGGCGCGGTGGGATGGAGGTCGGAGAGCGCGGCGCGGGCGGCGCTCGCGGGGAAGTGCGGCGTCCCGGACACCGCGGTCCTCGCCCGCGCGGCCGGTCACACGACCCACGAGGAAGTGGCCACGCTCGGCCCCCTCCTGCGCGCTCGGGGCGTCCGGCGAGCCCTGCTCGTGACCGATGCGTCGCACATGCGCCGTGCGATGCGACTGCTCGCGGACGCCGGCTTCGACGTCCTCCCCGCCCCGGTGCGCGCGCTGGATGCGCCGAGGCAGCCCGGCGAACGCATCCGGCTGCTCCACGAGACGCTGCGGGAGAGCCTGGCGCTGCTCTACTACGGCGTGGCCGGTTATCGCTGATGGAGGCGAGATGACCGCGTACCTGATCGTCGCCCTCACGTCGCTGGTGGCGTACCTGTTCGCCGTGAAGCGGCTGGGGTGGCGGCCGTCCGATCTGCCGGGGGCGCTCGCTCGTATCGCAGACGCCGTGGGGACTGGTCTCATCTTCGCCCTCGTGAACCTGGCCGCCGCCGGCGGTCTCGTCCTCGGCCTGCGTGCGCTGACCGGCCGCTTCGTCTCGCTCTACCCTCTCGACGATGGCGTCTGGCTCGTCGTGTCGATGCTGCAGGGCTGGGTCTGGCGCCTCTGGCGCGACTCGCGCTCGAGCCGGGTTGCGCCGTGACGTTGATCCTCGAGGCGGACACCGCGCTGCGCCAGGCCCTCGAGGCGCTGGCGGCCGAGGCGCGGCTGGTGTTCTTCGCCGGCCTGCCCGGCACCGGCAAGAGCCTGCTCATCCACCAGCTCGCCCACGTCGCGCACGCCCGCGGGCGCCGCATCCACCTGCTCCAGTGGGACGTCGCGCGGCCGGTGTTCGAGGCGAGCGCGGCCGGCACGCGCTATCCGCTGGAACACGGCGTCACCCACGGCGTGATCCGCCTGGCCGTCGGCCGCTGGGCGCGCGACGCCGTCGCCCGCTGGCACGCGGCGCATCCGGGGGGGAGCGACCTGCTGATCGGCGAGACGCCGTTCATCGGCCATCGCCTGGTGGAGCTGGCGCGGCCCGAGCAGGACGCCGCCGAGCCGGCGCTGGCCGGCGCCTGGACGCGCTTCGTGATCCCGGTGCCGTCGCGAGCGTTGCGCGAGCACGTCGAGGCGGAGCGCGCGCGGCGCGCGCGCGACCCGGTCCATCCGCGCGAGCGCGAGGACGCGCCGCCGAGCGTGCTGCGCGATCTCTGGCGGGAGCTGGCCGGCGCTGACATCGCCTACGACCCGATGCTGTACCGGCGGGCGTACGAGCGACTGCTCGTCCACCGCCATGCCGTCGTGCTGCCCCTCGAGTCGCGGCTGCCGACGGCCGGCGTCTCCGCCTACGAGTTCCGCGTGGCGACGACCGACCTGCTGCCCTCGCCGGAGGAGATCGCTGCCGCCATCCACGACATCGAGACGCGCTACCCCGATCCCCGCGCGCTCCAGCGCGAGATCGACGGGTGGCGTCAAGTCAGCCCATGACCTCGCTGCGCATCGGCCTCGTCGGCTCCCGCTTCGCCGCTCATCTCCACCTGCTCGCCTACCGGCGCGTGTACGGCGTCGAGGCGGCGCTGGTCGGCGTCACGTCGCCGACGGCCGAGCGGCGCGAGGCGCTGGCCCGGGAGAGCGGCGCCACCGCCTATCCGAGCCTGGCGGCGATGCTGCCGCACGTGGACGTGGTCGACGTGTGCGCGCCGCCGGCCGCCCACGAGCCCCTCGCGCTCGAAGCGCTCGAGGCCGGCAAGCACGTCGTCATCGAGAAGCCGTTCACCGGCGCCTTCGGGACGAACGACGCCGCGTTCGCCGGCAACCGGGCCGACAAGCAGCGCCTGCTGAAGGACGCGCTGGCCAGCGCCGACCGCATCGTGCGCGCCGCGCGCCGCCGGGGCGTCGTGCTGGGCTACGCCGAGAACTGGATCTATGCGCCGGCCGTCCAGAAGGAGCGCGAGATCGTCGAGAAGACGGGCGCCCAGATCCTCTGGATGCTCGGCGGCGAGTCGCACAGCGGCTCGCACTCGCCGGTCTACGGCATCTGGCGTCACGCCGGCGGCGGCTCGCTGGTCGGCAAGGGCTGCCATCCGCTCACCGCATGCCTCTATCTCAAGCAGGTCGAGGGTCGCGCGCGGGCGGGCCGCCCGATCCGGCCGGCGTCGGTCTCCTGCCGGGTCCACGAGATCACGCGGCTGGCCGGCTTTCGCGACCGCGGCTTCCTGCGCACCGACTACCAGGACGTCGAGGACTACAGCCAGCTGCACGTGACGTTCGACGACGGCACCGTCGCCGACGTCTTCGCCACCGAGCTGGTGCTGGGCGGCGTGCACAACTACCTCGAGGTCTTCGCCAACAACCACCGGACGACGTGCCGGCTCAACCCCGTGAACCTGCTCGACACCTACAATCCCGAGGCGGCCCAGTTCCGAGACGTGTACGTGGTCGAGAAGATCGGCACCAAGGAGGGCTGGAGCCACCCGGCCGCCGACGAGGAGTGGCAGCAGGGCTTCTACGGCGAGATCCAGGACTTCCTCGAGTGCTGCGTCGCCGGCCGTCGCCCCCAGTCGGGGGCTCTCACCGCCCACGACACGGTCGCCACCCTCTACGCCGGCTACGTCTCCGCCGAGCGCGGGGGTCAGGACACGCCGGTGCCGCTGGCGGCGCTGGCGGAGGTAGAATGACGCCCACCCCGATGAAGCTGACGGTCGAGTTCCCCAGCGTCGCCTACCGGGAAGGCCCGGCCGCCGTGCTCCGCCTCGCGCGCGCCATCGAGGACATCGGCTACGACCACATCGACATCTTCGATCACGTCGTCATGGGCCATCCGCTGGCGGGCCGGCCGGCCGGTCCCTACAACCCGGCCATGCCGATCCTCGAGCCGCTGGTGACGCTGGCCGCGCTCGCCGCCGTGACGTCGCGGGTGACGCTCGGCACCGAGGTGCTGGTGCTCCCGCAGCGCGAGCCGACGCTGGTGGCCAAGCAGATCGGCACGCTCGACACGCTCTCCGGCGGCCGGGTGCGGCTCGGCGTCGGCGTCGGCTGGCAGGAGTCCGAGTACGAGGCGCTCGGCGCGGACTTCCGCACGCGCGGAAGCCGCATGGACGAGGCGATCGCGCTGCTGCGCGCGTACTGGAGCGAGGCGCACGTCAACGTCGCCGGCAAGCACTACCGCGCGACGGAGATGGCGATGGAGCCCAAGCCGCCCCAGGGCGGGCGGCTGCCGATCTGGATCGGCGGCGCCTCCGACGCCGCGTTCCGCCGGGTCGGCCGGCTCGGCGACGGCTGGCTGGCCAGCCGCGTGACCGACGCCGCCGACGGCCGGCGGGCGATCGAGGCGATCCGCCGCCACGCCGAGGAGGCCGGGCGCGATCCCGCCGCCATCGGCCTGCAGAGCATGGTGGCGCCGCCGCCGCGCGACGCCGAGGGCAAGCGCTTCTACGCCGAGCCCGAGCGTGTCGTCGCGCGCGCCGCCGAGCTGCAGCGCATGGGCTTTCAGTCGATCTCGCTCAACGCGACGGCGATCTTCCAGGCCGGCGCCCGCTCGGTCGACGCGATGGCCGACGGCCTCGGCGCCCTGCACACCCGGCTGCGGAAAGAGATCGGCTGATGGACACGCTGACGCTCGGACGCCTGCGCGTCTCGACCGTCGTCGAGCGCGCCGGGCCCACGCGGCCGACGTGGCTCCTGCCCGACGCCGTGCCGGAGGCCGTCGAGCGCCACCGCGACTGGCTCGCCCCGCACTTCCTCGACGACAAGGGACGCTTCCTGCAGTCCATTCACGCGTTCGTCGTCCGGGCGCCGGGGTACACCGCGCTGATCGACACCTGCGTCGGCAACGACAAGGACCGCGGCGGCCGCGCGCCGTTCCACATGATGCGCACGAGCTTCCTCGAGGACCTGGCCGCCGCCGGCGTGCCGCCGGAGTCGGTCGACCTGGTGCTGTGCACGCACCTGCACGTCGATCACGTGGGCTGGAACACGCGTCTCGAGGGCGGGCGCTGGGTGCCGACCTTCCCGCGCGCGCGCCACCTCTTCGGCCGGCGCGAGTGGGAGCACTGGTCGGCCGAGCGCGACCCCGACACCGCGCGGATCATGGCCGACAGCGTGGCCCCCGTGCTCGACGCCGGGCTCGCCGAGCTGGTCGACATGGACCATCGCGTCTCCGACGAGCTCTGGCTGGAGCCGACGCCCGGGCACACGCCCGGCCACGTGAGCGTGCGGCTGCGCTCCGAGGGCGCCGAGGCGGTCGTCACCGGCGATCTCATGCACTGCCCCGTGCAGGTCGCCGAGCCGCAGTGGTCCAGCCACTTCGACAGCGACGCGGAGCAGGCCCGCAAGACGCGACAGGCGTTCTGCGAGCGCTACGCCGACACCGACGTCGCCGTGCTCGGCACCCACTTCCACCATCCGACGGCCGGGCGCATCGTGCGCCACGGCGACACGTGGCGCTTCCGCGTCAGCCACAGAGGAGACACATGATGGCCCGCACGTACAACGTCATCGACGCCGACGGCCACATCCTCGAGCCGGTCGACCTGTGGGCCAAGTACATGGATCCCGCCTACCGCGAGCGGGCGCCGCGGATCATCGTGGACGCCGACGGCAAGGAGCGACTGCTCGTCGAGGGCAAGGTGCTCGGCAGCCAGAAGGGCTTCGGCGTCATCGGCGCCATCGGCGCCCGCCAGGGCGACGTGAACGAGGCCACCATGAAGTACGTCGACGGCCGGCCCGGCGGCTTCGATCCCCACGCGCGCATCCCTGACATGGACCTCGACGGCATCGACGCCGCCTTCCTCTATCCGAGCATCGGCCTCTTCGCCGGCGCCGTGCAGGATCCCGGGCTGGCGGCGGCCATGTGCCGCGCCTACAACCGCTGGCTGGCCGACTACTGCCGCCCCTACCCCGACCGGCTGTTCGGCGTCGCCATGCTGCCGATGCAGTCGATCGAGCTCGCCATCGAGGAGATGCGCTTCGCCCGCAAGGAGCTCGGCATGCGCGGCGGCTTCCTGCGCCCCAATCCCTACAACGGCCGCATGCTCCACCATCCGGACTACGCGCCGTTCTGGCAGGAGGTGCAGGAGCTCGACTTCTCGATCGGCCTGCACGAGGGTGCCAGCGGCGGCATGCCGCAGGCGGGCGTCGATCGCTTCGCCACCCGTGGCGCCAAGCACATCGTCTCCCACACCGTGGAGATGATGCTGGCCGCCATGAGCGTGATCTGGGAGGGCGTGTGCGAC
>Ga0066679_10000456_pt1 | contig 13855 bp, 10 predicted proteins | sample GraSoiAngelo_128_FD_62298 | JGI IMG/M metagenome (GOLD analysis project Ga0066679, IMG submission 62298) | Grasslands soil microbial communities from the Angelo Coastal Reserve, California, USA - 14_0927_12_20cm | ecosystem: Environmental > Terrestrial > Soil > Grasslands | place: USA... | reverse complement strand
GGCGCGCCGACTCGGTCGCCTGGCGATGGCGCTGGTCGATGGGCCGGTCACGTCGGTCGAGGTGGACTACGGCGGGAAGGATGACGCGGCGCCGCGGCCCGTGCTCATGGCAGCGGTCGAGGGGATGCTCTCGGGGATGGGCGTCGAGCCGGTAAGCCTCGTGAACGCACTGCTCATCGCCGAGGAGCGCGGCATTCGACACGCCCGCCGCACCGGAACGCCGGAGCCGGGCTTCGAGACTACCGTGGGCGTCACGCTCGAGGCGGCACGCGGCCGTGCCCGCGTGGCCGGCACGGTGCTGGGCAACGAGCACGGTCGCGTGATTCGGATCGACGACTACCACGTCGACGTCGCGCCCGAGGGGTGGATGCTGGTGATCCGGAATCGCGACGTGCCCGGCGTGATCGGCCGCGTCGGCACCCTGCTCGGCGGCGCCGGGATCAATATCGGGAGCTACCACCAGGCCCGCGTCGCCTTTCCGGGACACGACGCGCTCGCGGCGATCACGGTGGACCAGCCCCTCGTGAACGGCGTGCTCGACGAGCTGGCGCGGGTGGCGGACATCCAGCTGGTCCGGCTGGTGAACTTCGGGGACTGAACGCGCCTACCTGGGGGCCCCGAAACCTCGGACTCGTGTCGCGAGCCAGTCTTGAATGGTGGTGAAATAGGCGGGTACGAACCGCTGCAAGGACGCCATTTCCGCGCTGCTGCCGATCCTCGCCTCCAGCTGAAGGTGATCCGCCTGCGGCACAATTCGCAACGTGTAGTCCCGGTTGCCGCCGGCTTTCAAGGCCGCCTCCCACGCGGCCTTGTTCTTTTCCGCCACGATGTTGTTGTCGAGCTCCCCGAAGAGCGCGAGTGTCGGCACCTGGAGTCGACGCAACGTGGGCGCAGGATCGTAGAAGTACAACCGTCGAATGAATTGCCAGGAAGGATGGTCCGGCGTTCCCGGGAATATGTCCGGCGGCGCGCCCCCCATTCGAGCGGCGACCCTGGCACGAGTTGCTGCGTACTCGTCCCACCCTTGGCCCGTCCGCGCGAATTGGTACTGCAGTTTCATGAGTCCCACGATCTGCTCAACGGCTTGCGACCGCATGCCGCGAGCCCTCATTTCGTTTTCCGCCTGATCGATGGTTGTCTCGGCGGCGGGTACTCCCGCACCAGACACGCTGATGAGGAATGCCATGTCCTTGGCGCGGACTGCGGCCAGCGGCATGATCCATCCGGCTTGACTGACCCCTAAGAGTCCGATCTGCCCGGGGTCGATGCCTCGGCGGGTCTTCAGGTACCTGAACGCCGCCACCACGTCGCCCGCCAGATCGTCGAAGGAGGCCGTGTTCCAGTCGCCCGTCGAGCCGCCCACGCCACGCTTGTCGTACGCGAGGATTGCCATGCCCCGGTGCACGAGGAACCGGGCAAAAGGAAGCACGTAGTCACGGCTCTCCGGCCCGGACCCGTGCACGAGAATGACAGCCGGATGCTGACCGGCGACGTTCGGGCGGATCAGCGTCCCCGCCAACTGAACGGCGCCGTTTGCGAAGCGGACGTCCTCCAGGGTCTCGATCTCGACGCGCCGGGCAATACGCGAGGGCGTACCCTCGCGTTTCCACGTCAGCGAAGTGATCTTGCCGGCGGCGTCGCGTTGAAACTCGATCCGGGATTCGATCGAGGTCGGGACCGCAGCGCCCGGACCGGTGAAGAAGCGGTCGCGGTCCGTCGGATACAGCGTCCGAACCTCTCCGGATTCATCGAACGCGACGAGTTGGTTCGTCCCGGTGAGTTCATTCCACATCTGGAGGTACGCGAAGGCATTCGGTGCCCACTGATACACGCCGGCGAATTCCCGAAGCGCCTTCTCGTCCACCGAGCGCACGGTCGGGGTCTGAAATGCCGGCGGCGCGATCGATACTCCAAGGAGAGCCGTGGCGACTGTTGCGCCGATTGCCGTCCACGACGACCACATACCTCTGGTGTCCTCCCTCCCTTATTCGTACCGCAGCGACTCCACGGGATCTACGGCGGCGGCGCGGCGCGCCGGCAGGATACCTGCCAAGAGCCCCACACCGATCAGGATGCCCACGCAGATCAGGGCGATGGGCCACGACAACCTCGGGTTCAGGATGTACTGCATCGCCGGGTTGCCTTCCGTCGGAATCGCATCGACCCCGAGCACGATCAGCGCCGCCGTCGCGAGGCCCACCAGTCCGCCGGACACGGCGATCGTCATGCCCTCGAACAGGAATTGCGCCATGATGTGGCGGCGCCGCGCCCCGAGCGCGAGCTTGATGCCGATTTCCTGCGTCCGCTCCTTCACCACGACGTACATGATGTTCGCGACACCGACACCCGCGATGAGCAGAGTGAAGCCCCCGACGAGCCCCATGAAGATCTGGATGCCGAGCCCCACGGCGAGGTTTTCCTTCTCGCTTTCGATGAAGTCCCACATGCCCAGGGCTCGCTCATCCGCGGGGTCGAAGCTGTATTTCCGTCCCAGCACCCGGTAGAGCTCCGCCTTCACCAGGGGCCCGCGAGATGCATCGTGCGGCTGCACGATCAGGTGGCCCACGAACCGGTTTCCCCAGATGGTGCGAAAGGTCGAGTACGGGATGACGGCCCGGTCCGCGTCCGGGCCGTTGTTGCTCGAGTCCTGGAACTTCTTCTGCAGCACCCCGACTACGGTGAAGGGCAACCCGTCGACGACCACGCTCTTGCCGATGGGGTCGACACCCTTGCCGAAGATCCGCTCCGCCAGCTCGTTCCCGAGGAACAGCACGCGCCGCTTCTGCGCGATGTCCGCGGCGTTGATGAAGCGTCCACCCAGCGCCGGGTCCATGTGGCGCATCGCCTGGTGCTCGGTACCAACACCCTCGAGGAACGGGTTGGTGCGGGTCTTGCCCACCTGGAACGCGGTGCCCCAGCGCCCGTACGAGATACTGCCCCGGTCGATGTCCGGGATTGCCCGCTCCACGAGCTCCAGGTCTTCTTCCACGAGGTGGATGCGCCGGCCCTGTCCCAAGCCGGCGAATGCCTTGCTGGTCTCACCGCCGTAGACCATGAAGATCCGCTCACCGGCACCCAGCAGGCCGTCGCGAATGGTGCGCTTCAGTCCCTCACCAAACGCCAGCAACAGGACGACCGCGAGCGTGCCCCACGTCACGGCAAAGAACGTGAGGAAGGCGCGGGTCCGCTGCGCCTTCAAATCGCCGATGAATTCCTGGAGGAGGATGTAGAACATGCCTAGGTGCGCAGCGCTTCCACCGGGTCGAGCGCCGCCGCGCGCCGGGCCGGCATCAGGCCTGCCGCAAAGGCGACGCCCGCGAGCAAGACGAGCGTCGCCGCGAGCACCTGGGGCGAGATGGTCGGCACGCCGACGAACTCCTTGATCGGCAAGCCCCCGAGGGCGGTGACGAGCCCGAGCGAGAGCAGCAGCCCGAGCGTCGCCCCCATCGACACGATCATCAGCGCCTCGGCGAAGAACTGCCGCATGATGTCGGCGCGGGTCGCGCCCACGGCGCGCCGCACGCCGATTTCGCGCGTCCGTTCCCGGACCACGATGTACATGATGTTCGCCACGCCGATACCACCGACCAGCAGGGTGAAGCTGCCGACGATGGCGAAGAAGACGTTGAAGGCCACGAACATCTGGTCGAAACGGGTTTCCCACTCGCTCGTGTCCCAGAAGGCCAGAGCATCCTTGTCCTGCGGATCGAACTTGTACTTGCGGGCCATCGTTTCGTACACCCGCCGCTCGGCCTGCTTGGTGATCTCCGAAGTCCGCGCCCGGTAGACGATGTTGTTCAGGAAGCGGTTGCCGAACAGGGCGTAGTGCGTCGTCGCGGGAATGAAGATCCGATCCTTGTCACGCTCCTGATAGGAGGAATTCTGCAGTTTGGGGCGCATCACACCGACGACCGTGAAGGGCGCGTCACCCAGGAACACCTGCTGTCCGACGGCTGCTGCGTCAGCAAACAGCAGTTTCGCGAGCTCGTCGCCCAACACGGCCACGCGTCTTCGCTCGGCGACATCGCGATCGTTGATGAAGCGGCCGCCCGCTTCGGGGATGATGTTGCGCATCAGGCCGTACACGGGAACGATGCCCGTGATGGCGGGCGCGGCTGCCTTGACGCCACGACGCACCCGCGCGCTCTGTGTGATGAACTCGGGGCTGATGTACTCGATCTCCGTGACCTCGCGTGCCAACAGCTGCACGTCATCCGGGCGCAGCCGGATCGGGCGGCCATCGCCGAAGCCGGCGAACGGCTTCGTGGTCCGCCCGCCCCACAGGATGACGATCCGGTCGCCCAGCCCGTGAAACCGCTTCCTCGTCTGGCGCTCCAGGCCGACGCCGAACGCCAGCAGCACGACCACCGCCACCGTGCCCCACGCAATCCCGAGGACGGTGAGAGAGGTGCGGAGCTTTTGAGCTCGCAGGTCGGCGACGAACTCGCGCCACACGTCAGGAGATCTCGCGCGGCGCCGGCTCCATCAGCGAGTCGGTCGCCTGCAGGCCCTCCAGGACCTCGATATTGATGGCGTCGGAGAGGCCGGTCTTTATGTGACGCTCCGCGGTCTTGCCGGGGCCGGTCCGGAGAGTGACGAAGCTCGAGTCGTGGCGGTGGGTGACGAGCCGTTCCGGGATGTACAGCACGCTGTCCCGGCGCGAGATGATCACCTCGGCGTTGGCCGAGTAGCCCGCACGGAGCGTGGCACCCTCGACTTCGGTCAGGACGATCTCGATCGGGAAGACCGTCGCCTGCTCCTGCTTGTGGGCCTTCAGCCAGATCTTCTCGAGCCGGCCCTTCACCGTGGCGTTGGGAAGTGCGCCGATCTTGATCGTGACCGGCATGCCCTCCTTGAGTCGACCTACGTCGATCTCGTCCACCGTGCCTCGGAAGATCAAGTCCCCCATCGCCGCCATGCGCATCAGCACCGTACCTGCCTGGTACGGCGTGAGCGGCACCACCGGATCGCCGATCTCGATCGAGTCCTCGAGGATGTAGCCGTCGATCGGGGCACGGACCACCGTCTCGACCTGCTTGCCGCCGGTGAGGACCTTGCCGCCTTCCTGCAACGCGAGCCGCTCCTGTGCCAGCGAGAGCTGACTGCGCGTCTCGTCCACGCGCCGCTGAGCGGCCTCGAGATCGGAGGGGGAAATCAGGTTCCTGTTACGCAGCTCCTGCTGGCGGGCCAGCTCGCGCTCCAGGTTCTTGATCTCGATCTCGCGCAGCTCGACGTTGCGGCGGAGCTCCACCATTTCCAGCGGCGTCGGGTTGGGTGAGATGTCGAGCAGCGGCTGGCCCCGCTTGACGAAGTCGCCGACCGCCGCGAAGCGCTGTCGGACGACGCCGGCGAGGATGGACTTGACGCTGACTTCGACCCGGGGCTCGATGGTGCCGACGGCGAGGGCCTTGTCGACCAGGGACCCACGAACCACCGCCACCGCCTTGGGCCCGTCCTTCTTGCCGCCGGAGAGCTTGCCGGTGGCGGCCATGGCGCCCAGACCCAGGACGGCGGCGACGGTCGCGACAATGATCACGCTACGGCGGCTCATATCGGGACGGCTCCGGGCTGGTGCGTAGGATCAGACGTGTCTTGTTCTTACGGGGCTCGGTGCCGATTGTTTCCAGGGGGGAACGGGGCCCGGGGCCCGCCTCAGTCCGCCGCCTGTTGCTGCGGAGGCGGCTCCTCGTCGGCCAACAAGCGGAACGACTTCACCGCACCGGTGAGCTTGTCGGCCGCCTCCGCGAGCTGGTTCGCGGACGACGCGATCTCCTCCGTGGATGCGCTCTGCTCCTCGCTCGAGGCGGCGATCTGCTCAGCGGACGCGAGCAGGGTCTCGGTGCCCTGGGCGACCGATCCGAGCCGTGCGCTGATTTCCTCCACGAGGGTGCGCATCTCGCCCGCCATCTTCGCGATCTCGCGGCCCCACACGTCGCTCGCCTGCGCTTCCGCGGCCACCGTACCGAGGCCCTGGGCCGCCGTCTGCGCCGCGTCGCGCGCGACCCCCGTGCCCTGGGCGAGCTGGGTCAGGCGGTCGCGCATCGCCTGCACGCGGGTGAGCACCCCGCGCACCGTGTCGGCGGTCTCGGTGGCCCCCGCCGCGGCCACCGAGGCGAGCTTGCGCACCTCGTCTGCCACCACGGCAAAGCCGCGTCCCTGCGGCCCGGCGCGCGCCGCCTCGATCGCCGCGTTGAGGGCGAGCATGTTCGTTTGCGTGGCCACCGCCTTGGCCTGCGTCACGAACTTCTGAATCTCGGACGACGCGCGCGCCAGCGCCTCGGCCTCGGCGGCACCGCGGTTCACTTCTTCGGCGAGCTGGGCGAGATGCTCCGTACTCTGGTCCAGCACTTCCTTGTTGCGCCGGGCGACATCGGCGACGGCCGCGTTGCGTCGCACCGAATCCTCGGCGCCGGCGGCGAGGATCGTCGCGATTTGGAGGATCTTGGTCGCGTCGTCCGCCCCAGCGCGCACCAGCTGGGCCTGCTCCGCCGCCCGCTTGGTCAGATCCTGGCAGGTGGCGGACATCTCCGCGGTGGACGCGCTCATCTCCTCAGTCGAAGCCGAGATTTCGGTGGCCATGGCGGCCGCCTCGTCCGCCGCCGTGCGGATCGCGCCGACCAGGCGGCGCAGCGCTACCACCATCGTATGCACCGATGACAGGAGGTCGCCCACCTCGGCCGCGCCGGTCGGCTCGCTCACGACCGTGACCGAGAGATCCCCGCCCGCCACCCGGCTCGCGATCGCCCCCGCGGCCTTGACCGGCTCCGTCACTCGCCGGTTGAGGCGGCGCCAGAATGCGAACAGCAACGCCAGCGTCGTAGCGAACAGCACGACGGTCCAGAGCACGATGCCCGCCGCCGTCGTGCGGGCGGCCGCGTAGGCCGTGCCCTTGGGTTGCCGGAACACGACCCACCACTTGGTGTTCTCGACCGGAACCGTCACCACCAGATCCTCCCCCGCTGCCCCGGGCACCGTCGCCGTGTCGACGCGCTCCAGGCGCGGCACCAGAGCGGCGTCGGGAATGGGGCGGAGCAGATCGGTCTGATTCGGTGGTCCGGCTCCTGCCCCTGCGACGAGCAGCGTGCCCTGCGCGTCTACCACCTGCAGCCGGGCTCCGCCACCAACGTCCGCGGCGGTCAGCAGTCTGGATAGCCGGTCAAGTGCGAACACCGTTTTAAGCACGCCCACCGCCGCCGTCCCGCGCGGCGCCCGGATGGCCACGTCGTACTCGAGCGCGACCGCCGCGGCTGACGAGTCGTACCGCGGTGCGCCCTCGTACACACCATCCGCCGTCGCCCGCCGCCACCACTCTTCATCTGCGTGCACGAAGTCGGAGGTCCGGTTCGAGGCGAGGACCGAGTATCCGTGGCGTTCGGTGAAGAAGAGCTCGGCGAACTCGGACCGTTGGACGTAGTCGCGGAGGTAGGCGGCGAGCTCGGGATCCCCGCCCAACGCGCGGCGCTGGTTGAACATGCGCTCCAGGGCGGGGGTGTCGAGCTGGGGCAGGCGCTGGCTGATCGCCTGTTGGGACCCGTCGAGCGCCGCCCGCGCCACCGCGGGCGAGCGCGCCAGGGCTTCGGCCTCGCGGCGCCGCTCCCGCACGTACATCCCGACCAGGGACGCGACGTGCCTGGCCGCGTCCTGGCCGCGCTCGTCGGCTTGCCGCTCGACGACACGCGTGACGCTGCGGCTCGACAGCAGTGCGAACCCCGTCACGAGGACGAGGGCGACAACGGCCCCCGTGAGGAGGAAGCTCTGCCGGAGCTGCTGGGTGCCGCTGAACATGTCGAGGGTCGGGAGCGAAGCTACGCAGGGTTACACGGCGGGGCAAGCCTGTTTAATTTCATGCACTTATGACTCAGGTGCCCAGCTACGATCCAGCGGTCGTCGAGGCGCGGTGGCAGGAGCGGTGGGCGCGCGCGCGCACCAACGAGCCCGACCTGGACCAGCCACGCCGGCCGTTCTACAACCTCATGATGTTCCCCTATCCCTCCGCGGAGGGACTGCACGTGGGGAATATGTTCGCGTTCACGGGCGCCGACATCTACGGCCGGTTCAAGCGGCTCCACGGGTACGACGTGTTCGAGCCGATCGGGTATGACGCGTTCGGCATTCACTCCGAGAACTACGCGCTTTCGGTCGGCACGCACCCCGCGAAGCTCATTCCTCAGAACATCGCGACGTTCCGCCGCCAGCTGAAGCGCTTCGGCGGGATGTTCGATTGGCGGCACGAGCTCTCCACCACCGACCCCCGCTACTACAAGTGGACGCAGTGGATCTTCCTGCAGCTCTTCAAAGCGGGGATCGCCTTCCGGAAAAAGGCGGCGGTCAACTGGTGCCCCAAGGACATGAGCGTGGTGGCGAACGAGCAGGTGATCAACGGTTACTGCGAGCGCCATCCGGACACCAAAGTCGAGCAGCGGTTCCTCGAGCAGTGGTTCTTCCGCATCACCCAGTACGCGGAGCGGCTGCTCAAAAACCTCGACCGGCTCGACTGGTCCGACTCGACCCGGACGCTGCAGCGCAATTGGATCGGCAGGAGCGAGGGGGCGGAGCTGATCTTCGAGACGCCGGCCGGCGCCAAGATCCCGGTGTTCACGACCCGTCCCGACACGGTGTTCGGCGCGACGTATCTCGTGCTCGCGCCCGAGCACCCGCTCGTGGATCAGCTCACCGCCGACGAGCAGCGGCGCCAGGTGAATGGCTATCGGCGCGAGGTACAGGGAAAGGACCTGGTGTCCCGCCGGGTGGGGGACAGGACCAAGACCGGGGTGTTCCTTGGGTCCTACGCCCGTAATCCGGCCACGGGGGAGGCGATCCCCATCTGGATCGCCGACTACGTGCTCATGGAATACGGCACCGGGGCCATCATGGCCGTGCCGGCCCACGACAAGCGCGACTTCGAGTTCGCGACCCAGTTCAAGCTGCCGATCCGCGAAGTCGTGCGCACCGGCGAGCCCCTGCCGAGCGTGACGGAGGACGGGGCGCTCATGAATTCGGGCGAGTTCGACGGGCTGTCGTGTCGCGAGGCGCAGCGTCGGATCGTCGCGTGGCTCCAGGCCAAGGGTCTCGCGACCCCCCAGGTGCAGTACCGGCTGCACGACTGGTGCATCTCGCGGCAGCGCTACTGGGGCCCACCCATCCCGATCATCTACTGCGACCGCTGCGGGCCGGTGGGCGTGCCGGCGCAGGACCTTCCCGTGCTGCTGCCCTTGATCGAGGATTTCCGCCCCGATGCGAGCGGGGTGAGCCCGCTCGCGCGACACAAGGAGTGGTACTACGCGAAGTGCCCGCAGTGCGGCGCCCAGGGGCGGCGCGAAACCGACGTGTCCGACACGTTCCTCGATTCGGCCTGGTACTTCCTTCGCTACCCGTCCACCGAGTTCGACGACCGACCGTGGGACCCGAAGCGCACCACCACGTGGCTCCCCGTCACGAGCTACATCGGCGGCAACGAGCACGCCGTGTTGCATCTGCTCTACTCGCGGTTCGTCACGATGGTACTGCAGGAGCTCGGACACGTGCCCTTCGACGAGCCGTTTCCCAAGCTCCGGGCGCACGGGCTCATCATCAAAGACGGCGCGAAGATGTCCAAGTCGCGCGGCAACGTGGTCATCCCCGACTCCTACATCCAGCAGTGGGGTGCCGACACCTTCCGCATGTACCTCATGTTTCTCGGGCCCTTTCAGGAAGGTGGCGACTTTCGGGAAACCGGGATCATCGGCATCCGGCGCTTTCTCGAGAAGGTGTGGACCACGGCCCACGAGGCTGCCCACCTGACTCCGGGGTCGGCACTTCCCCCGGAGGTCGCGCGCAAGCTGCACCAGACGATCAAGAAAGTCACCGCGGACACCGAGAGCCTCGACTACAACACGGCGATCGCGGCGATGATGGAGTACGAGAACGCCCTGCGGGATGCGGGATGCGCGATGCGGGATGCGGTCGAGCCGCTGGTCATCATGCTGGCTCCCTATGCTCCGCATCTCGCGGAGGAGCTCTGGGCGGCCCTGGGACACGACCGCTCGATCTTTCACGCGAGCTGGCCGAGCTACGATGCGACGCTCGCCGCCGCCGGCGATGTCGAGGTCGTGGTACAGGTGAACGGAAAGGTCCGCGGGCGGGTGACGGTGAGCCGCGGGGCGAGCGAAGCTGAGGTCGTCGAGCGGGCCATGCAGGACGAGTCGGTGCGGAAGTTCGTGGACGGGAAGCCCGTCAGAAAGACGATTTACGTCCAGGATCGGCTGCTGAACTTCGTCCTGTGAATCGTTATCAGAAGATCTTTGCGACCACATCTCCGACGACGTAGCCGACGGCCGCGACTCCCAGTCCGACGACGAACATATCGACCCCGCTCCGGATCACGCCCCGTCCAGTGAAGACGCTGCGGGCCGCCCCGACGGCGAAATGGGACAGCATCGCGATCGTGAAGGCGATCCAGGCGGCCGTCGGACCGCTGAACACGAGGAACGGTGCCACGGGGATGAACGCGCCGACGGCCGTCGCGGTGCCGGTGACCCAGCCTTCCTTGAACGGCGTCGCGTGGGCTTCACCGATTTTCAGCTCTTCCCGCACCTGCTCGTCGAGCGCCCGTTGCGGGTGGCGCATCACTTCGGCCGCCATCTGGCGCGCCATGCCGGCCTCGATGCCCCTGGTCTGGTACACGAGCGCGAGCTCTTCCTCCTCCACCTCGGGCATGATGCGGATCTCTTCCTTCTCCATCGCGATCTCGTGGTCGTACACCTCCTGCTCACTCTTCGCCGCGAGGTAGCCCGACGCGCCCATCGACAACGCGTCGGCGAACATCCCCGCAATTCCCGAGACCAGCACGATGTGTGGCGCGACATTGGCGCCGATCACTCCCGCCACGAGGCCGAAATTCGCGGTCAGCCCGTCGTTGAACCCGTAGACCACGTTGCGCAGGAAACCGCCCGACTCCGTCTTGTGCCAGGGCTCCGCGGCACGGCCGGCGAGGGCCGCCAGGGTCTCGGCATGCGCGGCCGACTCCTTCGCGAGCTTGAGTGAAACTTCTCGCGCATCGTCGAACGTGACCTTGTTGTGGAGGTCCATGTACCCCTTCACCTCCTGCCCCTCCTCGCGCAGCAGCAGTGGTAGCAGGTAGCTGGACCCGAACCGGCGCCCGAACCACGCCCTGAGACGAGCGTTCAGGGAAGGCCGGGGCCGGCCGACGGGGTGGTCGTGCTTCGCGAGGAGCTGCTCCCACATCTGGACGTGGCGCTCCTCCACGCCGGCCAGCTTGATGTAGACATCCTTGCGCTTCTGGTCCCGCTCCTGGCCGGCCAGCACCAGGTAGAGGTAGGCGGCGTCGGCTTCGTCCTGCCAATGATGGAGCCAGCTGTGAAGCGTTTCGCGGTCGAGGGGCATCACTCAAAATAGCTGCAACTCGCAGGATCGCAATCGGTTAGACGACGTCGAGCAAACACGTCTCGCAACGGCGCAACACGACGGCGTCGCGCCACGTCGTCTCTGTTTGACGTCTTTGCTTGACGCCTCTGCGCGACGTCTTACGTACTTGACGCATCTATGTTGTTCAGGAGATGACGATTTCTCTCGCCGTTCCCGACCTACTCGTTGCCCGGGCGAAGTCAGGCGACCTGGAAGCGCTCGAGGCGCTGTACCGGGCGTTCGAGACGCCCGTGTACAATCTCGCGCTGCGCGTGCTGCGGGTACCTGAGGACGCGGAGGACGTGCTGCAGGAGACGTTTCTCGAGGTGGTGCGGAGCATCAAGCAGTACCGCGCGGAAGGCCACCTGTGGGGTTGGATCCGGCAGATTGCGACCTCCAAGGCCCTGATGCGGATCAGGCATGACCGGGTGCGCGAGACCGAGGAGTGGCACGAGGAGTCCGGGGCGGGGGGCACGAGTGAGAGGACGAGCGGCACGGCGGGAATGAGTCCGAGCGGCGTACCTGCCCAGATCGATCTCGAACGGGCATTCGAGCGGTTGAGCGAAACGTCGCGTGCGGTGGTCTGGCTGCACGATGTCGAGGGCTACACCCATGAGGAGATCGCGGAGCAGATGGGCAAGACGGTGAGCTTTTCCAAGTCGCAGCTGGCGCGCGCCCACGCCCGCCTGCGGCGGATGCTCGATGAAGGAGTGGCACGATGATGCACTGCACCATGGACGACCTGTTGGCGCTTCGCGCCGGCGAAGGGTCTGCGTGGGCACGGCAGCACGCGGCGGGATGTGCCGCGTGCCAGGCGGAGCTCGAGGCGCTGTACCAGCGCGTCGCGCAGCTCAAGGCTCTGCCGACGCGGCGGCCCGCGCGAGACCGCTGGCCCGCGGTGCGGGACGCCGTTCTGGCCGAGCAGCGCCGGCGCCGCGAGCGTTGGGGCGTCTGGGGTCTCGCCGCCGCGGCGGCGCTCGCGGCGCTCCTCGTGTTCCGGCCGTTCTGGACGAAGCCGGTGAATGCAGCCGAGCTGGCCCGAGTGAAGGAGCAATCGGCGACGCTCGAGCAACAGCTCCGCCGCTACGATCCTGACGGGCGAGTGACGAGCGGCCGCTCCGCGGCGCTCGCCGCCGCCTTGGAAGACCGCATTGCCGTCGTCGACGGCGAGTTGGCACAGGTGGGGCCCTCGCAAGCCCAGGCACGTCCGGCCGACCTCGTCACACTGTGGCAGCAGCGCGTGGAGCTCATGGAGCAGCTCGTGAGCGTCCGCGTCACTCGTGCCGCTTACGTGGGGCTCTAGCGCCCCGGAGGGTTATCGGATGCAGCGGAAGTGGATCATCGTCGCGGCGGCCGCGGCGGCCGTGGCCGCCTGGCCAGCGGGGCTCACGGCGCAGGGGACTCCCCGCCCGCCGCGTCCGCCACGCGAGCCGCGTGCGCGGACGTTCGTGTTCACCGATCACCACGGGCGAATCGGCGTGGTGGTCAAGACGGACGCGAGCCCCGAGACCGACAAGCTGGGAGCCAAGATCGAGGGGGTCACGCCCGGGGGTCCGGCGGACAAGGCGGGCCTCAAGGTCGGCGACATCATCACGAGGTTCAACGGTACCTCGCTAGCCGAGGTGAAGGCGGAAGACGAAGACCAATCGGGCCCCGGGAGAAAGCTGGTGGAGCTCGCCCGCCGCCTCGAGCCCGACGACACGGTGCGGGTCGAATTTCGCCGGGGCAATGATACGAAACAGGCGACGCTGGTCGCCGCAGATTTGGGCTCGAAGTTCCAGATGGAGATGCCCGGGCCGCCCGCGATCGCCATGGGCCCGATGCTCGGCATGGATCGCTTCGAGATCTTCGGCTCCCCGTGGGGCGATCTCGAGCTCGTGAGCCTGAACTCCGACCTGGGCGACTACTTCGGCACGAAGGACGGCGTCCTGGTCGTGAAGGCACCGGCGGACTCGAGTCTACCCCTGAAGGGGGGCGACGTGATCACGTCGATCGGCGGGCGGAAGCCCGCGAACCCGTCGCACGCGATGCGCATCCTCCGCTCCTACGAGAAGGGCGAAACGGTGTCGATCGAGATCCTGCGCAAGCAGAAACGCATGACCCTCGCCTGGAAAGTTCCGGCTCGTGAGGACCGGATCTTCCGGATGCACCAGGACCACGACGAGCACGAGGATCAAAGCGGTGCGCACCGCCGCCACCTCCAGCTGCACCGCCTGACGCGCCTGCAGCGGGTCTGAACGAACCCGCTCCAGGGAATGACACGGGGGCCGCGGACGACGCGGCCCCCGTTTGTATCGTGGCTCTGCGGCGCAGCTCAGGACGCGCGGCGCGCCGGCAGCACCTGGTCGAAGGCGGCGAACTCAAACGGCTTCGGCACGCAAGGGCGGCCGGTGGACGCGAGGAAGGTGCGCACGGTGTCGTCCACCAGCTGCCCGGTCGTGAAGATCACGCG
>Ga0066679_10000455_pt1 | contig 13871 bp, 14 predicted proteins | sample GraSoiAngelo_128_FD_62298 | JGI IMG/M metagenome (GOLD analysis project Ga0066679, IMG submission 62298) | Grasslands soil microbial communities from the Angelo Coastal Reserve, California, USA - 14_0927_12_20cm | ecosystem: Environmental > Terrestrial > Soil > Grasslands | place: USA... | reverse complement strand
CTACGCTCCGAGGGCTGCTACGACGTTCGAGAACACGTTCTTGATCTGGTTGCCCATCGTAAGAAGGATCACGATGACGACGATCGAAACGAGGACGAGGATCAGGGCGTACTCAACCATGCCCTGGCCTTCCTGACGGGTCGTAAGGCTCCGAAGCTTCCAGTAAAGGCTCAACATTTCTGCGATTTCACCTCCTTTTTCCTGAACTACAGGTTTCTGACCTGTCTGACGCCGCCCTATCCCGCTTCTTGCGGGCTACCGGGCTCTCTCGCGGTCGAGGATGGTACTCATCGGTCCCAGGCAGGTCAATTCATTAGCCAAAACGACCGTCACGCTGTTCCGGGTCGCTAACCTTTCGCCGGGAATGGTCACCGGCGTCGCAGAGCATGTGCAACGGCGCACGGGAGCCTACTGGCGAGACCTGGCCTTCGGGCGCCTGGCGCCCGCCCTCTTCTTCAGCCTTTTCCTGGCTCGCCAGCTGATCCTGCTCTGGGGAGGAATCCAGGGGCTCCGCCAGCCTGGCGACCTGCTTTTTGTCGGCCAGCAGCTGCTTGCGCTGGCCTACTTCACGCTGCTGGTCGTCCTCTACGCGGTCCGGCTGCCCCAGCGCGGAACCGACCACCGGCTGGCAGTGATCGTCATCGCCTTCAGCGGGACCTTCGCCGCGATCGGCGCGAGCTTTCTACCGGGCGGTACGCGCCGGCCAGAGCTCGTCGTGGTCGCCGACATCCTGGCGACGGCCGGGCTTGCCTATTCGGTCTGGGGCCTCGCGTACCTGCGCCGGTCCTTCTCGATCATCCCCGAGGCGCGCCGGCTGGTCACGGGCGGACCCTACTCATTGAGCCGGCACCCCGTCTACCTCGGGGAGATCGCCACCGCCATCGGCATCAACCTGGCCACCGGGGGCTGGCTGAGCGCGCTGGCGATCGTCTATTTCGTCGCCTGTGAGCTGCTCCGCATCCGCTGGGAGGAGCGCATCCTGGCCCAGACTTTCCCGAACGAGTACTCCGACTATGCAAGACGCGTCCCCCGCTACCTACCCAACCCGTTCTCCCGCCATTAGTCCTTTGCGGCTGAGCGAGCGCCTGAGCGCGCGGACGCTGCTGCTCGGCGGCGTCATGAGCGTGATCCTCGTGCTCTTCATCGGCCCCGAGCAGGACCCCGACTTCTGGTGGCACCTGCGCATCGGCCGGTGGATGGTCGAGCACGGGATGCTGCCGAGCACCGACATCTTCACGTTCACGGTCAGCAACCACACCTGGACGGACCACGAGTACCTGACCGAGATCCTCATGTGGCTCACGTACAGCACGCTTGGACTGACGGTCCTGGTCCTCGCCTTCGGCCTGCTGACCTGGGCCGGGTTCTGGCTGATCTACCGCCAGGTCGCGCGCCAGCCGTTCGTGTTCGTCGGCCTGGGCCTGGCCATCGGCGCGGTGGCGGGCTCTCCGATCTGGGGCCCGCGCGCCCAGATGATCACGTTCGCCCTCAGCTGTCTCGAGCTCTACTGGCTGCACGGCTACCTCAGCGGGCGCAGCCGGGCGCTGAACTTCTTCCCGTTTGTGATGGTCCTGTGGGCCAACCTCCATGGCGGATGGGTGATCGGATTCGTCTGGCTGGGCGTGGCGCTGGCCGCGGAGCTGTTCATGTGGGCCTGGGAGCAGGACAACCCCGCGCACTGGATGCACGTCCGCCGACTCGCGGTGATCACGGCCGCCTCGGTCTTCGCCGTCGCCGTGACGCCACACCTGCTGAGCCTCTATCCATACCCCTTCCAGACCCAGGGCAGCGTCGCGCAGCAGCGCCTCATCGTGGAGTGGTTCTCGCCCGACTTTCACCAGATCTACCTGCGGCCGTTCGAGGCCATGGTGTTTCTCCTGATCGGCGGCTTCGCCCTCCGCAAGCCGACGCTTTACGAGTTTCTCCTCACCGCGATCGCGATCTTCCTGGCCCTGCAGTCGGTGCGCAACATCGCGCTGTTCGTCGCGGCGACCACGCCGGTGCTGATCAACACCTACGGATCGTGGTGGCGGGAATATGTCGCGGCTCGCAAGTGGAACATCACCCTCCCCCCGCGGCCGTTGTTCGCCGTGGTCACCGCGATCGTGCTGGTGGTCATCGTCGGCACGACTGCTCTTCGCGTCAGCAGCGAGTTGTCGGCCTCACGACAGCAGCAGGTCGATGTGACCACCTACCCGGTCGCAGCCGCGGACTGGCTGGCCGCACACCCGGACGTCGGTACGCACATGTACAACCAGTACGGCTGGGGCGGCTACCTCGCGTACCGCTTCTACCCGCAGAAGAACCGCCAGGTGTTCATCTTCGGCGAGGCGGCACTGATGGGCGATCCGCTGTTGAACGACTATGAGGACGTCCAGACGTTGCGGCCGGACTGGAAGCAGATCCTCGACCGGTATGGCGTCGATTACGTCGTCTACAACAAAGGCGAGGCGCTGTCGAACGTGCTCGCCACTCAACCCGACTGGACCCTGGTCTACCAGGACTCGGTCGCAGTGATCTACGTCAGGGCACTTCCCAAATCTTGAAATCGGGGGTGTCATAGGCCGGCGGCCCGAGGGCTGGCGGCGGCGGGGACCCGAGGTCGCTGGTCCACACCACGTAGCGAATCTGGTTGTCGTGGATGAACTGCTCGATGTCCGATTGGCCGGTCAGCACGGTCAGCGCGGTCTGGGTCTTGGCGGCGTAGTTGTACGTCTCGTCGTAGTGCCCGACGTAAACGGTATCCGCGCTGTATGCCGGAACGTAAAGCCCGACCCCGGGCATGCACAGGACGCGGCCGGCCGGCTGCGAGCCCAGCCAGGTCAGGCCGCCTGACTCGGCCTGGCTGATCTCGTACTGAGGCGTGGCGGCGACGGAAAGCGGTGCCAGGAGCAGGAAGGCGCTGCCGATTGCCGTGACGGTCACATAAGAGAAAGGAATCAGGCGGCGCGCCCGCAGGCTCCGGAGCCGCGGCAAGATCGCCTCGTACAGCCCGCGCGCGCCGAGCAGCACGAGCGGGAGGTAGATGGCGTCGAAGAACCGCCGCCTCAGATCCCCGGCCGGGTTGGGCAGCCACAGGATGGCCGCGAGCAGGACGAGCCATGCGAGCAAGAAGAGGTCCTCGCGAGTCCGCCGGCGGAGGGCACCTGGGACGCCGGCCGCCGCCAGCAAGAGCTGTGGACCGAGGGCGAGGAGCAAGCTCACCGTCTCGGGCGCGACTGCGTTCTTGGAATGGAAGGTCCACCGTTCGACCTCCGGGTTGCCCACGAAGGCCAGGTACGAATAAAGGATGTAGGGCGCAGGGACGGCGAAGGCCAGCGCAGCGGCGACCCAGCCGCGCGGGCGAGCGGGACGCAGCAGAAGCGCCACCGCGACGGCGCCGCCCATCAGGACGGGCATCTGCGGGTGGATCGAGGCCTGGCCGAGCCACGCAAGGCCCGCGAGCAGGCCGAACCACAGGCTTCCTCGTTCGATCGCTTTCAAGGTGAGGGCGATCCCAAGCCCCGCAAAAACCGCGGACCATGCGAAGTGCGGCAGCGCGAGGATCGAGTAGAACGCGCTCAGCTCGGGCATGCGCAGGTCGAGGCCCTCGGTCGGCCCGTCGAACACGGAGGGACGCCCCACCGCCCAGATGACCAGGCCGAGCCCAAGGCCGAACGCGAGGAAGAACAGGGCGAAGCGACGGGCAGAGCGGTCCTGGATGAAGTGGCAGATGCAGAGCCACGCGGCTGCGATGAGAGCGAAGGCCCCGGCGATCCGCGCCAGGTGAAAGACCACGATCAGTGGCAGGTTCGTGACCGCCGCGATGTGCCCCAGCGCGAGCCAGAACATGAAGAGGTATGCGGTCGGGCTCGTCTCGGTCGTGTAGCGGTTCTGCCAGGCCCACGAGCCTTCCCAACCCTCGCGCATCTTTGCCAGGTAGGTGGTCGCGTCGTCCCACAGGTAGAAGAAGCCGACGAAGACGTGGCCTGGCGGCTGCACGGCGTAGGCGTAGAGGTAAGGGATGGCGGTGATCACGGCGAGGGCTAAGCCCACAAGGAGGGGAAGCCGCCACGTGACTCGCCCTTCTTCTGCCACGCCCCTCTCCCTTGCCCTCTCCCCTGGGGGGAGAGGGGTCTGGAGATCCATTGTTTTCATCGGGATACGCTCAGGCGCAGGACCGTCCAGAGGGCCCGGCTGATCTCTCCCTGCGAGACCTTCGAGGCTCCGGCGACACGGTCCTCGAAGCGGATCGGCACCTCGACCACCGGATAGCCAAGCCGCACGGTGCTATGGACCATCTCGATCTGGAACGAGTAGCCCTGCGAGACGATCTCATCGAGCTGCATGGCGGCCAGGAGCTGGCGCGTGTAGCAGCGAAATCCCGATGTGCAGTCGCGCACCCGCAGACGCAGCAGCGTCCGGCAGTAGACGTTGGCCCCCCTCGAGAGAAGCAGCCGGTGCGCCGGCCAGCCGGCGATCTCGCCACCGCGCATGTAACGCGATCCGATGGCGAGACCGCCGCTTCCCCGCGCGGCATCCACGATCTTGTCCAGGTCCTGCGCCCGGTGCGAGCCGTCGGCGTCCATCTCGACAAACAGCGACGAGCCCTCGTCCAGCCCGATCCTGAATGCATCCTCATAAGCGCTCCCGATGCCGAGCTTGCGCTCGCGATGCAGGACACGGACCCCGCGGTCGCCACCAGCGAGCTTGTCCGCGAGCTCCCCTGTCCCGTCGGGCGACGCGTCATCCACAACGAGCACGTCGTGACCGAGGTGCCGGACGCCGGCGACGACCCTTTCCAGGTTCTCCCGCTCGTTGAAGGTGGGCAGCACGACGAGAACTTCAGTCGGCGACGACTTGCGCTCCGTGAGCCTGCCACCGCCGCTCATACCCTGAACCTCAGCCTGATGACGTGCTTCAGCATGTCGAGCGAGCTGCGCACCGCGTTCACCTTCGTCGGTGAGGAATTGCGCCAAACGACAGGCACCTCAGCGATCCTGACCCCTTGCTTACGCGCGCGATAGAGGACCTCGGGGTCAAAGCCGAACCCGTCTGTGATCAGGTCGGCGAAGACGCGGTGAGCCACGTCCGCGCGAAACAATTTGAATCCACACTGCGTGTCCCAGATCCCGGGGAGCAGAACCGCCTGGACGATCAGGTTGAATCCCTTGCCCATCAGGACGCGGTACAACGGCTGCGAGATCTCTACGCGCGAGCTCCTCAGGGCGCGCGACCCGATCGCCACGCCCGCCCCGGCGGCCAGAGCGGCCTGAAGCTTGTCGAGCTCTTCGATTGGTGTCGAGAGGTCCGCGTCGGTCAGCAGGATCTCGTCTCCCTTTGCGGCGTGGACGCCCACGGCCAGCGCGCGACCCTTGCCGCGGTTGCTCGGCAGCGCCTCCACGCGAACGCCCTCGTGGCGATCGAGCGCCGCATCCATGACTGTGCGCGTGGCGTCGGCGCTTCCATCATCGACGAGGATCAGCTCGTAGGCCACCTTCTTGCCGTCGAGGTAGCGCTCGATTTGCTCGATGGTCCGTGGCAGTCGCCCCTCTTCGTTGTAGCAAGGCACCACGACGCTCAACACGGCACGCGATGTTACTTGGGAGCGCTCAGAACCTTGATCGCGTAGACGGGGAGCACGGCCATCCTGCGGACACGCCACGGCTGGCGCGCGAGACGGTGGAGCCACTCGAGCCCGGCCTTTCTCATCCATCCCGGGGCGCGCGACACCCGCCCCGTCAGGTAGTCGAAGGCCCCCCCCACCCCCATCGCGACGGCCACGGGCAGCCGGTTCCGCAGCCGGTCGATCCACAGCTCCTGCGCGGGCGCGCCATAAGCGACGAGAAGCACGTCGGCACCGCGCTCCTGGATCAGCTGGAGCGTCTCGAGGTCGTGCGACTCCTCTGGGCCACCAGCGTGCGCGGTCACCGCAAGGTCTGGGTGGGCCGCGCGCAGCTGGCCAGCTAGCTCATCCGCGACTCCCGGCATGGCTCCAAGGAGGAAGAGGCGGAACCCGCGTCGCGCGCACATCGCGGCGATCGGTCCGACCAGGTCGACGCCCGCAACCGGCCCGGGCAGGGTGCAGCCTTGCCGCCGGGCGGCCCAGACGACGCCCGAGCCGTCGGCCAGGCAAAGCTCTGCCGAGGCGAGAACTCGCGCAAACTCAGGGTCGCTTTGCGCGCGCATTACGAACTCCGGGTTCACCGTTGCAACGAGATGAAGTCCGCCATCGTCGACAAAGCGCTCGAGCTTCTCGAGCGCTTTGTTCGTGTCCAGGCAGTCGACCCTTACACCAAGAATCCGAGCTTGATTCAAGACTGCTCGACGTCGAGAGTCGAGATCGTGGTCGAGGGCATGTTGGGCCCGAGGTTGGTGATGAACTCCTGCAGCGATTCCCCGCCGCCCACTCGCACCCGACCCCACGCGTAGCGGTCGGCCATGCTGTGCATTGTCGACGACACGGAAGTCGTGACCGCCGTGCTGTAGCCGGCCCTGCTGACCGCCTGGATTGCCTGCGCGTTGTACTTTCCCGAGGGGTATGCGAAGTCGAGCACGGGATGACCGACCGTCTCCTCCAGCCACCGCTTGGATTGCACGACCTCAAATGTCATCGAGCCCAACCCGGAGCGAGCGAGGTCCGGGTGATTGACAGTGTGGGATGCAATCTCGATGCCGGTCCGGTCCATCTCCAGCAGCTGGCGTCTCGACACGTAGCCTGGGCGGTCGACGAACCCGCTGACGATGTACGCGACTGCGGTGAAGCCATGCGCCTTGAGGATCGGGAAGGCCGCCGTGTAAAGGTCCTGGTAGCCGTCGTCGAGCGTGATCACGATCGGCCGGGTGGGAAGCGCCGTGCTGCCGGCGAAATAGGCGCGAGCCTGGTTGAAATTCACCGGGTGATAGTGGTGCGCGTACAACCAGTCCATCTGGGCCTGGAAGTCCTCAGGCGAGACCGAGAGCTTGAATCCGATCATGTCGGTGCGGATCGACGGCGGCTTGCGGACGTAGTGATACATGAGGATTGGAAGGCTGATCGCGGGGGAGCCCAGCGGAACGACATCTCGGTGCGAAACGAAATATTCGCGGTCGCCGTTACCGGCCTGGACCGTCAATATCGGCGCAAGCTGCACCGCGGCCACAGGCAGCGGGGCCGCGGAGAATGGCCGCGAATCGTCTGCCTGCAGCAGGTAGGAGGTGGCAAGCAACAGGGCCGCCGCGACAGCGACGCGCCCGGCGACATGCCCCACGGCCGTTAGCTTAAGGTCGTCCGAGAAGTGGCGGGGGGATCGCGGCCAACGATCATCGCGGTGGATGTCAATCCCGCCACACGCGCCGTCGTGACCGGGACCGAGACCTACACCCGCGAGGTGTCGGCGCGGCTGCCTCAAATCGCGCCCGAGTATCGCTGGCGCTTCTATGCATCGCGGCCGCGCGCCGGCCTCGGAGCCGACGCGGTCGTGCTGCCATTCCGCCGGATGTGGTCACAGGTGCGGCTGCCGGTGGAGCTGGCGCACGAACGGCCCGACCTCCTTTTCGTTCCCGGCCACGTCATCCCGTTCGCCTGGCCGGGCAAGGTGCTGACCGTCGTGCACGACCTCGCTTTCGAGCGCCACCCGAGCGCCTACAGCTTCGGCGACCGAACGTACCTCCGGATGACGACGCGGTGGGCGGTGGCCAGGTGCCGCCTGCTCATCGCCATCTCCGAGTCGACGAAGCAAGACCTGGTCGAGGCGTACGGCGTGGCGCCCGAGCGCGTCCGCGTGGTGCCGCTCGGCATCAGCCCACCCGCGACCTTGCCCGCACCCGCATCAGCGCTCAAAGAGCTGGGGCTGAACGGCACATTCGTCCTGCAGGTCGGCCGGATCGAGGCGCGCAAGAACCAGGCGGCCGCCCTCGCCGCGGTGGAGCGCCTCGACGGCGTCACCCTCGTCATGGCGGGGCCGGAGCGGGACCGCGCGCTCTCAGAGACGCTGCGCAGCTCGACTCACGCCCGCGTGCTCGGCCGGGTCGACCAGCCGACGCTCGAGCTGCTGTACAAGCGCGCAGCAGCGGTGATCGTGCCCAGCCTCTACGAAGGTTTCGGGCTGCCAGTGCTGGAGGCGATGGCACGCGGGAAGGTCGTCGTGGCCGCGAAGTCCTCTTCGCTGCCGGAGGTCGGCGGCGAGGCGGCCCTGTATTTCCACGAATCCGCCAACCCGGACGAGCTGGCGGGTGTGCTCGGCGTTGCGTTGAACGATCAGACCCTGCGGACCAGGCTGGCGCGGATCGCCCGCGCCCGCGCCGCCAGGTTCACCTGGGACAAGACCGCGGCGGGAGTGGCGGCGGTGATCAAGGAGATCGTCGGCGAGTAGCTGCTGCTATTGCTTCGTCGATCGCGCGCCAGGTCAGGCGGGCGGCGCGATCCCAGCTGAACTGCGCGGCGCGCAGGATCCCTTTGTGGCGCAGGTCGGCGGCAAGCTGCGTGTCCCCCACCACCCGCTCCAGCGCCTTGCGCCACTCCTCCGGCTCCCCCGCCGGCACGATGATGCCGGCGTCCTGCACGACCTCAGGCAGGCTGGAGGTGTCGGACACGACCACGGGGGTCCCGCAAGCCATCGCTTCGAGCGGAGGCAGGCCAAAGCCTTCGTACCAAGCCGGGTGGGCCAGCGCCCGCGCCAGGTTGTAGATCGCCGGCAGCTCGTCGGGGTCGACCGACTCCATGTGATGGAGCCTTGGGCCCAGCCGCGCCATCTTGTCGCGTATGGCTTCGTAGCGCCAGCCCCATGACCCGACCACGACCAGGGCGGGGCGGTCGCGCATCGTGGCCCACGCGTCGAGCAGCGTCTCGAGGTTCTTGCGCGGCTCGATCGTCCCCACGAACAGGATGAATCGTTCGGGCAGGCCGAGCCGGGCGCGCGCGTCGGCGAGCTCTTCGGCGCCCATGGGCCGCAGCTTCGGCGAGATACCGTGCGGCACGACGTGGATGCGCGCGCGGTCGATGCCGAACAGCTCAACGATGTCGCGTGCCGTGTTTTCCGAGACGGCGATGACCACGTCCGCGCGCAGGATGGACCGTGGCACGACCAGGCGCGTGCTCAACGGCTGGCGGCCCGGGAACCAGCGCGGGTTCCGGTAGATCGCCAGGTCGTGCACCGTGATCGCGGACGGGATGCCAATCCTGCCCAGCGGCATTGCTCCAGCCGGGCCGAAGTAAACATCCGGTTTGAGACGCCGCATCGCGGCCGGCCACTGGAGGTGGCGTCCGATGAGCCGGGTCCGGGGGAGCAGGTGATAGGACGCCTCGGGCACGTGGGCAAATCCGCCCGCCGGCCCGAAAACGACCAGCCGCCAGTCCGGGCGGTCGACCGCCATCGCGTGGAGGATCTGGGTGGTGTAAACGCCGACTCCGGCCCGAGGCCTCTCCAGCCCAGACCCATCCACCACGACCCGCAAACCAGTCAAAAAAGTCTCCTCCCCATTTATGGGGAGGTGGCCGGCACGGCCGGAGGGGCTGCCCCGAACCCCTTCAACGGAGATAAGACTGGTTGCGCTTAAGTACCTCGAAGTTCTCCAGTGCGAGGCCCGTCCCGCGTACCACCGAGGTCTGCGGCTCGTCCGCCACCACCGCCGGGATCCCGGTATGCATCGAGATGTAGCGATCGAGGCCCCGCAGCTGCGCCCCCCCGCCTGAGAGCACGATCCCGCGGTCGAAGATGTCCGCCGCCAGCTCAGGGGGCGTCTCCTCCAAAACGGCACGGACTGCGCCGACGATGAGGCGCAGCGGCTCCTGGATCGCCTCGACGATGTCATTGGAGGTCACCTGAACGTTTTTGGGGAGGCCCGTGACCACGTCCCGTCCGCGCACCTCAGTGACGAGCGGCTGCTTCATGGACACGGCCGATCCGGCCGCGACCTTCACCTCTTCGGCGGTCCGTTCGCCGATCAACAGGTTGTGCGTACGCTTCAGGTAGCTCGCGATGGCATCGTCGATGCGGTTGCCCCCGACCCGTATCGAATGCGCCACGACCATGCCGGACATGGAGATCACCGCGATCTCGGTAGTCCCGCCGCCGATGTCGCAGATCGCGTTGCCCCTCGGCTCCGCGATCGGAAGGCCGACGCCGATCGCGGCCGCAAGCGGCTCGTCGATGAGCCATGCCTGGCGCGCACCGGCCGAGATCGCCGCCTCGGTGACAGCCCTGCGCTCCACGGACGTCACCCCTGACGGAACGCAGATCATGATCTCCGGCCTGAACAGGCGCTGGCGGCCCTGGACCTTGCCAATGAGGTGGTGCAGCATGCCTTCGGTAACGACAAAGTCGGCGATCACGCCGTCTCGCATCGGCCGCACGATCTGGATCGAGTCCGGGGCTCGACCCACCATCTCAAAAGCCTGCTTCCCGACGGCGAGGATGCGCGTTCCATCCCTGTTGAGCGCGACGAGCGAGGGCTCGTTCACCACGATGCCCTCGCCTTTGACGTAGATCAGCACTGTCGACGTGCCCAGGTCGATTCCGATCTTCCTGGAAAGGATCGACAACTTATTCGTAAGTGTGGGTTGAGCTGCTCGAGTCCGCCTCGACGCTCACGCTTTTGATCCGGGCGCCGACCGAGGCCAGCTTGCCGACCATGTCCTCATAGCCCCGCTCGATGTGCCAGGAGTTGCGCAGCAGGCTCTCCCCTTCCCCGCACAGGGCCGCAATGACAAGCGCCGCGCCGGACCGGATGTCTGGGATCGCCACCTCTGTGCCGTGCAGCCGGCATGGTCCGTGCACCACCGCGTGAAGCCGTCCTTCGACGGTGATGCCGGCGCCCATCTTGGCCAGCTCGCGCACGTGCTGGAAACGGTTCTCGTGCACGTACTCCGAGATCACGCTTTCGCCATCGGCCTGCGTCATCAGCGCCATGTACTGCGCCTGGAGGTCGGTGGGAAAGCCAGGAAACGTCCAGGTCGACATGTCGATCGGATTGATCGGCGACGCGCTGGATCGCGCGACGCGAAACCAATCCTCACCTGCTTCGACTTGAGCGCCGGCCTGCTCGAGCTTCAGCAGGAGCACCGGCAGGTCTTCGGGCCGGCTGCATTCGATGCGCAGGTCGCCCCCCGCCGCCGCCACCGCGATCGCGTACGTGCCGGCTTCGAGGTAGTCCGCGATGACGGTGTGCTCGGCGCCCCGGAGGTCCTGAGCACCGTCGACGATGAGGCGCTCGGTCCCGGCGCCCTCGATCTGCGCACCCATCGCAATGAGCAGGCGGCACAGGTCCTGGACGTGCGGCTCGCGCGCGGCGTTGAAGATCTCGGTCCTCCCCTCTGCCTTGACCGCGGCGAGCAGGATGTTCTCGGTCCCCGTCACCGTGGGCAGGTCGAACACGATGCGGTTGCCATGCAGGCGTTCGGCCGTGGCCACGATCTCGTGCTGCGTCTCGTTGATGTGAGCGCCCATCTGACGAAGGCCTCGCAGGTGCTGTTCCACCCGCCTTGCCCCGATGTCGTCGCCGCCCGGTCGCGGCACGCGGGCCCTGCCGAACCGGCCCAGCAGCGCGCCGAGCAGGACGATCGTGGCCCGCATGCGGCCGCCAAGCTGGTCCGGCACGTCGCTGCGCACAGCAGCGCCCGTATTGATCAACACCGTGCCGTCGCCCTCGCAACGCCCACCGAGCTCCTCGAGGATCTGGGCCATAACGCGCGTGTCGGTCACCCGGGGCACGTTGTGGAGGGTCACGCGGTCGGTGGTCAGAAGCGCGGCGGCCATCTCGGGCAGCGCCGCGTTCTTGGAGCCGCTGACGCAGATCTTGCCCGCCAGCTGTGCGCCTCCGGTGATCCGGAGCGCACGGTCGCGCCCTGCCATCAGGGCCTAACTATCCCCGAACTATCCGCGGCGGGCTCGGGCCAGGCGGAGGCGGGCCTCGGCCATGGCGAGCGCGTTCTGGAACTCGGTCTCCTCGGCGGTGGACAATGTCCCGGCGAGCTTTTCCTGGGCTCGACGTCGTGCCTCCTCAGCGCTCGCGATCGATATCTCCTCCGCGTGCTCGGCCACGTCGGCGAGAACCGTGACTCGGTCCGGCAGCACCTCGAGGAATCCGCCGCCGACGAACAGGACCTGCTCCGGTCCGCCGAAGGTCTCCTGGATCCGCAGCGGCCCGGGCTTGAGGATGGTCATCAGCGGGGCGTGGCGCGCCAGGACGCCGAGCTCACCCTCCGCGCCGGTTGCGATCATGAACTCGACATCGCCCTCGAACAGGCTGCGCTCGACGCTCACCACCCGGAGCGGATATTTCATTTGCCTAGCGCGTCTCGCGCTTCTTGATGGCTTCGCCTTGCTCGCGCGCTTCCTCGATGGTCCCGACCATGTAGAAGGCCTGCTCCGGCAGATCGTCGTGCTTGCCCTCGAGGATTTCCTTGAAACCGCGCACCGTGTCGGCCCGAGATACGGACCGGCCTTCCCGGCCCGTGAAGCGCTGTGCGACGAAGTTCGGTTGCGAGAGAAAGCGCTGGACCTTTCTGGCTCGTGACACCGTCTGCTTGTCGTCTTCGGACAGCTCCTCCATGCCGAGGATCGCAATGATGTCCTGAAGGTCCTTATAGCGCTGCATGGTCTTCTTCACCCCTTGCGCCGCGTCGTAGTGCTCCTGACCGACGATCGACGGTTCCACGAACCGGCTCGTCGACCCGAGCGGATCCACCGCGGGGTAGATCCCGATCTCGACCAGCGAGCGCTCGAGGCGCAGGGTGGCTCCGAGGTGGGCGAAGACGGTCTGGATGGCAGGGTCGGTGTAGTCGTCGGCCGGCACGTACACGGCCTGCACCGACGTGATCGACCCCTTGCGGGTCGAGGTGATTCGCTCCTGCAGCTCGCCCATCTCGGACGCCAGCGTGGGCTGGTAGCCGACAGCCGACGGCATGCGGCCGAGCAGCGCGGAAACCTCCGATCCGGCGAGCAAGTAGCGAAAGATGTTGTCGACGAACAGGAGCACGTCGGCGCCCTCTTCATCGCGAAAGTATTCGGCCATGGTCAGGCCTGTGAGGCCGACCCGTGCGCGCGCGCCCGGCGGTTCATTCATCTGGCCGAAAACAAGGGCGGTCTGAGGCAGCACGCCGGCGTCCTGCATCTCGACGTACATGTCGTTGCCCTCGCGCGTTCTCTCCCCCACTCCAGCGAACACCGAACGGCCCTTGTGCTGGTAGGCGATGTTCCGGATGAGCTCCTGCACGATCACTGTCTTGCCGGTGCCGGCACCGCCGAACAGGCCGATCTTCGACCCCTTGGCGAAGGTGCATATCAGGTCGACGACCTTGATCCCCGTTTCAAGGATCTCGACCTTCGGCTGCTGCTCGGCCAGCGGGGGTGCTGGCCTGTGGATGGGCCAACGCGTACCGCCCTCCGGGGTTGGTTCGTCGTCGATCGCATTCCCGATCACGTTGAACATGCGGCCCAGCGTCTCGACGCCAACTGGCACCGAGATTGGCGAGCCGGTGGCGTGGACGGGATCGCCGCGGCGGATTCCGTCCGTGGAGTCCATCGCGATGCAGCGCACGACGTTGTCGCCGATGTCTGAGGCGACCTCGAGCACGACGTTGCGTCCGTCAGCGGTCTTGACCTCGAGCGCCTCGAACAGCTCCGGCTGGGCGCCGGCGTCGAACTCGACGTCGACCACGGCCCCGATCACCTGGCTGATACGGCCCTGTCGCTCAGTTTTCTTTTTCTCCGGCTTTGCTTTCGTCTTCGCCATTTCGAGCTCCTTCCTCAGGTCGAGCTGACTGCCGCGGAGCCGCTCACGATCTCCATCAGTTCAGTCGTGATGCCGGCTTGCCGGACCTTGTTTGCGTAAAGGGTCAGTGAGTCGATCAGGTCGCCCGCAGCCTTGGTCGCGTTCTGCATCGCGATCATCTTGGCCGAGTACTCGCTCGC
>Ga0066679_10000451_pt1 | contig 13889 bp, 10 predicted proteins | sample GraSoiAngelo_128_FD_62298 | JGI IMG/M metagenome (GOLD analysis project Ga0066679, IMG submission 62298) | Grasslands soil microbial communities from the Angelo Coastal Reserve, California, USA - 14_0927_12_20cm | ecosystem: Environmental > Terrestrial > Soil > Grasslands | place: USA... | reverse complement strand
ACTGTTGGCCACGAATTCAGGGAGCACGTCATCATGCGACTGACGGTCGCGTTCGTCCTCGGCGCCACCGCGACGCTCTTCGCGCAGCAGACGGCGCCTCAAGTCACGTTTCAGGATCTTCGCAACGGACTGAACGATCCCACGCGCTGGCTGACGTACGCCGGGAATTACGCCAGCCAGCGCCACAGTCCGCTCACGCAGATCACGCCGCAGAACGTCAACCGCCTCACCGCGCAGTGGGTCTTTCAGACCGACACGCTCGGCAAGTTCGAAGCGGCGCCGCTCGCGCTGGACGGCGTCATCTACCTCACGGGTCCGGAGGACACCGGATGGGCGATCGATGCGCGGAGCGGCCGGCAGATCTGGCGCTACCGTCGCGACGTCGTGAGCGGCGTCATCGCCTGTTGCGGCAGAGTCAATCGCGGCTTCGGCATCCTCGGCGATCGATTGTTCAAGACGACGCTCGACGCGCATGTCGTCGCGATCAGCACGAAGAGCGGCGCGATTCTCTGGGACGCCGTGATGGAGAACTACAAGAACGGTTACAGCGGCACGACCGCTCCGCTCGTCGTCAAGGACAAGGTCATCGCCGGCATGGCGGGCGCCGAGTACGGCGTGCGTGGTTTCGTCGATGCGTACGAAGCGCAGTCAGGCAAACGCGTCTGGCGGTTCTACACGACGGCCGGACCTGACGATCCCGGCCATCGCACCTGGCGAGGTCTGGACGCGAAGGCGTGGGAGCACGGCGGCGGGTCGACGTGGACGACCGGCTCGTACGATCCAGAGCTGAATCTCGTGTACTGGGGCACTGGAAACGCCGGTCCCGACTACTACGGCAACGAGCGCGAAGGCGACAACCTGTACACCGCGTCGATCGTCGCGCTCGACGCCGACACGGGCAAGCTGCGATGGCATTATCAGTTCACGCCGCACGACGTGTGGGACTGGGACTCGACGCAGGTACCGGTGCTCGGCGATCTGACGCTCGCGGGTCAGCCGCGCAAGGTCGTGATGTTCGCGAACCGCAACGGCTTCTTCTACGTGCTCGATCGCGCGACCGGACAATTGCTGCGCGCGACGCCGTTCATCACGACGAGCTGGGCGAAGACGATCGGCGCCGACGGCCGCCCGCAGCTCCTGCCCGGCAACATGCCGAGCGAAGTCGGCACGCGGATCTGTCCCGATCAGAGCGGCGGGACCAACTGGATGTCGCCGTCGTTCGATCCATCGCTCAATCTTCTGTTCGTGACGGCGAGAGACTCCTGCGGCGTCTTCTACACGTGGAAGGACGACTACGAGCCGGGCCTCGCCTATCGCGGCGGCGCCGTTCAGCGCGTCACCGAAGGGCACCACGCTGCGCTGCGCGCGATCGACGTGACAACCGGCGCGCGCCGCTGGGAATTCCCGTACGCCGCGCAATCGTGGGCCGGCGTTCTCTCGACCGCGTCGGGTCTCGTGTTCGCGGGATCGTCAGGCAACTTCATGGCCTTCGACTCGCGCACCGGGAAGAATCTGTGGCACTACCAGACGGGATCGCCGCTGTACGCCGGCGCGATCACCTACATGCTCGACGGACGTCAGTTCGTGTTGCTGCCGTCGGGCACGACGCTGACCGCCTTTGCACTGCCGGAGTCGACGGCGGAACGGCAGTAGTAGAGCGCGCGCAGAAGAAATCAACCACTGAGACACGGAGAACACCGAGACGCCTTGGTTCGGCGGCCGGCCTGCGTAGCAGGCCGGCATGCGCGGCCGAATCGGACGGAAACGCGAGCCAGGGTGGATAGTGACGGCTCGCGTTTCCGTCCGACTTCGGTCGCGCGCGGCGCTTCGCGCCGCCGCCGAACCGATCGGCGTTCACGTTCTGCGCGCGCTGCGTTTCCGATCGTCTCCGTGTTCTCTGTGTCTCTGTGGTTGAGGTTTTTCAGGCGCGCACGTACGGAATGGTCTGCGGACCATGCGGCAGAACACACAACGTCGCATGTGAGCCTGCCGCACGCATCGCCTCGCTGACCGCAGCGGCGACGTCCTCGATCGGCTCGAAGTGGGCGGCGCGAACCGCGGCGCAGTCGAGACCGCCGGTCTTGATCTTCACGTGCGCCTTCAGTTGGATCTGCGCCTGAATCTGCACCTGCCACTGATCCGGGACGGAGTAGCCGGGCGCGGTGATCATGTCGAGCAGCGCTGCGGGCGTAGGCTGCGACGCGAGCACGTGGCCGTACGAACCGTGCGCCGGCAATCCATCGCGGCACTCGGCGGCGCAGACGATCGTTCCTCCAGCCCTCACCACCTTCGCCGCCGCCGACATGCCTTTCACCGCCTGGTAGAGATTCTGGTCGAGCGGATAGCCCGAGTTGGTCGTCAGCACGACATCGAATGCCGCGTCGACCGCGCGCATGGCGTCGCGCCTCGCGCGCTCGCAGGCGAGGCGATGTTCGGCGAAGAGATCGCCGGCGAACACCGCCGTGATCGCCTGATCGCGATTCAGCGTGACGTCGACGGCGAAGTTGACGCCGGTCATCCGCGCGATCTCGCGCACGTCGTCGTGGATCGGATTGCCCTCGGTGATGCCCCACGTCGCGTTGGGATGAGCGATACGGCGAGCGTCGTGCAGCGCGAGCACGGTTTCGAGGCCCGCGAGGCCGGGCGCTACCATCTTCGGCCCGCCGCTGAAGCCGGCGAAGAAATGCGGTTCCACGAAGCCGGTCGTGATGCGTACGTCGGCGGTCAGCCACTCGCGATTCAGGTACACGGACACGCCGGTCGTCGTTGTACCCGCATGCGCGAGGCACGATGAGTCGCGGCTGTCATGATTGATGACGCGGTAGCGTCGCAGGATGTCGGCACCGACCATCGCCTCGAGCTCGGCCGCAGTATTGACTCGATGCGTCCCGGTGGCGATCAGGATCGTCACGTCTTCGGCGCGTACCTGCGGCATCTCCTCGAACAGCGCGCACAGCATCGCGTGGCGTGGCTGCGCGCGGGTGATGTCGCAAATCGAAATGGCGACCGTCTGTCCCGGGCGAATGAGCTCGCCGAGCGGAGGCCGTTCGACCGGCGCGCGCAGCGCCTGAATCAATGCGGCGTGCGGATCGGCAATCGGCGGTCTGAAAACCGGCTCGATGATCGTGACGCGCTCGTCGGGAAGCTGCACCTCGAGACCGCCGGTTCCGTAGTCGAGATGCACGCGCATGTCAGCCCTGCGCGGCCGCGCGCCGTTCGGTTTCGAGCAGGCGCATGCTTTCCGGCGGATATCGGGTGCCCGAAGCGGCGCCGATCGGAAACGCTTCGTCCAACGCGGCGACTTCGTCGCGCGTCAGATCGAGCGTCGCCGCCGCCACGTTCTCCTCCAGGTATTTCCGCCGCTTCGTTCCCGGAATCGGCACGATGTCGTCGCCTTTCGCGAGCAGCCACGCGAGCGCGAGCTGCGCGGTAGAGCACCGCTTCGCGCGCGCCATCTTCTCGAGTCGATTGAAGAGATCGCGATTGCGCTGAAGGTTCTCGACTTCGAATCGCGGCAGCTTGCGGCGGACGTCGTTCGTCGCGAGCGTGTCCGCGCTCGTCATCGCCGACGCGAAGAAGCCGCGGCCGAGCGGCGAGAACGGCACGAATCCGATCCCCAGCTCGCGGCACGTCGGGAGCACCGTCTGTTCGGGCTCGCGCGTCCACAGCGAGTACTCACTCTGCAGCGCGGCAATCGGATGCGTTCGATGCGCGCGATGGAGCGTCGCCGGGCCGGCTTCCGAGAGTCCCAGGAACCTCACTTTGCCTTCGCGCACCAGCTGCGCCATCGCGCCGACGGTGTCTTCGATCGGCACGTTCGGATCGACGCGGTGGAGGTAATAAAGGTCGATGACGTCGACGCCGAGGCGGCGCAGGCTCGCGTCGCAGCAGCTCTTGGCCCGCTCGGGTCTGCCGTCGACGTCGGTCGCGGGGCCGCCGCCGGGCGGCGGCACCAGGCCGAACTTGCTCGCGAGGACAATGTCCTGTCGGCGGTCGCGTATGCCGCGGCCGACGAGCGCCTCGTTGGCGCCCTTGCCGTACGCGTCAGCCGTATCGATCAGCGTCACGCCGACGTCGAGCGCGCGATGAAGCGTTCGGATGGATTCGTCGTCGTCGAGCGCGCCGTAGCTTTGCGACATGCCCATGCAGCCGAGACCCAGCGCGGACACCGTGAGGCCGCCTGATCCGAGCGTTCGAAGCTTCATGGCGAGCTAAGACTACATTACAATTCGCGCGGATAGCGCCATGACAAGAGCAGTCGTGTTGCTCCTCCTCGCCGCCGCCCTCGCGGCGCCGCAGGAGCACAGTTACACGCAGGCCGACATCGAAAACGGCGCGCGCCTGTATCAATCGAGCTGCGCCGGCTGTCACGGATCGAACGGCGACATGGTGCCGGGCATCGAGCTTCACCGCGGCCAGTTCCGGCGCGCAACGAACGACACCGAGATCATGCGCATCATCCAGTCCGGCATCCCGGGCACGACGATGCCGCCGAGCAGCTTCTCGGACGCGCAGGCGGGCGCCATCGTCGCGTACCTGCGGACGGCGGCGCCTGCGTCGGGGCCGGGCCGTGGAGGCGTGAGCGTCGCGCGCGGCGATGCGGCGAAGGGCAAGTCTCTTTACGACGGGAAAGGGCAGTGCGGGTCGTGCCACCGCGTGAACGGCGAGGGACCGCGCCTCGCCCCCGATCTCAGCGACGTCGGCACCGTTCGCCCCGCGAGCGAGCTGCGCCAGAAGCTCGTCGATCCGGATGCCCTCGTTCGGCCGGGGAATCGTTTCGTCGACGCGGTCACGAAGAGCGGCGCGAAGATCAGCGGCCGCCTTCTCAATCACGATACCTTTACCGTGCAGCTGCTCGACTCGAACGAGCGGCTCGTGTCGCTCTCGAAATCGGATCTGAAGGAGTTCACGTTCGTGAAAAGCTCGCCGATGCCGTCGTATCGCGACAAGCTCAGTGCCGGCGAGCTCGATGACGTGGTCGCGTATCTCGTTTCGCTGAAAGGATTCCGGCCATGACGTTCGGTCGTCGAGTGGCGCGGGGCGTCGGCGGTGTGGCGCGGGGCTTCAGCCCCGCGATCCTCGCGCTGCTTGCCACGGTTGCGGCGCAGGCGCAGCAGGTGACGTTCGATCGCATCCTGCACGCGGATCGCGAGCCGCAGAACTGGCTGACGTATTCGGGCAGCCTGTTCAGCCATCGCCACAGCCTGCTGACGCAGATTACGCCGTCGAATGTGAAGAACCTCGAGCTGCAATGGGTCTTTCAGACGCGTGGTCCGGCGGAACCGGTCGAGAAGTTCGAAGCGACGCCGCTCGTCGTCGACGGCGTGATGTACACCGTGCTCGCACCGAACCACGTCGTCGCGCTCGACGCCGCGACCGGACGCATGTTCTGGATGTACTCGCCGCGGCTGTCGCCGCTTGCGCGCGTGTGCTGCGGCCGGATCAATCGCGGGCTCGCCATCCTCGGCGATACGCTGTTCATGGGCACGATCGACGGCCATCTGATCGCGATCGACGCGAGAGTCGGCAGGCCGGTGTGGGACGTCGCGCTGTCGAAGCCGGAGCTCGGGTACTCGCTGACCGTGGCGCCGCTCGTGATCAAGGACAAAGTCCTCGTCGGGCCGGCCGGAGGCGAGTACGGCATCCGCGGTTTCATCGCCGCGTTCGACGCGAAGACCGGAAAGGAAGTCTGGCGCTTCAACACCGTTCCCGGTCCCGGCGAGGTTGGACACGAGACGTGGCCGCCGAACAGCGATGCATGGGAGCATGGCGGCGGGTCGATCTGGGTGACTGGTTCCTATGACCCCGATCTGAACCTCGTCTACTTCGGCACCGGCAATCCTGGTCCCGACTGGAACGCCGATCCGCGGCCCGGCGACAACTTGTACACGGACTCGGTCGTCGCGTTGAACGCCGATACCGGTCAGTTGAAGTGGCACTATCAGTTCACGCCGCACGACGAGTTCGACTACGACTCGACGCAGGTGCCGGTGCTCGCCGACATCCAGTGGCAGGGACGCCCGCGCAAGGTCATGCTGTGGGCGAATCGAAATGGTTTCTGGTACGCGCTCGATCGCGCGAGCGGCGAGTTCCTGCGCGGGAAGCCGTTCGTGCGCGTGAATTGGGCCGAGGGTATCGACGACAAGGGCATGCCGAAGCGCGTGCTCAACGCGACGCCCGAAGGGACGCTCGTCTATCCGAACAATCAGGGCGCGACCAACTGGTATTCGCCTTCGTACAGTCCCCGAACCGGCTTCTTCTATATCCCGACGTGGATGGACACGTCTTCGACCTACACGAAGGGACCGGCGGAGTACAAGCCGGGCAACCAGTACACTGGACGCTTTCCGACGATGCCCGTGCCGCCGCTGCGGACCGGACCTGGCAACGTCAACACGCGCACGCCGCAGGAAGGATGGGGCGCGATTCAGGCGTTCGACGCGAAGAGCGGCGAGCTGAAATGGCAGTTCAAGATGAGCGACGTCACCGACAGCGGCGTCCTGTCAACGGCATCGGATCTGGTCTTCGCCGGCGGCCGCGAAGGATATTTCTTCGCCCTCGACGCGCGCACGGGCGAACTGCTCTGGAAGGGCAACATCGGCGGTCAGGTGTCGGCGGGGCCGATGTCGTACGCGGTGAACGGCAGGCAGCACGTCGCGATTGCCGCCGGCAGCGCGCTGTTCGTCTACGCGCTTCGGCAGTGAGTCATTCATGCGACGACGCGATTTTCTTGGTGGAGTTGCAGCGGTCACGATTGCCAACGCGGCGCGCGCGCAGTCGCCGAGCCCCGTCCATCGCAGGGGGCGCATCAAGCAGACGCTGATGCGCGTCAACTTCGGCCGCGACACGAAGCTCTCGTTCGACGACATGTGCCGCGAAGCGGCGCGTCTCGGATGCGTCGGCTTCGACCTCATCGCGCCGCAGGACTGGCCGACCCTGAAGAAGCACGGTCTCATCTGCACGATGGCGCCGGCGATGGGGGTGACAATCCGCGACGGCCTCATTCGGCCGGAGCTCCACGACGCGATCGAGAAGTCGATGCACGAGGAGATCGATCTGTGCGCGGCCAACGCGTATCCGAACATCATCACGGTCGGCGGCGAGCGCCGTGGGATTGGCTACGAGGAAGGGAAGGATCGCTGCGCGGCGCTGCTCAACCGCGTCAAGGCGCACGCCGAGGACAAGGGCGTGACAATCTGCATCGAGGTCGTCAACAGCAAGTACACCGATCCGGAGTTCGGACGCGCCGACGCGATCTTCGATCGCCTCGCCTGGGGCGCCGACGTCTGCGCCCGTGTCGCCTCGCCGCGCGTGAAGATCCTGTTCGACATCTATCACGTGCAGATCATGGAAGGCGACGTCGCCGCGAACATTCGCAAGTACTTCCCATTGATCGCGCACTTCCATGCGGCCGGCGTGCCCGGCCGCCACGAGCTCGACGACACGCAGGAGCTCAACTACCGGTTCGTCGCTCGAACGATCGCCAGTCTCGGGTTCACCGGATTCATCGCGCACGAGTGGCGGCCAACACCGGGCCGCGATCCGCTCGACAGTCTCCGCACGGTGCTGGAGATCATGGATCTATGACGCTGAAAATCAGTCTGCTCGCGATCGCCTTTGCCGGTTCGTCCTTCGCGTCGGCGCAGACGTGGACGCCGCCGCGGATGCCGGACGGTCATCCCGACCTGCAAGGCATCTACACCAACTCCTCGATCACGCCGCTGGAGCGGCCGAAGGAGCTCGGCGCGAAGGAGTTCTACACCGAGCAGGAGGCAGACGAGGTCCAGAAGCGCGCGCTCGTGCCGGCGCCGATCGCCGAGCGCAGCGGGACAGAAGCGCATTACGAGTTCACTCAGTTCGGCCTCGACCGGACGCAGTCGCAGATCGCCTTCAGCCTGCGAACGTCGATGATCGTCGGCCCGGAAGGGCGCGTGCCGCCGCTCACACCCGAGGCGCAGCAGCGCAATGCCCAGCGCGCGGCGCTCGCGAAAGGCCACGAGTTCGACGGCCCGGAGAACCGAACCATCCAGGAACGATGCATCATTTGGGCGAACGAGGGACCGCCGATGCTGCCGGCGGGTTACAACAACTATCTGCAGATCGTGCAGACGCCGGCCTACGTCGTCATCATGCAGGAGATGATCCACGACGCGCGGATCATTCCGCTCGACGGACGTCCGCACGCGGCGCCGAACATCCGCAAGTGGCTCGGCGATTCGCGCGGACGATGGGAGGGGGACACGCTGGTCGTCGACACGACGAACTTCACCGACAAGACGAACTTCAGAGGGTCGCGCGAGAATCTGCACGTGGTCGAGCGCTTCACGCGCGTCGACGAGAAGACGGTCCGCTACGAGTTCACCGTCGACGACCCCGCCACGTGGACCAAACCGTGGTCGGCGGAGATGCCGCTGGCGCGCGACAAAGGGCCGATCTTCGAATATGCGTGCCACGAGGCCAACTACGGCTTTGCGAACAATCTCAAAGGCGCGCGCGCCCTGGAAACCAAGGACAAGAAGGATCCGAAGTAGGAGCCTGTTCCATGAAGCACATGCTTTGTGTCGGATTCGCGCTCGCCGCGGTGATCGCCATTGCGGTTCCGTTGCGCGCGCATCATGCGTTCGCCGCGGAGTTCGACATTGAGAAGCCGATCAACCTCCGCGGAACGGTGACGGTCATGGAGTGGGTGAATCCGCACTCGTGGATCCACATCGACGTCAAAGGCGTGGACCGGGCCGTGGTGAATTGGATGGTCGAGGGAGGAAGCCCGAACCAGCTGATGAGGCTCGGGTTCACGAAGAACGCCATCCTGCCCGGCATGGAGATCGTCGTCGACGGCTATCAGGCGAAGGATGGCACCAACAAGGCCGTCGGGCGATCGCTCATGTTCGCCGACGGCCGCAAGTTCCTTCTCGGCAACATGGAACCTGCCGGCCGCGGAGGACCACAGCGATGAGCCGCGCCGTTCGGTCGATGACGTCCGGCGCGTTATGCTCGATCACGCTGGCTCTGCTCGCGGTCGCGGCGTTCGATCGCGGCGCCGGCGCGCAGGCGCAGCAGGCCGCGCGAACACACCCGCAAGGCTTCATCACCGGAACGGTGCAGGGCGCGCAGGGACCCGAGGCCGGCGTGTGGGTGATTGCCGAGACGAAGGATCTGCCGACGAACTTCATCAAGATCGTCGTCACCGACGATCGCGGCCGTTTCCTTCTGCCGGAGCTGCCGCCGGCGAACTACAGCGTCTGGGTCCGAGGGTACGGGCTCGTCGATTCGGCGCCGATCCAGATGAAGCCCGGCGCGAATCCCGTCACGCTGAAGGCGGCGCCGGCCGCGTCGCCTCAGGAAGCCGCCAGGATCTATCCGGGCAATTACTGGCTGTCGCTGCTCGAGCCGCCGGCCGCGAACGAGTTTCCCGGCACGGGCGCCAACGGCCTCGGTCCGACGATGGCGACCCAGAACCACTGGATCAACTCGTTGAAGTCGGATTGCAACTTCTGCCACCAGCTCGGGAACGCCGAGACGCGATCGGTCGATCACGTGCTCGCCGCAAAGCCGGATCTCAGGACGCACGCCGAGGCGTGGGAATGGCGCCTCGGCACGGGCGTGCGCGGCAATTCCATGTACGCGGTGCTCAACACGCAGGGGAAGGATCGTTCGCTGAAAACGTACGCGGACTGGACCGAGCGCATCGCCAGGGGCGACGTTCCGCCGGCGCCGCCGCGGCCCGGCGGCGTGGAGCGCAATCTCGTCGTCACGCTGTGGGACGTCGGCGACGATCACTCGTTCATGCACGATGAAATTTCGACCGACAAGAATCACCCGACGTTGAACGCGAACGGCCGCATCTACGCCGTGTCGGCCGGACACGGTCAGCTCGTCGTGCTCGATCCGAACGAGAACAGCACGTTCACGCTCGAGATCCCGACGCGCGAGCCGAAGGAAAAAGTCCCGTCGCGCTTCCCGGCGCCGAACCGGCCGTCGCTCCATTGGGGCGAGGAACATCTATGGGGCAATCCGCCGTACGATCCCGCGGACCCGCACAATCCGATGTTCGACAGCAAGGGCCGCGTGTGGATGACGTCGAAGATCCGCGGCAATCAGGATCCTGCGTGGTGCAGCGATCCTTCGAATAAATTCGCGGAATGGTTCCCGCTGCGCAGCAGCGCGCGCCAGGCGTCGTTCTACGATCCGAAAACGAATCAATTCACGCTCATCGACACCTGCTACAGCACGCATCACCTGCAGTTCGACAACGATGCGGACGAGACGGTGTACTTCAACGAGCTCGTCGGGCCGATCTTCGGATGGATCGACACGAAGGTCTACGAGCAGACGCACGACGAGCAGAAAGCCGTGGGGTGGTGCGGACAGGTCGTGGACACCAACGGCGACGGGAAGATCACCAGGCCGTGGAACATGCCGGCTGCGCGCGGACGCGATTCCGTTACGTACCAGGGTGACACGCCTGCCGGCGCGCCGGACGGACGCGGGGGACAACGCGGCCAGGGTCGAGGGGCGACGAGCTCAGGGCAGGGCGATGGCGGCTTCGATCCCAAGCTCGACACGCTGGTCAGCTACAGCATGTATTCGGTGATTCCGAGTCCCGTCGACGACTCGGTGTGGGGCGCCAGCGAGCGATATCCCGGTTTCCTGATTCGGCTGCAGCGCGGCAACAACGCGCCCGCGAGCTGCATGACGCAGGTCTTCAGAGTTCCCGAGCCCGGCTTCGATCCCCGCGGCATCGACATCGACAGCCACGGCGTCGTCTGGACGGCGCTCGCGGCCAGCAGTCACCTGGCGAGCTTCGACGTCCGCAAATGCAAGGACCTGAACGGTCCGGCGAAAACCGACGGCAGCCAGTGCCGTGAAGGGTGGACGCTCTATCAGACGATCGGTCCGAAGCTGCGCGGCACCGACATCCCGGCAGACTTCCACTACTACAACTGGGTCGACCAGCACGACATCTCGGGCTTCGGCGCCGACACGCCGTTCGCCACCGGTTCGAATTCCGACGCGCTGCTGGCCCTGACCTCACGCACGCACGAGTGGATCACGCTGCGCGTGCCGTATCCACTCGGTTTCTATTCACGAGGGATGGACGGGCGCATCGACGATGCGAACGGCGGGTGGAAAGGCCGCGCGCTGTACGCGAACTACGGCACGCACTTCGTCTGGCACATCGAAGGCGGAAAAGGCACGAAGGGAAAGATCGTCAAGTTCCAGATGCGGCCCGATCCGCTCGCGCGGTGAGGAAGCCGCCCGCCGAATCTTCAGCGGGCGCCGATTCAACACAAAGGACACCAAGGACATCAAGGAACGAGAACTATCGCGGCAGTCGCGCTTTCCACGCGTCCCAGGAACGTTCGTAGTCCTGTGTCGCTTTCTCAGCTTCGGCTGGATTGAGGTAGACGACCTTGTCGCCGGCGAGCTGCATCGCCTGCAGTTGAAGCCGCGCGTTCAGATTGAGGTAGTACGCCTCGCCCACGGCGAGGTGCAGCGACGGCGCGGCGACGACCGCGCCGTGCCCGCGCATCAATACCGCGGATTTGTTCGCCAGCGTGCGCGCCAGCGACTTGCCGAGCGCCGGCGTCCGGATGAGCATGTCGCTCGATTCGGCCGCGTCTCGAATTTCGAACACCGGCACGCCCGCCCCGACGAAGAAAGCCATGTGATACAGCGGCCTCATCGGAACCGGCGTCGTCGAGAACGGAATGACGTCCGGGCAGTGGCAATGAACGATCGACTTCACGTCGGGACGGGTTCTATAGATTTCGCCGTGAATGAACCGCTCGATGTAGCCGGCGGCCGTGCCTTTTTCCACCGGCACGCTGTCGAGGTCGTACTCGAGGATGTCGGCCGACGTGATCAACGCGGGCGCCCTGGAGCGCGAAAGAAAATAATGACTTGCGTTGCCGGGATTCCGCAGGCTGACGTGCCCGTATCCGTCGAGAACCGATTCGTTCGCGAGGATGCGGTTCGCGACGACGAGCTCGTCGACGAACGTCTGGCGATCTGACTGCGCCGCGATCCGCGACGACGTCGATCCGCCTGCCACCAGCGTGGCCGCCCCCGCGACGATCGATGCCGTCAATCCGATCGAAACGAGCGGCGCCAACCCGGACGTCATCAGCAAAGAAGCGCGTCTGGACGCCGACATAGGCTCCTTTTTCGCGGCGCATTATGCCACACGGTGCGCGTCGATCTGGGATATCAGTACAATAGCCGCCCGCGCGGCGCGGTCGCACGCGCGTGCACAACCTGAGTGCTCACGATCGCGCTGCGCGCGATCGTGCTCGCAGAGTAGAATCGCGATCCGCGAGGAATCGATGGCGGGAGAGACGGCCGCGCAGGAGACGATTGCGATTTCCGATCAGGCATGGCGGGCGCTCGAGGGCGCGTACGATCTGCAGGTGCACGTCGGTCCCGATGTGATCGCCCGGCGCATCGACGACATCGACTGCGCGAAGGAGTTTCTCGCGCGCGGCCTCAAAGGATTCGTCCTCAAGTCGCATTACATCCAGACCGGGGAGCGCGCGCAGGTGGTCACCAAAGCGGTGCCGGGCAGTCGAATCTTCGGCGCCGTCACCTTGAATCACAGCGTCGGCGGTTTGAATCCCGTCGCCGTCGAGCTCGCCGGCAGGAGCGGCTGCAAGATCGTATGGATGCCGACCGTCGACGCAGAGAACGAAACGGCGGGGCGGCTCGACGGCGGCAGCGCGAAGCTGCCGTTCTGGGCGAAGATTCAGCGCGAGCTCGCGGCCGAAGGCATTTCGCCTCCGCCATTGTCGGTGATCGACGAGGCGGGCGAACTGGTCGAGCCCGCGCGGCGCTGTCTCGAGCGAATCGCGAAGCACGACATGATCCTGGCGACGGGTCACCTCGGGCGCCGCGAGATCTTCGCGCTCGTCGGCGCGGCGGGGCCAATGGGCGTCAGGAACGTGCTCGTGACCCACGCCGAATTCCCGTCGCAGAACCTGACTGGTGACGAACAGAAGGCGCTCGCCGACATGGGCGCGCTCATCGAGCACTGCTTCACGACCGCATACACGGCGAAGACGACGTGGGAGCACACCTTCGCCAACATCCGACGGACCGGGGTCCAGCGAACGGTGATCTCTACGGATCTCGGGCAGACAATCAACCCTCCGGTTGCCGAAGGGTTCGCGATGTTCGCCCAGAAGCTGCTCGACGCCGGTTTTTCGGCTGCCGACGTGCGGACGATGGCAGTCGCGAATCCGGCCAGGTTGATCGGAGAGTAGTTGCTGGTTGCTGGGGCTGGGGGCTGGAGGGAGACGATGAAGATTTGTCTCGCTGGCACGGGAGCGATGGGCGAAATCCACGTGAAGGCGCTGCAGAAAATCGCCGGCGTGGACATCGTGGCGGTCGCGAGCCGAACGGAAGAGAGCGGCAACAAATTTGCCGAGCAGTGGAAGATTCCCTTTCATTCGACCGATCTCCAACGCTGCATCGATCGTCCGGGCGTCGAGGCGGTCATCCTGACGACGCCGAGCGATCAACATGCCGACCAGACGGTGATGGCGTTGGCCAAAGGCAAGCACGTGCAGGTCGAGATTCCGATGAGCCTCAACCTGCGGGACGCCGAGCGCATCGTCGACGCGGCGAAACGATCGGGACGCATCTGCATGGTCACGCACACGCGGCGGTTTTCGTCGCCGCATCGCGAGATCCGAAAACGCATTCGCGAGGGTACATTCCATCTGCACCACATGGTGGTCGAGACGTATTTCTTCCGCCGCACGAATCTGAACATGCACGGGCAGCCGCGATCGTGGGTCGACAGCCTGCTGTGGCACCACGGCTGTCACTCCATCGATCTCGCGTATTGGATTCTCGACGAGCCGAACTTCGAGGTCTGGGGCCAGCAGGGC
>Ga0066679_10000447_pt1 | contig 13901 bp, 14 predicted proteins | sample GraSoiAngelo_128_FD_62298 | JGI IMG/M metagenome (GOLD analysis project Ga0066679, IMG submission 62298) | Grasslands soil microbial communities from the Angelo Coastal Reserve, California, USA - 14_0927_12_20cm | ecosystem: Environmental > Terrestrial > Soil > Grasslands | place: USA... | reverse complement strand
ACCGTCGCGGTGATGGCGCTCGCCAGAGCGTATGCAACCGGTCCGAAGCCGAAGCGATCGCTGATGTTCGTCTGGCACACAGGCGAGGAAGCCGGCCTGTACGGATCGCGGTACATGGCGGATTATCCCGAGGTGCCGCTCGACAAGATCCCCGCGCAGCTCAATATCGACATGATCGGCCGCAATCGCGACGACAAGGCAAGCGAATCGAACACCGTGTATCTGGTCGGATCCGACCGCATCAGCACGGAGCTGCACGAGGTCAACCGCGCCGCGAACGCGGGATTGCCGAAGCCGCTGTCGCTCGACTACGAGTTCAACGATCCGGCCGACCTCGAGCAGATCTACTTCCGCAGCGATCACTACAGCTATGCCGCGAAGGGGGTGCCGATCATCTTCTTCACGACGGGGCTTCATCCGGACTATCACGCGAACACCGACGAGGTGTCGAAGATCGAATTCGACAAGCTCGCCCGGATCACGCAGCTGGTGTACGAGACCGGCGTGCGCGTCGCCAACCTCGATCACGCGCCGGTGCGCGACAACAAGGGACCGAGGGTCGGCAGGCACACGGAGTAGGCGGGCGGTCGAAAATCGGCAAAGATGTTGTCCGGTTTAGAATAGTACGTTATCGTATTAACATGCCGCAGGCGTTCGACCACGGTGCGCATCTCGCCCTGGCGCTCGAATACCTGCGCGCGTCGCCGTCGTTCGACGAGGCGGCGGCGCGCATGGAGTCGACGCTGAAGGCGAAGGCCGGCGCCGCGGGAGTCCCCGAGAAGTATCACCACACGGTTACGCTGTTCTGGATGCGGATGATCGCGCGGCTGATGGACAAGGAGCTGCCGCTCTCGTACTACTCTTCGGAGCGGCTGTCCAGCGATGCCGCTCGTCTCGGATGGCTCGAGCCGGATCTGAGGCCGCTCGATGACGAAGGCGACGGCTACAACTGAAGTTTCTACTATGCCGCTACAACTGGTTCCTCACATCCATCGCGCGACGCACCGGATCGGGCTCTATCTCGCCGCGCTTCGCGAGCACGGGCTGTCGCAGGGCGAGTCGCACATCCTCGCGCAGCTCGCCGGCTCGGCGCCGGCGACGATCGGCGATCTGCACCGCGGCCTCGCGCACAAGCGCTCGACGCTGACGAGCATCCTCGATCGCCTCGTCGAGCGCGGCCTCGTGACCCGCGAGGTCGGGTCCGGCGACCGCCGCACGTTCGTCATCACGCCGACCGCGAAAGGGCGCACCGTGGCGCGTCAGGTCCACGCGCATCTCGTCGCGCTGGAGCGGGAGGTCGGCAAGCGCGTGTCCCCCGCCGACGTACGTGCCTTCCTGAAGGTGACGGCGGCGGTCGAGGACGCCGCGCACGAATTGACGCGGCGCTAAGGACACGCGGAGCGCGACACGCGACTCAGGACGCTCCTCAGAACGTGAATCGGAACCCGAGCTGCGCGGTCCGCGGATCGTCGGTCACGATCGGCACCATGTAGTTGACCGATGGTCGTCCGGTCGTTCAGCACCGACGTCCACGAGAAGCTGAACACCTGATCGCCCGAGTCGTTTTCGTGACGGGCCGCATCGGGAATCGCGAGGTCGTTCTCGATCGAGTCGTTGACCGTGAGGATGCGCTCGCGCGTCCACCGGAAGCTGAGCGAGTGGTTGCCGTTCACGAACAGATTGTTCGTCGTCGCCTGCCCGTTCGCGCTGAACTGGCCGCCCTCGAACGATCCCGGCTGCAGCGTCGGCACCATCCCCGGAATCGTCTGCATCACCGCGAACTGACTGCGGTTCGCGCTCGGCAGACCGTCGATCTCCGAGGTCGTCACATTCGTGCCAATCTTGCTCGACGTCGCCTCGACCAGCAGCGATTGCGCCGTGACATTGACCGTCTCGGCGACGTCCGCGAGGCGCAGCGTCAGGTTGAGCGTGAGCTCCTGGCCGACGCCGACGGCAAGTGCCGTCTGCGTGGTCGTCTCGAATCCCTGCAACTCCACCTTGACCGTGTAGGTTCCCGGCACCAGCGTCGGGATGTTGAACCGGCCGTCAGTCCCGGTGATGCTCGTTCTGATCTGATTCGTTGCTTGGTTGGTTGCAGTCACCGTCGCGCCCGGCACGACGGCCCTGCCCTGGTCGAACACGGTGCCGCTGATGTCGGCGCGGCCGCCGCCCTGCGCCGCCAGGGACGGCGCCGCGATGAGGAGGGTGAGGGCCGTTACACACCCACCTTTCGCGGCAAACCAGCGCTTTTCGCCAGATCGCGCAGGGCGTACGCCCCGAGCAACGGACCGGGCGCCAGCGTCAGAAACACCCATTGCCAGCCGACCACCTGCGCGGCTGCGGGCAGCAGCCGGATTGACGCCATCGTCAGGAGGAATCCGGCGCACGTCTGGACCGTCAACGCGGTGCCGACGTGGTCTCGCGGGCTGTATTGCGCCACGAGCGCGGACAACTGCGCCGAGTCGGCGACGATGGCGACGCCCCAGACCATGGCGAACAGCGCGAGCGCGACGATCGGCGCGTGAAACATGAACGCCGACGCGACGCAGCATGCCGCGCTCACAAGCATCGCCGAGCGCGCAATCCGCGCCTTGCCGACGCGATCGGCGATCGAACCGGCGGCGGCCGATCCAATGGCGCCGCTCGCGATGGTGAGGAACGCGATCGCCGACCCGCGGCGCGGCGTGGACGTCGCGGCGGCAAACGCCGCAATCCAGGTCCACATCGCATAGAGCTCCCACATGTGTCCCAGGTAGCCGAGCGTCGCCAGCCGCGTGCCGCGATCGGCGAAGACGCGGGCGATCGCCGCGGGGTCGAACGGTGCGCTGCTCGCAACGTATGGTCCGTCGCCGACCAGGGCGATGACGATGCCGCCGCCGCAGACCGCGAGCGCGGACGCGAAGAGCATCAACACGCGCCAGGGAATCGCCGCCGCCGCCGCCGCGAGCAGATGCGGGAACGCCGAGCCGATGGTGAGCGCGCCGATCAGCACGCCGAGCGCGGCGCCGCGTCGCTTTTCGAACCAGCCGGCGGCGACTTTCATGCCGGGCGGATACACCAGCGCAAGCGCGGCACCCGTCACGAGGCGGAGCGCCACGAGCACGGCGACGCTCCCCGCCGCCGCCAGCCACGCGTTCGCGATCGCGCCGGCCACGCAGCCGATCCAGAACAGACGCCGCGGGTTCAGCACGTCGGGCAGGTTGAGCAGTGCCGAGACGAGCGTGCCGATCACGAACCCGCCCTGTACGGCCATCGTCAGCCAGGCGGTCTCCGCGGCCGTCAGGCGAAATTCCGCGACGATCGCGGCGTTGGCCGCCGTCGCGGAGAACCACAACGTCATGCCCAGAAACATCGCGAGCGAGAGCCACGCAAGCTGCATCTGTGGTGAACGCGTTGGCATCGGCAGTCGATGATTGCACAGAATGCCGGCCGGCCATTGACAGCCTCGGGACGACGATGGCATCGTCGTCGAGGAGGTCGGGCCCCGCACAGTATGGGAAGCGTCATATGGGATCTCATCGCGTGTCTGCGGCGCTGCGCGAGCGGCTCGGCCATGAAGCGTCGCTTGGTCTCGTCGAACTGGTCGAATCGGACCGAACGGAATGGAGTGAACGGGTGCTGAGCATCGCTGTCGAGCGGTTCGAGCGTCGTCTGGCGGAAGAACTCGCCTCGCTGCGCGTAGCCGTCGTACGCGAGATGCACGAAGGCCGCGTCGACATGTTGAAGTGGGGCTTTCTGTTCTGGGTCGGCCAGGTGGCCGCATTCGCTGCCGTGCTGGCCTTCATGTTTCGGGTGACGGGCCGCTGAATCGTCCGCGTATAATCCGCGCGGGTTCATGAAGCAGTCACTGATCGCCGCGGCGCTCGCGATGGCGCTCGGCCAGACCACCTCGCCGCCGCGGCCGAACGTCGTCCTGATCGTCGCCGACGATCTCGGCTACGGCGATCTCGGCAGCTACGGCGCGCCGGACATCAAGACGCCGAATCTCGATACGCTGGCGCACGACGGCGTGCGCCTCACCGACTACTACGCGAACGCGCCGGTGTGCACGCCGACGCGTGCGGCGCTCATCACCGGCCGCTATCAGCAGCGCGTGCTGCTCGAACGTCCGCTCGACACGAATGCCGGCGCCGGGCTCGAGCAAGGCCTTCCAGTGACCGGCCGTTCTCTGCCGCAGCTCCTCAAGAACGCCGGATACGTGACCGCGCTCGTCGGCAAGTGGCACCTCGGATTCAAGCCGGAGTACCACCCGAACCGCCACGGGTTCGACTATTTCTGGGGCTACCTGGCCGGCTACATCGATTGGTACACGCACGTCCGCGGCGACGGCGAGCCCGATCTATGGGAGAACGACCACGCCGTCACGCTCGACGGCTACTTCGAGCACGAGGTCACCAATCGCGCCGTGCGATTCATCACGGATCATGGCCGCGATCCGTTCTTTCTCGAGGTGGCGTACGGCTGGCCCCACTGGCCGTTTCAATCGCCTCATCACCCGTCTGTGGCCGTGCGCCGGAACAATTCGATGTTCCAGCAGGCCGCGGATCCCGATCCGCCGTCGCGAAAGGATTACGTCGACATCGTCGAGGACGCCGACGAAGGCATCGGCCGGATTCTCGACGCGATCGATCGGCGGCAGCTCGCCCAAAATACGCTCGTCATCTTCATCAGCGACAACGGCGGCGAATGGCTGTCGCGCAACGCGCCGTACTTTCACCGCAAGGACACGCTGTGGGAAGGCGGCATCCGCGTGCCGGCGATCCTGCGGTGGCCGGGCGTTCTGCCGCCGGCCGCGACATCGAATCAGGTCGCGATGACAATGGACCTCACGGCGACGATTCTGAAAGCCGCGGGCGCCGACATTCGGAACGCGAAGCTCGAAGGGATCGACCTGCTGCCGCTGCTGGCGGGACGCACGGTCCGCGTGGAGCGCACGTTGTTCTGGCGCATCGCGATGAAAGATCGTCAGCAGCGCGCGGTCAGAAGGGGCAACTGGAAACTGTTGCTCGACGGCGGCCTCCAGATGTTGTTCGACGTCGCGCAGGATCCCGGCGAGCGCGACGACCGTGCCGCCGCGCATCCCGACATCGTCGCGAAGCTCAAGCCGCTGATTGAAGCGTGGGAAAAAGACGTGGACGCCGAAGCGGCGACGCTGTCAAAGAAGAACTAATCTCCAGCAACCAGCAACCAGCAACTACGGTTTAATCGTTGGCGCATCGCGCGCGAACGTCTTGTGGCACACGTTGCACGTCTGCGCGAGCGTGACGTACTTCTTGCGCACGCCTTCGTAGTCCGCCTTCTGCACGTTCCGCAGACCGAACAGCGCCGCGTTGGCGAGATCGGCGGCGGCCTGACGTGTCTCCGCCGTCGCGGCGCCCCAGCGTGGATCCTTCACCTCGTCACGGTTGCGGAAGAACAGCAGGTTCTGCATTTCCGCGAGGCGGATCGCCTTCTGATAAATGTTCGCCCACGCCTTGCGATCGGCCGGCGGCTTGGCCATCGCTTCCTGGAGCTCGCCGTACGTGGATTTCAGAAACAGATCCATGAACTCGCCGTTGTCGACGACCGGTTCCGGCCGTCCGCTGATCGGCGCCTGGTCCGGCTGGAGTTGGACATTCCCCACAAAGGAAGAACACGCAACCAGCACAACCGTGATCGCGCGCGACAGAATTGTCATGGCGCGAAGTATAGTGCGAGCGGTTGAGCTTTTACGACCCGGTGATGAGGTCTACATTAGGGCGTGGAAGGTGCGGCCCATGAGCATGAGCATCGGCGAAGAACTTCGCGACGCGCGCATCGCACGCGGCCTGACAGTCGAGCAGGTATCGGCCCTGACCAAGATCAGCCCCCGGATCGTTCGCGCCATCGAAGCCGACGATCTGCAGCGCGTGCCCGGCGGCGTGTTCATCCGCGGCTTCCTGCGCATGTACGCGCGCGAAGTCGATCTCGATCCCGAGGACCTCGTGAAGCGGTTCAGGGCGCAGTTCGATCCGCTTGCCCCGGCCGCGGCACTCGACAGCGCGGATGAAGATCCGGAGCCGATCGATACGGCCTCGCACTCCACGGATCTCGGTCAACTTGCGGCGATTGCGTTGATCGTGATCGCGGCCGCCGCCTACCTCGGCGTCCACCGTACAAATGATGCCGCGCCCGTGCGCCCCTCGCTGCCGCGCGCCGACGTGGCGGTGGCGACCGCCGGCTTCGCGGCGGCGCCTCGTCCCGTTGCGCTCGAATCGCCTGAGCTGAGCATCGATCTCAGCGCTACCGGGCCATGCTGGGTCGAAGCGACCGCCGACGGCGTTGGGCGCGTCCATCGGCTGATGGACGCCGGCGATCGTGCGACCGTCAAGGCACAGCACGAAGTGACGCTGCGTGCCGGCGATGCGGCGGCGCTGGCTTTCTCGGTGAACGGTGCGCCCGGCCGGCCGCTCGGTGAGCCCGGCCGCGTCGTGACCGTGCGGATCACCGCGGAGAACTATCGTGCCTTCGTCGCGCGATAAGCGATAATCGCGTCGCAGTCGTTGGTCGTACTAAGAAGTCGTACTAAGAAGAGGTTGCATGTCCGACCGGAAGTTGATCGGCCAGAACTACACGACGCCCGATCTCGTCGCGAAGGTCACCGGCCGCGCGAAGTACGCCGAAGACTATCGCGCCGACGGCATGCTGTTCGCCAAGCTGCTTCTGAGTCCGATGCCGCATGCGCGCGTGCGCCACATCGATACGCGCGCCGCGCTCGCTCTGCCCGCCGTCAAGGCGATCGCGACCGCCGATGATTTGCCCGACCTGCGAGGCGCGGAGCGCGCGCTGACCAGCGAGCCGCTCTATCAAGGCGAGCCGATTCTCGCCGTTGCCGCAGTCGACGAGGCGACCGCCGCCGAAGCGATCGAACGCATCACGCTCGACCTCGAACCGCTGCCGTTCGTCGTCGATCCCATGGAGAGCCTCCGTCCGAACGGAGCCAACGGCCGGCTCGAAGGCAACGTGTGGTTTCCAGCGGCGGGCGGGGCGCCGGCGGCCGGCGGACCGCCTCCGCGCCCGAAGCTGCAGACCCTGAAATGGACCGATCAGGATTTCGCGGACGCGCCTGAAGGCGCTCTGCCGATCGGCAAAGCGCCTGAGGAATGGTCGTACGGCGATCTCGATGCGGGATTCAGGGATGCCGCTCTCGTCGTCGACGAAACGTTCGTCGTCCAATCCACCGGCCATCAGCCGATGGAATCGCGGTCGGCGATGGCGTACTGGCAGAACGGCAAGCTGTATCTGCACGGCTCGACACAGAGCGTCGTTCGCACCGTCGATCCGCTGGCGTCGTGGCTCGGCATCGATGCCAAAGACATCGTGCTCATCAGCGAGTACTGCGGCGGCGGATTCGGCAGCAAGGGCGCCGGCGCGATTTCGATGGTCATCCCGGCGGTGCTCGCGAAGAAGACTGGTGCGCCGGTCATGATGCGCATCAGCCGGGAGGAAGAGCACTACATCGGCCGCGCGCGAACCGGCATGACCGGCCGCGCGCGCGTCGCGTTCCGGAAAGACGGCCGCATCACCGCGCTCGATCTGTTCATCGTCGAAGACAACGGACCGTACGGACCGATGGGCGATCACCGGTCCGCGGGAAACGCGGCCTCGCTCATCTGGCAGCCGATCGGGATGCGGTGGCGCGGCGTCGCGGTCATCACCAATACACCGCCCCGCTCGCAGCAGCGCTCGCCCGGTCCAATGCAGGCCAACGCGATCATGGAGCCGATTGTCACGAAGGCGGCCAGGAAGCTCGGGCTCGATCAGGTTGCGATCCGCCGCATCAACTCGCCCGAAGGCAAGGCGCCGTACGGCGCGCCGCGATCCAACGGACAGCGCGGACATGTGACGAGCGCGTTCGTGAAGCAGGCATTCGACCGCGGTGTCGAGCTGTTCAAGTGGGACGAGCGGAAAGCACGCGCCGGGAAGCGCGTCGGCTCCAAGGTGCGCGGCCTTGGCGTCGCGGTCGGACCGCACGGAGCCGGGTCGATTGGATACGACGGCCTGATGACGGTCCGGCCCGACGGCAAGCTCTACGTTCAGTCGGGCGTCGGCAACCTTGGCACGCATTCGACGATCGATCTCGCACGGGTCGCCGCCGACGTGCTCGCCATGCCGTGGGACAAGGTGGTCGTCAACTGGGGCAACACCGGCAAGGGACTGCCGTGGAGCTGCATGTCGGTCGGCAGCCAGACGACGCACGCGATGACGCGTGCGAACATGGCGGGGGCGAGCGATGCGCGCCGCAAGCTGCAGGAAATCGCGGCGAAGGATCTGGGCGGCTCGCCGACCGACTACGACGTCGCGAACGAGCGGGTGTACCGCCGCGGCAGCCCGTCACGCGGGTTGACGTTCGCGCAGGCGGCGAACCGCGCCATCGAGCTCGGCGGAAAGTACGACGGCCACGAGCTGCCGGAGGATATTCATCCCTTCACCAGACGCTCGGCGGGGTCGCTGACCGGTCTCGGGCTGATGGGCGTCGCCAAGGACAACTACCCGCATGACGGCGACACCTGGTCGTTCGTCGTCGGATTCGCGGAAGTGGAAGTCGACGTCGAGACCGGCCAGACGAAGCTGATCGATTACCTTGCGGTCGCCGACGTCGGCATTGCCGTCAACCCGCGCAGCCTGCACGGACAGATTCTGGGCGGCGTCAACCTTGGCGTCGGCCACGCGCTGACGCAGCGCTGGGTCTACGATCAGCAGTACGGCGTGCCGCTGGCGAAGCGCTTCCATCACAACCGCCCGCTGACGATCCTCGACATCCCGTCGACGATGCACACGGCCGTCGTCGGCCTCGCAGATCCGGAAACGCCGGTTGGCGCCCGCGGCGTCGGTGAGCCGCCGGTTGGCGCCGGATACGGCTCCGTTCTGAATGCGATCGCGGACGCGGTTGGCGAGGACGCGTTTCGACGCACGCCGGTGACCGCCGACATCGTGCTCATGACGCTCGAGCACGGCCGCCGCATGCACGAGATGACGGCGCATATTTAGCCCATCGAACAACCGCGGAGCTCGCAGAGAAAAGGATTTCGCTACAATATTCCCCACCTCGTGACGCGCCCGCTTCTCATCATCTTCCTTACGATCTTCGTGAACCTCGTCGGCTTCGGAATCATCATTCCGCTGCTGCCGTTCTACGCCCAGACGTTCGGCGCCTCACCGACCGTCATCGGTCTGCTCTTCGCCGTCTTTTCTCTGTGCCAGCTCGCGGCGGCGCCCGCGCTCGGCGACATCTCCGATCACCACGGACGACGGCCGGTGCTCGTCTTCAGTCTCCTCGGCACCGTGATCAGCTTCGTGATGCTCGCCGTCGCGCACAGCGTGGCGATGCTGTTCGCGGCGCGCATCGTCGACGGGCTGTCGGGCGGCAACATCTCGACGGCGCGCGCGTATGTGGCCGACGTGACCGAGCCGAAGGACCGCGCGCGCGCGTACGGACTGATCGGCGCGGCATTCGGCCTCGGTTTCATCCTGGGGCCCGCGCTCAGCGGCGTGCTGGCGAAGATCAGCTACACGGCGCCTATCTGGGCCGCCGCCGCCGTCACGCTCGTCGCGACGGTCATGGCCTGGGCGTGGCTGCCGGAGACCGTCCACCGCGCACACGCCGGAACGGGCAATCCCTTCCGGTATCTGCCGGCGCTGCTGCACCGGCCGCTTGTGCGGCGGGTGCTGCTGATCGACTTCACGTACTGGTTCGCGTTCGCGGTCTTTCAGACCACCTTCGCACTGTTCGCGGCCCGCCGGTTCGGCTTCGACGTCTCGCGGACCGGCTACTTCTTCGCGGGTTTCGGAATCCTCGGCGCGATCATCCAGGGCGGCTTCATCCGGCCGATCGTGCGCGCGATCGGCGACAAACCGACCTTCATCGTGGGCCTCGTCTGCGGCGCCGTCGGACTCGTGTCGGCCACGCTCGCGCATTCGGTCGCGGCCTTCGCGCTCGCGCTCGTGCCGCTCGCCTTCGGCATCGGTTTCGGCCACCCGACGGTGTCGAGCCTCGTCAGCCTCGTGGCGCGCGGCGACGAGCAGGGACGCGTGCAGGGCGCCGCGAGCGCGGTGGAAAGTCTTGGCCGTACCGTCGGTCCGATATGGGGGAACAGCTCGCTCGAGCGATTCAGTGAATCGACTCCGTACATCTCAGCGGCCGCGATCCTCCTGCTCACCTTGCTGCTTACCGTTGGTTTCCACATCACCGATCACGAATCGGCGGCCACTGCGACGGCCCAATGATGTCGAGAATGCTCGAGCTCGTTTAATGGGGACGCACGAGGCCGAGGAGACTGCGCAGGCCGTTCAGGGTTTGAATCATCGTCGCGATCAGCGACGAGTTGCCGGCGTCGCGCGGAAAAATCTGACCCACCGTCAGTTCGAGGCGGCTGATCAATTCTTCTGCTTTCTGGCGTTCCTGATCGGTCACGAGTTCCTCCTGACCACAACCATATCAAATCATGGGCGGTCCTCCTCAGCTCAAACCGCGGACGCGCGTGCGCTGGATGTTCCGACGCGTCAGGCGGCGCGTCCGCGCCCGAACATGTCGAACATCGCAGCCGGCCGCCGAGCACACGTTCGCGCCGCTGTTCGGCCTCGAGAAGGCGCGCGCGCGATCAGCAGATCGGTCAGCGCCAGCATGCCCACCAGCGTCCCGTCGCGGCGCGCGATGACCGGCAGCCGAGTGAGACCCGTTTCCGCCATGCGAAACACGATGACGCGCAGCGGCTCGTCCTCGTATGCGACGACCGGTTGATGTTCGATCACGTCGCGCAGGTGCCGAGGCGTCGACCGATCAGCTTGAGGAGCGCCGCGGCGACCAGGGCGGCAAAGACACCGATGGCCACGGCCAGCCCCGAGATTGGCAGCACGCGGCGCGTCGTCGTGAAATCGCCGACGTGATCGAGCGTCCTGCTGCTTGCATGGTGTCCCATGTATTCGAGTGTAACATCCGCCGTGGCGCCGCGCTCGCGCGCGTGCAGCCCCGTATACTGGCGCGCGATGAAGCAACCTGCGACGCGCGATATCTGCGGGTGCCGTCATGCGCAGCGGAGTCGCAGGGGGATGAGCCGCCGACGCGTCGGATCCGCGCCGGCCCCGCGTGGCGGCCGAGCAGGCGAAACTGGCGTTCGCGTTCGGGCAGAAGACGGATGTGTAGTGTGCAAAAAGGGGCGGAACGAATTCGCAGGTTCGGGTACAATCCGCCGGGTCAGCGGTACGGCGTGCCGAGGCGGCGCGCGACGCGCGCGCGCAGGTCGGCTTCCGTTGCTGACGTCGTGATGTCCATCCCGCTGTCGATGAGGCCGTCGATCAACGCGCGGATGATCTCGGCGCGGTTCAGCGATTTTCTGCTCATGCTGCGGATGCCGGAGCCGACACGATCGAGATGATGAATCTGCCGATCGAAGAGCACGACCGACACTTTTGACCACGTTTCGTTGTGCACGGGAGGTCGGCCGGGTCCGGGTTTCGTCCGGGAGCGTCTTGAAGCAGTCGTCGCGCGCACTCTTTTCGCTTTGGCCTTTCTCTTAGCCATCGGGGGCGAGCCCGCCCGCGCGAATTATACAAACTAGTTTGTTGGTAGCACAAACACAGCAATAGGTATTACTGGACAATTTTCGGCGCACTTCGATCATTTCATGGCTGCGAAACTCGTGAAGTCACGCCGACGAATCGGCCGCCCGCCAGCGGGCGCACGCGCGGGCGAGAGAGTGAAAGATTATCCGCAGTTGAGCATCCGCCTGCCGGGCGAGGTCAAGGCCAAGCTTCACGCGCTCAGTCTCGTCACGTCGCGTCCGCAGTGGCGGATCATCACCGACGCCATCGATTGTTATCTGCGCGCACGGCCGGACGCCGAGCGGCGGATGGTCGACGATCTGGCCGGACGATCGCGCCGACGCGCGCGCAGCCGAACCGATCGCACTTAGTGGCACACCGTCGCAGGCGCCGGCACGCGAACCGGCGCAACCGGCAGGTGGATGAGGAACGTCGAGCCGCGGTCAGGCTCGCTCGCGACGGTGATGTAGCCGCCGCTCTGCTTCACGATTCCGTACACGATCGACAGTCCGAGCCCCGTCCCTTTTCCCTGTTCCTTCGTCGTGAAGAACGGTTCGAAGAGTTTCCCGCGCGTGTGCTCGTCCATGCCGCATCCGGTGTCGGCGACGCTCAGTCGCGCGTACCGTCCCGGCTTTCCCTCGGCGAACGCGAGCGCCGCCGCCAGATCGATCTCGACTTCGTCGACCGTCACCGTGAGATGGCCCCCTTCCGGCATCGCGTCTCGGGAGTTCACGACGAGGTTCAGCAGCACCTGCTCGATATGGCCCGAATCGGCGAACACCATGACGGGCTCGGCCGGGCGGACGATTCGAAAATCGATCTCAGGACCGATCAGCCGGCGCAGCATCGTCTCCATGCCGGCGACGGTCGCATCGAGCGCGAACAGGCGCGGCCTCGTCGCCTGACGCCGGCCGAAGGCGAGCAGCTGGCGGGTGAGGCCGGCGCCGCGCTCGACCGATTGTCTGATCTCGTTCGCCTCGTCGCACGCCGGATCGTCGCGTTTGAGCTGCATGAGCAGCAGGTCGGCGGCGCCCATGATGCTCATGAGGATGTTGTTGAAGTCGTGCGCGAGGCCGCCGGCCAGCCGCCCGATCGCTTCGAGCTTCTGCGACTGGCGCAGCTGTTCCTCGAGAGCGCGGCGCTCGGTGATGTCGCGCGCGAAGGCCGTGAGTATCGTGCGCGAATCGGTGCCGAGACGCGCGACCGTCAACTCCATCGGGAACTCGCTGCCGTCCGCCTTCAATCCGTGCATCTCGAGCTGACGGCCCGCCAGCGGTCCGCGTCCGCTCGTCAGGTACTCGCCCAGCGCGTTCAGGTACTGCGCGCGATCCGCTTGCGGCATGAGCATCTGGACGTGCCGGCCGAGGATGTCGAGCCGCGCGTACCCGAACAGCTGCTCCGCGGCGGGATTGAACTCGCGGATGTTCAACTGGTGATCCATCGTGATGATGGCGTCCTGCGCGGCCTCGAGAATCGCGCCCTGGCGTGCTTCGATCTCGCCGCGCGCGCGATACAGATTGAGCGCCAGAAGCGCGACCGGCAGGGCCAATAGCAGCGTCAGCGCGTAGCCCGAGGTCTCGGCGACCTTGATCACGATCGCCGCCGTTGCGGCGCCGACCAGATAGCTCGGCGCGTTCGGCAGGAAATCCGTTCTCCAGATCCGCCACGCGTTCTGGTTCGTCGTGAGCGCGATCGCGAGCGCGAGCGGGATCGTGTTGACGAGAAAATACGAGAAGGCCATCGCCATCAGCGGCACGGCCATGGCCACCAGCCGCGCGTCGACGCTGCCGCCGAGCGCCCGGAAGACCTGGCCCGCCGCTTCGACGGTGATGACGAGCATCGCCATGTTGAAGAGCGTCCGGAATGGCGGGTTGCGCTTTCGCGCGTTCAGCGTCGACTGGCTCCAGCCGCTCGCGGCGCCGACGATCATCGCGGCGTGCGGCCCCCACAGGAGGATCGACGCGATGTCGACCACGTACGACACCGACATGTTCGAGCCGCCGGTGATCGGGAACTGCACCTTGAACGCGGCGGTGAGAACCGAGAGCAGCGCGAGAAACCCGAACGACAGAACGGGCGTCAGCGTCGCGCGAGGGACGAGCGTGACGAAAAGGAGCGCACCCAGCGCGACGACAGCGATGATGTACCAGCGCCCGCGAGGGGGGAGGTCCCGCAGCAAAACGTGTCAAGTATACTTTTGCCCGGATGAAATCTGGTCTACGGGCACGAGACTGAGCGTGCAGGGCCCCTGCCGCGCGCGTCAATGGTCGCACCATTCGGCTCGGATTGGACCGGATGCGGTGGTCAGCGCAGAGGGGCGAGCAGCTCGTCGATCGTCGCCT
>Ga0066679_10000444_pt1 | contig 13904 bp, 18 predicted proteins | sample GraSoiAngelo_128_FD_62298 | JGI IMG/M metagenome (GOLD analysis project Ga0066679, IMG submission 62298) | Grasslands soil microbial communities from the Angelo Coastal Reserve, California, USA - 14_0927_12_20cm | ecosystem: Environmental > Terrestrial > Soil > Grasslands | place: USA... | reverse complement strand
GTGCGTCATGCACTCGATACGGGCTGCGCACGCCGCGGCCTTCGCGTGCCTGAGCTCGTGGTCGAGCCCGGCCGCTCGATCGCGGGACCGGCCGGTATGGCGCTCTACACGGTAGGTTCGATCAAGGACATCCGAGGCGTGCGCCGCTACGTCGCGGTCGACGGAGGGATGGGCGACAACATCAGGCCCAAGCTCTACGGCGCGCGCTATGAGGCGTTTCTCGCCTCCGATCCCGAGCGCCGGCCCGACGGCAAGGTCACGATCGCCGGGAAGTATTGCGAGTCGACCGACATCCTCATCACCGACATCGAGATGCCGGAGCTGAAGGCCGGCGACGTCATCGCCATGCCGGCCGCGGGCGCTTACAACCTGGCGATGGCGAGCAACTACAACGGGATGCCGCGGCCGGAGGTCGTGATGTTGAGCGACGGCCGAGCCGATGTCATGCGCCGCCGCGAAACGCTCGACGACCTGATCGCCGCCGAGGTGTTCTAGGAGACCGACACCGTCGTACTCGCGCTGCGGCCGCCCGTGTCACTCGCTGCCACTCTCCCGGTCCCGATATCAAGAGTTGCCGGAGTGAACGAGAGGGTGAACGTGCCGCTGCATGCCACAGTTCCGCTCACTTCCGTTTCAGGCGTGCCCGAGCTGCTCGGAAAGTAAAACCTCACGGTGACGGACTTGTTGGGCGTGAAGTTGTAGCCCTTCACAGTCACGCTCGGGACGAGAAGGGTGCCTCCGGAAGTCGTCAGATACGCACCCGACGATGGGGTCGGGCACGGGTTCGGCGGCGTAGGTGTGGGCGATGGCGGTGGCGGGCTAGATGTGTGCGTCGGAGTCGGGCTTGTCCGCGTGCCGCCGGTTCCGCTGGTCGGGGTCGGCGAGCGACGTGGGTTCGAGGTCGGTGAGGCGCCGGGCGATACGCCAGGTGAAGGGCTCGCGCTTGGCGTGAAGTTCGGCGGGCCGATGAAAGCGGAGGCGTCGACGACGCGGAGTGGCGCCTGCGCGTGGCAGGTTCCGTTCCAGCAGAGCTTCACCGTGTGTTCGCCGAGCGCGGTGTCGCCGGGGACGAGGATCTCCCTCGTGACGTTGCCTTTCCCGTCCGCACGAAACGGGAACACGCTCAACCGGCTCAGGAGCTGGATCTCGCCAGCCTGGTTGCTCGGTACGTGCGACGCGGTAGCCGTGAGGCTGTCGCCCGGATGGACAGTGGTTGCGGACAGGGTCAGCGTTGGCGGGTTCAACGCGGCGATGAGTCCGCATGTCCCGACGAGCAGCATCAGCAGCAGAGCCGCGGACAGGACCGTGTAGAGCCGCCGGCGTGACTTCTTCGTAGGGCTGGCGACTGATACCGCCGGCGCGACCGGCATCGGAGCGGTCGCGACAGCCACGGCAGCCGCGGGCATTGGCATCACGACCGTTGCGTCGGCGGCTGCAACCTTAGGGCGGGCGATCGGAACGGTGGCCGCGACCGGAGGCGCCATCACCACCGTCCGCTCTACACCCGGGTTCGGGGCGGCCTCGAGGGCCGTTCGCAGCGCGGCGACGAAGGCCTCGCAGCTTTCCCAGCGCTCATTAGGATCCCTCGCCAGCCCGCGCAGGATGACCGCGTCGACGCCGGATCCGAGCTCAGGTCGCCGGCCGCTGGGCGGGACCGGGTCGCGATGGACGTGCGCGTAGAGCATCTCGAGCACGCTGTCGTCCTGAAATGGGAAGGCCCCCGTCAGCATCTCGTAGGCCATGGTCGCGAGCGAATAGCGATCGGCCGCCGGGCCGACCTGGCTGCCGGTGACCTGCTCCGGCGCCATGTAGGCGGGGGTGCCGGTGGTGGCGCCGGTCATGGAGTTGAGGGTGGCCGACTGCAGGAGCTTGACCAGGCCGAAGTCGGCGATGATCGGCGTCCCGTCGCGCGCCACCAACACGTTGGCCGGCTTCACGTCCCGGTGGACGATACCCAGCGAATGCGCATAGTCGAGGCCGGCCGCGATGCCCTCCAGGTACTCGAGCGCCGCGGCGGTGTCGAGCTGTCCCTTCTTCATCTGGGCGGCCAGGCTGCCCCCCGGCACGTACTCGACGATCATGTACGGCGTCCCCTGGTACTCGCCGTAATCGAATACGTTGAGGATGTTCGGGTGGCGCATCTGGGCGATGGCCTGAGCCTCCCGGCGGAAGCGGGCGATGGAGTCGGGATCCGGCGAGATCCCGTGCATCACCTTGACCGCGCCGGTTCGTGCAAGTGGCACGTGGTAGGCGCGATAGACGACGCCCATGGCGCCCTGGCCTATGAGGTCCTGGACCTCATATTGACCCAACCTCGTTCCCGGTTCGATCGACATGCCGGCTGATTATGCGGACACGATCGGCGCTTTCAATCCGCGTTAACCGCACTCCCGGCGAGCCACGATGAATACAACGAGCGGGGACGCCGCGGCGGTCTCAGGCCCGGTTCTGCAGCCAGCCTCCGGCTCGTCCGCGCCTCTGCGCGACAAGGCCGGCGAGAATCGAAAGTGCGATCTCGGCTGGATTGACGGCGCCAAGGTCGAGCCCGACCGGGCTCTGGATCCGGGCGATCACATCTTCACCGACGCCCTTGGCGCGCAGGGTTTCCAGGTGGTGGCCGGTGTGCCGCCGGCTGCCCACCAGGCCGATGAAGCGCGGGTTCTTCGGTATCACGCTTTCCAGCGCTCGCACCAGGTCGGGCGCGTCGTGGTCGGTGTGAACCACGTAAAGGTCCTTGCCTAGATCTGAGGGCAGCTCCTCCAACGATTGGATGGCAGGCGGCCAACCGGAATCGCGCATGCGCTCGGGCCGTGTCTCGACCAGCAAAGCCACAAAGCCAATCTGGCGTGCCCAGTCCATGAGTGCCCTCGCCACCGGAGTCGCGGAAAAGACGAGCAATGTGGGCGGCGCTTCATATGGCTCCAGGTACACGTCAATGCTGCCGAGGTCATGGTGGTAGGTGCGCAGCTGTGGGGAGCCGGACTCCACGATTCCGCTCGAGTCGGCCAGCGCGGCGGAGTCGAACTCACTGCAGCCGAGGGTCCCTGCCAGGCTGGCGTTTCGCGACATCAGGAGCTTCGCCCCTGGCTTGGACGGTGGCTCGCCGTCGAGCTTGATCACCGTCGCCAGCACCAGCTCCTCGCCTTTCGCGAGGCGGGCCGCCAGCTCCTCTTCGATGCTAGGCACGAGTGGCGCTGCGGGTGAGGACGGCGGATAGGATGTCGCGCGCGCGCGCGATCTCTTCATCTGTGGTGGCGTATCCGGTGCTCAGCCGAAGGCTGCCGAGCGCCGTGTCCAGGCTCAATCCCATCGCGAGCAGCACGTGCGATGGATCGAGCGAACCCGACGCGCATGCGGAGCCGCTCGAGGCAGCCACCCCGGCCAGGTCGAGGGCGAGCAGCAGGTCCTCCCCTTTCCGATCTTCGAACGCGCAGCTGGTGAGATTGGGCAGGCGCTGTTCGCCCCCGGTGAGCTCCGCGCCGAGTCCAGCGAGGATGTCGCGCAGGGCGGCCGAGTGTGTCGCGGCGGCGCGCCCCCGCCGCTCGCGCTCGCGTGAGCACACGGCAAGTGCGGTAGCGCAGGCGACCGCGGAGGCAATGTCCTCGTGTCCGGCGCGCCTCCCCCACTCCTGCGGCCCGCCAAAGAGCACGGGATCGATGCGCACGCCGTTCCGGACGTACAGCATTCCACCGCGGCCCGCGCCGAGCTTGTGCCCGCTGATCGACACCAGGTCGGCGCCATCGGGGATCGGAACCCAGCGTGGTCCCGCGCACGCGTCGACGTGGACAAGAGCGCCCTGCGCATGAGCTCGATCGATGATCTCTCTCACAGGCTGGAGCGTCCCGACCTCGTTGTTGGCCAGGCCGATCGAGACGAGCGTGACGCCGGCCGTGACGGCCTCCGGGTCGGCGCGCGCAGCGCGATCCACCGGTGCGATCTCGACCTGGTGTCCTTCCACTTGCAGCCGGCGCGCCGCACCGAGCACCGCCTGGTGCTCCGCGGCCCAGGTCAATATGCGACCCGCCCTCGGCAGGCGCCGTGAGGCCCCGAACAACGCGAGGTTCACCGCCTCGGTCCCAGAGGACGTGAAGGTGACCTCGGTGCGGTCGGCGCCCAGGGCATGAGCGGCGGCGTCACGTGCGCGGTCGATGGCCGCGCGCGCGGCTCGGCCTTCGGCGTGGGGGCTGGAAGGATTGCCGTCCGGCAGATCGCCGAGAGCCGCGACCACCTCGGGAAGGATCGGCGCTCCACCAGCTTCGTCGAGGAAGATCCGATTCACCAGCAGGCCTTTACGAGGCCGGCTTTACCGGCTGTGATCAGGCTGGGAGATGAGGTCTCTGAGCGTGCCCTGGAAGTTCTTCAGGTAGAGGTGCAGGTCTAGGATCTCGTCGACGCTGATCGGCTCCCGCTCCGGCGCCGAGTCGACGACATCGGCAGCCTCGACACCCTCGATCTCCTCGACCGCGCTGCCCGCGATCGCGAGAACCACGATGAAGGTGACCTGGCACTGGGCGCACGTCACCTGGAGGTGGAAGCGCTCCTCCTCGTGACTCAGGACCTGGATGTCGCAGCCTTTCAAGCTGCGCCCGCAGACTGGGCAGTTGTAGAAACGAGCCCGGTCGCGGATGAACTCGATGATGCTCATCGGCAAGCCCATATTACGCCGCACGTCTTGACCAAGATTCTGTTAACGCTGGCCCTCGATGCAGGTGCAGCCATGGGGCCCGACCACTGCCGAATGCATCGTGCCGGCGGGCAGGACCATGCGGTCTCCGGCCTTCAGTTCGAGCCGCTTTCCCTCTCGTTCCAGCACAAAGGTGATCGAGCCGTCGACGCAGTAGAGGACCTTCTCGTAAGGGTGGTTGTGCGCCGCATAACGATCGTGCGGCCCATTCGACCACGAGTAGCACGAGCTTGCCTCCCGGCGCAGGCTCGTCATCAGGTCGTCCATCAACGCCATCCCCCGATTCTAAGATTGGCGAGGTGAACCCCAGGTGAAGCCCCGGTTCCTCGCCGACTGCAATGTCGGGCGGCTCGCGCGCTGGCTGCGCGCGCTGGGTTACGACGCCTCCTATCACCCGCGAATCGACGACGCGGAGCTGGTGCGCGAGGCGGCGGCCGAGGACCGAGTCCTGTTGACACGAGACCGGGACCTGACGAAGCGCCGCGTGATCCAGAGCGGCGTGGTCCGTGCGATCCTCATCCGCGACGACGAGGTCACGGCTCAGCTGCGCCAGGTCTTCAAGGAGCTCGGGCTGGAGCTCAAGGAAGCGCTCACGCGCTGCATCGAATGCAACTCCGAGCTGCAGGCGCGCGTCGCGTCGACGGTGGCCGAGCGAGTGCCGCCCTACGTTCGCAAAACCCAGTCACGGTATTCCGAATGCCCCGCTTGCGGGCGCATCTACTGGGCCGGGACCCACTGGCAGCGCATGCGCGAGGTGCTCGCCGGGCTTTGAGGAACGTCCTGCAGCGGCTCATTGCGGGCGAGCTCACGGAAGACGAGGCCCTGACCGAGCTCCGCAGGATCCAGCTCGATGAGCTCGGGGGCAGAGCGAAGCTTGACCTCGGACGATTCATGCGTCGCGGCGTGCCCGAGGTGGTGCTTGCGCCTGGCAAGGCCCCGGCCGAAGCGGCGCGCCTCGCCATCACACTGGCGCGCCGGCAGGGGCAGGGGCTGATCAGCCGCATGACCGCCGAGCATCGAACCGCGTTGACCGCCGCCGCGGCCGCCGAGCGGATGACCCTTGTCGACTACTCGAGCTCGGCGCGCGTCCTGCGGGAGGGCTTTGAGGGAGAACCTGTCGACGGCAAGGTCGGCCTGCTCACCGCGGGCACTTCGGACGTGCCCGTGGCTGATGAAGCACGCATGGTCATCGAGGCGTGCGGCCTGGAGACGCGGCTCGAAGCCGACCTCGGCGTTGCGGGCCTCCATCGTTTCGTCGGTCCGCTGTCGGCCATTCTCGATTGGGGCGCGGACGTCATCGTCGTCGCGGCGGGCATGGACGGCGTGCTGCCCGGCCTCGTCGCCGGCCTCACCGACGTTCCCGTCATCGGGCTGCCGGTATCGACCGGCTACGGCCACGGCGGAGCGGGAGAGGCCGCGCTCGGCACCATGCTCCAGTCCTGCTCGACGGGGTTGGTGGTGGTCAACATCGACAACGGCGTCGGCGCGGGCGCGGCGGCCGGGCTGATCGCAGCCCGGGCTGCTCAGGGACGGCGTCTGGGGAAGAACGCGACCACGATCACGAACCCCGCGGCACCGGCCAGCAGCAGGCCGAGGAACACCCCGCCGAGCGTGCGGGACAGGTCCGATCCGCCTGGGATCGCGAACAGCAGCGCGAACACGAGGACCGCAAGCAGGACGCCGACCAAAAGCCACGGAAAGCCGCGCCGCGCGCGGCCGTAGAAGAAGAGCCAGAGCCGGCCCGGCCGCTTTCTCACAGCAACCCAGTGAGCTCGGCGAGCCGCGCCATGACGGGTATCCCGGGTGCGGTCGGGTGCGAGTTGTGGGCGGTGTAGATGAGCGCGCGCATGCCCAGCGCTCGGGGCCCTTCGTAGTCCTCCGCCTCCCGGTTACCCACGAAAAGGACCTTTTCCGGCGCAACCCCGATGGCGTCCAGGGCGGCGCGGTAAATCTCGGGCGCGGGCTTGCGCCGGCCGACCATGCTCGAGAAGACGATGCCGTCCATGAGCGCACCGATCCGATTCGTCTCGACCTGGCGCCGCATCATCTCTGGCGGAAACGGCGCGTTGGAGCAGATCGCGCGCCTGACGCCGCGTGAGCGAAGCAGCTCGAGGACCTGGAGCGCGTCGGGGTCGACCCTGACGATCCGGTCCCAGCACATCTGCTCCGCGTCGACGATCTCGTAGAGCAATCCATCCGGGAGCGCGAGGCCGGCGCTCTCCCATGACGCCTTGGCCACTTCCAGCCAGTCGACCTCGTCCTCGCTCGTACTCGTGACGTACTTTTCGAGGGGGATGAGAACTTCCTCGAGGATCGCCTCCGCCGCGGGAGCGGGAGCCCCGATCGTCTCCTCGATGGTCGGCAGGAAGTTGCGGATCACCTCGAGCAGCTCGCGTTTCGGGTACTCGAAGGTGACCAGCGTCTGGCCGTAGTCGAACAGGACTCCATCGATGTCGGGCATCTGGCGAATATCCTGAGCGAGTGGCGAAGCCTCCTGCGCGCACCTCTTTGACGCACCTCGACGCGAGTGGAGCGGCCCGCATGGTCGATGTCGGGGACAAGCCGGTGACGTCGCGTGAGGCGCTGGCGGAGTGCATCGTGCGCATGGCGCCGGCCACTTTGCGCGCGGTGCGTGAGGGCACGCCCAAGGGCGATGCGCTGCAGGTCGCACGCGTCGCCGGCATCATGGCCGCCAAGCGGACGTCCGAGCTGATCCCGCTCTGTCACCCGCTCCCGCTTACGAATGTCGACGTGGACTTCGAGTTCGTCAAGGGCGGCATTCGCGTGCTGACGCGGGCGCGCGTGGTCGGGCAGACCGGCGTCGAGATGGAAGCGCTGACCGCAGCCGCGGTGGCGGGGCTCACGCTGATCGACATGACCAAGGGCATCGAGCGCGGGGTGTCGATCGAATCGGTCCGGCTGCTGGAGAAGTCGGGGGGCCGCTCGGGGACCTGGAAGCGCGCGGCCGCCTCCCGTTGAGCAAAGCCCACGTCATCACGGTCAGCGATGGCGCCTTCCACGGCACGAGAGAGGACAAGAGCGGCACCGCGCTGGTGAGCCTCCTGCGAAAGGACGGCTTCGATGTCGGCGGTCCAGACGTCGTGCCGGACGAGGTGGAGCGCATCACCGAAGCCGTGGTTACCGCCGTCACCAGGGGCGTCGACCTGGTGGTGGCCACCGGCGGCACGGGACTCGGTCCGCGCGACGTCACGCCGCAGGCGATGGCGGCCCTGATCGACTATGAGGTGCCGGGTATCGCCGAGGCGATGAGGCGCGAAGGCGCAAGCAGCACCCCGATGGCCGTGCTCTCACGGTCGATGGCCGGCGTGCGCGAGCGGACGTTGATACTCAGCGTCCCCGGCAGTGTGAGTGGCGCGATCGAGTCGATGCAGGCGGTGCTGCCGGTCGTCGGCCACGCCATCAAGCTTCTGCACGGCGACACCGCGCACAGTTGAACCTCAACGCCGACCTCGGCGAAGGCGCTGGCTCCGACGAAGCAATCCTGCCCCACATCGACAGCGCGAACGTCGGATGTGGGGTCCACGCCGGGTCCGCGTCGATCACCATCGCGACGGCCGAGCGCTGCCGGAAGCTCGGCATCGAGGTGGGAGCGCACCCCGGATACGACGACAGGGCTGGTTTCGGACGGGAGGAGCTCGGCCTTTCTGCAGACGAGATCGAGGCACTGGTCAGCTTTCAAGTCGCCGGCATCGCCGCGATCGCGCCGATCGCGTACATAAAGCCACACGGCGCGCTGTACCACCGCTGTCAGAGCGACCCGGCGGCGGCCGATGCCGTCGCCCGTGTGGCGAAAGCCCATGGCGTGGGACTGATGGGCCAGCCTGCGCTGGAGCTTCTGGCTGCGGCACGGCGCGCGCACATCCCGGCTTACCGAGAGGGCTTCGCCGACCGGCTGCTGCTGGACGATGGCAGCCTCGCGCCGCGTTCACAGCCCGGAGCGGTGCTGGACGCCCGGGCGGCGTCAGCCCAGGCGGTCCGCCTCGCGCGTTCCGGCCAGTTCGACACCATCTGCATTCACGGCGACTCCCCGGGCGCTGCGGTGGTGGCAGCCGCGGTGCGTGGTGCGCTGCGCGACGCCCGCATCGAAACCGGCAAGCTTGCCGGCGCCTGATTTTGAACAGGCCGCTTCGCTTCGACGGCCGGCGGCTCGCGAGCGCATAGGGTCTGGTTGTGATCTCTGAGCTGACCGAGCTCGAAGACCTCCGCACGCTCGCGCGCATCTTCGCCGAGATATGGGGGCGACCGGGCGAGCCCCCCGTCGACTCCGATGTGTTGATGGCCCTCGTTCTGTCCGGTAACTACGTCGCCGGTGCCGACGTGGACGGCCGCCTCGTTGGCGGCCTCATCGGCTGGCTCGGCGGACCGCCGTCAGATCACCTGCATCTGCATTCGCACATCCTTGGCATAGCAGCCGGCAGCCAGGTGCGAGGGCTCGGCTTCGAGCTCAAGCAGCATCAACGCACCTGGTGCCTCGAGCGGGGCGTGAAGGCCATCGAGTGGACTTTCGATCCACTCGTCCGCCGCAACGCTTACTTCAACCTCAACAAGCTGGGCGCGGAGGCGCGCTCTTACCTCGTCAACTTCTATGGCGAGATGGCCGACGGCATCAATGCGGGCGAGGAGTCCGACCGGATCCTCATCGAGTGGCGGCTGGACTCGCCGAAAGCGGCGGCTGCAGCAGCCGGGCGTCCCCTCGAGCCGTCAGCAGACGATCTGCAACACAGGCAGGTCGACGCTTTGCTTTCGATCGGTGCCGGGGGCGAGCCGGTGCGGGGAACGTCGACCGACGGGGTGGTGATGTGCCAGGTGCCCGATGACATCGTCGCGCTGCGGCGCTCGGATCCGCTGCTGGCTCGCGCCTGGCGGATAGCCGTGCGCGATGCGATGAAGCCTGCGTTCGATGCCGGGTACCGCATCACCGGGGTGACCCGCACAGGGTGGTACATCCTCGAGCGCGGATAAACTTCTTTCAGTGCTGCAGGTTGGGGACAAGGCGCCGGAGTTCAAGCTGCCGACCACCAGCGGCCAGGAGCTCACGCTTGCCGAGGCGCTGCAGAAGCACAAGGCCCTCGTCTTCCTTTTCTATGTGCTTGATTTCACGGGTGGTTGAAGGACCGAGCTGACCGAGTTCCGGTCACGGCACGAGGCGGCCGCTGCGGACGGCATCGGCATCTATGGGATCAGCGTCGATTCGGTGTTCTCACACCAGGCCTTCGCCAAAGAGCTTGGTGGGCTGCCTTACGAACTGATCGGCGACTTCGAGCGCAAGATGGTGACCGACTACGGCGTGCGCCGCGATGACGTCCAGGGCTACTCGGGAATGGCGCGGAGGACGATCTTCGTCATCGACCGTTCCGGGACGGTGCGTTATACATGGGTCGGCTCTCGCGAGCACCCCATGCCGGACTACGACGCTGTCATCGAAGAGGCCCGAAAGGCGGCCGGTTAGCGTTCAGCGCAAGTCATCCCGAAGCGAGTCGAGAGCCGCGGCCTGCGACTGGCGCATCTGGCGTGCGCGCTCGATCGTGACCTCCGCGAAGCGCAGCTCGTCGCCCGGTACGAGTTGCCCGGCGACCTGCAGAGAGGCGCTCACGACGGTGGCGACCACCGGGTACCCGCCTGCCGTCTGGTGGTCGGCCATGAGCAGGATCGGCTGGCCCGCTCGCGGCACCTGGATGGCGCCGGCCGCCAGCCCGAACGACAGCAGCTCGTCGCCTGAGGTGGCGAGCCTCGGGCCGTCGAGCCGGTAGCCCATACGGTCCGCCTCGCGGCTGACATTGAATGTCGCGCCGAAAAGCAGCCGGCGGCTCTCAGCATCCAGCCGCTTGATGTGCGGGCCTGCGATGGCGAAGAGCGTGTGGTCGGTGTATCGCGGCCGCAGTCGCTCGGGCAGGTGGTGGCCCGACACCGCTGGCCGGCTCGCCTCGCGAGCAGTGGTGAGCTGGTCGCCCGCCTTCAGGTTGCGTCCATGCATGCCCCCACGCGCGGCCATCAGGTTGGTCGATGCCGAGCCCAGCCAGCGATCGCCCTCCAACCCACCGGCTACCGCAATGTATGCGCGCCCGCCAGCGCGGCGGGCACCGAATGTCAGCCGGTCGCCCGGGCTCACGAAAATTCCGGTCCAGTTCGCGACCTGCGTGCCGTTGATGCGCGGCTCGAAATCGGCCCCGGTGATCGCGACTATGCATGCATGTTCGGCCCGCAGATGCGGACCGGAGAGCGTGCATTCGAGGGTGGCATCGATCTCGGCGTTGCCGACCAACAGATTCGCGGCGCGATGCGCGAAGCGGTCCATCGCTCCGCCCGGCGGTACACCCGCGGCGATCGCGTTGGGCCGGCCGAGATCCTGCACGGTCGTGAACAGCCCAGGCTCGACCACACGCAGAACGGCCTTCACGTTGTCGATGCAAAGAACTTCACGCGGTCCCCGGCACGAAACAGGCATGGGGGATCGCGGTCGGGCAGGAACAGCTTCACCGATGTAGATCCGATAAGGTGCCAGCCGCCAGGGCTTGGCAGCGGGTAAATTCCAGTCTGCCGCCCCGCGATCGCCACCGAGCCCGCGGGCACGAGGGTGCGCGGCACGTGCCGCCTCTGCAGCTCGAGCTCTTCGGGCAGCGGCCCCATGTAAGCCCACCCAGGTACGAACCCGACCAGGAAAACGCGGTAGATGGGTCTCGAGTGAATCTCGGCGACCCGTTGAGGTGTGAGCTTCAGCTTCTCTGCCACCTCCTCGAGGTCGGGGCCTCGGTAGATCACAGGAATTCTGTGCAGCCTACCGGGCTCCGCCATGGGCGGCCGCTTGGCCGCGAGGCGCTTGATGGCCGCGCCCAAGGAATCCGGTGTCGCCTGTTCGGGGTCGAAGTGCACGGTGACGCTCGCATACCCGGCGATCGCCTGGCGCACGTCGCGGCGCTTCTTCAGCGCGGCCGCGAGCGCTATCGCACGCGTGTTGAGCGCGGTGTCGAGCCGGGTGCCCAGCTCGGCGAGCAAGGCGGTGTCACCGAGGGCGTGGATCCGCACTCGAGGGGCCGGCGGTCGACTGGAGCGAGGCGGAGGCATGTGCGCTCACAAGAATGGCGTAGAACGCGCCTGGCAAGAGCCCGACGCACAGAAGCCCGACGCACGCCAGCGCCACGATCCAGGCTGTCACCATCGCGGCAGCCACCACGTTCCACGCCGGAAAGTCGCGCCTGACCTCGCGCAGTGTTCGTGGAAAGTCGAACAGGTCTCTCGCGCGTCCCGTGGTGGCGAATCGGCTCGTGCCATGCGGCATGAGCAGCAGCAGGAGCAGGCCCCATGGCAGTGCGAGCAGAAACGCCGCGGCGATGCCGGCGTAGATCGGCGACGGGGAGCGGTCCGGCACCGGCCACAGGTGGGCGTTGCCGATCGCACCCGCCAGCGGGTTGAGCGCCAAAAGAAACGGCGCTGATAGAAGGAGCAGGACGACCGCCGTCCAGAAGCCGTCTGCGATGAGCCGCATCGACAGGCGCCACGGTGGCGGCCCGCCCGCCGGCTCCGTCGCGCGCGTCGCGGCGATGGCATAGCCCAGCAGTGGAATGAAAGTCACGGGCAGGAACAGGACGAGAAGAGAGCCGACCGCGAAGCGGGATCCCCATGACCCCGTAAAAGGCCACGTGAAAGACTCGGCGACGACCTTCACCTGCCAAACCTTAGGACCGGGAAGGAAAATGCTGACTAATTTAGGATGCGGCCACCACCGTGAACGCGCTCCTGACCGATCTCTACGAGCTCAACATGGCCGCGAGCTACCTGCGCCGCGGCATGACGGGCACCGCCACCTTCAGCCTCTTCGTCCGGTCCCTTCCGGCCATGCGCGGATTTCTCGTCGCCGCCGGAGTCGAATCCTGTCTCGACCTCCTGGCCGACTTTAGCTTTGAGGAGGACGACATTCGATATCTCCGCGAGACGCAAGGTTATGCGGAGAGGGACCTCGAGGCATTTCGCAAACTTCGCTTCACGGGCGACGTGTGGGCGATTCCAGAGGGACGCATCGCGCTCGCGGGCGAGCCGGTGCTCGAGGTCACGGCGCCGTTGCCCGAGGCCCAGCTCGTCGAGACCTTGTTCCTCAACCAGGTGACGTTCGAGACGACCATCGCAAGCAAGGCGGCGCGATGTGTCATCGCAGCCCGTGGTCGCGACGTCGTGGACTTCTCGTTCCGCCGAACACAAGGGATCGAGGCGGGGATCGACGTTGCGCGGCTCTCAGCAATGGTTGGTTTCGAGGCCACCAGCAACGTTGAGGCCGCACGCCGTCACGGCCTGGTCGCGGCGGGCACAATGGCCCATTCCTACATCGAGGCCTTCGCGAACGAGACGCAAGCGTTCCGCGCTTTCGCGCAGGACTTTCCCGGCCGCGCCACGTTTCTCGTCGACACGTACGACACGATGACGGGAATCAAGCACGCGATCGAGGTCATCAAAGAGCTACGACTCGGCGGCCGTCTCGGTGTCCGCATCGACAGCGGTGACCTGGTCGCTCTCTCGAAGCGCGGGCGCCGGTTGCTGGACGGCGCCGGGCTCGCCGAGGTGCGGATCTTTGCCAGTGGCGGGCTCGACGAGCTTGCTATCGATGAGCTCGTACGTAATGGGGCCCTCATCGACGCATTCGGTGTTGGCACGAGGATGGGCGTCTCCGCGGATCATCCATATCTCGACACCGCTTACAAGCTGGTCTCTTACAAAGGCCGGCCGGTCATGAAACTTTCACGCGGGAAAGTGAGCGCGCCAGGCCGCAAGCAGGTTTTCCGGCGCTCGAAGCCGTTCAGCGACCTGGTCGGCCTGCACGATGAGAGGGTGCCGGCGGGCCGCGAGGCTCTGCTAGAGCGCCTGATGGTGGGAGGTGCCCGGATCGGGGGCAGGCCTCCGCTCGCCCAGGTGCGGTCGCGCTTTGCCTTCGACCTCGAGTGCCTACCTGCATCAGCGCGAGCGATCCGGTCGCCGAGGCCCCTGAGCGCTCGGACGACGCCTCGGCTGCGAAATCTCACTGCGGCAACCAGGCAGAAGCTGGTGATGAGCTCGAAGAAGGGCTGAACCCGTTCGTTTTTCGGGTACTTTCTGGCGCTCGCGCGTGTTTCTCACACATATGGCGGTGCCCAACCGAGGGCACGCCTGAAGCGGGAGAGAGCATGTGACAGCTCCTGGTATCCGCGAGCGCGTTGCCATAGCCCTCACGGCC
>Ga0066679_10000439_pt1 | contig 13972 bp, 17 predicted proteins | sample GraSoiAngelo_128_FD_62298 | JGI IMG/M metagenome (GOLD analysis project Ga0066679, IMG submission 62298) | Grasslands soil microbial communities from the Angelo Coastal Reserve, California, USA - 14_0927_12_20cm | ecosystem: Environmental > Terrestrial > Soil > Grasslands | place: USA... | reverse complement strand
GGAAGCCACGATGAACGCTCAATGGTTTGAAAGACTGCTCCAGGAATATCACCACGAGCTGTGGGTCGGGGACGCGGCCCAGATCCGTGCGGCCGCGGTGCGGAAGCAGAAGACCGACGATCGCGATGCGCTGCATATTCTCGACCTGCTAGTGCGGGACAAGTTTCCGCGGATCTGGATTCCGTCACCTGAGAATCGTGACCTGCGGCAAATGCTGCGTCATCGGGACAAGCTGGTTCGCATACGCACCTCGGTCCAGAACCAGTTGCACGCCTTGGCGATGAGCCAGGGTCTGTGCCGCAAGGCAAAGCTCTGGACGAAGGCGGGACGCAAGGAGCTCGAAGGTCTGCCGCTGGATCCCTGGGCCAGCCGTCGCCGGCGGGAGCTACTCCAGTTGTTCGACCAGCTCGACCCGCAGATCGACGAGTTGGACAAGGTGGTGATCCAGGAGGCCGAGAAGCGTCCAGCTGCTGTGCACTTGATGACGCAGCAGGGCGTGGGGCCGGTGACCGCACTGGCGTTTGTGCTCACGGTCGGGCCAGTTGAGCGTTTCCCCACGAGCAAACACCTCGTCAGTTATCTGGGGTTGAATCCCAGCGAGGACAGCAGTGGAGGCCGGCAACGTCTGGGGGCCATCAGTAAGCAAGGCAACTCCATGATGCGCCACTTGCTGAGCGAAGCTGCTCAGACGGCCGTGAAGTTCGATCCGGAATTGCGGCGGGACTACTTGCGGTTAAAGTTCCGTCGCGGTATCAGCGGGGTGGCCAAAGTGGCCATCGCGCGAAAGTTAGCGGTGCGGCTGTACTGGAAGCTGCGTGAAGCAGCGCAGCCAAACACCGCTGCTCGCATGCAGGGTAGCCCGACTAACCTGATGGTGGGGGAAAGTCCATCGAGAAGTTGATTGAGCGCCCTGCCTCCCCCTGGCAGTCGAAAGGGGAGTTCGGAGAAAGAATCATGGTCGAAGTTTGAAGATCGAATACATGGTTGGTGGAGTTAGTTAAATTCCCCGTAGGATTCTGAGGAGCGAGCCTTGGTCGAGGTGAACCAAAAGATTCCTAACAGGGACGAAGCTCCGCTTCGTCCGGCAGTCAATGGTGGCGAGCCGTCCGTAGTGTCAAGGGTCTTCGATAAACGGCCCCGCTTCGCGGGGCTCGCCCTTGACACCGCTCCCGGCTCGCGCGGGTCAAAAATTGCAGAAAGAGTTCTTGACAACGCCGACGACCTTATACACGGGTTAGGAGCGCAATCGTAAGACTTGACCAAATATACGAATATACGTATAGTAGTATACAGATGAATGGCGAACTGAAGCCCATTCGCTGGATTGGAACATCACTAAGGGATTTACGTTCTTTTCCTCGTTCGGTCAGGGTCGACATTGGACATGCTCTGTTCACCGCCCAAGAAGGCAAGACCGATCCCGCCGCCAAACCACTTAAAGGCTTTGGCGGCGCAGCGTGCTCGAAATTGTAGCTTCGCACCACGCCAATGCGTGGCGCGCCGTTTATACGGTGCGTTTTCAGGATGCCATCTATGTTTTGCACGTATTTCAGAAGAAGTCCACAAAAGGCATAGCTACACCGACGAGGGAGATTGATCTGATTAAACAGCGGCTCGCAGACGCCAAACGAGACCACAGAGAAAGGCAGAACTGAGATGAAATCCAAAGAGAGAAAAACAAACAAGCGCGTGGCTCATGTAACCGAAGGCAGCGGAAACGTCTTTGCAGACCTGGGCCTTCCTAATCCCCAACAGGAGTTGCTCAAGGCCCACCTTACCCTGCAAATCTACTCGATCCTGAAGGACAGCGGCATGACACAAGTTGAGATCGCCAAAATTCTCGGCGTGCGGCAACCTCAAGTCTCGTTGCTGATGCGAAATCGCGCGGGCAACTTTTCCGTTGGACGCCTCATGGAATTTCTCACGGCTTTGCGTCAAGACGTGGAAATCACCGTGCGACCGACCAACAAGGAACATGGCGCACTTTCAGTGGTCTCCACGTAACGCATTGAGAGAAAGCTGGAAGGACTTGACTACGAGGGCGCTAAGCTGAGGAACCGCCCTGGGGAATTCGCAGCATAACGGACAACAGACTATCAAGTCGTTGGGCTCGCGCCCCACAGGGTCTTTTCGCTAACCCCTTCCGCCTGAGAGCTTACATGGAATGCTACGGGGCACTGAGAGGGCAGTAACCTGACCGGGCCGGCTTGTGGAATCTCAGCACAAGGGACAATCGACGGTTGAGCTGTTGGGACGGCAATCCCATGAGGTGGCGCTAAACGCTCATGTTCCCGGATAAGTCCTGAAGCGATTCTTGTCGATTCTCAGTGCCCGCCTCGAATCTTGGATTCCAGCGTGGAGCGCGGTATGCCCAACTTGGCAGCGGCCCCCGTGGGTCCGAACACGCGCCCGCGGCTTTCTCTCAGGGCGGCCTCAATCATGTCCTTCTCTTGCGCCAGGAGTCTTCGAGGCAGCTCAAGGTGGTCTTTCGCTTCTGTCCGGAGCGGCTGCTGTGGTGACCAGCCTTCGTCAATCGAAAAAACCTCCGTTTTCCATTATTCCTGCTCTGAAGGAAAAAGGCGTGTTTTTCATGATCAAGTCGCTGACATCGCTTTTCAAATAGCCGAACGGCGGGCCGAGGAACTGCCAACCTTCAAGGAGGACTGGGAGGTCCGTGAGTATCTGGAAAAGAAAGGCTTCTTCACACGGGAAGAGAGAAAGGGTTTCGATGGGGTTTACGGTCTGCTGAGTTCCGGGACGCATAGAAAAGGCGATAAGAATCTTGGCCTCGCTCGGCCACGCTACGTGCATAATGGCCTGTCACTACGCTTTTATGAAGTTTTCCCGCTCTTACGATAACAAGCCTGGGCAACGGTATAGCGCAAGCGGAATGCTGAATCCAAGTTCGAAAATCGTCTGCTAGGACCGAAGTTTCGTTTTCCATGCTGGCTCAACTGTGTCTACTCTAGTTCCACAAGCTGTTGGAGGAGAACAAATATCCCAAGAATCCCAACAATATTGTCTGGCTACAGCCCGACGACGTGTTGTTGACTTGCACGCGTGCGAGACAGAGATCCATCGACGCGAATGCGATTCTGGCTGTGGTGCTGGCGAAACAGCTGAAGCAAGCAAGGCGGACGCTCATTTTTGCCAAGTGGGATTGATGACCTACACCCGGGTGAGCTGAGGAAGCGCGTCAAAATGGGTGTCGCGGGCAAACAGGATAAGCGAATATTGCAGGACGAGTGCTGCAATCCACATATCGTTAGTCGGAATGGGGGTGCCCTGCTTACGCAGCTGCCGGTAAACGGCGGCGTAATGATGCGTCGTCTGCTCGTCGGCATACAGGACCCTGACACCCGGCTTCAGGAGAAAGCGGCGCAAGACAGCCTCGTTGCGCGGACCCTGGCTGCCCACAGCAAAGCCGGCGCGCAATTCTCCCAACACGATGAACGGCAGCCAGACTTCATCTGCCAGCTCGACCGTCTCGACGACAGACGCGTTGCCCCGGCAAAGATCGGTGTAACGGTTGGTGTCGAGCGCCAGCCTCAACGCCACAACTCCGCATCGATCGCGTCCTGCTCTGCCAGGGCGCGGTCGAAGGCGGGATCTTTATGCCACGTTCGCGCGATATCGCTGAGATCGCGCTGGCGTAATCGGCACTCACTGAGGCCGGCGCCGCGGGCCAGGGCCTCAATCGCCACTTCGTTCAGGCTTTTGCCCTGCTCACGGGCGGAGCGGCGAAGCGCGGCATCCAAAGGGTCGGGTACGTTGCGGATGGTGTATTGCATGCATATAATGTAGGCACAGCAGTCAAGAAATGCAAGCAGGAAGGTTGGCTTCTGAGGGCGGCGGTGACTAGCGTGGTGGCGAGGGAGTGGTGATCCCGATGAACGTTTCTATTTCGAGATCTTCAGCAATCAACCGCATCAACCGGCGCCACTTGCCCCGCGGCGCGCAGGCTGATAGCGAGCGTGCCATCCACGATAACCTCGCCACCGCCCATAACGTCTGGTTGATTGTTTCCGGTGCCAGTCAGCGGCTGGAAGAGGATCGTTCCTAGCTTGGTCACCGGCTGGGTTGTCAGGTCGATTAAATCAACCGCATCAACGCGGGGAGAGCTTCGCTGATCGCTCGGCGCATTCATCCTCATCAGCGATCGAAGCGGGGCTCCCGAGTTTATCGTTATGAAAATCAAGGAAAGGCCCACGGGGGAGCGCAGCGACAAGCTTTTGCGTGTAGGAGTGCTGGGGTGCGCCGAAGATTTGCGATGGGGGGGCGCACTCGACAATTTCACCGTCGTAAAGAATCGCAATCCTGTGACAGAGGGAAGCCACAGAAAGCAAATCGTGGGAAATGTATAGAATGGCGATTCCGAATTCACGGTTGAGACGCTGAAAGAGCTGCAGGATTTCGGATTGGGTGATTACGTCGAGGGCGCTGGTTGGCTCGTCCGCAATCAGAAGAGCGGGGCGATGCAAGATCGCCAGGGCGATGAGCACGCGCTGCGCTTGTCCCACACTCAATTGCGAAGGATAGCGCCGGAGAAAGGACCTCTCGGCAGGAAGGCTGACACTCGACATTGTTTCGAGGATCGTCTTGCGAGCCGCATCGCGCGATCCTTCGGCATGGGCGCGCCAAGCCTCTTCCAGTTGTGTGTCGATTCGAAGCGCGGGGTTGAGAGCGGAAAGCGGGCTTTGAAGAACTAACCCAAGTTCGCGCCCGCGCACGGAGCGCATCTCTCGCTCCGAGCGGTCCACTAGGTTGCGCCCTTGAAACCAAATCTCTCCGCGCGGCTCGCCCCTGTGAAGATGCAACAAACGGAGAATAGCGAGCGCCAGCGTACTTTTGCCAGACCCGCTCTGTCCGATCAGGCCAAGGGTTTCGCCGTGGTACATCTCCAGAGAGAGGTTGCGCAACACACTCGGCTTGTCTGGATAATCGACCGAGAGACGAAGCGAAAGTAGTGGGGTTGCCTGAGTCACTGGCTGGCTCCACGCCCCTGATTGGAAAAGTAAAGAGTCTCGACGTTCCAGAACGTTTGAGGGCGCAGCACGACCGGCGAAGTATTTGCGAGCGCTGGAGAGATCACCACAAGCGCGTTTTTGTTCACCAGATAAATGAAGGGCTGCTGCTCCCAGACGATTTTCTGAACCTGATCAAAGTAACGTTTGCGCTGGTTTTGGTCATTCGTGGAAGCCTGGGCCTGCATGAGGCGGTCAATTTCCGCTTCCCAAGAAGTGGCGGGTGATTTTTGTTCCGGGTTCCATTGGTGATTGCTGGAAGAGCTGAGCCAGACGCTCATCTGCGCACTGGGATCCAGATCCACATTGACGAGACCAAGCAAGCAAAGCTCATAGTCAAAGGTGCGGGAGATGCGTTCGATGAGGGAAGGAAAGTCCAAAGTCACGATGTTGAGTCGTATCCCGATCTGTTCCAGGTCCTGCTGGATCATGGCGGCCATCTGCTCGCGATATTTATTCCCAGCATTGGTGACCACGGAGAACTCAACCGCGTGGCCGCCGGGGTCGTTCAAGACGTGCCCGTCAAGGCGGAATCCCTCCTGCTGTAAACGACGCAGTGCGGCTTGAGGATCGTACGGATGAGGCTGGAGCGACTTGTCAAACCAGAAGAGATTTGCGGGCGAAACGGGCCCCACTGCCGGGCGCGCGTGACTGCCAAAGACGACGCGGCAAAGATCGTCGCGATTAATCGCTTCCGAAATGGCCAGGCGGAAGCTAGTGGAGCGGAACCAATTCTTCTTGTAATCCGGGATGGGGGCGGAGGGGACCTGATTGAACCAAATCTGTTCAGAATCGAGAGATGGACCAATGTCCCGTACGGCCGAGGGCGCCTCCTTCGCGAGGTTCTCAAAGTAGGAAGCGTCGAGGCTGTTGATGAGTTGAATCTCGTTGCGTTTGAAACGGAGAAGCTCAAGATCTCGATTCTGCTGGATGTCTAACCGAATCGAATCGAGGTACGGAAGCCTCCGACCCCGGGCGTCCTTCTTCCAGTAAAGGGGATTCCGTTTCAGCAAAACGTAAGATCCGGACTTGTATTCGGCGACGACAAACGGTCCCAGAACAGCCGCTTCCTTCTTCGGAGAATGCGAGGAAACAACGGCCACCTGGTCAAAAAGCCGTTCGAGTCCGGCAACGGGAGCTGGAAACTCAATGGTGACATCGCGAGGGTTTGCGGTGGTCACACGCACCGGGCCCTGTGAGGAGCGGAAAGAGTCACCGGTGGGAGAGTGCAAGTCCGGGTTCATTAATTTCTGCATGGTGAAAGCAACGTCTTCAGCAGTAAACGGCGTTCCGTCGGAGAACAACAGGCCTTCGCGCGCGCGGAAGCTGATCTTCTTTCCGCCCTCGGAAACCTTCCAGGACACCGCCAGTTCCGGCTCAAGCGCCTGGGTCTTCCGGTTGACACGAATGAGCACCCCGCCCGTCAGATAGCGAATGGTTTCAGAGGCCTCTTCATCGACAAGCATGGGGTCGAAGGTCTTTGGTTCGGAGCGCAAGACGAATCGCAATTCGCCGCCGGATTGTGGTTTAGCGGGGAGAGCAGCCAAAAGGAAGCCTGCAGCTAGCAATGCGAGTCTATGGGTCCTCATGACGCAAAGTCCTCCTGAGGCATGACAAGCTGAAAACAGCTCACAACCACAAAAAGCAAGACCAGCGGCGCCAACCGCGCGGGATTCGCTTGGACCGCGCTCCAATTTTCCAGCCCTCGAAGCAAGCCACCCCAGGAGGGCAGGGGTTCCGATACGCCGAGCCCAAGAATTCCTAAATTTGCCTCTGTAAGGATGAAAACCGGAATGGAGATCAGGAACTGCGCATACAGGACGGGGCGGAGATTGGGCAGAACTTGCTGCAGCAAGACGCGCTGGGAAGAACAGCCGCAAGCCTTGGCTTGCAGGACGAAGTCAGAGTTGCGCAAGCCACGCGCCCCGGCACAGATCACGCGCGCAGATGCCGCCCACCCGAAGAACCCAAGAAGACCGAAAGTAATGAGCAGCGAAGCAGCAGGAGGGAGGTTGAGCGGCAGGACAGCGCGCACTGTCAGGAGAAGAAAGAGCCAAGGCAGGGACATGGATAAGTCCGTACCAGCCAGCGCGATGCGCTCGATCCATCCGCCCACGTAGCCCGCTACTCCTCCGACCAGCGCGGCGATGATCGTCGCCAATAGTGATGCTGCTGGCGCCAAGAGAAGCGATACGCGGCTACCGTAGAGCAGTCTCGAGAAAAGGTCGCGGCCTAACTCGTCCGTCCCCAGGAGGTGTATTCGAGAGGGCAGTGCGTTAGGGGATTCCCGAAATTGCCTGGCATAGGGGGCGGGAGCAAGAATCCCTGCGAAAAGAGTTGCAATGAAGATAGCGACCAAAAACACGGCAGCGGTTTGGCGAAGGAATTTCACGCAGTGTGCCTCAAGAACGCCTTCGTCGTCAGATCGGCGGCAGCGTTTGCGGCGAGCGTCACCAAGGTCACAAACAGGGTCATATTTACTAGGAGCGGCAAATCTCGGCTCAGAGCGGCCTGCCAAGCCAGTTGGCCGATCCCCGGAGAATCGCAGATCACTTCGATGGGAATTGCCGCGCCCAGGGCGATGCTGACGGAAACTCCGGCGAGCGCGAGGAGTTGGGGAGCAGCAACCGGGAAAATGTGCCAAAGGAGAATCCGTATGGCGGAGAGGCCCCTTGCTCTTGCCGTCAGGACGTGAGGTAGCGCGTAGGTCTGCACTAGAAGATTTCGAGCATAGCGGAAGACGCGGGGGAAGACGACCGCACAAATAGCCAAGGCCGCCGGTCCGCCGAAATAGAGAAAGAGGATGGCCACGACTGCCGAAGGGAGACACAAGAATGCGCCACTGGCCGAGGACGCGAGGAAGTCAAAACTCCATCCGCGAAGTGTCGCAACAGGCAACGCGAGTACAAGAGCGAGCAGCCACCCTCCCACAAGGCCCAGAGCCACAGTCCGCAGAGTCATCGGCAAACGTTCTGCGAAAAGGCCCGCTACGGGACGGGCGAAGGAGTGGGAGACACCGAGATCTCCGTGGAGGACTCCCTCAAGATATGCACCGTAGAATTTGAGGAGATTCCGTTCGTTCGAGTGTGATTGGCGAAGGGCTTGAACGCTGTCTTCACGCAGGCGGATGTCGAGTTCGCGCTCGTCTACTCCAAATCCAGGCGCGAAGCGGACCAACGTGGCCCCAAGGATTCCTCCAAGAAGAGCCGTAAGCAAGAGAGTGCAGATGCGTCGGACGAGAACTCGGGTCCACATTTGCGCAGCAATCCAAAAGCTGTGGAGTTAGTGTATCGTGCTAGCTGGACTTGCCTCGACGGCAACGGCCGGGCTCGTATACAACTGGTTATGGTGCCGTCTCTTTTGCGCGAACATCCGCCGGTCGGCTTCGGAAAGAAGCTGTTCGGCATCCATGCCTTCTTCCGGATAATAAGCGTGACCCACACTCACGGACAGCACATCTGTGCCAGATATCTCGCGGCCCGCCTCGGCGGCCAACCGTTGCAAATGGCGTATTTTGTCTTCCAGGGCTTCGGGCTTTAAGCCGGAGAGAACCAGAACGAATTCGTCCCCACCCATGCGGGCCACGTAGTCGTATTCGCGGCAGGTCTGCTTCAATTTCTCCGCAAAAGAAGTCAGCAGTCGGTTCCCTTGCAAGTGGCCGAACCGATCATTGATCTGTTTGAAGCCGTCCAGGTCACAGACCAGTACGGCGAGAGACATCCGGTGACGCCGGCAACGCGCGAGTTCGCTATCGAGATGGATAAAGAGGGAGCGAGCGTTTGGCAGACTCGTCAAATAGTCAGTTGTTGCCGTTCGCTCGGACTGCCGGTACTTCAAAGAATTTTCAAACGAGAGAGCGATTTTCGAACTGATTGCCAGCAGGATGCGGAGATGATCTCGCGTAAAGGCATCCGCTTCCGTCCGGTAAAGCGCGAGAACGCCCACGACGCCATCCACGCCTTCCAAGGGAACGGCCAAGACCGACCGCAAAGAATGGCCGTTCGTAGGATCATTCAAATACTCTGACTCAGTTGCCAGATTTCCGTTCACGATCGGCTTTCGGTTCGCGGCAACCCATCCCGATACGCCTTCCCCAATCGGAATCCGAAGCGAAGAAAGGAGCCGAAAATTATCGCCGCTCACGTGTTCGGGGACGAGCTGAATGTTTCGGACGGAATAGATTGCGATCGAGTCGTAGGGAACCAAGTGCTTCAGGCGAGCGGCAAGCATCGATAGCGTTTCGTCCAGGCTCAGCGAGCTACCCAGTTCTCGAGTGAGCTCGAACAGCATTTGCATTTCATGCCGCGCCGCAGCGATGGAAGTCAGGAAATCAATCGAACTGCTCCCCGGGGTGATCGGCCCGCTATCACTCTTTTCAAATCCCGCTCCCGGAGCTGTTCCGCTATCCACTTTGATGTTTTTGGACAGTCTGGTTTGTTCGCCACCCTTGACGTTCGCCAGAAGCTCGAGTTCGCGGTAACGCCGATGAAGCACTTCTACTACTTTTGGGTCGAAGCTCTTTCCGGCTTCTCCAAGGACATGCTCCATGGCTTTTTCCAGTGGGAGGGCCGGACGATATTGGCGGTCCGAGGCAAGTCCGTCGAGGCAGTCAACCACTGCGAGGATTCGCGCACCGGTAGGAATTTCTTGCCCGCGCAGTCCGCACGGGTAACCATTCCCATCCCACCGCTCGTGGTGGGCACGCACGATCGGAACCACCGGATAAGGGAATTGCACACGCTCAAGGATTTCCGCACCAACGTGCGGATGGATCTTCATGCGCTCGAATTCTTCGGGAGTCAGCCGCCCGGGCTTGCAGATGATGTGCTCAGGGACGGCCAGCTTGCCGATGTCGTGAAGAACCGCCGCCGCGCGAAGTGCTTCGAGCTCGGATTCCGACAGGCCCATTTCCTTTCCAATGGACATGGCATAGACCTGTACGCGCCGGAGGTGCTCATGCGTGCTGTGATCCTTGGCCTCGATTGCGAGTGCCAGAGCTTCGATCGTCCGCAGATGGAGAGCAGCCATGTTCTCAGCGTGATTCCGTTCCGCTTCCAGCCGGGCCAAGTAAAGACGGTAGGAACGGAAGATCAGATAGACAACCGGAAGAATCAGGACCGAAGACTGCCAGCCAGTTTTTTTGTCGATCAGTTCTACGACTCCCGCAATCGCGGCACCCAGCAAATAGTAGGGAAACGACCAAAAGTAACACTCGGACCAAACCTTCCGCAGAGACTTTTGCTCGGTAAGCGAGATCACGCATGCTACGGGAGCGGTGTTCAGGACGAAGAATGTTGATGCTGCGGCGACCAGCATAAGCAGCTGGTTATCCGCAACAAACTGGCTCACCCGCGAGTGAAACAAGTAAAATGTACCCGCCACGGCACTCGCCATGCTCGCAATGTTGAAAGCGACCTGGATTGGCTTCGGCCACCTTTTGGGTTTCCAGTAACACTGAATCACCGTGCCCAGAACGCCCATCAAAAGGGTTTGTGCCAGCGTCAGCTCTCGGACGCCGATCAGAATGAACAGAAAGATCACCGACATGGTTCCATGCACGCCGGGGAGACTCACTTTCATCCCGGAGGCCAGAAGAGCTAGAGCGAGATAGCAGATGTAGCGTGAGGGCTCAGTCCACTGACCATGAAAAAGCCCAACAGACAAGGACAGAAGTCCCGCCAGAAGAGTAATGCCGATATAGAGCTGAGCTTTCGTGGAAGTCGGAACCATTAACCGTGCACCTGAATAGGGCTGGTGCAATCGGACTGCCATGATCCCCCAGGGAGGTTGGCCAACCCCAACTTGTTGTGAGTTCACGACTTCGCGTCCTGGCTATACGTGTGCGCATTGCGCCGCTGGCTCGAGTGGTGACAACTTGTCACGTCCCTCTCGTACGCAGCCAAAGCGTCTCTGCACGTTTGTCTGCTATTTCCAAGAATCCCTGGGCGTCTCCGTATTGATAGGTGGTTCAGAAATAAAGAGTTAGCTCCTGCATCGGAGGGTACCTTCGGACCATATTTTCAGTTCAGAAGTACCATCGTCAATTTGTCCTTCTCGGAGCATCCTTTGAAAAGTTGCGACGCTCCATAGATCGTTTAGCGAGATTTCTGGGAGCAACGAGTATGGGTTGGAGTACAGGATCGATTCTTGGGTTACCGGCTGTCATCCACAGCGCAGCGATGCGGCGCGTAATGGAGATGGTCAAGCGCGTCGCCCAAACCGATGCCTCGGTCCTCATCACGGGCGAAAGCGGGGTCGGCAAAGAACTTGTCGCTCGGGCTTTGCACGAACAATCCCTTCGGTGCAATTCGCCCTGGGTGGACCTCAATTGCGGGGCACTCCCGGAGCATCTCGTCGAAAGTGAGCTATTCGGTTATGAGAAAGGTGCCTTCAGCGGTGCTACGCAGACCAAGCAGGGTCTGCTCGAGCTAGCTCATCCCGGCACGCTCTTCCTGGATGAAATTGGCGACCTTGACGCCCGTTTGCAAGTGAAGCTGCTGCGAGTTTTGGATGGCGCCCCATATTACCGCCTCGGTGGGCTAAGAAAGATTTCCCCGGACGTTCGCATCGTGGCCGCGACAAACCGGGACCTGGAGAAAGATATTGAAGCGGGAAAGTTCCGCAGCGACCTCTTCCATCGGTTAACCCAGGTTCACATTCACGTGCCATCCCTGCGCGAGCGGCCGGAAGACATTCCCGTGCTTGCCGAATTCTTCTTGCGCGAGCAAAACCACAATGTGGGTATCGCCCCGGCGGCACTGGAAGAGCTTCGTAGCTTCCCGTGGCCTGGCAACGTACGGGAACTCCGCAATGCGGTGATTCGAGCGGCGATCATGGGGTCCGGAAAGGAAATCCAGGAAGAGGACTTACCCCTGGGAAGGCAGAAAACCCCGCTGCAATCGGCTCCCGTCGTCACAAGTCTCGATGAGATGGAACGCCAGATGATTTTCCGGGCGTTGGATCAGACCTCCGGCCACCACGAGAAAGCCGCAAAGGCACTCGGGATTTCTCGGCGAACCCTGACTCGTAAGCTAAAAAAATATGAGGTCGCTAATGCACTTGAAGCAGTCGCTGCTGGCTGAGCGCCCTCCGGGCCATCAGGAGGAACGTCGACGAAATCCACGCCGGGAAGTCCAGGGCGTGATCTTCCTCAGGATTCTGAAGTCAGATTTGCGCTCTGCGCCTATTCGTGCTTTTCTCATGGACTTGAGCGCGTCGGGATTTCGCGCTTCCCACGCTTCCAAAGAGCTCTGCTCCGGTCAAGAAGTTGCCTTCTGCCATGACGCAGGGAATGGAATGGCCAGGGTCGTCTGGACTCGCATCGATGGTCATAGCGTGGAGAGCGGCTTCTTGATTTGTCAGGGAAAACGCGAAGAGTAAGATCACGGAAGTGGCCGCCTTCGAGACTCCTGCCTGCCGATGCTCTCGCCCGCGCTTTAATCAGAGGTCGCCGTGGCTCGTGTATCCGAGATTTCCTTCCCTAAGGTTTTACCCCGCGAATGTTAGAGCCTGTTTAAGGGACACCTTGTCCGTTTCGCCGCAAGTTTGCCTAACCCGCGAAGTCCAAAGGGATTAACTGCCCGAACCTTGCTTAGAGAATCGCGGCAGGTGACAAATTGTCGCAACGACCGCCGCAACTAATTTCCTATAACGCCTTCATTCTAAAGCAGTACCCCGTATCCCTGGCAGGGAACGCCAAGTGCAAAAGAGAACTGTGGAAGCTAGAAGAGTGAAAGGTCAATGACTATGACAATGACGAGGAATCGCTGGCCAGTCCTTGCCTTTCTATTTATCTCCTTCCTGCCTAGCTGGGTGCTCGCCGGCCAAAACAAGATCGCCACTGACCTTCGAGTTGGCGATCCCACTTCCATTGTTGACGTTATCGTGCAATTCAAAGAGCTTCCGACCGAAGCGGACCACGGAAGGATTCACGAGCACGGTGGAACACTGAAAAGCGAGCTGCCAATAGTAAAGGGCGCTCTGTATTCTGTCCCCGTCTCCGCATTGAAAGGCCTGAGCGAGGATCCTCAAATCGTTTATATCTCGCCTGATCGCCCGGTGGGAGCTTCCCTGGATCTAACCACCGCGGCGGTAAACGCTCCCATAGCTTGGACCAACTACAAACTCGACGGCAGCGGCATTGGCATCGCTGTGATCGATAGCGGTATCTCCGCCCATCCGGACCTCGGAAGACGGGTGGTGTATCAGCAAGATTTCGTCGGCAGCGGGACTGGGGATCAGTACGGCCATGGGGAACATGTTGCTGGCATCGCGGCAGGGAACGGAATGAGTTCGAGCTGTTCGACGTGCACCCGCACCTTTAAGGGCCTGGCTCCGAACGCCTCCTTAATCAATCTCCGCGTGCTCGATCAAAACGGACAGGGGACGGACAGCGCGGTCATCTTGGCGATCCAGCAAGCTATCAACTTAAAGACGAAATACAAAATTCGCGTCATGAACCTCTCGCTTGGCCGTCCGGTATTTGAAAGCTATCAGAAAGACCCTCTCTGCCAGGCAGCCGAGTCCGCCTGGAAATCCGGCATCGTTGTTGTCGTCGCGGCCGGCAACGATGGGCGGAATAATTCGATGGGGACCTACGGTTACGCGACGATCAACGCACCGGGCAATGATCCGTACGTGATCACCGTGGGGGCAATGAAGACGGAGGATACGCCCCAGCGAACTGATGATCTGATCGCAAGTTATAGCTCCAAGGGTCCTACCCTGATCGATCATGTGGTGAAACCCGACATCGTTGCTCCAGGCAATCTGGTTGTCTCCCTTATGTCCCCGATCGGGACTCTCACCTCAAACTCGCAGACGCTGGTTCCGATTTCTTATTATGAACAAACGACGAGCACGGCCAAATCCACCTATTACTGCAGGCTGAGCGGCACAAGCATGGCTGCGCCGGTCGTAAGCGGGGCGGCCGCTCTCCTGCTGCAAGA
>Ga0066679_10000438_pt1 | contig 13976 bp, 13 predicted proteins | sample GraSoiAngelo_128_FD_62298 | JGI IMG/M metagenome (GOLD analysis project Ga0066679, IMG submission 62298) | Grasslands soil microbial communities from the Angelo Coastal Reserve, California, USA - 14_0927_12_20cm | ecosystem: Environmental > Terrestrial > Soil > Grasslands | place: USA... | reverse complement strand
GGCGACGTCGCCGCCATCCACCCCGGCGGGTGCGGGTCTTGATACGGCTTCGGCGTGACCATGCGCCGCGGGAAGTCGAGGTACTTGCCGTGGAACTCGAAGTACTCCGCCTCCCACATGCCGACGATCGCCTGGATCGCTTCGCGCGCCTGGTCCTTCGAGTTCTTGATGTCGACCCCGAACGCGATCTGCTCCATCGGTGTCGAGCGGCCGGTGCCCCACTCGATCCGCCCCTTCGACAAGATGTCGGCGGTCGCGACCTTCTCGGCGACGCGCATCGGCGGCCCGAAGCCGTGCGGCACCAGCGTGACGCCGAACCCGAGGCGGATGTTCTCGGTGCACTGCGACAACCCGCCGATGAGGACTTCGGGCGACGGGCAGTGCGAGCGGCCCTCACGGAAGTGGTGCTCGACGTGCCACGAGGTATGGAAACCGAGCTTGTCGGCGAGCTTGATCTGTTCGATCGCTTCGTAATAGGCCTGCTGCTCCGCCTCGCGCTGGCCGTAGGGGTGCGGCTTGTTGGGCCAGGGCCGGGGAACGTCGATCTCGTAGAGAAGGTCGAGCTTCATGCCGGTCGCCTCCGTTCGCTAGAGCAAACAATCCTTCCGCATAGCGAACGGAGTATCCCGCCCGGCCGCCTTGGCTGTCAAGACGGCGACTAAGGCGCGACGCGCCTACGCGGGCCGCACCTCGACGTAAGCGATGGGCACATTCATTCGGTCGACCGCGCCCTCGTAGAGACGGTTGAAGAGATCCCAACTCGCGGCAACGATGTCATGCGCGCGCTCGGCCTCGGCCGCGTCGAGCAGCCGTGCCGTGCCCTCCACGAGCGGCCCGAGGGGCTTCCCGCGGAAGCTGCACGCGCAGACGCGCACATGCGGATCCCTTTTCAGGCGCTTCAGCTTCGCCGCGTCCGGGTCGCAGCGGAGGTACAGCGATCCATCGTCCGACAGGCCGAAGTTCACAGGGCTGGGAACAGCGTCGCCCGAGCGCTTGAAGGTGACGAGCAAGCATTGCCTGCAGCCGCGGAGCGACGAGAAGTCCGCGCTGATACCGGGGCGGCCGGCGACCTCGAACGCAGCCGGATGCCGCAGCCGGTCGAGGAACCTGTTCTGAAGCTCGGCGGCACGGTCGAGAAATCGTCCCATCGCCAGATTCCACCATGCAAAGCCGTCTAGAGCCATTCTGGGAGCGATCGATGTACAACGTGTGACGGCCGCCGAACGCTACCTCGGGCCAGTCCCCATTCGGATCTGCGGGCCGCAAACTGCGATCACCGGAGATCCTAGGCACATTCTAGATACGAACAGCCGGCCGCGCCCCTTCTCGAATACTGCGAGGTCGAGACGGAGCTGGCGCGGTAAGCGATGCCGATCAGTCCGCGGCCAGCAGGGCCGGCGCGAGCTGAACGAACGCGTCGACGCACGCCGAGTCCAGCTGCGTTCCCGCAACGCGCCGGAGTTCTTCGAGCGCCTCTCCCGTCCCCACGCCCTTCCTGTACGGACGGTCGGCCGTCATCGCGTCGAACGCATCCACGACGCTGAAGACGCGCGCTTCGAACGGGATCTCGCCGCCGTGCAGACCGCGCGGGTATCCACTTCCATCCCAGCGCTCGTGGTGACAGCGGACGATGTCGAGTACGACATCGCGGAACCCCAACGGCTCGACGAGCTCGACCCCGATCTGGACGTGCCGCCGGATCACCGCGATCTCGTCGGGATCGAGAGACCCCGGCTTCAGTAGCACTCGGTCGGGGATGGCGATCTTCCCCACGTCGTGCAGCAGGAATCCGTAGACAATGTCGTCGTCCGGCTCTGCCGCGGTCATCGCGCGCAGAAGCTCCAACGAGAGCCGCGCGACGTTGCTCGCATGGTTGCCCGTGGTTTCGTCACGACGCTCGACGGAGTTCGCAAGCACACGGATCAGCGCCAGGTCGCGCGCGCGCTGCGCCTCCGCCATCGCGACGTAATCGTCCAGCACGCTTCGCGCGACCGTCGGTGTGAGCGCGGCGCCGCCGAAGGCCACGGTGCGCACCGCGTTGCGGACCTCGTCGGCCGGGCAGCCCTTCAAGAGGTACCCGTCGGCGCCGGCCTCGATCGCAGACGCGATCGTCTCGCGCTCGTTCTTCGCCGTCAGCACCAGCGCCCGCGTTTCGAGCGCCGCCGCGCGCAGCCTGCGGATCGTCTCGATGCCGTCCACCACCGGCATCTGCAGGTCGATGAGGGCCACGTCCGGCCGCAAGCGGAGCAGGAGGTCGAGCGCCGTTTGTCCGTCCGAGGCCTCTCCGACGATCGTGAACTCGCGCTCGTCCGACAACGCTTGGCGGATCAGCACCCGCATGTGGGGATGATCCTCTGCGATCAGCACCCGCACGGGGGAGTAGGACAGTGGCTTCCGCAGTGGGCGTGTGAGCGGGTTCTGACTCATCGTCTCTTCCTCTCTCGCTTCGGAGATCGAGGGTTGCCGTTCTTACCGACCAAAGAGCCGACGCGCTCCAAGAGCTCGCGCGCGCCGATCGGCTTCGTGAGGTAGTCGACGCAGCCCGCTTGTCGCGCGCGCTCGACGTTGTCACCGAACGCTTGCGCCGACAGGACGGCCACGGGGATGGTCGCTGTCGCGCGCGCCCGGCGGAGCTTTTCGGTCGCCTCGATCCCATCGATGCCGGGCAAAGTGACGTCCATAAGGACGAGGTCGGGTCTTACCCGCGGCACGACGAGCAGGGCTTCCTCTCCGTCCGATACGCACGTGACTTCGTAGCCGCCGGACGAGAGCAACCGGCGCGTTAGCTCGAGCGCCATCGCATCGTTTTCGACCACCACGATGTGCTTAGACACCAGCCGTCTCCACGATCGTTCTGGCCTCGCGGGCCACCCCCGTCGCAACGGGCACGGTGAACGAGAACGTGCTGCCGTGCCCGCGGCGGCTCTCGACCCAGATGCGTCCCCCTTGGAGCTCGACGAGATGCCGCGCGAGCGTGAGCCCCAGTCCGGCGCCTTCGGTCTTCCGTGACGCGTGCCCGCGCTCGAACGGCTCGAAAATGCGCGTTGCCTCCCCCGGTGCAAGGCCGGGACCGTTGTCGGTCACCGACACGGTGACGTCGTGTTCGCTCGGATCGATGCGAACGTCGACCTTCCCGCGGTCGGAGCTGAACTTGATCGCGTTGGCAACGAGGTTGAAGAGGACCTGCCGAAGACGGGCCGGGTCCGCCACGACGACGCACCCGCCGGCCTCGCTCATGCTCAGCCGCAAGTGCTTCTGATCGGCGAGCGGCCGGACGATGGCGAGCACTTCCTTCATGACGGCGGCCAGGTCGGTGTGCTGGAGGTGGATCTCGATCCTGCCGGCTTCGACCCTGGCCAGGTCGAGGATGTCGTTGATCAACGTGAGGAGGTGCTTCCCGCTCGTGACGATGTTGCCGCCGAGCTCGCGCGTCGTCTTCAGCGACGGCTTCCCGAACATGGGGTCGGAGAGCATCTCGGCGAAACCGTTGATCGCGTGCAAGGGGGTGCGCAGCTCGTGCGACATCGTGGCGACGAACGCAGACTTGGCGGCGCTCGCCCGCTTCAGCTCCTCGTTGAGCCGCTCGAGCTCGGCCGTTCGCTCGGCCACTTTCTCTTCCAAGCCTCGGTGGGATGCTTCGAGCTCGCTCGCCATACGGTCAAACGTTGCCGCCAAGCGGCCGACTTCATCCCGCGAGCGGACGCTGACGCGCGCGCCCAGGTCGCCGCGCTCCATCGCCTGCGCCGTATCGCCGAGCCGGCGGAGCGGCTCGGTGACCGAACGCGCCGATAGCAAGCCGATCAGCGCAACGAGCGCCGCCGCCGCCGCCGCGAGGAGCGCCAAGATCAGCGCGGTGTGATGCGCCGATCCAAGGGCCGTCGACGACGCCACTGCGACGCCGAGCTCGCCGGCTCGGACACCGCGGGACTCGAACGGCGCGTACAGAACCTCGTAGCGCTTGCCTCCGACCAGCGCGTTCGCCTCGACGCCGTCAACCGTCGCACGGTACGGGACCGGTACGACCGAGCTCGAGACCAGAACGGAGCCGGCCTGCGAGAAGATCGTGACCCCTCCGGAGCTGCCCCGAGACATGCGCGTGGCGATCCGCTCAAGCCTTTCGCTTGCGACGACGGCGCCGACCAGCCGTCCCGACCCATCCCGAACCGGCCCGGCGACCAGGAACGAGTCCCGAGTCAAGCCGCTCCACATGGGGCCCAGGTCGTCGGCCGCTCCGCGCGCAGCTTTGAGGACGGCCGGGTAATCGAAGCGCGCTCCCTTGGACGAGATCTGCCGACCATGATCGATACGGTCGACCACACTTCCGTCGGGACGGACGACGCTGATGAACGCGTTCGCGGTGATCGAGATCGGCGCGAGAAGCGCATGGATCGCCTTGCGATCGCCCCGAGCGAGGGCGCTGCCGACACCTCGCGTATTCGTCGAAAGCCGGACCGTCTCGATCAGCGCGCGTTCGGTGTCCGCGAACGCGCCGCGCGCGGCGTCGAGCGACTGCGCAAGCATCACGGTTGCGCGCGCGTGCGCATCTCCGACTGCCCCTCGAGCGAGTACGTAGCTCCCCACGCCGCCCCAGACAACCATCACGACGAGGAAGGGCGCGAGCAGCTTCACCCGGAGCGAAAGGTCCGAGTAGCGGGGCATCCGATGACGTGTCATGAGACGCTGACTTCGACGGTGTCGCTGGTGACGCGCATAGCGTTGCCCGCCTCGGCGTGCGCGTGGTTCGTGATGATCGTGCCGTGCGGGGTTGATACGTTCACGACGACGGTGAATCGCCAGATGGCGAGGCCGCCGGCCGGGATGCTCGGCATCGAATGCGAGATGTGATCTGTTGGCGGATTGGAGCTTCCCGGCGAACTCGGCGCAACGCAGACAGACTGTGTCAGGTCTCCGCTCTGGATGCATTCGTTGCTGTTGCTTACCGACGTGCCGGCAGGCACGTGACTCAGTGTTAGGACGTTGGTTGCCACCACGGTCCCGACGTTCTGGACCTCGACCGCGTACGTGATGGTGTCTCCCGGCTTCGCCGATTGCCGGTCGGCCGCGATCTCGACGACAAGCGCGGCTTGTCCCGGCACGGGACTCGGGGACGCGGTGCCGCCGATGTACTGCTGGTCCGGGCCTTGGGCGATCGATGGAGACTGGTCTGCGTACGATGCCGTGTTTGCGCTGAGGTTCGGAGCGGTAACGGGCGCGAGTTGCGCGGGGGAAGTCTTGTAGCTCTCCGGCTTCGTCGTAGCGACGACGAAGCCTTCGGGCTCGAAGGGCGCGAAGGCGGCCGCCGCCGACGCCCAAAGGGCGAGGCCGAGCGGCACGACGATCAGGGCCACTTTCGGGATGGAGCGGATCGCGCGCTTCATGAGCGAAGGGGGATCCATCCGGCCACGACCCCGTCCCCCGCCTCCATCGCGCCGCCGTGCGCGCCGAAGACGGCGAGGAGGGCCAAGACGAACGCCGAACGCCGATCGCTGGGCACGGCACCGCCCAAGCCTGCACTCCAGTCAACGCTCGCGGCTCGAAGCTCGAACGTCGCCCGGTCGCCGTCGGGCTGCACGGCGATCGAGGCGATCTGCCCAGGGGGTACGCACTCGAGCAGGCCGGTGATGATGTCGCGGACGGTCGACGGAGCCGCGTCGACAGGGCACGAGCCGGCCCGGACCGCGCAAGCAATTCCCGTCGCGCGCGCGGCCTCTGCCGCCGACTCGGCGATCTCGGCGAGGTCGGCCGGCATGAGCTCGAGGTTGCGATGCGGCCTCATCGCGAGCAGGACCGCGTCGATCATCCGCACGATGCGCGCGCAATTCACCTCGGCCAGGTGCACGAGCTGGGCGTCGGAGTCGGCGACGCTTTCCGCAAGCATCGACAGCGCGAGCCCGAGCGGACCAAACGGCTCGCGAAGATCGTGCGCGAGCAGCTTAAGGAGCGCCGACGAAGCATCGGCATCCTCAAGTTGCTGCGCGCGCTCCATCGTCGGATGCTATTGCGGCGGGTGGGTGTATTCGGTAACGGCGCCGACGTCATTGAACACGTCGGGGGCCGTGTTGGGCCACGCCCCCCACAGGTGTCGCACCCCGCCGGCGACGTAGTGATACGAGCGCGCGCCCCACCACACCTCGGTCATGTCGTCGATCGCAGTGGTATCCCAGAAGGAGTAGCCGTCGATCGTCTTGGGGCCGAACGAGATGTGCGGCAGAATCTTGGTTCCGCCAATCGGCCGCATCCGTGCCATGCCCGCGCGGAACGTCCACGGCGTGAGCTTCGGTCCGGCCATATGGACACCGGTTGAGAACAGCATCAGGTGCTGGAGCGGAAGGATCGCGTCGACCTGCGGGATGCTCCCCGGCCGCTCTAGCGTGTAGATCGTGTACCAGTCGCCGAGCGTGACCAAAGGCGTTTCCATCGACAGACCGAACGCACGGTCCCACTGGGTCTCTTGGTACATGCGCCCAAAGCCGTTCGTGTCGGTCAGGATCGACCCAGACACGAGCCACTCCCACTGCGCGCCCCGAGCCTCTTGAGCCTCGGCGGCGGTCGTCAGCGCGGCCGGACACAACGGGTCGGTGGCAAGCATGACGGAGGTAACGCCGGCCTGTATCAGCTGATTGACGATAGTTGCAGCCCCCGTCTGGCATCCCTCGATGTTGACGTAGCGGATGGATGCCGTCAGGTGTACGCCGTACTTCGCGAGCTCTCGGTTGAAGAAGTCGACACCGGACTTATACGTCCCTTGGTTGTCGTCGAACCAGACGAGCGCGAACGTTCTCTTCTTGGTTTTCAGGACTGGTCCGGCCCAGATCGCGTCGCGGCCTGCAAGGCGCCGTCCGATGTACGCCGCGCGGTGGATGTACGCCTGAGTCGACGACATCCACCAGCTCCAAACGTAGGGAGCATTCTGCTGGTAGAAGTCTTGGGGCGCCGAGTACGTGCAAAAGCACATGATCCCTTTCGAGGCGAGCTCGCGCGCGTACGCGGCCCCCGCTTCTCCGGGGCCGTTGAGCGCAGCGAACACAGGCGGCTTGAGATTGGCGATGGAGTCTGCATCCTTGATCGCAAGAGAGGTCTCGCTCTCCGGGCCGCTCCCCTTGACGAACTGAACGTCGACCCGGCGCCCGTAGAACTGGTAGTAGGAGGTGAACCAGTCGAGGTACGCGTTCACGTAGTCCATCGTGCACTGGTCGGTACCGCATCCCCCAACCGTCCTGTCGGCCCCTTGGATCGTTGGGTCTTCCGTGAGGTAGTAGGCAAGATGGATGGTGTCGCCGGTCACGCCGCGCGCGGTCGCGCCACCGTTGTTGCCGGAGTAGGGCGCAACGCACGGCGGCACCCAGGCGGGGTGGATGAGCGGGCCGGTGTCGATCGTTCCGTCGGAGCGACAAAGCGACGGCAGCTTGTAGCCCGGGCCGCGCGTGCTGATGATCTTTGTGAGCGGTGCCAGCTCGTTGAACAACGATCCGGTCGCCCGAGGCGTCGGCAGCAGGCCGGCGCTCGTCCCCGACGGACCTTGAGAGGCTTGGCCCTCAACCGGGAAGCGAACCCCACCGTCCCCCCAATCTCCGGCGCCTTGATCATGTGAGGAGCCGGCGCCGGCCCCGCATCCGGTCGCAAGCAAAGCCAACGCGAGTGCAGGCGCACCGAAGCGCACCCACATACGTTGACTCGCAGCGAAGGGACGCGCTGGCAAACAAGCTCCAATCCTTGGGGGGTTCGTGCGGCGGTGCAGCTGACGGTGTCACATGTTTGTCGAGCGAAAGAACGATCTGGTTTAGGCGCAGGGTGCGCTCTGTCCCGTTTGATCGGAGAAATGACGCTCAATGCCTAGTGATACGGGGCTATTCGAGGCCGAAAATCGGCGGCGGGCGGGGCCCTTAGATGTCGGTCACGGAATAGAACGCCATCAAGCGCGCGCGCCCGTCACGCCGATGTACAGCAAGCGCGCGACCGAATCTCGCATCTTGTCCGAGCGGATGCCCCAGAACTCGAACCCGTAGCGGTGCGCCGCAACGTGCGCCAGCATCGACACGAGCGTGGCGGCCTGCGCCATCGGGTCAAGATCGTGCGGCTGCTTCTTCTGCTCCCGGAACCCTTCGATCACGTCTCGCAGCGCCAGCGTCACTTCGTTCAACAGGTGCGTACGGATGTTTTGGAAGTGCAGGTCGCCTTCCGCCGTGGCCAGGTCGACGACGCGCAGGATCGCACGATTCCGCTCCCACAGATCCAGGAACGCATCAGTCAGCGAGGTCGCCGTCTGGTGGCCGCGCGCGCCCTTCCACGAGGAATCGCGGATCAGCTCGACCAACGACGCGCCTTCCTCCTGAAGTTTCCCGGCCAATTCCAGCACCGCTGCTTCGACGTCGTTGAAGTACTGATAAAAGGTCGCCGGCGAGGTTCCCGCGCAGCGCGCGATGTCGATGACCTTCAAGTCGCGGTACGACGTCTTCTCCAAGATTTCGGCCGTACACGACAGCAGCTTCTCGCGCGTCGCGCGCCCGCGGCGTCCGGGAACGCGCCCGTCGGACGCGCGCAACTGTTGAGCAGCCCTCGCGCGCGCCGTCACGCAGCCTCCCACGCGGCGACGACGTCGTCCGTCGTGACGACGGTCGCCAACAAGAACAGCGTGTTGTCGATCACCGCGTCCGCATAAGAAGCCGGCACGCCCGCCACCGCATCCCGCGGCAGCACGAACTGGTAGCCGGCGTTCACGGCGTCCATCGTGAAGTTCGTCATGCCGACGTTGACCGACACCCCGACACCGACCACCGTCGTCGCGCCCAAGGAACGCAACACCGCATCGAGATCGGTGCCGCCCATCGGCCCCAACCCGTGGTACCTCGTCAGCACGATGTCGGTTTCTTCGACGCCGATCTCCGGCACGACCTCCGCAGCCGACGAGCCCGGCAACAGAACCACGCCGGACTTGCGGGCTGCTCCGAAAATGCGCGCGTTGTTGCTGGAGCCCAAACCGTCCGCTCGCCGCAGCGCCAGACAGTGCACCAGAGGGATGCCCGACGCGCGCGCGGCTTTGGCAAGGCGCGCGACGTTGCCGACCATGCCGGCGCGCGCCGCAAGGGCAAGCTCGGGAAAGACGGCCTGCTCCCCGATCACCCCGTTCTGACACTCTTGCGTCACCAGCGCGGTGTGGCCGGGCGCCACCAACTCTGACAGCGAGATCACGGCCGGATCCGCGGCAGCACCTTCGTGCGGAACAGCTCGAGGCTCTCCCACCCGAGCTCCGCCGGCATGCCACTCATCAGCGGCCGCATGATGATCGTGCCGGCCGGCCCAAGCTCATCCGCCAGCGCCACGCACTCGTCCGGCGAGACGATCCGATAGAGCCCTTCCCGACGCAGCTCGTCCGGATTCGTCGCCGACGACGCGTTCAGCGAGCGGTTCCCGGCGGTCTGCACGCGCGCATAGCTCTCCGCGTCGTACATCGCATAGCGCTCGATCTCGTTCCAGGCCTTCTCGGGATCTTCACTCACGTGCACCATCGCCGGTCCGAACGGGAGTACGCACATCCCTTGGAACCCGACCTTCGCGCACTCCTCGTCGTAGATGCGCTTCAGCTCGGGGTCGCCGATGGTCGGCAGGAACGACAGATGCATCCTCGCCGCGCGCCGCGCGCTGGCTTCCGCGCCCCCGCCCATGAACATCGGCGGATGTGGCTTGCTGAACGGCACCGGCCTGACACGGATGGTCCGGCCTTGCCACTCGAACGGCTCGCCCGTCCATGCTTGCCGCATGACTTCGATGTATTCCTCGAGCAGCCTCGCCCGCCGCTTCCGGTTCACGCCGGCCATGTCGAACTCGTGCTCTGCGTAGCCGATGCCGACGACGAAGCTGACGCGGCCGCGCGCGATCAGGTCGACGGTCGCGATCTGCTCCGCGAGACGGATCGGGTCGTGCAGCGGCAGCACGATCGCGGCGATGTTGACCGGCATGTGATCGGTGCGCGCGGCGAGCGCTGCGGCGAGCGTCAGCGGCGACGGCATGAAGCCGTCCTCCCACCCGTGGTGCTCGGAGAGGACCGCGATGTCGGCGACGCCGTGCTTCTCGGCCCACGGCACCTGCTCGAGGCACGCGGCGTAGAGGTCGGGGTGCTGCATCGCCGCCCATTCGGGCGCGCGCAGGTCGAACCAAAGCGTGATCGCAACCATGAGCCCTCAAATCTGACGGTGTATCAGGAATCGTCGTTGGGGCGCGCGCGCCCTGTCAACCGGCTGCTCGGGATACGCTTTCGCGACCATGCCGAGCCTCGACGAAGCCGTCGACCTGTTCGAGCGACGTCGCAAGGCATGGTTAGCCGAGGATCTGGACGCCTACCTCGAGCTGTGGGCAGACGAGATGACGTTCCAGTCGCCCGTGCACGACAAACCGCTCGTCGGTAAACCTGCGTACGAAGAGCTGGTGCGCCGCTCCGCCGCCTTCGTGAAGCCGCTCGCATTCGACGTGGTGAGCTTGGCCGTGAACGGGGAGATCGTGCTGGCCGAATGGACGATCACGCTGGAGTGGCGCGCGCAAGGCCGTGCGGTGGCCTACTCGGGCATGAGCCGCGCGCGTATCCGGAACGGACTCATCACGGAGTGGCGTGAGTACTGGAACCGGAGCGACCTGCAGCTGCACTGATGCTCAGCGGACCGCGATTGGGGCGACCGGGCCGCCCAGCCCGCGAGCGAACGGCTCCGGAGTCGCCGATAGGAAGAAGTCGTATAGGCCGTCCTCTGCGCACGCGGCTGACAGCTCTTCCATGTTGAAGTTCTGCCCCTGCGGCATCCCCATCTCGACCAGGTCCAGCAGATGAACCGGGAACAGCACGTCCTTCCGTTCGAGCGGCCATACCTCGAAGGCAAGCGTGTCCGTCGCCACCGCGGCGACGTCGCGCTCGTGGAACCACAGCGCGCACTCGGTCCCCAAGCCGGGCATCGCCCCAGCGCCGTACGCTGCGCGCTCACCGCTCAAGAAGAGCTGCATGTTGCCCGTGCGCACCAGCACGATGTCGCCCGGCTCGACCCGGGCCCGTGCCATCTCCGTAGCCACATTGAGATCGCCCGGCGTGATCGCGTAGCCGGCCTCGAGCCGCGAAACGCCCCGCGCGCGCGCAACATCCAGCAGGACCCCGCGCGAGACCAACGCTCCGACCTTGTCGATGCCGCAGCGCGCGGCGCCGTTCTCGTCGACGGAACCCTCGGGGAACCCGTTGTAGATCTTCCCCATGTACGAGACGTGCGCGAGCGAATCCCAGTGCGTCGCGGCTTGCAGCGGCATCGAGACCTGGTCGTCGCTGAACCGGATCGCGTCGGGGTCCTTCGACATCGCCAGGTGAAGCGAAAGCATCGTGCGGTTCGGGTTCGAAGGACGACCCGGCACGTTTCCCATCATTGGGCCTTGCTCCGACAAGGGCAGGGCCAAAGAGAAGCGCCGGCCGGATCGCACACCAGCCGCCGCGCGCGCGACCACCTCGTCGGTGATCAGGTTGAGCGTGCCGCGCTCGTCCTCGGGGCCCCACCGCCCCCAGTTGTTGACCTTCTTCGCCAGCTCGTGGAACTCGGGCGGCAGCGGCATTACGACTGCGCTTCGGCCGCCTTGCGAAGCTCGGCCAATGCTTCGGGTATCGCGGCCGCGAGGCTCCAGATCCCCGGCATCGATTCGCGACCGGCGATCATGCCCCAGCACACGATGTCCTGGTAGCTGACGACCGTCATGTTGAGCGCGGCGCCGTGGAACACCGGCCCCAGCGGGTACATCGCGACCAGCTTCGCGCCGCCGAAGTACAGCGGGAACGGCGGGCCCGGCACATTGGAGATCACGAGGTTGTGCACCGGCGCGAACCGCTCGGCGAGGTTCAGCGCGGAATAAAGGCGCGCGGCCAAGGAGAACGTCGTCGGTGCCGCGAACTTCGCCCAGTCCTGCAGCATCCCCGCGCCGATCGCCTTGTGCTCTTCCTTCGCGCCCTTGTTGACCTCTTGGATACGGCGTAGCCGCTCGATCGGATCATCGATGTCCGTCGCCAACGACGTGAACATGGCCGACACCTTGTTCGAACCGGGGACGTCCTTCTCTTCGTCCGAGCGCACCGACACCGGCACCACCGCCATCAACGACTTCGACGGCAGCTCGTTCAGCTGCTCGAGATAACGGCGCAGCGCGCCGGCGGCCACCGCGAGCACCACGTCGTTCACGGTCGTACCGAATGCGCGCTTCACAACCTTGATGTCTTCGAGCGGCGTGCGCGTGAACGCAACGACTCGATGCGGCGTGATCGACACGTTGAAGGGGGTGCGTGGCGCGGTGAACGGCGTCGGCATCCCGGCGTCGACACGCCGGCGCGCGCGCGCGAATCCGATCACCGACCCGATCGTCTTCGGAATTACTAAGGCAAGCTGCAACGGACGGCTCAGCCGGGACAGGATGCCGCGCGCGAACAGCTCCAGCTCGGTCGGCGCGCGCTCGGGTGTCCAGTCGCCGTCAGGGGGCGGCCGCGTCCCGCCGGGCTCCAGGTCGAGCAGGTGCACCATCATGTTCGCGCCCGACACGCCGTCGACCGTCGAGTGGTGCATCTTTCCGATCAGCGCGACGTGCCCGTTCTCCAGACCTTCGACGATCCACATCTCCCACAACGGCTTGCTCCGGTCGAGCTGCCTGCTCGCGATGTCCGCGGCAAGCTCGGCCAATTGCTCTTCCGTTCCCGGCGTCGGCAAGCCCACGCGGCGCACGTGATAGTCCAGATCGAAGTCGTTCGTCTCGACCCAGACCGGATGGTCGAGACCGAGCGGCACCATCATGAGCTTGCGGCGGAATGGGGCCAGCAGGTGGAGGCGGCTCGCGATGTGCTCTTTGATCTTCTCGTAGTGGTATCCGCCGGGCACCGTCGAAGGGTCGACGACCATCACCGCGCACACGTGCTGGTGCTGCGCGGAGGTTTCGAAATAAAGGAATGTTGCGTCGAGCGCGCTCAGCCGTTCCATGACCCCTCCCGGTCGTCAAACCTTACGTGATTGGCGGCAAGGCGCGCGCGTTGGCACTATGAGCGCATGCCCCACGCGTTCCTGATCGCTTCCTGTGTCGGCCTGGTCTTCGTGCTGAATGCGATTCGACCGGTGCCCGGCATGGTCCTTTCGGTTCCGAGCTTCTTCATCTCCTGGCTCACGTCCGAGCTCGCGCCCCAGCTGCTCGTCATTCATGCCGTCGTTGCAACGACGTTGGGCCTGACCGGCGGCTTCGACGGCTGGGAGGGGCACCTCGCGCTCGCGTTCGACATCCTGATCGCCGCCGGTCTCGGCTACCTGATCTGGGTGGGCGAGGCTGCTCGACGGGTAACGGAGGACGCGCTATGCGAGACGTTGGGCCGGGACTACCTGTCCAAGATCCGCACGCCGCGTACGACCGACTACGACCTCCGCACGCCGTGGCGGCAGCTCATCATGCCGTTCTGGATGAAGCACCCCGACGTCGAGCGGACCCACAACCTCTCGTATGGGCCGGTGAAGCGGCGGAATCTGATCGATGTCTACCGCAACAAGGCCCACCCGACCGGAGCGCCGATCCTGATCTATGTGCACGGCGGCGCGTGGGTGCCGGTGACGCACAAGGACCACCAAGGGAAGCCGCTGATGTTGCACCTCGCGTCGCGCGGGTGGGTGTGCTTCGCGCCGAACTATCGCCTGAGCCCGCCGGCGGTGTTCCCCGACCACATCATCGACGTGAAGAAGGCGATCGCGTGGGTTCGCGAGCACGCCGAAGAGTTCGGCGGCGACCCGAACTTCATCGCGATCGCCGGCGGCTCGGCAGGAGGGCACCTCTCGGCGCTCGCGGCGCTGACGCCGAACGACCCCGAGTACCAGCCCGGCTTCGAAGACGCCGACACGTCGGTAGACGCGTGCGTCCCGTTCTACGGGGTGCTGGATTTCACGAACGACGCCGGTATCCCGGCCGTCAAGGGGCGCATCTGGTTCTTGCTGGAG
>Ga0066679_10000437_pt1 | contig 13980 bp, 13 predicted proteins | sample GraSoiAngelo_128_FD_62298 | JGI IMG/M metagenome (GOLD analysis project Ga0066679, IMG submission 62298) | Grasslands soil microbial communities from the Angelo Coastal Reserve, California, USA - 14_0927_12_20cm | ecosystem: Environmental > Terrestrial > Soil > Grasslands | place: USA... | reverse complement strand
TGGGACGTTGCGGAAACTGAGGATGACAATCACCGTGCAACTCGGCAGACGTCAACTGATCCGGCAGATTAAAAGTCTGGGATTCGAGATTTGCTGTCTCGACGAAAGTTCGGGGCATGTGGATTTATTCGGAACCACCCGGCACGGCGGTATGTCTATTTTTTGGCTACCTGCGTTTCTTCCTTGCTGATTTCAATAATGTTTCCGACCTTATGTTTCAGATCGCTTTGCACACTCACAAAAACATTTCCCTGATCGTCGACGGTCACGCCCTGCACATTTTTGAGGTGCCCGCCGAACGCCGCGATCGTCTTCAACTCTTCACCCGGCGTGTACACGTAAAGTTTTCCGTTGCGACTGTCGGTGATGTAGAGAGAGCCTTTCGAGTAGTAGATCGTTTCCGGCGAGAACGAATCGTTGCGATCGATGATGCGATGCAGCTTTCGATTCGCGTCGAGCAGATAGAGAACGTTGTCTTCGTTGTCGGCTATGTACAGATTGCCCTGCTCATCAAAGACCATGCTCTCGGGCTTCGTGATGCCGGCGTCTTTGCCGAGAAACTCGGTCACGTTGCCGTCGCGCGTCACACGAAAGACTTCATGCTGTTCGCCATCGCCAACTAACAAGGAGCCATCGCGAGCCAGCGCGATTCCTTCGGTTGAAATCAAGCCTTTGTCTTTGCCGGCAACCTCGCGTAGCTTGCCGTTGGCGGTGTACTCCCAAAGGCCGCCCGCATCGTCGTCGGTAAAGAAAACGTTGTCCTGGGCATCGATCACCAAATCTTCAGGCGACAAGAATCCAACGCCAGCGTCCGCCAACTTCTTCAACCCTTCATTTCTATCCCACGACTCAAGCGCCACGCCGCCCTCATCTGCGAAGTAAAGCTTGCCTTTGTGCCACAACAATCCGTCGGGCGAGCCGATACCGATTTTGTTCGTCGCGAACAATGTCGCCTTATAAGAGTGATCGGTCATGATCACAATGCCTTCCTTCTGCACCTTGCACGAGGTCAGGAAGAGAAAAGCGAATGACGCGATGGCGATGCTAAATTTCTTCATAAGTATGATTTCGAATTAAGCAGTCTCATGGTCGGGCGACTGCCCCGCTTATATCAACTCATTCCCAGCAGCACGTGCCGCCGCATAGCTGCCAATAATCCAAGGAAAGCTCTGATGTGAATCATCGTGCTCGAAACTTCGAAGGCGACGAGAAAGATAACGGCGCTGGAAAGAGCGCTGTAGCGAAGCGTGAGCGAAGTCAGCTTCTCGAGTAGTCCGCTGAATCGTTTTCGCAGTACAAATTGAATCAGTGACACCTCAACGATGGCGACCATCGCGCCCGCTGCGATATCCAATGGCGTGTGTTGCGCGCTGATCATCTTGCCGCCCATAATCACAACCAGCGTCCAGCCGAGTGCGAGCCATCCCAGTCGCCGCGACGCCAGCCAGATACCGAGGGAGATCGCGATGAAGAAACCTGCATGGTCGCTGGGAAACGATCCGAGGTCGTTGGTTTCCACATCGCCGCTCAACAACGCGCGATAATTCTTCTGACTCTCTTCGTCGAGCATGAACCGCACAGGCATGCGCTTCATTTCCACCAATTGCTCGCCTTCGAGCCGGTAAATCTTTTGTGACTGGATTTCCGGGCGCGGCAGGAAAATCGTCTTCGAAAGTACCTTGGTCGTCGTGATCACGCAGACCGCGGCAATGAGAGTCGCGATCAGAATCTTGCGCCGCGCATTCGTGCTGTTCGTTGATTTGCCGCCGTACCAGGCGGCCAGAAAGCAACAGCCGATCACGCCCGCCTTGGCCAAATCGTTGTCGAGAAAGAACGCGACGAGGCTGTCGAACAGCCACGATCTGCCGGCCGCACTGTTCAAGAGCAGCAGCAGCTTATCGTTCAAATCCGAAAGCCCGCTCGTGAGCGAAGCCAGAATCAATGGCATTAATGCTGAAATGACCAAAATAACCCCTCCGACTCATCTGCGAGTCATCAGCTGAAATAAATGTTCAAAACACACAACTTGCCAGAAAACGGCGGGCTCGCGCGGCGATCACAATTTTTGTCGCTAATTGTTTCGCCAAAACTGTGGGGAAACTCCGTGCTATTAACCATTTAACTATTGCGTAGTGGCTGAAGATTCGCCCTTCACATTGAGTGCCATGTCAACTGCGTTAATCCGTTCGAGTCTCAACATCCATTCATCGTTGACGGCAAGATTGATCGCCCCGCCGAGTCCTGTGCGACCGGATGCAGGCAACGAGTCGATTGTCGAAATGGTCGCGGCGCGAGCGATCGCTACGCCGAATGGTCCCGCGGTCATCTGCCGAGATGAAGTGTTGAGCTACGCCGATTTGGATCGTCGCGCGAACCAACTCGCTAATCGTCTGATTGCGCTCGGAGTGAAAGCTGGGAGGATCGTTGCCTTGTGCGTCGATCGTTCGATTGAGTCGGTAATTTCGACGCTGGCGATCATGAAAGCCGGCGGCGCGTTCCTGCCGCTCGATCCGAAGTATCCGATCGATCGTATAAGATTCTTGCTGAACGACGCGCAGCCGCGCGCGTTAATTACCAGAGAAAATTTGGCCGATCAGCTAGACGGCGGCGCCTGGGACATTATCAATATCGACGTTGACAGATTCGCAGCTTGTTCAAGCGAAGCGCCGATCGTTGAGATCGTGAAGACCCAGCTCGCGTACGTCATCTACACGTCGGGATCGACGGGCGAGCCAAAGGGCGTCGAAGTTACTCATGAGGGTTTGCTAAATCTTATTTTCTGGCATCGAACCGCCTTCGATGTAGCGTCGCGAGATCGCGCGTCGCATCTCGCGGGTGTCGGCTTTGATGCTTCGGTGTGGGAAGTCTGGCCTTACCTCACAGCGGGTGCTTGTTTGTATTTGCCCGATGAAGAGACGCGCCTCTCGCCGAGTTTGCTGCGTGATTGGATCGTTGAGAACCAAGTTACGATCAGTTTTCTTCCGACAGCCTTGGCTGAAGCTTTGATGATTCTCGATTGGCCAGACGAGACGGCGCTGCGATTTCTGCTCACGGGCGCTGACACGTTGCATCGTTACCCGGGCGACCATCTGCCGTTCACCGTGGTGAACAATTACGGGCCAACGGAATGCACCGTCGTGGCGACTTCGGGCTGTATTAATTCAACGGATGTGTCTGATCGGTTACCAACCATTGGACGCCCGATTGACAACGTGGACATTTACATCCTCGACGAAAATCGTGCGCCGGTCCGCGATGGCGAGGAAGGCGAGTTGTACATTGGCGGCGCCGGCGTCGCGCGCGGTTATCTCAATCGGCCTGATCTAACTGCCGAGAGATTCATTGCGGATCCGTTCAGCGCAAAATCCAGTGCCCGGCTTTATCGCACCGGCGACCGGGCGCGGCGACTCGCAAGTGGCGACATCGCTTACCTCGGCCGCGTTGACGATCAGATCAAGATTCGCGGGTTTAGAATTGAGCCGGCTGAGATTGAATCGGCGCTTGATCGGCATCCGGCGATCGCTTCGAGCGTGGTCATCGCGCGCGGCCCGAATTGTTCTGACAAGCGACTCGCTGCATACATCGCCATGCGCAACAGCAGTACTCCGGCGGCGGGCGAACTTCGCAATTTCCTCGGCTCATCGCTGCCCGATTACATGCTGCCGTCGCTGTTCGTGAAAATTTCCGCGCTGCCGCTAACCAGCAACGGCAAAATCGATCGCGCTGCGTTGCCTGAGCCCACGATTGAAAACACACTCCGCGACGACGACTTTGTCGCGCCCCGCTCACCGCTTGAAAAGAAACTCTCGGACATCGTTTGCACGCTGCTCAAGCTGGAGCAGGTCAGCGTTAACGACAACTTCTTCCTGCTCGGCGGTCATTCGCTGCTGGGCACGCAATTGATCGTGAAGATTCACCGCGGTTTTGGAGTAGACGTCGCGCTGCGCGCGTTATTCGACGCTCCGACTATTGATGAGTTATCCAACGAAATCGAACGGCTAATCATCGCTCGGATTGAAAGCATGAGCGAAGACGAAGCCCAGAGATTGCTCACTTGAAGGTAATATGAACTTCAGTCTGTGTTTCCCGGCCCCGGAATCCAGAGTGAAGCCCAGCCGTAAAACTTATGAGTGCCGACTCCGAATCCATCTCAACTCAATCATCGCAGACTCTCAGTCTCTATCACCTGCTCGACCCTGAGGTGCTGGCGAATCCTTATCCGCTGTATCAACGGCTGCGCACTGAGTCGCCCGTCCATTGGGATCCGTATCTGCACGCCTGGGTCGTCACGCGTTACGACGACGTAATTACGGTGCTGCATCGCTTCTCGGCGAATCGCACGCCGACACCTGAGCAATTCGCGGCGATGGGATTGGCCGAACTGACTCCGCTCGCGCAATTGATGACGAAGCAGATGCTGTTCATGGACGCGCCGGCCCACACGCGTCTGCGCAGCCTGGCATCGCTGGCATTCGCTCCGGCAAGAGTCGAGGCGTTACGCGCCCACATTCGCGAGATTCTCGACGACTTGCTCGCACCGCTGCTCGGCGCCGGGCGCATGGATGTCATTAACGATCTTGCCGCGCCGCTGCCCGCAATCGTCACCGCAGAAATGCTTGGCGTTCCGATTTCAGATTGCCATCAATTGAAAGCGTGGTCCGCGGATTTCGCGGAAGTGCTCGGCAACTTTCAGCACAATCCAGATCGAGCCTCGCGCACGGTCAAATGCGTCGAAGAGATGACCGCATACTTTCGCGCCGCCATTCAGCATCAGAAACAGCATCCGTGCGAAGGCTTGATCAGTTCATTTATCAACGCTGAGATTGACGGTGATCGATTGACCGAAGAAGAAATCATTGCGAACTGTATCGTAACGATGGTTGGCGGCCAGGAGACAACTACAAATTTGATCGGCAATGGAATCCTGAGTCTGCTGCGCCATCCAGATCAGATGCAACGTTTGCGCGACGATCTTTCTCTCATTCCATCGGCCGTCGAAGAGCTGCTGCGACATGAAAGTCCGAGTCAGCACACCGCGCGAATTTGTCCTGAAGATACAGAAATCGGCGGCAAATTGATCCGCAAAGGCCAGGCTGTGATCGCGGTGATGGCCGCGGGCAATCGCGACCCGGAACGGTTTGCCGATCCCGATCGGCTCGACCTCGCGCGCGCGGACAACCGGCATCTGGCGTTTGGCTGGGCCAGCCATTTTTGTTTCGGAGCGGCGCTCGCGCGTATCGAAGGGCAACTCACTTTCGAGGCAATCGCCCGCCGCACGGCGAATCTCGCATTCAAAGCCGATCACAAAATAGTTTGGAGAGAAAACCTTGGTCTGCGAGGTCTGACCGCGCTTCACATAACTTTCGATCAAGTAATGTCGCCTCACGTAATTGCTTCGGCCGCCGATCAACCCCAAAACGGTTGCCCGTTTCATCACTCGACCTAACGTTTCCGGATTTCCGTCGTGCTCGAAAACCCTTCGCCATCTGAATCCAAACTCAATGCCGCGATGATTTCAGCGGCTAAACGGGATCTGCTTGCAAAGTATCTGCGGGGTGAAATCGATCACGACCTTTCGAGCACAATTCAGCGCCGCGGGCCGGATGCTTCGCTGCGTTTGTCCTTCGCGCAAGAGCGCCTTTGGTTTCTCGATCACCTGATGCCCGGTTCGCCGGTTTTCAACGTGCCGACTGCGGTCAGGATTTCACGGCCACTCGATCTCGACGTGCTGCAACTATGCGTTAATGAAATTGTTCGTCGTCATGAAGTTCTGCGCACCACCTTTGTCACGCTCGACGGAGAGCCGACCCCGGCAATTAATTCGCAGGCCGATGTAAAGATCGGCGTGATCGATTTGACCCGGCTCGATGAAACTTCGCGGGAATCTGAGAGTCTGCGTCTGACTAAAGAAGCCGCGCTGCGGTCATTCGATCTTTCACGCGGGCCGCTAATTCGGACCAACCTGATCAAGCTGACTGAATCCGAATCGATTTTCCTGCTCACGATGCATCACATCGTCAGTGACGGCGGATCGATCCTGATCTTCTTTCGCGAACTGTCAGCGTTGTATGGCGCGCTCTCAAAGGGTCAGCCATCGCCACTCTCCAATCTTCCAATTCAATATGGGGACTATGCGCTGTGGCAGAGAGATTGGCTGCGCGGTCAGCGTGTCGATCGCCAGCTGGCTTACTGGAAAGAAAAGTTGAGCGGCGATCTGCCTGTCCTCGATATTCCTTCCGACCATCCGCGGCCACCAGTCCAAACTTATTCCGGGGGTCGCGCGGTGGCAACGCTATCCAAAGATTTGACCAGCGCGTTGTATGCCCTGAGTAAGCGCGAAGGAGCGACGCTGTTCATGATGCTGCTTGCGGCGTTCAAGGTTCTGCTGCATCGCTACTCTGCTAACGAAGACATCATTATCGGATCGCCGATAGCGAATCGTGCGCAGTCCGAAACTGAAGACCTGATCGGGTTCTTTCTCAACAATTTGGCGCTACGTACCAGCGTCCCGGGCGATTCAACTTTTCGCGAGGTGCTTTCGCGCGTCCGCCACACGGCGCTCGATGCCTATGCGAATCAGGACGTCCCGTTTGAAAGATTGATTGAAGAGTTAAAGCCGGAACGCGATCTCAGCCGCACATCGATCTTCCAGGTGTATTTCAATCTGTTCAGCTTTTCCGATCAGATCGATTTGCCTGACGGCGAATCGATCAATTTCGTCGACGCGTGGCTACAGTCAGAAGAAAACCTTTCGAAATTCGATCTCACTCTGTATGCCGGCGCCGGCGACAAGACGATCAAGCTTGCATTTGTTTACAACACGGATTTGTTTGCGCCTGAGCGAATGATTTTGATGCTCGATCAATTTCAGCATCTGCTTTCGCAAATCGTTGCGCGTCCGGACGAAACAATCAGTCGATTGTCCCTCGTCACACCGTCGGCGCAAAAGTATTTGCCGGACCCGAGCGCTCCAATTGGCTCGAATGGCAACCAGGCGATCACCTCGCTCTTTTCTGCACAAGCCAAACAACAGCCGAACGCTTTGGCGCTGAGCGACCCGAACGAGCGTTGGACTTATGACGAATTGGAGCGTCGCAGCAATCAACTCGCGAATTACTTGCGCGGCAACGGAATCCGGAAGGACGACGTCGTGGCTATTTACGCGCACCGCAGTGCGCCGTTGGTCCTCGCGATTCTCGGCGTGCTTAAGGCCGGCGCAGCTTTCACGATTCTGGATCCCGCACATCCCGCAGCGCGATTGATCGACTGTCTGCGGATTGCTTCACCGCGCGGCTGGATTCAAATCGAAGCGGCGGGAGCATTGCCGTTGGCCCTGGATGAATTTGTCGAGAAGCTCGCTTGTCGTTCTCATCTGTCGCTAAAGAGAGGGCGTAATACGGAAAACGATCCGCTCGCGGGTTGCTCGACGAACAATCCAAACATCGAAATCGACGCGGACGATCTCGCTTACATCGCGTTCACTTCCGGTTCGACCGGACAGCCGAAGGGCGTGATGGGTCGGCATGGTCCGCTGCCGCTTTTCACGTCATGGGCGCGAGAGAAATTCAATCTGAATGAATCCGACCGCTTCTGCATGCTTTCCGGTTTGGCTCACGATCCTTTGCATCGAGACATCTTCACGCCGCTGCAACTTGGCGGGGCGATTTGTATTCCCGATCCAAACGATCTCGAAGCGCCGGAACGATTACGAGCGTGGCTCAAGCGGCAAGCAATCACCATCGCCAATCTCACGCCGGCGATGAGTCAGCTTCTGACAGACGGTTGTGGAATTGACGAGCAGATCGAGTCCCTTCGTTATTCATTTTTCGTTGGCGACGTTTTGACGAGGCGCGACGTGGCGCGGCTGAAGCAGCTTGCGCCGTCGATTAGCTGCGTGAATCTATACGGCTCGACGGAAACGCAACGGGCCGTCGGGCACTTCCTCGTCGACGATTCATACGATTCATCAGGGAAAGAAATTCTGCCGCTCGGCAAAGGCATTCACGATGTGCAGTTGCTGGTTTTGAATAAGTCGCAAGAGCTATGCGGCATCGGCGAAATCGGCGAGATTTACTTTCGCACTCCGCATCTCGCGAAAGGCTACCTGGCTGATGAGAAGCTGACCCGCGAACGTTTCATCGCGAACCCGTTCACGAATGACCCCGCAGATCGTCTGTATCGCACGGGCGATCTGGGCCGATATTTGCCGAATGGAGATGTCGAGTATGCCGGCCGCGCTGATCGACAGATCAAGATTCGCGGATTTCGAATCGAGCCGGCCGAGATCGAAGCCGTGCTAACCAAACATCCCGGCGTGCGCGAAGCCGTCGTCATCGCGCATCAAAACGACCGCGATTGCCTTCTCGCCGCCTATATAGTTTGCGCTCAACCTGAGATTACGGCGTCAACTCTGCGCGACTGGCTAACTGAAAAACTTCCCGCGTACATGATCCCGTCATCCATCATGATGATCGAGGCGTTGCCGCTGACATCGAACGGCAAACTCGATCGACGTGCTTTGCCGGCGCCTGAGCACAGCGAAACCGCTAACGAGTTCGCGTGGCCGCTGTCGGCAACCGAAGAAGCCTTAGCGCTGATATGGAAAGGAGTTCTCGGGCTCGAGCACATCGACATTCACGACAACTTTTTTGAATTGGGCGGGCACTCGCTGTTGGCAGTACGTCTGTTTGCGCTGCTCGAAAAACGATTCAACAAGCGTCTGCCGTTGGCGACGTTGTTTCAAGCGCCGACGATCGCGAAACTTGCTAAAACGATCGAAGACGACGCGTCGAAAAGATCGGCTTCGCTGGCGCCGATTCAACCGTGCGGCACGCGGCCGCCGTTCTTCTGTATTCATGCTGTGGGTGGAAACGTGCTTGAGTACTACGACCTGGCGCGGCATCTCGGAAACGATCAGCCGTTCTATGGCTTGCAGTCGCGCGGGCTAAACGACTCACATCAGCCACATGAACGCATAGAAGACATGGCTGCGCATTACGTGAAAGAGATTCGCGAGCTTCAATCTGATGGGCCTTACTTCATCGGCGGACGATCATTGGGCGGAATCATCGCGTACGAGACGGCGCGGCAATTGAAAGAGCAAGGACAGGAGGTCGCGTTGCTTGTGTTGCTTGATTCGTATCCGGTCGGCCATCAGAAGCTTTCGAACGCGGATGGGTTAACGGTTAGAGAGCGACGCGCGATCAGAAGAATCCAAACGCACCTTTCGAATCTTCGGCAATTGCCAACATCCGCGAAGCTAAATTACTTGTTGAGCAAATCACGGTACGCGCCGAAGCGGATCACGGGCACCCTGTGGCGCGGGGTTTATCGCTCATGCGTGAAGCTCGGCGTCGCACTGCCGCGGTCGTTGCGCAGTGTCGAACAATTCAATTGGCTGGCGGCGCATCAATTCGTGCCAAGACTCTACGATGGGCCAGTGACTTTGTTTTGGGCGAGCGGCGATCTGCGCGCGAAGTTCGACATGATCGAAGGGTGGAGAAAGTTGGCGCCGGGTGAATTGGAAGTTCACGAGATTCCGGGAACGCACCTCGATATTATCAAAGCGCCAAATGTGGAAGAGGTCGCGAAGAAGTTGAGTGCGTGCCTGAAGATTGCACAGACTTTGTATCAGAACCGCGAGCGCTAGCGAGCGGCTCAAACATCAACCTGCCGGCTAACGCTCCGCGACTCTGAGACGCTTCATCGTCGTTTGGTCATAAACCCGCCAAGAAATCCCAACGTCAATCCGACTCCCAGGGCAATGCCAACTGATTGCCACGGATTGTGTTTGATGTAGCGCCGCGATTCGTCGAGGTAATCTTCGCCGACTTCGTATCCCTGGCGCACCAGCCGTTGCGCCTTGCGTTTGCCGATCTCAACTAAATCTTCCGCGATAATTTTTCCTTCGACAGCTTTTGCTGCCAAATGACCGAGCTTGAATCCCGCGCTCTTGCCGTTATCGACTGCCGTTGTTGCTGTTGTCGTCGTTCCCATCTTGTTCCTCCGTGAATTATGACAATATTCTAGCACCTTACGATTCTGATGCCGTTAGTAGGTTTCAAAACTGCAACGTTCTTATTGCTAAAAGCTGTAGGCTGAACCCGCGGGGCAGAGGTTATGTGATGAGAACGCTGTTCGGGTCGGCTTGAAAGTGGCTTTGCGCTCATTGACAGTGGAATGACGAGGAACGGAAGTTTTTTGTTTGATGGTGGCGAATGCGTCCTTGATGGCTTGGAAGTCAGCAGCAGAGATTGCGGCATCGATGTTCTGGTAAGGCATATTCGATTCTCTTTGTGAGCTTATGTTTTCATTAAAAAAGCCGTTATGAAAATGGTGACGTAGCCAGTGAGAGTGAATCCACCAACTACTGAAGCTCCAAAGCCTTGGCGACATGTTCGGCGAACTTCCTGCTGAAGAAAACGTCTTTATTGTTTTGGGGGCTTGGCACGCTCACGTTCACGAGAAATTCACCTTTTCTGAAGGCTACAGCTTCAGAACCTCTGACATCGGAGACGAATCCTTCATCACCCAACGTCGATAAGTCTTCTTTAATTAAGTGAAATTCTTTTCCTCGGTTTTTGGTTGTGGCTTTTTCTTCTATTATCAAATGAGATTTGAACTCCTTGAAAGCGCGCACAGCCTGTTCTTCATTGGAATACTCCGTAACGGCTATCTTTACGATGATGTCTCCTAGCTCCCACTGCTGAATAATGACGCCCTGACTTCCCTCGAATGTCTCGATTGAACGATGTGTCCAGCCGGGCATTTCTTTACCTATTTTCTCTTTCAGCGATTTGCGTGCCTTGTCAGACTTATCCGAGTCTCCTTGTCCTTGCGCAAACGCGTATACCAGGAGAAAAAAATAATTACAATCCCTATCCTTTTCATTACATACCTCCAGAGAAGATGTTGGGGTTCAGTCGCTCAATGTTTGTCCACCACCTCGAAAAACAAAGGCTCCGAATCGGGCGTCCACGAACCTTTAATCTCTAAACGATATCGATTGGTAAGCCGATAAGAGCCGGGTTCTAGATCCCCATACCAATTGTCCAAACGGAGATCTCTCAAATCTGATGATGAGTATGGCCCAACAGAAACGCCTGGTTTCACGGAAACGAATTCCGGATACTCTTCTTGTTTTTGAAGCGATTCCGCTAATCCGGCACGATAAGGTACTAATTTTCCATCTCTGAATAGCTGCGGCCGGTTCTGGTAATATCGGTCGACAATCCTAATCCTGATGTTTTGGTCAGAATCATTTTTTACAACAACTCTCACATAAACTTTATTTGTTAGGCGGTACGGTTTTTCCCGCGGCTTATCACCTAGTTCGGATTCAGGAATATCGAGGCTAATCGTAATGAGCTTCGCTGAAACCAGTTCTTGTAGGACGTTTGCATTAGATGACACCTGAAACAAAAGCGGCGCAGAATCAGGCGTCCAGGGGCCATGCACATCTAAGCGATAACGACTGATGAGTCGGTAACTTCCCGGTTCAAGCTCGCCGTACCAATCGCTCAGATCGATTTCAGTTAATTTTTCTGAAGAATAAGGTGAAATCCAAACCACATGTCGCAAGCTTACGAATACCGGATCCTCTTCCTGCCGTTGAAGCGATTCCGCTAACTCGCCACGGTAGGGTACTAATTTTCCATCCTTGAAATAGCTGAGGGCGGTTTTGGTAAAAACGATCTGCAACTCTGATCATAATCCTTTGATCTGAATCATTTTTCACAGTAACTTGCACGTAAGGCTTGCCGGCTACGCGGTAGGGTCTTTCGCCGGATTTATTTAGCAGTTGCTCCTCGGGGATATCCAGACTTATCGTGATGAGATTAGATGAAACTAGCGGCTGTAAGACCTTTGCATTAGATGATGGTGTTTGTCCTGCTAGTGTCGAAAAGCTTGAAACTAGCAATGAGGCAACGGCTACCTTGAAGATGGATGCGCGCATCTTTTTTTCCTCCGGTCCACTCAATCAATGTTTATCCACGACCTCGAAAAGCAGCGGCGCAGAGTCAGCGGTCCAGGGCCCATTGATGTCTAAACGATATCGATTGACCAGTCGGTAGGAGCCAGGTTCCAACGGGCTATACCAATCATTCAAATCAACCTCGGGTAAATCGATTGAAGAATAAGCTGATAACGAAAGAAAGCGTCCGAAACGAACAAATTCCGGGTCGGCATCTTTCTTTCTAACCAATTCAGCAATATTGGGGCGATAGGGTACTAGAACGCCATTCTTGAACAACCGGGGGCGATTCTGATAATAAGGATCGACAACTCGTACTTTGATCGGCTGATCTGAATTGTTGCTGATAAGAACTTTGACATAAGGCGCTTTGGCTACGCGATAAGGCCTTTCGTCCGGTTTACCGAGCAACTCAGTTGAGGAATATCCATCGATATAACGAGAAGTTTTTGATCCGGATACTCCTGCAAAGCGTTAGAAGCCTTCGTTAGCATTCCAAATAGCAGGAAGCTGAAAAACAAAACAATTCTTGACGGTGCGTAGTTCATGGCATGATTTCCTCGTAAGATTCCAACGCGATGCTCGGACTGTCCCAGCAGTTTAAAGTGTTACTAGCTGCCGGTTAAGGCGGGCCAAAGCGACTCCGGTATTCGGTAGAAACTATGAAGCCTTTTAGCACCTGGCTGTATTTGTAATCTCCCGCATCCGGATTGGTGCCATCAAGCACGCCAACCCAGAATTTGAAACCGTCCCAATTATTATCCGGCGGTGCATTCGGCTCCCGCTGCAAGATCCCCCGATAGACCCAAAGCACGAATGCGGAGTTGTATCCGTGAGTTCCCCGTTGACCTCCAATTTCAGGATGCATCCCAATAAACTCTTGCGAATAAAAAGTTGCGAGAGCGACATGAGTGCGCTGAGATTACGCAGAGAAGCTAGATTGGCTTACAGCAGTTAAGGCACCATTTCGAATACGAGTTCGGCGGAGTCCTTAGTCCAAGGCCCGCCGATTTCAAAACGGCGGCGATCCGTTAAGTGGTAAACACCGGGAGCCAGCGGTCCGTACCATTGCTTCAGGCTAAAGCCGTCCAGACGTGAACTGGTTTTCGGATCGAGAAAAAGATTGGGACTGACTTCGACTAACCGCGCGTCTTTATCCTTCGCTTCGACTAGTTTCGCCGTTTCACCACTGTAAGGAATTAACTTTCCGTCTTTGATTAACTGCGGACGATGACCGTAGGAGCGATCTATGACGCTGACTTGAACGCGTTGCTCAGAATCATTTATCAACTCGACCGCTACACCTTCGTCGTAAGCCAAACGGTAGTGGCCGTCAGGCAATGGCTTCGATGTATCCGGCACGAGTCGGAGGCTAACAGCGTCAGGGATCGGAGTCGGCTGCTTTCGCGGAATAACGTCAAACGTAACCGGATTTGATTCGACCCAATCACCATTCGGTAGAAATTGCTTTCTGACCAACAGTTGATAGTGACCAGGGTTCAAAGGAGTCTCGTACCAATCCTCCAGGTTTACGAAATGGTCGAGATATTCGCGCCCTGAGGTCAGAGTCTCCGGTGCATGCCCGAACCCGTCACCGCCTGGTTCCCGTCCAGCTCTTTCGACGCATTCACGTGCCTCCTTCGTGTAAGAGAGAATATCGCCGTCTCTGATTAATTCCGGCCGGTACGCGTAACACCTATTTCGGTCATACCCATATGTTAAATCTTCACCGGCAGCCAGTGAGATGAACATCTCGAATTGCGTCCAGTTGTCACCTGTGTAAGGTGGCGGCGTGGTTGAACCTTCGCGGCCGACTGGCGCAAGACGAATCGTTATGATGCCGGTTGGGTGCCGTAAGATTTCAACTCGCCGCTTGTAGGCGGCTATCTCAGCCTCAGTCGGCTGGTGGTCGGTCACGGTTTGGCTAGACACTTGTACTGTAAAGCCGGCACACGTCAAGAGAGTCAAGAGAAAGACCTTTTTCACCAGTTCACCATCAACTACGG